>WPCH01025955.1_pt1 | contig 40935 bp, 37 predicted proteins | sample 5399881 | NCBI WGS metagenome assembly WPCH01 (sample SAMN12869468, study PRJNA574797) | sludge metagenome | isolation source: wastewater treatment of pH5 | place: China:Beijing | collected 2019-05-20
GTATCAGATGGTGCCGAAGGCGGGACTTGAACCCGCACGACCGTAAGGTCACTACCCCCTCAAGATAGCGTGTCTACCAATTCCACCACTTCGGCATCAGGGGAGGCTGGAAACTACCAAGCGACCTAGTCGTCGCTTCCCTCCAGCACTGGCGCTGCATTATCCATACCCGAGGGGGTGTCGTCAAGGGTTGGAATGCCGCGCTGCTGCTCGATCAGCCGCGAATCGGGAATACCGGCCTCCGGCGCCTGGCCCGCCTGGGAGGCGTAGTAGGCCAGAGTCAGGGAGGTGGCGAAGAAAGCGGCCGCCAGGATAGCGGTGGACTTCGACAGGAAGCCACCGCTGCCGCGGGAGCCGAATACGGTCTGGGAGGCACCGCCACCGAAGGCGGCACCGGCTTCGGCGCCCTTGCCCTGCTGCAGCAGGATAAGGACGACCAGGGCGATGGCGATCGCCACATGGATCATGAGAATGGCAACTTGCATGGAATCAACCTGCTGACTGACAGATGGCTAGAAAATCGTCGACCTTGAGCGAGGCACCGCCCACCAGGCCGCCGTCGATATCGGGTTGGGCGAGCAGCTCAGCGGCGTTGCCGGCATTCATGCTCCCCCCGTAGAGCAGCCGCAGTTCGGCGGCCAGCTCGCGGTCATACTCCGCCTGATAGGCGCGAATGGCGGCCATCACCTCCTGGGCCTGCTCCGGCGTGGCGGTACGGCCGGTGCCGATGGCCCATACCGGCTCGTAGGCGATGACGATCAGCCGGCGCTGCTCGGGCTCCAGGCGCGACATGGCGAAACCCACCTGGCGCAGCACCACCTCCATGGTACGCCCGGCATCGCGCTCCTCGAGGGTCTCGCCCACGCAGAGCACCGGCGTGAGGCCGACGCTGAGGGCGGCCAGCAGCCGGTCGAAGACCTGCTCGTCGCCCTCGCGGTAGAGCTGGCGACGCTCGGAGTGCCCCACCAGGGCATAGCGCACCCCGAATTCACAGAGCATCCGCCCGCTCACCTCGCCGGTATGGGCGCCGGAGTGGAGCGGATTGAGGGTCTGGGCACCGAGGCGCAACGGCGTGCCGGCAAAGACACGCTGCGCCGCTTCCAGGTAGGGAAACGGCGGAAAGATCACTACCTCGAGCCCCTTCGGCAGCTCCGCCTCGGCAAAGGCACGACCAAACGCCTCGACCAGGTCGGCCGAGCCGTTCATCTTCCAGTTGCCGGCAAGCAGCGGGGTACGCATGGCGTGTCCTCTTCAAAAAGGCTGCGAAATGGTATAGGAGCGGCCCTGTCAAGACAACCGCAGGGCGACTCCCGAGTCCGGGTATCAGGCTAAGGCCAGCAGCGCCTCGACCTCGCTGGCCAGGCGGCGCGCCAGGCCATCGACGTCGAGGTGCGGCCGCCCCTCGACCATGACGCGGATCAGCGGCTCGGTACCCGAGGGGCGCAGCAGCACCCGGCCCTCGTCGCCCAGCTCGGTCTCGACCTCCGCCACCGCCGCCTGCAGCGCCGGCATCTCCATCACCGCCCGAGCGTCGCTGCCCGGGGTGAGGCGTACATTGACCAGCGCCTGGGGCGCCTTCTCAAGCCCCGCCAGCAGGCGCTGCAGCGGCTTCTCCTCGCGCACCATGATCGCCAGCACCTGCAGCGCCGAGACGATGCCGTCGCCGGTGGTCTGGACATGGCCGCAGACGATGTGCCCCGAGGACTCACCGCCCAGCTGCCAGCCGTTGGCCGCCAGGCGCTCCATCACGTAGCGGTCGCCCACCTTGGCCCGCTCGAAGGGAACCCCCAGCTGCTCCAGGGCCGCCGCCAGGCCGAAGTTGGACATCAGGGTGCCCACCACGCCACCGCCCAGCTCGCCCCGGGCGTGACGGTCCCGGGCGATCAGGTAGAGGATGTCGTCACCGTCGATCTCACGGCCGTCGCTGTCCACCAGCAGGACGCGGTCCCCGTCGCCGTCGAAGGCCACGCCGAGATCGGCCCCCTGCTGGATCACCGCCGCGCGCAGCGCCGCGGGATGGGTCGAGCCGACACCCTGGTTGATATTGAGGCCGTCAGGGCTCGCCCCGACCAGGCCCACCTCGGCGCCCAGCTCCCGGAACACGCTGGGCGCGATGTGGTAGGTGGCGCCGTGGGCGCAGTCCAGCACGACCTTGAGGCCGTTCAGGCTGACCCGGTCGGGAATGGTGGACTTGCAGAACTCGATATAGCGCCCGTCGGCATCATTGATGCGGGTCGCCTTGCCCAGCTTGTCCGCCGCCACCGTGGTCAGCGGCTCCTCCAGCATCGCCTCGATCTCCTCCTCCAGCTCATCGCCCAGCTTGGCACCGGCGGTGGAGAAGAACTTGATGCCGTTGTCGGGGAAGGCGTTGTGGGAGGCGGAGATGACGATGCCGGCATCGGCACGGAAGGTACGGGTCAGGTAGGCGATGCCCGGGGTCGGCATGGGGCCGAGCAGGGCCACGTCGACGCCGGCGGCGGAGAGCCCCGCCTCCAGGGCCGACTCGAACATGTAACCGGAGATCCGCGTGTCCTTGCCGATCAGCACCCGGGGGCGCCGCTGGCCGTGGCGTGCCACCAGCACCCGGCCGGTGGCCCAGCCCAGCTTGAGCATGAAGTCGGCGGTGATCGGCGGTTCACCGACGGTACCGCGGATACCGTCGGTGCCGAAGTAGCGTCGTGTCATTCAGCATCCTTCCTTGAGAACGGCCCAGGTCATGTTCACCGCATCCACGCTGGGGGCCACATCGTGAACGCGCAGGATTCGTGCGCCGCGCTCCACCGCCAGGGCGCTCAGCGCCAGGCCGCCGGGCAGGCGCTCCTCCACCGGGCGCTCGAGCACCTTGCCGATCATGCTCTTGCGGGACATGCCGACGAGCAGCGGCAACTCGAGTTCGGCCAGGCGCTCCATGCGGTTGAGCAGACGCAGGTTGTGTTCCACGGTCTTGCCGAAGCCGAAGCCCGGATCCACCAGCAGGCGCTCGCGGCGCAGGCCGGCGGCCTCACAGGCGGCCACCCGCTCGGCGAGGTAGTCGACCACGGCCTCTTCGATAGGCACATCATAGCGGGGCGCCTGCTGCATGTCGCGTGGCTCGCCCTGACGATGCATCAGGCAGACCGGCAGACCGGTGCCGATGGCCGCCGCCAGGGCACCCTCGCGGTCCAGGGAGCGCACGTCATTGAGCATGCCCGCCCCCAGGCCGGCCACCTCTCGCATCACCTCGGGGCAGCTGGTATCCACCGAGACCAGGGCATCGAGCTCGCGCACCAGGGCCTCCACCACCGGCGCCACCCGGTCGAGCTCCGCCGCGGACGAGACGGGCTCGGCGCCGGGCCGGGTCGACTCACCGCCCACGTCGATGATTGCCGCCCCCTCGGCCAGCATCCGCTCGGCATGGCGCAGGGCGTCATCCAGGGCCACATGGCGGCCGCCGTCGGAGAAGGAGTCGGGGGTGACATTGAGGATCCCCATCACCCGCGGGAAGGAGAGGTCCAGCCGATGGCGGCCGCAGGTCAGGAAGGCAGAGGTGGAAGTCATCATCACTCGAAGCGTCGGGCTGTTATGGGAGAGGTTGCGGGAGGCGTTGCGGAGCTTGCCGCCGTGCAGGACTCAGAAAAACGCAGGCGCCCCGAGTGGGGCGCCTGGCAGGGATGAACGCAGCGGGCTCAGGAGCCGGCCGGGCCGCCCAGCGGGTCGGAGGGCCGGCGACGGGGCTCGTCGTCATCCTCCTCGCCACCGTCGGCCTCGTCGGGGGCCTCCGGAGCCGCCTCGGCCTCGGGCGCCTCGGTCACCGGCGCGCCGGGGCCGGAGGAGTCACCGTCCTCCCAGTCCTTGGGCGGACGCGGATCGCGCCCCTCCATGATGTCCTTGAGCTGGTCGGCGTCGATGGTCTCATACTTCATCAGCGCCTCGGCCATGGCGTCGAGCTTGTCGCGGTTCTCCTCGAGGATGACACGCGCCTGCTCGTAGCAGTCGTCGATGACCTTGCGCACCTCCTTGTCGAGCTTGGAGATGGTCTCGCCGGACTTCAGCTTGCCGCCGCCCTGGCCCGGGCCGCCGAGGAACTGGTGGGACTCGTCCTCGTCGTACATGATCGGGCCCATCTCCTCAGAGAGGCCCCACTTGGCGACCATGCTGTGAGCCAGCTCGGTGGCACGCTTGATATCGTTGGAGGCGCCGGTGGTGACCCCGTTGGGCCCCAGGGTCATCTCCTCGGCGATGCGGCCGCCGAACAGCGAGCAGATCTGGCTGAGAATCTGCTGGCGCGACAGGCTGTAACGATCCTGCTCGGGCAGGAACATGGTCACGCCCAGGGCGCGGCCGCGAGGGATGATGGTCACCTTGTAGACCGGATCGTGCTCCGGCATCACCAGGCCGATGATGGCGTGGCCCGACTCGTGGTAGGCGGTGTTGAGCTTCTCCTTCTCGGTCATGACCATGGAGCGGCGCTCGGCGCCCATCATGATCTTGTCCTTGGCGAGCTCCAGCTCCTCCATACCCACCAGGCGCTTGTTGCGACGGGCGGCGAACAGGGCGGCCTCGTTGACCAGGTTGGCCAGGTCGGCGCCGGAGAAGCCCGGGGTACCGCGGGCGATCAGCGACGGCTTGACGTCGTCGGCCAGCGGCACCTTGCGCAGGTGCACGTTGAGGATGTGCTCGCGGCCGCGGATATCGGGCAGCGGCACCACCACCTGGCGGTCGAAGCGGCCCGGGCGCATCAGCGCCGGGTCCAGCACGTCGGGGCGGTTGGTGGCGGCGATGACGATGATGCCCTCGTTGGCCTCGAAGCCGTCCATCTCCACCAGCAGCTGGTTGAGGGTCTGCTCGCGCTCGTCGTTGCCGCCGCCCATGCCGACCCCGCGGGAGCGGCCCACGGCGTCGATTTCATCGATGAAGATGATGCAGGGCGCCTGCTTCTTGGCCTGCTCGAACATGTCGCGCACGCGGGAGGCACCCACACCCACGAACATCTCGACGAAATCGGAGCCGGAGATCGAGAAGAAGGGCACCTTGGCCTCGCCGGCGATGGACTTGGCGAGCAGGGTCTTGCCGGTACCCGGCGGGCCCACCATCAGCACCCCGCGGGGAATGGTCCCGCCCAGGCGCTGGAACTTGGTGGGGTCGCGCAGGAAGTCGACCAGCTCCTCGACCTCCTCCTTGGCCTCGTCGCAGCCCGCCACGTCGGCGAAGGTGGTCTTGATCTGGTCCTGGGAGAGCAGCTTGGCCTTGGACTTGCCGAAGCTCATGGGGCCGCCCTTGCCGGCCCCGCCGCCCTGCATCTGGCGCATGAAGAACATGAAGATGGCCAGGATCAGCAGGATCGGGAAACTGGCGATCAGCAGCCGGCTCCACAGGCTCTGCTGCTCCGGCTCCTTGCCCACCACGGTCACATTGTTGGAGAGCAGGTCATCGATCAGCTTGGGATCCTCCGCCGCGGGGCGGATGGTCTGGAACGACGAGCCGTCGGTGCGCTCGCCGGAGATCCGGTAGCCGTCGATGGTGACGCTACGCACCTGCTGGTTCTGCACCTGCTGGACGAACTGGGAGTAGTTCATCGACTGGGGGGAGCTGTCGACGCTGAAGTTGTTGAACACCGTCAGCAGCACCGCCGCGATGACCAACCAGAGGATCAGGTTCTTCGCCATATCGTTCAAGGGACTACCCTCAATGTCAGAAATCTGTCGGCCGCCATGGCCTGGCGCCTTGTATACGCTCTGTATAGGACACTACAGAAGCCCGCCGCGTTCAGCCACCGCCCATCCCGGACGGTCCACCGCAGGGGGCACTGTGACACACTTTGGCGCCTGCTGTCCGGCAATCAGCCCATTAGTCTGGGGCTATTGATTGCGCCTGCCGCCACGTTATCCGAGCCGAGCGCTCGCTCAGCCGCGAAACCCCTGGGCCAGCAGGTAGACCTCCCGGGAGCGCGCCCGGGAGGCCTCCGGCTTGCGCGTCACCACCCGGGTGAAGCGCTCGCGCAGGGTCTTCAGGTATTCATCGAACCCCTCGCCCTGGAACACCTTGGCCAGGAAGGTGCCGCCGGGGCGCAGGGTCTGGCCGGCCAGGTCCAGCGCCAGCTCCACCAGGTACATCGCCTGGGGCTGGTCGATGGCGGCCATGCCGCTCATGTTGGGTGCCATGTCGGACATCACCAGGTCCACCGGCCGCTCGCCCAGCGCCGCCAGGATCGCCTCGAGCACGCTCTCCTCGGTGAAATCGCCCTGGATGAAGTCGACGCCGGCCAGGGCGTCCATCTCGAGGATATCCGAGGCGATCACCACCCCCTCCGGCCCCACCTTCTCGGCGGCCACCTGGCTCCAGCCCCCGGGGGCCGCGCCCAGGTCGATCACCGTCATGCCGGGCTTGAAGAGGCGATCCTTGTCGTCCAGCTCGAGCAGCTTGTAGCTGGCCCGGGAGCGATAGCCGTCCTGCCAGGAGCGCTGCACGTACTGGTCGTCGAAGTGCTCCTTCAGCCAGCCCTTGCTGGTCTTGCTGGATGGGCTGGCCTTGCTGGCGGCACTCTTGCTGGCCGGCGCCTTGCCGGAAGCGGGAGATGAAGTGCGGGAACGCGCCACGGCATCACCTGTGGTAAGGGGACGGGTGAAGGGACAGACAGGCGGTCGAGCGGAGTGCGGGAGTGGCACGCAGAACTGAAGAGTGCTGACCGGCCACTTCGACGCTGGCCGAATGCCCCGTGCTTTCACTGCGCGACGTTTCGCCCATGGCATTTTCCGCGTACCATGGATGGCTGCGCGCAACCGGGAAGACGCAAGATACCATGAGCTTGTCACAGGCACAAAAGAAAGCATTTCGCAGCATCGGCCACCACCTGAACCCGGTGGTGACGGTCTCCGAGAACGGCATCTCCGAAGGGGTCCTCGCGGAGCTGGGGCGAGCCCTCTCCGACCACGAGCTGATCAAGGTCAAGCTGGCCCTGCCGGAACGCGACGACCGCGCCGCCATCCTCGACGAGCTGGTCACCGCCAGCGGCGCCGAGCTGGTGCAGAAGATCGGCAAGATGGCGCTGCTCTATCGCCGCAACCCCCAGGCCAACCCGAAGCTCTCCAACGTGCAGCGCTTCGAGGGGCACCACGGGCGGCACTGAGCCACCGCGCTTCGCGCGAGCTGGAAGCTTTAAGCCGTAAGCTGTAAGTCAAAACCCAAACACCCCCCAAGGCACTGCCTTGGGGGGTGTTTTCTTACAGCATAAAGCTTATGGCTTACAGCTGCCCGAAGGGTTACAGGTGCTCGACGCCGGCGATCTCGTACTCGACGTTGCCGCCGGGGGTCTTGACCACCACCACGTCGCCCTCCTCCTTGCCGATCAGGGCGCGGGCGATGGGCGAGGTCACCGAGATCAGCCCCTGCTTGATGTCGGCCTCGTCCTCGCCGACGATGCGGTAGGTCACCTCATCGTCGGTATCGAGGTTGAGCAGCTCCACGGTGACGCCGAAGATCACCTTGCCGGTACGCGGCAGCTTGGTGACGTCGATCACCTGGGCGCTGCCGAGCTTGCCCTCGATCTCCTGGATGCGCCCCTCGATGAAGCCCTGCTGCTCCCGGGCAGCATGGTATTCGGCGTTCTCCTTGAGATCCCCGTGCTCACGAGCCTCGGCGATGGCGGCGATCACCCTGGGGCGCGCCTCGCCCTTGAGCTGCTCGAGCTCCTTGCGCAGGCGCGCCTCTCCGGCAACGGTCATCGGGACCTTGTTCATTGTGCAGCTCCTGCATGCAGTTCCTGAAGCCGCCGCACCGTGATCTCGTTGCCGTATTCAAGCGCCATGCAAACGGCGTTGGCCCCCGCCAGCGTGGTGGCGTAGGGAACCTTGCGGGCAAGCGCGGTGCGGCGGATCACCGAGGAGTCCTGGATCGCCTGGCGACCCTCGGTGGTATTGACGATATAGGCGATGTCGTCGTTCTTGAGCAGATCGACGATATGCGGGCGGCCTTCGAAGACCTTGTTCACGACCTCGACGTCGAGTCCGGCGGCCTTGAGGGCAGCGGCGGTACCGCGGGTCGCGCACAGGGTGAAGCCCAATGTTACCAGAGAACGGGCCACCTCGATAACACCGGCCTTGTCCGGCTCGCGCACCGAGAGGAACGCCTTGCGGTCGCCCTCCAGGGGCGGAATCGCCTCGCCGGCGCCCAGCTGGGCCTTGTAGAAGGCCTCGGCGAAGGTGTCACCGCTGCCCATCACCTCGCCGGTGGACTTCATCTCCGGCGACAGGATGGGATCGACGCCCGGGAACTTGTTGAACGGGAAGACCGCCTCCTTGACGCTGAAGAAGTGCGGCACGATCTCCCGAGTGAAGCCCTGCGCCTCGAGGCTGGTGCCGGCCATGCAGCGCGCGGCGATCTGGGCCAGGGAGATGCCGATGCACTTGGAGACGAAGGGCACGGTGCGCGAGGCGCGGGGGTTGACCTCGATGACGTAGATCTCGCCGTCCTGCCAGGCCAGCTGCACGTTCATCAGCCCCTTGACGCCCAGCTCCACGGCCATCTGCCGGACCTGCTCGCGCATCGCGTCCTGCACGTCTGCCGGCAGCGAGTAGGGCGGCAGCGAACAGGCGGAGTCGCCGGAGTGCACGCCGGCCTGCTCGATGTGCTGCATGATGCCGCCGATCACCACCTGCTTGCCGTCGGAGACCGCGTCGATGTCGATCTCCACGGCGGCATTGAGGAAGTGGTCGAGCAGCACCGGGGAGTCGTTGGAGACCTTGACCGCGTGGGTCATGTAGTTCTCCAGCTCAGAGGCGTCGTAGACGATCTCCATGGCGCGGCCGCCCAGCACGTAGCTCGGGCGCACCACCAGCGGGTAGCCGATCGCCTCGGCCTTGGCGAAGGCCTCCTCGAAGCTGCGCGCGGTGGCGTTGGGCGGCTGCTTGAGGCCCAGCTTGTCGATCATCTGCTGGAAGCGCTCGCGATCCTCGGCGCGGTCGATGGCATCCGGGGTAGTGCCGATGATCGGCACGCCGGCGGCCTCCAGCTCCCGGGCCAGCTTCAGCGGGGTCTGGCCGCCGAACTGCACGATGACGCCGACCGGCTGCTCCTTGTCGGCGATCTCCAGCACGTCCTCGAGGGTGACCGGCTCGAAGTAGAGGCGGTCGGAGGTGTCGTAGTCGGTGGAGACGGTCTCCGGGTTGCAGTTGACCATGATGGTCTCATAGCCGTCGTCGTGCATGGCGAAGGCGGCGTGGACGCAGCAGTAGTCGAACTCGATGCCCTGGCCGATACGGTTCGGGCCACCGCCCAGCACCATGATCTTCTGGCGACCTGTGACCTCCGCCTCGCACTCCTCCTCGTAGGTGGAGTACATGTAGGCGGTGTCGGTGGCGAACTCGGCGGCACAGGTGTCGACGCGCTTGTAGACCGGGCGGATGCCGGCCTTCTGGCGGGTCTTGCGGAACTCCTTCTCGGAGACGCCGAGCAGGCTGGCCAGGCGGGCATCAGAGAAGCCCTTGCGCTTGAGGCGGAACAGCTCCCGGGCATCGAGCTCGGAGAGCGAACGCCGGGACACCTCGGCCTCGGTGGCCACCAGATCCTCGAGCTGGACCAGGAACCAGGGGTCGATCTTGGTCAGCGCGAAGATCTCGTCGCGGCTCATGCCGGCGCGCATGGCGTCGGCCACGTAGAAGATGCGATCGGCGCCGGCGGCCTGCAGCTCGGCCTTGATATGGGCCATGGCCTCGGCGGAGAAGTCGCCGGGCTTGAAATCGGGAAACTTGGGGTCGAGGCCGTCGTTGCCGGTCTCCAGCCCGCGCAGGGCCTTCTGCAGGGACTCCTGGAAAGTGCGCCCGATGGCCATCACCTCGCCCACCGACTTCATCTGGGTGGTCAGGCGGTCGTTGGCCTGGGGGAACTTCTCGAAGGTGAAGCGCGGGATCTTGGTGACCACGTAGTCGATGGCCGGCTCGAACGACGCCGGGGTGCGCCCGCCGGTAATATCGTTCTGCAGCTCATCCAGGGTATAGCCCACCGCCAGCTTGGCGGCGATCTTGGCGATCGGGAAGCCGGTGGCCTTGGAGGCCAGCGCCGAGGAGCGCGACACCCGCGGGTTCATCTCGATGACCACCATGCGGCCGGTATCCGGGTCCACGCCGAACTGCACGTTGGAGCCGCCGGTCTCGACGCCGATCTCGCGCAGCACCGCAAGCGATGCGTCGCGCATGATCTGATACTCCTTGTCGGTCAGCGTCTGGGCCGGGGCCACGGTGATGGAGTCACCGGTGTGCACGCCCATGGGGTCGAAGTTCTCGATGGAGCAGACGATGATGCAGTTGTCGTTCTTGTCACGAACGACCTCCATCTCGTACTCCTTCCAGCCCAGCAGCGACTCGTCAATCAGCAGCTCGTGGTTGTTGGAGAGCTCGAAGCCGCGGGTGCAGATCTCCTCGAACTCCTCCTTGTTGTAGGCCACGCCGCCGCCGGAGCCGCCCATGGTGTAGGAGGGGCGGATGATCACCGGGAAGCCCAGAGTGGACTGGATGCGCCAGGCCTCCTCCATGCTGTGGGCCACCTCGGCCTTGGGGCACTGAAGGCCGATGCGCTTCATGGCCTGGTCGAAGAGGTCGCGGTCCTCGGCCTTGTTGATGGCGTCGGCGTTGGCACCGATCATCTCCACGCCGTGCTTCTCGAGCACGCCGTGCTTGTCCAGGTCCAGGGCGCAGTTGAGCGCGGTCTGGCCGCCCATGGTGGGCAGGATGGCATCGGGGCGCTCGGCCTCGATGATCTTCTCCACCGCCTGCCAGGTGATCGGCTCGATGTAGGTGGCATCGGCCATGGCCGGGTCGGTCATGATGGTGGCCGGGTTGGAGTTCACCAGGATGACCCGGTAGCCCTCCTCGCGCAGCGCCTTGCAGGCCTGGGCGCCGGAGTAGTCGAATTCGCAGGCCTGGCCGATGACGATGGGGCCGGCGCCGATGATCAGGATGCTCTGGATGTCTGTACGCTTGGGCATGGTGCTTCCCGCAGAATGTGGTGACGAGGGGCGACGTGTCTCGGGCTACTGCGCCGGGCTCAGGCCTGGCGGGCCTTCATCATCTCGATGAACCGGCCGAACAGCGGCGCCACGTCCTGGGGGCCTGGCATGGCTTCCGGATGCCCCTGGAAGCTGAAGGCCGGGCGGTCGGTACGCTCGATCCCCTGCAGGGTGCCGTCGAACAGCGAGCGATGGGTGGCGCGCACGTTGGCCGGCAGGCTCGCCTCGTCGGCGGCGAAACCGTGGTTCTGGCTGGTGATCATCACCTTGCCGCTGTCGAGATCCTGCACCGGGTGGTTGGCGCCGTGGTGGCCGTGGCTCATCTTCACGGTCTTCGCCCCGCTGGCCAGGGCCAGCAGCTGGTGGCCCAGGCAGATGCCGAAGATCGGAAGCTCGGTCTCGAGGATCTCCTGGATCGCCTTGATGGCGTAGTCGCAGGGCTCGGGGTCGCCGGGGCCGTTGGCCAGGAAGACGCCGTCCGGGTTCATGGCCAGCACCTCGGCGGCCGGGGTCTGGGCCGGCACCACGGTGAGGCGGCAGCCGCGGGAGGCGAGCATGCGCAGGATGTTGCGCTTGACGCCGAAGTCGTAGGCCACCACATGGTAGGGACGCTCGCCCTGGGTGGTATCGGCATAGCCTTCGCCCAGGCTCCACTCGCCTTCGCTCCACTCGTAGGGCGCCTGGCAGGAGACCACCTTGGCCAGGTCCATGCCCTTGAGGCCAGGGAAGGCGCGGGCGGCGGCCAGGGCACGCTCCACGGCGTCCTCGCCCTCGGCCTCGGCGCCGGCCAGGATGGCGCCGTTCTGGGAGCCCTTGTCGCGCAGGATGCGGGTCAGGCGGCGGGTATCGATATCGGCGATGCCCAGCACGTTCTGGCTCTTGAGGTAGTCGGAGAGCGTCTGCTCGCAGCGGAAGTTGCTGGCCAGCAGCGGCAGGTCGCGGATCACCAGGCCCGCGGCGGCGATGCCCCCGGACTCCACGTCCTCGGCGTTGACGCCGGTGTTGCCGATATGGGGGTAGGTCAGGGTGACGATCTGGCGGGTGTAGGAGGGATCGGTCAGGATCTCCTGATAGCCGGTCATGGCCGTATTGAACACCACCTCACCGCTGGTCTGTCCATCGGCGCCGATCGCCGTGCCGTGAAATACGCTTCCGTCTTCCAGGGCCAGTATCGCGGGTCTGTTCAATGCAACGTCCTCCCATCTTTATGTAACGACAGCCATGTAACAACAGCTCGTCAGGAATAGTGCTACCGGTGGCACGCCCGCAAAAAAGCGGGACGAAAGCCGATTGAGACCGGTTTCATCCCGCTTGTTGTCATTCGCTCGGAACTGATTCGCTCAGAACATCAGAACACTGGGGGCCGAAGCAACAAGCGCTGTGTCAGGGCTCTCGCCCAGGCGCCCGGCCAAAATTTTGGGGATATTACAGGATCTGCCGCCCCTCGACTACCCCTTTGGTCGAGGCGCCCCGGCCAGTCCAGGCCCGGCCACTTCAGACACGGTCTGTCAGACACGGTTGTCAGACACGAACTGTCAGACCGAGCCTGTGAGACCCAACACATCCTGCATGGAGTAGCGCCCCTTGTCCTGGTCGGCCACCCAGCGCGCCGCGCGCACCGCTCCCTTGGCGAAGGTCATGCGGCTCGAGGCCTTGTGGGTGATCTCGATGCGCTCGCCCTCGGTGGCGAACATCACGGTGTGCTCGCCGACGATGTCGCCGGCGCGCACCGTGGCGAAGCCGATCTCCTTATCGGTGCGCGGCCCGCACTGGCCGACGCGTTCGAAGACGCCGTGCTCCTTGAGGGTGCGCCCCAGGCTCTCGGCCACCACCTCGCCCATCTTCAGCGCGGTGCCGGAGGGCGCGTCCACCTTGTGGCGATGGTGGGCCTCGATCACCTCGATGTCGTAGCCCTCGTCGCCCAGGGCCCTGGCGGCGGTCTCCAGCAGCTTCAGGGTCAGGTTGACCCCCACGCTCATATTGGGCGCGAAGACGAAGGGCAGCCGCTCGCGGAAGCCGTCGAGCTCGGCCAGCTCGTCATCGGAGAGACCCGTGGTACCGATCACCATGCGCTTGCCGTGGGCCGCGCAGAAGGCCAGGTTGGAAAGCGTCACCCGGGGCGCGGTGAAGTCGATCAGCACGTCGAAGTCGTCGACGATGGCCGCAAGCGACTCCACGGCGGCCACGCCCACCCGGCCGGCGCCGGCCAGCTCGCCGAGATCGGCACCCACCAGCGAGCTGCCCGGCTCGACGATGCCGCCGGCCAGGGTGGCTCCGTCATCCTGCTGGACGGCGTTGACCAGGGTGCGGCCCATGCGGCCGGCGACACCGACGATGGCGATACGGGTCATGTGGACTCCTGTGAAAGCGGTAGCGGTTCGGGAATGGGCGGCAGTATACCAGAGGCGAGACCCCGTCAGCCGCCCGCCCTGCCGTCACCGCGCATCAGCAGCCCCATGGCCAGCAGCACGGCCAGGCTGCCCGGCAGCCAGACCCAGCCGATGCGGTCCGGCGACTGCACGAACAGCAGCAGCATGGAGACGAAGGGCACCAGATAGCCGTAGGCGGTGACCGCCCCCGGCGTCAGCGCCGCGGTGGCCCGCTGCATCAGCCAGAAGGTGAGCGCGCTGGAGCAGAGCCCCAGATAGACCAGCAGGGCGAGATCCAGGGCCGTCATGGCCGCCAGCCGCCCCACCGGCTCCACGGCGAGCCCGGCCAGGCCGATCAGCACGCCGCCCGCCCCCAGGCTCCAGAAGGTGCGCACCGCCGCCGACTCCGGCAGCCGCCCGCTGGCCAGCCCCCAGCGGCTGAGCACCGGATAGCAGGCCGTGGCGATGCAGCCGAGGAAGAACACCGCCTCGCCGCGACCGAAGGCCGGCCCGCCACCCTGCTGGCTCCCCTCGGCGACGGCCAGACCCAGGGCCCCCAGCGCTCCCAGGGCGAGAATGCTCGGCAGCCGCCAGCCAGACCGCTCCACCCCAAGGCCCAGCCCCAGCAGGAAGGCCAGCAGCGGCACGCTCACATGCAGGGTCGCCATGGAGAGGGCCGTGGCGTGGTGGGCGGCCCAGAACATGGCCCCGAAGAAGCCGGCCAGGCAGAGCCCCATCAGGGCGTAGAGGGGCAGCAGCCCCGGCGCGGGCAGGAAGTCCGGCGAGCGCCTGGCCAGCCACCAGAGGCCGGCGCAGGCGATAAAGAAGCGCAGGGCGGTGAGCGAGAGCGGCGGCAGCTCGTTCATCAGCCCCACGGCGGGAAAGGAGAGCCCCACCAACGACGCCCAGAGCAGCATGCCCAGGTGGGCGCTGCGGGCCGAGACCGACTGGCTCAACGGATCCAGGCGATATCGAGCGGCTCACCGCCGGCCATGCGTTCGAGGTGGCTGGCGACCACTTCTTCCAGGCGCTCGCGCCGCTGTGCATCCTGCGCCTCGATCACCACCGTCAGGGCACCGGGCTCGGCCAGCATCCGGCAGCTACCGCCCTCGAAGCGCACCCGGCCCTCCCGCTCGGCGTAGTGGACCTCGAGCTTATGGGCCCAGTGCTTGCAGAGCCGCCGGATCAGCTTCTCGCCGGACTCGGTGGCGATCTGCGCCCTTGCACCGATCACGCCTGCTTCCATGGGTCAGGCCTCCCAGACAATATCGAGCTCGACGCCCTTGAGAGCGTCCAGGGTATTGTCCACCTCCCCCTCCAACTGGTTGTGAGCCTCGTCATCGACCGCCTCCACCACCACCAGCAGCTTGTCCGGCTGGGCCTGGAGGTAGCAGCTGCCGCTGGCAAAATCGATCCGGACCGGGTCGCTTGCGCGATCGATCGCCTTGGCATCGGACCAGCGCTCGCAGAGCTGGTCGATCAGGGCCGCCGCATCCTCGGCGGGCAGCTCGGCGCGTGAAATGGGCATCGCAGATCTCCTGGCAATTTCATCGAGCCACCAGACTATGCCGCCGCACCGTCGAAGCCAAGCGGGCGCCTCTACACGCTGACCCGCATTCGATAGCAGCCGCCGTGATAACGTAGCGCCAGGTCTATCGAGACACAGCCTGGCGGCTGGATCACCTGCGGCGCTGAGGCGGCAGCCATGAACGCGACGGACCCCGACATCTGGCGATGCCGGGGTCCGTCTGGCGCTGCGAGGCGTGATGCCGCTAAGGTGATAGCGTCAGGGCTTCATATCCTCGAAGAACTTCTTCACGCCGTCGAAGAAGCCGCTCTTCTTGGGCGAGTGGTGGGCGCTGTTGGTGCCGCCGAGGCTCTCCTGGAACTGGCGCAGCAGCTCCTTCTGCTCCTCGTTGAGCTTCACCGGGGTCTCCACCACCACCTTGCAGAGCAGGTCGCCGGGGGCGCCGCCGCGCACCGGCTTGACGCCCTTGCCGCGCAGGCGGAAGAGCTTGCCGGTCTGGGTCTCGGGCGGGATCTTCAGCTTCACCCGGCCGTCCAGGGTCGGCACCTCCAGCTCACCGCCCAGGGCGGCGTCGACGAAGTTGATCGGCACCTCGCAGTGCAGGTGCTTGCCGTCGCGCTGGAAGATGTGGTGCGGCTTGATGTGCACCTGGACGTAGAGGTCCCCGGGCGGCCCGCCATTCATGCCGGCCTCGCCCTCGCCGTTCAAGCGAATGCGATCGCCGGTGTCGACGCCGGCGGGGATCTTCACCGAGAGGGTGCGGGTCTCGCGCACGCGGCCCTCGCCGTTGCACTTGTGGCAGGGCACCTTGATGTGCTGGCCGGAGCCGTGGCAGGTCGGGCAGGTCTGCTGCACGGCGAAGAAGCCCTGCTGCATGCGCACCTGGCCGTGGCCGGCACAGGTCGGGCAGGTCTCCTTGCTGGAGCCCGGCTCGGCGCCTGAGCCGTCGCAACGCTCGCACTCCACGTGGCGCGGCACGCGGATATCCACGGTGGTGCCGGCCACGGCGCTCTCGAGGTCGAGCTCGAGGTTGTAGCGCAGGTCGCTGCCCCGGGCCGGGGCGTTGGGATTGCGACGCCCGCCGCCACCGCCGAAGATGTCGCCGAAGACATCGCCGAAGATGTCGCTGAAGCCACCGGGGCCGGCGCCGCCGAAGCCACCGCCGCCGAAGCCGCCGGCCTGGCCGTCCACCCCGGCATGGCCGAACTGGTCGTAGGCGGCGCGCTTCTCGCCGTCGGAGAGCACCTCGTAGGCCTCGGACACCTCGCGAAACTTCTCCGCCGCCGTCTCGTCATCCGGGTTGCGGTCGGGGTGAAACTTCTGGGCGAGCCGCCGGTAGGCCTTCTTGATCTCTTTGGTGTCGGCGCCACGCTCTACGCCCAGCACCTCGTAATAGTCACGTTTGGACATGGGTCTGTCCGCCTCCGTCGCGGTCCCTCGGAAACACCAACGCGGGAGTCAGGCCCCCGCGCTGGTGTCATCCATGGCTTATATGCGCAGTTCAGATGCGTGGTTTACTGCTTCTTCTGGTCGTCGTTGACTTCTTCGTACTCGGCGTCGACCACATCATCTTCCTGCTTGGCGCCGGCCTCCTGGCCTTCGCCACCGCCCTGCTGGGCCGCTTCGGCCTGGGCGGCATACATCTTCTGGGCCAGGTTGCCGGAGGCTTCGGTCAGCTTGTCGAGCTTGGCCTGGATGTCGTCCTTGTCGTCACCCTTGATCGCCTCCTCGAGCTCCTTGGCGGCGCTCTCGATGGCTTCCTTCTCCTCGTCGCTGGCGTGCTCGCCGGCCTCCTGGACGGTCTTGCGGGCGGCGTGGACCATGCCGTCGGCCTGGTTGCGCAGCTGGACCAGCTCCTCGAACTTCTTGTCCTCGTCGGCGTGGGCCTCGGCGTCGCGGACCATCTGCTCGATCTCGTCGTCGGAGAGGCCGCTGGAGGCCTTGATGACGATGGACTGCTCCTTGCCGGTGGCCTTGTCCTTGGCGGAGACGTTCAGGATGCCGTTGGCGTCCAGGTCGAAGGCGACCTCGATCTGCGGCACGCCGCGGGGCGCCGGCGGAATGTCGGCCAGGTCGAAGCGACCCAGGGACTTGTTGCCGCCCGCCTGCTTGCGCTCGCCCTGCAGCACGTGGATGGTCACGGCGGTCTGGTTGTCATCCGCGGTCGAGAAGGTCTGGGTCTTCTTGGTCGGGATGGTGGTGTTCTTCTCGATCAGCGGTGTCATCACGCCGCCCAGGGTCTCGATGCCCAGGGTCAGCGGGGTGACGTCGAGCAGCAGCACGTCCTTGACGTCGCCGCCCAGCACGCCGCCCTGGATGGCAGCGCCCACGGCCACCGCCTCGTCCGGGTTGACGTCCTTGCGCGCTTCCTTGCCGAAGAACTCGGCCGCCTTCTGCTGCACCAGGGGCATGCGGGTCTGGCCGCCGACCAGGATGACGTCGTCGATCTCGGAAGCCGAGAGGCCGGCATCCTTCAGGGCGATCTTGCAGGGCGCCAGGGAGCGCTGCACCAGATCCTCCACCAGCGACTCCAGCTTGGCCCGGGTCACCTTGACGTTGAGGTGCTTGGGACCGGTCTGGTCGGCGGTGATGTAGGGCAGGTTGACGTCGGTCTGCTGGGCGCTGGAGAGCTCGATCTTGGCCTTCTCGGCGGCTTCCTTGAGGCGCTGCATGGCCAGGTTGTCGCCGGAGAGATCGATGCCGCTGTCGGCCTTGAACTGATCGACCAGGTAGTTGATCAGGTGCATGTCGAAGTCTTCGCCACCCAGGAAGGTGTCGCCGTTGGTGGCCAGCACCTCGAACTGGGTCTCGCCGTCGACGTCCGCCACCTCGATGATGGAGATGTCGAAGGTGCCGCCGCCCAGGTCGTAGACCGCGATGGTCTTGTCGCCGCGGGACTTGTCCATGCCGTAGGCCAGCGCCGCCGCGGTGGGCTCGTTGATGATGCGCTTGACCTCGAGGCCGGCGATGCGGCCGGCATCCTTGGTGGCCTGGCGCTGGCTGTCGTTGAAGTAGGCCGGCACGGTGATGACCGCCTCGGTGACTTCCTCACCCAGGTAGTCTTCCGCGGTCTTCTTCATCTTCTTCAGCACTTCGGCGCTGACCTGGGGCGGTGCCAGCTTCTTGCCCTTCACCTCCACCCAGGCATCGCCGTTGTCGGCCTCGGTGATGGTGTAGGGCACCATCTTGATGTCCTTCTGGACGACCTCGTCCTTGAAGCGACGGCCGATCAGGCGCTTGATGGCGTAGAGGGTGTTGGTCGGGTTGGTGACCGCCTGGCGCTTGGCCGACTGGCCCACCAGGATCTCGCCATCCTCGGTGTAGGCGATGATGGAAGGCGTGGTGCGGCCGCCTTCGGCGTTCTCGATGACCTTGGCGCTGTCGCCGTCCAGCACGGCCACGCAGGAGTTGGTGGTACCAAGGTCGATTCCGATGATGCGTCCCATAGGAAATCCTCGAAGTGGTTGCGGTTGTATCCGGGAGTCGTGTTCAGCGGCCTGGGCCGCGGAGTTGACGTCTATCTGGGGGCCGCCGTCACCATTTCAAGTCCAGCGGCCGGAATTCATTGCTCAACCGGCGGCCTGGCTGACCACCACCATGGCCGGGCGCACCAGGCGGCCGTTGAGCAGGTAGCCCTTCTGCATCACTTCCATGACGGTATTGGGCTCCAGCTCCGGGTTGGGCACCATGGCCATCGCCTCGTGGAGCTGGGGGTCGAAGGGCTCGCCGGCGGGCTCCACCGCCTCGACGCCGAACTTGGCCATGGCATCCAGCTGCATCTTGAGGGTCATGGAGACGCCCTCGCGATGGGCCTCGGTGGCCTCGTCAGCCATGGCCTCCAGCGCCTTCTCCAGGCTGTCCACCACCGGCAGCAGCTCGCGCACGAACTTCTCCAGGGCGAACTTGCGCGCCTTCTCGGCCTCCTGCTCGGCGCGGCGGCGCACGTTCTGGGCCTCGGCGGCGGCGCGCAGCGCCTGGTCCTTGGCCTCGGCCAGGCCCTGCTCCAGCTCCTCCACCCGGGCGGCCAGCAGCTCGGCCTCGGGATTGTCGCTCACCTCGGTCTCGGCCTGCTCGGCCGCCTCGAGGGCCTCGTCCAGCTCGCCCTCCACCGGCTGCGCGTCAGCCTCCTGCTCGCGGCGGACCAGCTCATCGTCCAGCGGTGTCTGTGGGTCTTTGGCCATGGGTCTCTCCTGATCGGGTAGGCGGCGGCACGGGCCGCCGGCTCGACATTGAATGACGGATCGCAAGCGTTTGCCGGGTATATGGGGACAGGCTCGCGGAACTCAAGGCGGGCAGGGCAAGGTGCATTGTTGGCCAGCCTGAACTACTGTATAAACGCACACATCTTGGATGGATACCCAGCTGCCCGGCCAGGGCCGCAGACTTCCCGGGAGGCACCATGCTGACAGAGCTAGCCATTCGCGACTTCGCCATCGTCGACCACCTGGAGCTGGAGCTCGGCGCCGGCATGACCGCCATCACCGGCGAGACCGGCGCCGGCAAGTCCATCCTCCTCGGGGCCCTGGGCCTCTGCCTGGGCGAGCGCGCCGACGCCGCCAGCGTGCGCCACGGCTGCGAGCGCGCCGACCTCTCCGCCCGCTTCGATATCCGCCAGCTCCCCGAGGCCCGCGCCTGGCTGGCCGCCCGGGAGCTCCCGGACGACGACTGCCTGCTGCGCCGCGTGGTCGCCGCCAACGGCCGCTCCAAGGCGTGGATCAACGGCCAACCCGCCACCGTGGGCGACCTCAAGGCGCTGGGCGAGCGACTGATCGAGATCCACGGCCAGCACGCCCACCAGGCGCTGCTGCGCGAGGAGACCCACCTGCGCCTACTCGACGACTTCGCCGGCCACCGCGAGGCGGTGGGCGAGATGGTCGAGACCTTCCGCGCCTGGCAGGGGGCACGCAGGCGGCTGAAGCGCCTGGCCGAGGACGGCGACGAACTCGCCGCCCGCCGCCAGCTGGTGCGCTACCAGGTGGAGGAGCTCGACCAGCTGGCCCTGGCCGAGGGGGAGCTCAAGACCCTGGAGGAGGAGCAGGAGGAGCTGGCCCACGCCGAGGAGCGCCTGCGCGAGGCCCAGTTCGCCGCCGAGTGCTGCGACAGCGACGAGGGCGGCGCCATGACCCTCCTCAACCAGGCCATCAACCACCTCTCGGCCCTGCCGGGCAGCGACCGGGGCCGCCTGGCCGAAACGCTCACCATGCTGGGCGAGGCGCGCATCCAGGTCGAGGAGGCGACCCGGGAGCTTCACCACTTCGCCGACGCCACCGAGCTCGACCCCGAGCGCCTGGCTCAAGTGGAGGAGCGCCTGGGCGAGGTGCACCGCCTGGCCCGCAAGCACCACGTGATGCCGGAGGAACTCACCGAGCGCCATCGCCAGCTGCATGACGAGCTGGCGGGGCTGGAGGGCGGCGAGGAGAGCCTGGAGGCCCTGGAAGCCGAGGTGGACGCCCTGCGCGAGCGGTGGCGGGAGCAGGCGCGCCAGGTCGGCGAGGCACGCCGCCAGGCGGCCGCTCGCTTCGGTCAGGCGGTGCAGGAGCAGCTCGCCTTCCTGGCCATGGGCAAGGCGCGCTTCGAGGCGGAGCTGGTGGCGCGGGAGACCCCCGCCGCCGAGGGCCTGGAGGGCGTCCGCTTCCTGATCAGCGCCAACCCCGGCCAGCCGGCCCGTCCCCTGGCCCGGGTCGCCTCGGGCGGCGAGCTCTCCCGCATCAGCCTGGCCATCCAGGTAGTCGCCGCGCGCAGCTCCACCATCCCCAGCCTGGTCTTCGACGAGGTGGACGTAGGCGTCTCCGGCGCCACCGCCGAGATCGTCGGCCAGCTGCTGCGCCGGCTGGGCGAACAGGGTCAGGTGATGACCGTGACCCACCTGCCCCAGGTGGCCGCCCAGGCCCATCAGCACCTGCATATCGAGAAGCGCGCCAAGCGAAACACCACCCTGACCCGCATGGCGCTGCTCGATGAGGCCGGCCGGGTGGGCGAACTGGCGCGCATGCTGGGCGGCGTCAATCTCTCCGACCAGACCCTGGCCCACGCCCGGGAGATGCTCGACGCCAGCCAGCGCCCCCACCACTGACGCCTCCCCGTCGCCGCCCCGCATACAAGGAAGCGGCCCCGATCATGGATCGGGGCCGCTTCGTCATGGGAGAACGGGACAAGGGCGGGTGACGCTACTTCCTGGGCGTGCCGTCCTGGCGGGTCACGCTGGAACCACGCGGGCGCACGTAGAGCACCAGGGCGTGGTCGACGAGCTCGAAGCCGTGCTCCTCGGCAATCTCCTGCTGGCGCCGCTCGATGGTCTCATCGAAGAACTCGATGATCTCGCCGCTCTCCAGACACACCATATGGTCGTGGTGGTCCTCCTGGGAGATCTCGAAGACGGCGTGGCCGCCATCGAAGTTGTGGCGCACCACCAGACCGGCGGACTCGAACTGGGTCAGCACGCGGTACACGGTGGCCAGGCCTACGTCTTCACCCGCGTCCAGCAGGGTCTTGTAGACATCTTCGGCACTCATGTGGTGCTCACCCTGAGCATTCTCGAGAATCTGCAGGATCTTTACGCGGGGCAGGGTCACCTTCAGACCGGCCTTGCGTAGTTCATGGTTCTGGTCGGCCATGGTTGCTCTTCGCAGTATCGGGTAGGGTCGGGTATTATCGACCGAAACCACGATAGTGAAGAACAGGCGCAAATGCAAAAGTTGACAAGAATCGTCACCCTTTCTGCCGCCCTGCTGATGGTCAGCGGCTGCAGCTACTTCGGGGTCTACAAGCGAGACATCCCCCAGGGCAACCTGGTGACCGCCGACATGGTGGAACAGCTGCGACCCGGCATGACCCGCGACGACGTGGTCTACGTGATGGGCCGCCCGCTGCTGGAGGCCCCCTTCGACTCGAACCAGTGGGACTATGTGTTCCGCCTCGACGAGGCCTACGGCGGCGTGGAGCGCCGCCGGGTCACCCTGACCTTCGACGGCAACCGGCTGGTGGATATCCAGCGCGAGGGCGACATGCAGCGCGAGATCGAGCTGCGCGCCAGCGACAGCGCAGGCCCCCAGGTGGAGGGCGCAGAGCCCCTCGAGGTCACCCCGCAGCCCCGGCCCGAGGGCGGCGCTACCGTGCCCATGGGCGGCGAGCCGGCCAGCGACTTCTAGGCCTTAGGACCAGCCCTGGACGCCCCGCCGCGGCTTCGCCCGGCGGGGCGTCAGCGTTTATCGGCGTTCGCTCTGGCAAGCCTCGCCTGCTTGGGATCGATGAGCAGCGGACGATAGAGCTCCACCCGGTCGCCGGCACGCAGGCGGTGCTCGTGGGGCTCCCGCAGCCGCCTGCCGAAGATGCCCAGGTCGGCATGGGCAAAGGTCTCGGCCGGCAAGTCGGGAAAGCGTACGGGGAGGTCGGCCAGGGCGACCGCCTCGCTGGCCGTGGTGCCCAGAGGCACGCTCAGCGCCACCACGGCCTGCCGCTCGGGCAGGGCAAAGGCGATCTCGATCGGGATCTCGGCCATGGCTCAGCGCCCGTAGAGGTCATCGGCGCGGCGGGTGAAGGCCTCCACCAGCTGGCCCGCCACCTGCTGGAACAGCTTGCCGAAGGCCATGCCGAGCAGCCGGCTGGCAAACTCGAACTCCATCTCCAGGCACACCTTGCAGGCGTTCTCCCCCATGGGGATGAACATCCAGCGCCCGCGCAGGCGCTTGAAGGGGCCGCTGACCAGCGACATCTCGATGCGCTCCGGCTCGATCAGGTCGTTGCGGGTGGCAATGCTCTGCTCGATGCCGGCCCGACCCAGGGTCATCTCGCCAATCAGGTGGGAGTCATCCCGCTCGATCAGGCGTGCACGCCGACAGCCGGGCAGGAACTCCGGATAGCGCTCGAAGTCGTTGACCAGATCGAACATCTGCTGGGGGGTGTGTCGCACCATGGCGGTTCGGTTGACCGTTGGCATTGAGCTCTCCGCTGACTTCACAGTGCCCAGGGCGTATCATGAGCCGTTATTTCAGGCCTTGAATGGTATCACGCTTCCCCCCATATCGAAGGGAAAGCCGCCACGGGCACGGACAGACACGAGGTTTCATGGCCAACAAGAAAGGCAAGGGCAAGGGCCCCGGCAGCAACGTCATCGCCTTGAACAAGAAGGCGCGCTTCGAATATCACATCGATGAGGTGTTCGAGGCAGGCCTGGTGCTGGCCGGCTGGGAGGTGAAGAGCCTGCGCGCCGGCAAGGCCCAGCTCACCGACACCTACATCCTGGTCAAGGACGGCGAGGCCTGGCTGCTGGGCAGCCATATCATGCCGCTCAACACCGCCAGCACCCACGAGGTGGCCGACCCGACGCGCACCCGCAAGCTGCTGCTGCACAGGAAGGAGATCGCCAGGATCTTCTCGCGCACCCAGGACAAGGGGCATACCTGCGTGCCCCTCAAGCTCTACTGGAAAGGCAATCGCGTGAAGTGCGAGCTGGCGCTGGTGACGGGCAAGAAGCTGCACGACAAGCGAGCCACCGAGAAGGACCGCGACTGGCAGCGCCAGAAGGGACGCGTGATGCGGGAACAAAACCGGGGGTAGGCTGTCATAAGTCTGCACATCCTGATAGGATGCGCGATTAAGGGGGCGACATGGTTTCGACGCCGGTGACAACCCCTGCGGTGCATGCCGAGAGCGTGATGTATCTCGTAAATCCAACATCACGACTAAATAGTCGCAAACGACGACAACTACGCTCAGGGCGCGCTGGCAGCTTAAACGCTGTTAGCTTCTTGTCCGGCCCCAACGCGATGTGCCCATTCATCGCCGAGGGGATATGAGCCAAGACTGATGGGATCGCAATCGGTAGCGTCCTCATGCCGGTTGCTAAATCTAAGAGGAATCGCGTCGCTGGATCCTGACCGTTGGAGCCAGAGGCGTTAAATCAAATAACGGAATCTAAGCATGTAGAGCCAATGGGCGAGTGCTGGCGGACGCGGGTTCAATTCCCGCCGCCTCCACCAAACCAAGGTTTCAGGAGGTTCCACAACACTTCAGAAACCGCATGAACAGGGGCCTCCGGGCCCCTTTCTTGTGTCTGGGCGTTCCATAGCATTCCTTGACATGCCCCCACCTGAGGGGGCATATCTGGGGGCACAGCGTCGAAGCCAACCACCTGATGCCCCCAAATCGGCCAGAACTGGCACCAGCCGGGCCTGGCTGGCAGGTTGCCTGCCCCCAGCCATGGGGGCATCTAGCACTGCTGGAAGGGGGCATGAGGCTGTCACCATCGTGAGGTGCCCCCATGAGCCGCCAGACCAACAAGCTCTCCGCCACCGCCGTGAAGATGGCCAAGCCCCGAGAGAAAACCTTCAAGATGACCGATGGGGGCGGCCTCTACCTGGAGGTCTCCCCTACCGGCAGCAAATACTGGCGCCTGAAGTAGGCTCTTCGTCGTTGGGTGTGGAATTCGCCCCCTGAGCTGGGCCAGGATATGGCCTCCACGACGACAGGAGGTATGGCATGGACGGCACCCAGATTCTGACCCTCGGCTTGGGCCTGCAAGCGCCCTGGATCCTCAAGGATCAGCACCTGGATACTTCCGTATCGCCCCATCGGCTGGATCTCTACGTCGAGGCCGAGCGAGGCAGCCTCTACCCCTGCCCTGAGTGCGGCCAGGCCTGTCCGGCTCACGATTTCGCCGACAAGACCTGGCGGCACCTGAATTTCTTCCAGCATCACTGCTACCTGCACGCCCGCGTGCCTCGCACCAAGTGCCCTGAGCATGGCGTCAAGCGCATCGAGGTGCCCTGGGCGCGGCCGGGCAGCGACTTCACCCTGCTGTTCGAGCAGGCCGCCATGTCGCTGGTCAAGGAGATGCCGGTGCTGGCCGTCTCCCGGCAGCTGGAGATCTCTGACAAGCGACTGTGGCGCATCGTCCACCACTACGTTGGCCGCATGCTCGGGGAGCTGGATTTGAGCAACGTAGCCACCGTCGGCGTCGACGAAACCGCGTCCCGGCGCGGCCAGCGCTACGTGACGGTGTTTCTCGATATGCAGCGCAAGCGGGAGCCGGTGATCTTTGCCGTCCCAGGCCACGGCAAGGAAGCCATCGAGGCCTTCAGCGCCTTCCTGGCGGCGCATGGCGGCGACCCGGACAACGTGGTCGAGGTCGTGTGCGACATGTCAAACGCCTTCCTCAGCGGCGTGGCCGAGCATCTTCCCAAGGCCGAGGTCACGGTCGACTGGTTTCATATCGTGCAGACCTTCACCAAGCGGCTGGACGAGGTGCGCAAGAAGGAGCGCCGGGAGCAGGGACACCCCAAGTCGCTGCGCTGGGCCCTGCTGAAGAGCCTGGACAACGAGAACCTGACACCCAAGCAGCTGGCGGCGCTCCAGGAGCTGGTGGCCGATCAGAGCGCCACGTCCGATGCCTGGGTGATCAAGGAAAAGCTGCGCTGGATCCAGAAGGCCCCGACGCCGCGAGCGGCTCGGTGGCGCATCACGAACTACCTTAAGGTCATGAAGGCGGCGGTCTCCGAGAAGCCACTGCTGAAGCCGATGGGGAAGGCCCTGGCGACGCTGGAGCGCCACGCCGACGCGGTGGTCAGGCGCTGGATCTCGGGACTGACGAACGCACGACTGGAGGGCATGAACGGTCTGTTCCAGGCGGCTCGGTCACGCGCACGCGGCTACCGGAACGAGGTCAATTTCATCGCCATGATCTACCTGATTGGCAGCCCGGTGGGACGCCTGCTCGACCAGGCCAAATCCACGTGAAACGACGAAGAACCGAAAAGAGCCTGCAAGCCCTGATGACGACCAACCTGCTCAAGCGTTTGGAGAGCTCCGTGGCGGCGTTTCGCCTGACCCTGGAGGGGCTGCAGGATAGCTACCAGACCATCCTGGATAAGATTGCGGATTTCAAACAGACCGGTCGTTCGGAGAGCTTCGCGGATATCACTGCGTCCTTTGAAGACGCTGACCCCGACGATGACAGCATGCCCATGCCGGGCGATACCACGGTGGGCAAGAAGGTCCAGATCAGCCTGGAGGACATGGATCTGCCGTCCTGGGAGCATGACCTGAGCACCGACCTGGTGTGGATCGAGCTGTTGCTGGAGGAAATGGCTAAGGTCACCCCGTCCGAGGATGCCAAGCTGCAGCACCTCAAGATGCAGATCGCCAGCAAGCTGGCCTCGCCGATTAACCCCGGCAACCGTAAGGTGATGATATTCACCGCCTTCGCAGACACCGCCAAGTACCTCTACGACAACCTGGCGCCTGTGCTGCTGGAGAGCCAAGGCGTGCACACCGGGCTGGTAACCGGCAGCGACGCGCCGAAGTCCACCATCGGCGCCATGCCCAACAGTCGCCAGCACTATGACTTCCAAGGCCTGCTGACGCTGTTCGCCCCGCAGGCCAAGAGCAAGGCCATGGTGTACCCCAATGAATCCCGCGAGCTGGACATCCTGATCGGTACCGACTGCATCTCGGAAGGCCAGAACCTGCAGGACTGCGACTACCTGATCAACTACGACATCCACTGGAACCCGGTGCGCATCATTCAGCGTTTCGGGCGCATCGACCGCATCGGCTCGCCCAACGCCAGCATCCAGCTGGTTAACTACTGGCCGGACATCAGCCTGGACGAGTACATCAACCTCAAGGAGCGCGTCGAGAACCGCATGGTGATCGCCGACGTCACCGCCACCGGCGACGACAACGTGCTCAATGCCCAGTCCAACGATGTTGCCTACCGGCGCGAGCAGCTGCGCCGCCTGCAGGATGAAGTGGTGGAGATGGAAGACCTCAAGTCCGGCGTGTCGATCACCGACCTGGGCCTTAATGAATTCCGTATGGACCTGCTGGGCTACATGAAGGAGAACGGCGACCTGAGCCGTATCCCCAACGGCTTGCATACCGTGGTGCCGGCCCGGCCCGAGAGGGGCCTTCAGCCCGGGGTTATCTTCACCCTGCGCAATCTCAATCAGCAGGTAGGGCACCAAGGGAGTGGCCTGCAGCAGCAGAACCGCCTGCACCCTTTCTACCTGGTCTACATAAGCCATACCGGCGAAGTGATCAGCGACTACACCGAGGTCAAGCGCCTGCTCGATCTCGCCCGCACCGCGTGCAAGGGGCTGAGCGACCCCGTCGAAGCCGTCTATCGGCCCTTCAACGAGGAAACCCACGATGGCCGGGAGATGCACGCCTATTCGGCGCTACTGGATCAGGCCATCCGCTCGATGATCGAGGTGAAGGAGGACAAGGACATCGACAGCCTGTTCAGCGGTGGCGAGACAACGGCGCTGGTCGATGCCATTGAAGGTCTCGACGACTTCGAGCTGATTACCTTCATCGTCATTCGTGAGGCGGATTCAGCCCACGTCTTGGGCCAGGAGCACCATGCGGCCAGCAGGGACAGCGAGAGAAAAGCACCATGACGGCACCGCTCTACCAGTACCCCGCCAAGACGCTGCTCGGCCGTGTGGTCGCCAAGCAGCGCATCCTTAGTCACGTGCGGGCCACCGCCAAGCTCAGGGAGCGCCTGCGGGATGAGGTCGCCCAGATCACCTGGTATGCCAAGCTGGCCCATAACACGCTCAACCTGCCAGGCACCGACGAGGTGCCGGAGCTGCAGGTCTTCGTGATCACTCTCAAGCGCGATGACCTGCACCGAGACGTGCTGAGGGCCATCGACCGCGCCATTCCCTTTCCGATCCTGTTCGAGCTACACGGCGCCCGCGGCATCCGTGTCACCGCCGCCTACAAGCGGCCCAGCCAGGCCGACCCCAGCAAATGGGTGCTTGATGACCACTATGCCAGCAGCGACTGGCTGCCGGCCGAGACGCCCCGGCAGACGCTGCCCACGGCTATCGATCTGAAGCAACTCTACCAGCAGCTGCTGCGTAGCCTGCTTCCCGAACCGGCGCGGCAGGGCGAAGCCTTGCCGGATCAGCTGGAGCGCTTGAGGGCCCTGGAAGCCCTCAAGAAAGACGCGGCTACCCTCGAGAAGCGCCTGCGCAACACGAAACAGTTCAACCGCAAGGTCGAGATCAACGCCGAATTACGCTCGATCCGCCAGAAGTTGGCTGATTATGCAATTGCCAACTATGACACCTGATCACGACCACAGAGGTCCGGAGACACGCGACACCATGGACAAGCTGAAGATGCACTCCCCCAACCTGACCGAGGCCAACATCGCGAAGCTGGCCGAGCTGTTTCCCAGCTGCGTCACCGAAGCACGGGATGAGCAAGGGCGAGTGAAGCAAGCCATCGACTTTGACCAGCTGCGCCAGGAGCTCTCCGATCATATCGTCGAGGGGCCACAGGAGCGCTACCACCTCAACTGGCCCGGCAAGCGGGAAGCCCTGCTGGCGGCCAATGCGCCGATTGCCAAGACATTGCGTCCGTGTAGGGAAGAGAGTGTCGACTTTGATAATACCAAGAACTTGTTTATAGAAGGGGATAATCTTGAGGCTCTAAAGCTTCTCCAGGAAACATATCTTGGAAAGGTAAAAATGATCTATATTGATCCGCCATATAATACTGGCAATGATTTTGTTTATAAGGACGACTTCTCTACTTCTTCAGAAGATTATTTCTTGTCATCTAACCAGGTTGACGAAGTGAAAGGAAGGTTGGTCGCAAACCCAGAAAGTAACGGGCGCCGGCACTCTGATTGGCTTTCGATGATGTATGGCAGGATAAGGCTTTCAAGAAATTTACTGAGGGATGATGGGCTGATATTTATCTCTATCGACGATAATGAGCTTGCCAATCTAATTAAGATTTGCGATGAAATTTTTGGCGAAGAGAATCTTGTTGCAAACTTTGTTTGGGAGAAAAGGACTAATAGGGAAAACAGGAAAGTTGTTTCTTCAAGGCATGATTATTTGGTTTGTTATTGTAAAAATATTCACCATGGTGGTCGTGTCCTCAAACAACTACCCATGAGTGAAAAGGCACTTGCGAACTATAAAAACCCAGATAATGATCCTCGCGGCCCATGGAAGTCAGACCCTGCTACGGCTCAGGCTGGCCATGGCACCAAAAGTCAGTTTTACACTTTTGTGGCTCCAAACGGTACGAAGCATGAGCTTGAAAGTGGCCGTTGCTGGCTTTATACAGAAGAGGTTATGAAAAAGGCTGCTGAAGAGGGTAGGTTGTGGTTTGGCAAAGAAGGAAGCGGCGTTCCAAGAATTAAAACGTATTTGAATGAAAAGGAAAGGGGTTTAACACCTGAATCTATTTGGTTTGCTAGAGATGCTGCGACTAATGAGCAAGCAAAAAATTATCTAAAAAAGCTTTTTGATGGGAAGTCGGTTTTTGATACTCCAAAGCCAATTGACCTTATTGAAATTGCGTTAAGAGTTTCGACAGATGAAGATGATCTGGTTTTAGATTTTTTCGGCGGCTCGGCAACTACAGCTCATGCCGTAATGAGGCTAAATAAATCGGACGCGGGTAGGCGCAGGTTTATTGTTGTTCAACTAGGTGAGCCATGCCTTGAAAATAGCGATGCTTTCAAAAATGGATACGAAACAGTCTCTGAAATAGCCTTGGATAGAATTAAAAGAGCTGCTAAAGACCTGTCGGATGACTTGGTGGATAACCAAGGTATTGACTTTGGCGTCCGGATTTTAAAGATTGGTCCTTCAAATATGAAGGATGTTTATTATAATCCTGATATCCTTGTTCAAGATTCACTTAAAGGAATGGTAGACAATGTCAGGGATAACTCTCTTCCCGAAGACCTTCTCTTTCAAGTCTTGCTCGATTGGGGCGTAGACCTGTCACTTCCCATTTCTCGCCAGGAGATTGATGGAAAAACCGTCTTCCTCGTCGACGGAGCCGAGAAGCATATGGCTCTGGCCGCTTGCTTCGACCTCGATATCGACGAGGCATTCGTCAAACAGCTCGCCGAATACGAGCCGCTGCGCGTGGTATTCCGCGATGCCGGCTTCGCCAGCGACAGCGTCAAGATCAACGTCGAGCAGATCTTCGCCCAGAAGTCGCCCAATACCGAGGTGAAGGTGCTATGAGCCAGGATAAGCGCCCACAAGGTAGTCAGCTGATTCGCAACAGCACGGCGGAGTTTCTCATCTTCACTGGGCAGAGTGGTGAGCAAAGCATCGAGGCCCGCTACGAGGATGGCACCATCTGGCTTTCGCAGAAGCTTATCGCCGAGCTCTTTGATGTCACCAAACCCACTATCAGCGAGCACCTAAAGAATATTTATACTGACGGTGAGCTGGACCGAGAGGCAACTGTTAGGAAATTCCGAACAGTTCAGCAGGAGGGGCAGCGTGAGGTCTCCCGTTCGGTGGAGCACTACAACCTGGATGCCATCATTTCTGTAGGCTACCGGGTCAACTCGATCCGTGCCACGCAGTTCCGACAGTGGGCGACCCAGGTGCTCAAACAGTTCGCTGTGAGGGGCTATGTCATTGACAAGCAGCGGATGGAGAACGGCAGTTTTCTGGGAGAAGACTACTTCGAACACTTGCTGGCCGAGATTCGCGAGATCCGGCTCAGTGAGCGCCGCTTCTATCAAAAGATTACCGACATATATGCGACTAGCGTGGATTACAATCCCGCAGCGCCTACCACCAAAGAGTTCTTCGCCAAAGTACAGAACAAGCTCCACTTCGCCATCCACGGCCATACCGCTGCCGAGCTGATCAAGGCCAGGGCGGATAGCAGCAAGCCTCATATGGGGCTTACATCGTGGGGCAACGCTCCAGATGGGAAGGTGGTCAAAACGGATGTGGCTGTTGCCAAGAATTACCTGACGCAGCAGGAGCTGGAGTCGCTGGGTCGAATCGTCAACGCCTATTTGGACCTTGCTGAAGAACGCGCTCGCCGTGAGATCCCCATGACCATGGAGGATTGGGCCAAGCGCCTGGATATGTTCCTGGAGTTCGATGATCGCGAGGTGCTTCAGGATAGCGGCAAGGTAACCGCTAAACTCGCCAAGGCATTTGCGGAAAGCGAATTTGAAAAATTCCGTATCCTGCAAGATCGCCTATTCGAGAGCGATTTTGACCGCATTCTCAAGGGCGGTGATACGGAACAAGGCGGGGAGGATGAAACATCATGAAGCTCAAGTTCAAGACTCAGGAATACCAGACGCGGGCAGTCGAGGCGCTGGCGGACTGCTTTGCTGGCCAGCCCTTCAGCAGCGGTATCCGCTACCGCATCGACCCGGGCGAGGCAGCGCCCCTGGCGCAGCCAATGCAGCGTGACATGTATGCCTCCCCAGATTCCGACGACGCTGGCTTCAAGAACGCCGCGCTGGAGCTGACGGAGCTTGAGCTGCTGAACAACATCCGGACCGTGCAGCGCCGCCAGAACCTGCCGCTCTCCGACGGCTTGAAGAAGGATGACAAGACCGGCTGCTCCTACAACCTGGACGTGGAGATGGAGACCGGCACCGGTAAGACCTACGTCTACCTCAAGAGCATGTTCGAGCTGAAGCAGCGCTACGGCTGGAGCAAGTTCATCGTGGTGGTGCCTAGCATCGCCATCCGCGAGGGGGTCTACAAGTCGCTGCAGATCACCGCCGACCACTTCCTGGAGAGCTACGGTGAGAAGGCGCGCTTCTTCATCTACAACTCGAAGCAGCTGCACAACCTGGAAAGCTTCTCCTCGGATGCCGGCATGAGCGTGATGGTCATCAACGTGCAGGCCTTCAACTCCCGTGGTGCCGATAACCGCCGTATCTACGATGAGTTGGATGACTTCCAGTCGCGCCGCCCCATCGACGTCATCAAGGCCAACCGACCGATCCTGTTCCTCGACGAGCCGCAGAAGATGGAAGGGGGCAAGACGCTTAGCTCACTGAGCGAGTTCAACCCGCTGTTCATCGTGCGCTTTTCGGCGACCCACAAGACGACCTACAACAAGATTCACCGCCTGGATGCCCTGGACGCCTACAACCAGAAGCTGGTGAAGAAGATCTCGGTGCATGGTGTCACCACCAAGGGGCTCACCGGCACCGATGCCTACCTCTACCTGGAGAATATCGAGACGGCCAAGAACAAGCCTCCTGTGGCCTGGGTCGAGTACGAGGAGAAGTCGGCCAGCGGCGTGAAGCGCAAGCGCCGCAAGCTGGGCAAGGGTGACAACCTTCATGAGCTCTCAGGCGGACTGGATCAGTACAAAGGATTCGTCGTCTCGGATATCGACGCTCGGGTCGATCAGCTCAGCTTCACCAACGGCGTTGAGCTCACCGCTGGAGAGGTGACCGTCGATGTCACCGAGAAGGCTCTGCGCCAGATCCAGATCCGTGAGGCGGTCAAGGCGCATTTCAAGAAGGAGCAGCTGCTGTTCTCCCAGGGGGTCAAGGTGCTCACCCTGTTCTTCATCGACGAGGTGGCCAAGTACCGCCAGTACGATGAGGGTGGTGAGGTGCTAGGTGAGTACGCCCGGATCTTCGAGGAGGAGTACAACCACCAGCTCAACCAGGTGCTGACCTTGGAGGATAGCGCGTACAACCGCTACCTGAAGGGCATCAGCGTCTCGGACACCCACAACGGCTACTTCTCCATCGACAAGAAGACCAAGCGCCTGGTCGACCCCAAGACCAAGGCGCGCTCTACCGAGACGGACGATGTCGATGCCTACGACCTGATCCTGAAGGACAAGGAACGCCTGCTCTCCTTCGAAGAGCCCACGCGCTTCATCTTCTCCCACTCCGCACTGCGTGAAGGCTGGGACAACCCCAACGTGTTCGTCATCTGCACGCTGAAACACAGCGACAACACCATCTCCCGGCGCCAGGAGGTGGGGCGCGGCCTGCGCCTGGCGGTCAACCAGCTGGGAGACCGCATGGACGACCCGCTGACGGTGCACGACATCAACGAGCTGACGGTGGTTGCCAGCGAGAGCTACAAGGACTTCGTCACCGCCTTGCAGCGCGACATCAGCAACGACCTCTCCGAGCGCCCACGGGTCGCCGACGAGGCCTACTTCACCGGCAAGCTGCTGGTATCGGATGAGGGTGAGGTAGAGGTCACGCCCGCCATGGCCAAGGAGATCTACCGCTACCTGCTCAAGAACGACTACACGGATAGCGCCGATCACATTACCGAGGCGTACCACCAAGCCAAGGAGGACGGCACCCTGGCCGAGCTGCCGGAGGCGCTGCAGCCCCATGCGCAGCAGATCTTCCAGCTTGTCGACAGCGTCTTCAGCAACGCCCAGCTGCCTCACATCGAGGACGGCCGAAAGGCCAAGCTGAACCCGCTCAACGACAACTTCTACAAGAAGGAATTTCAGGAGCTCTGGGAGCGCATCAACCGCAAGGCGGCCTACTCGGTCAGCTTCGATTCCAACGAGCTGATCGAGAAATGCGTGGGCTATCTGGACCTGAAACTTAACGTGAAGCGCCTGGAGTACCAGGTGGAACGCGGCACTCAGAAGGCGGAGGCCAGCTACCAGGACCTGACCAGCGGGCAGGCCTTCACCGTCAACGAGAGCGAGAGGGTCAAGCATGACGGCTCGCTCCACTCGGCGGTCCAGTACGACCTGATCGGCCGCCTGGCTGAGGCCACGCAGCTGACGCGGCGTACCGTGGCGGCGATTCTCTCCAAGGTCCAGCCGAAGACCTTCAAGCAGTACCAGATGAACCCCGAAGACTTCATGGCTCAGTCTGCCAGGCTAATCAACGAGCAGAAAGCCACCATGATAGTCGCGAATATTACTTATGACCCACTCAATGAGCGACACAGTTGTGAACTTTTCACTATCGAGAAGCCGGAGAACCAGCTGGATCGAGCTTACAAGGCTAAGCGCCACGTCTTCGACTACGTGGTGACCGATTCCAATATCGAGAGGAAGTTCGTCGAGCGCTTAGAGGTTGAAAAAGAAGTCATTGTCTACGCTAAGCTGCCGAAAAGCTTCTTCATCCCGACGCCAGTGGGTGATTACAACCCCGACTGGGCCATCGCCTTCAACGAGAACGACGTCAAGCACGTCTACTTCGTGGCAGAGACGAAAGGAAGCATGTCATCGCTAGAGCTGCGTGAAATCGAGCAGGCCAAGATCAAGTGCGCCACGGAGTTCTTCGACACCATCGCCACGGCGAAGGTGAAGTATGATGTTGTGGACTCCTATGACAAGCTGATGGATTTGGTTCGCTGAAAAATAAAGTTATTGAATCATTGATAAATTACAACTATGAGGCAGGGATATGTCAAGCAGAGAGAGTAGGGTTGTAGAGAGGGAGCGTGGAAGCGTAAAACTGTGCTTTTCATCTAGTAGAGACGACCTGTTAGGAAAGCGCTTTGAGGAAGTTTCAGACGCTGTTAAAGATTCTTGGAGAAATTCTCTAAAAGTTACCCCTGTCAACGCACTTTATCCAAGTTCTGAAGTTAAGAGCTTACGGCAGCCTCAGATTTCAGCACTATACTCTATTTTGTCGCACTTGACTGGTCACGAAAGGAAAGATGTTACTGTTGTGATGCCGACAGGAACTGGGAAAACTGAAACAATGTTAGCTTCCATATGTGGCTTGCCTGTTGATAAAGCATTGGTAGTGGTGCCGACAGATAGCTTGCGCGAACAAACTTTTAATAAGTTTGTTGGCTTAGGGAGGCTGAGGGAGTTAAATGCGATACATGACGAAACTCTTAATCCAGTAGTTGCGTTAATTTCAGGAGGGCTTGAGAGTGATGAAGAGCTTAGTTTTCTTCTGTCCGCCAATGTGATTGTGACTACACCGCACTCTTTGAATCTCACGGCTCCACAAATAAAAAATAAAATTTTTCAAGATTGCAGCCACTTATTTGTAGATGAAGCTCATCACGTTAAAGCTAAAATTTGGAGAGCGGTGAAAGAGGCATTTTCTGGAAAGGATGTTGTTCAGTTCACAGCCACTCCGTTTAGGGAAGATCGGGAGAAAGTAGGAGGGAAAATAATTTACAATTACCCGATTTCCCTGGCGCAGAAAAATGGTTATTTCAGAAGTATTGCATTTAAGTCTATCTATGAAGTCAGCGATATTATTGGCGATGAAAAAGTCGCTGAGACCGCAGTGGATCAGCTGAGGGAAGACTTATCGAATGGTTACGATCATATCCTTATGGCAAGGTGTGAGACGAAGCAAAGAGCAAATGACGTGGGGAAGATTTACAAGGAAAAATATGGTGACTTAAATCCAGTTGTTATTTATAGCGGGATGACAGGGCAGAAAAAAAAGTTGAAAGCGGTTGTTGATAAAAAACACCGGATTGTTATTTGCGTTAACATGCTAGGGGAAGGCTTCGATCTGCCAGAGCTAAAAGTTTGCGCCTTGCATGACATACATAAAAGTTTACCCATAACTCTTCAGTTTGCTGGGCGATTTGTACGTGATCGTCCTGATTTAGGAGATCCTACCTTTGTAGCAAACATCTGTGACCAAAAGGTCGAAGATACGTTAAAGAGCCTTTATGAAGAAGATCCTGATTGGAATAGGTCTCTCCAAAGGATCAGTGAGGTAAGTATTAAGAGAGAAGTAGAATTCCAGGAGATTATTGAGAACTCAATAACAGAAGGAAGTGAAATTCCGCTGGAAAATATAAAGCCAGCGCTAAGCGCAATTGTCTATAAAGTAGATTCTGCAAATTTTGATGTTGATGTCTCAAAATTACCCTTGGAAAGAGGAGAGAGTCTCGCAGCGTCAATAAAAATATCAACCCCAAATATTCTCGTGCTAGTGACAAAAATAGATATTTCTACTAAATGGGCTCCTTTATCTGAGTTGTCTCAAGTCGAGTGGCGTCTTGTTATCGCTTTTCATGATGATAAGGAGTGCTTGCTATTTTTGCATGATTCATCTAAAGCTGGAACTAGATCTCGTTTGGTGAAATCTCTGGCAAAGAACCCGGATCTTCTAAAGGGTGATAATGTTTTTAAAAGCTTTGGAAACGTCGAAAGACTGGTTTTGCAAAATGCTGGACTTAATAAAGGTAGGCGTGGCCCTTTGCGCTATGTGATGTATACAGGCATAGATATCGAAACTGCAATCAATGAATTGGCCCAGGGTAGCTCTTATAAGTCAAACTTATTTGGAAAAGGGTATGAAAGTGGTTCAAAGGTTAGCATTGGCTGCTCTTATAAGGGGCGGGTGTGGTCTATGAGTAGCGCGCCAGTCATAGATTGGATAGATTGGTGCCGAGGCATAGGAAGTAAGCTAAATGATAATAGCATAAACCCCCATTCTATCCTGGATAAGGTTATGAGAACAAGAGAAGTCGATGCTGTTCCTGACTTGGTTCCGATATGTCTGGATTGGCCTGACTACTTGTTTGAGCATGGTTTCTCATCAGTAAATCTAGAGGTCGCGGGAAGATCCTATAACCTTGAGGATGCCCTTTTTTCAATCATGGAGTTTAAGTCAGGAAAGATTTTTTTTGATGTTTCTGTTGGTGGGTTTTCAGAAAGATATAGCCATGAGATTTCCCCGGATGGATATCGAATTAAAAGGTTGGGTGGAGACCGCCTTTACATAAATAACAAAGATGGCAGAAGGCCCTTGTTGGAGTTTTTTGATGAGGAAGAGTCACCTTCGGTATTTTTCGAAGATGGGTCTAAGTTATTCGAAAATTTGCACATTGTTCGCCCAGATAATTTTACCATCCCTCATTACAGAAAAGATTTTCTAAAGCAGTGGGCTTGGAAAGTAAATATAAGAAGAGAGTCGCAAGGAGAAGAGAAAGATAATGATACCATACAGCATGCTGTACTGTTAAAGCTTGTAGAGCAGCATGAAAGTTGGGTCGTATTTGATGATGACGGTGCTAATGAAGTGGCTGATATAGTCTCATTCAGAAATGAGGGTGAGACTTTGGCCATTGAGTTCTACCATCTAAAATATTCACATGGCGATTCTCCCGGGTCTCGGATTATTGATTTTTATGAAGTTTGCGGCCAAGTAATCAAGTGCTGTAAGTGGGTTGGAGAGTTTGATAAGTTAATTGATCAGTTGAAAAAAAGAGAGCGCTCTCGTGTCAGTGACAAAAGACCTAGCCGAATAGAAAAAGGCGAACATCGCGACTTTGAATTGCTAAGGCAACATGGTGGCCGCCTTAGAAAAGATTATAGGTTTTACATTGTTCAGCCAGGCTTAAATACGAGGAGCGTTAGCGATGACGTATTATCACTTCTCGGGTCAATAGATTTGTATGTAAAAGAAACAACTGGCAATAATCTAACAGTTATTGGAAGCTGATGGCGGTATTTTTTACGCGCCTTATTAGCTGTACCTAAAAGCGGAACGATGGAGGCATACGTCAAATGAACAAGAAAGACTTGTCTCAATCAATTCAAACCAGGACGCCGCCCGATACTGATCAGGCGACTCTTATCGGGACGAAAATATCACCGGATACCCAGGAAATTCTGGACTGTCTGCGTGCAGTGGCTGCTGCAGAGATCGAGAGAAAGCGCCGGCTTGGCCACTATGTTGTCGTTTGGCAGAACAACCGACCGATGCTGATCGGGGAGGATGCGCCATTAGATCCATGAGACTGCCGCATCATCGAACCCAATATGGCCCATTCTCTGATGACTAAGCATGATTCACTAAAATGGTCTACGCTAATTGAGCACATCTGCTGAAATGGAGAGTCTCATGGCACGTTACTACGTGAATTCTAATGCCCAACCCAATGGCGATCACGAGGTGCACCAGCTGGAGTGCAGCTTTCTTCCAGATACGGCTAATCGGCGGTATTTAGGAGAATTTTCCAACTGTGCCTCTGCGGTCGCGGAGGCTCGGCGGAGTCATTATAGGCAGTCGAATGGCTGCTTCTACTGCAGCCGGGAATGCCATACCAGTTAAGCATGTCGTTCTGGCCCGCCGATACTGGGGTTGGCTAGCATCTCCCCTGAGGTGGGCCGTCAACGATAATCTCTTCCTTTCATTCTTGATCCACTGCTGGAGAAGCTGCATGAGCTGGGCATCACGCCATCGTTCAGCCGGCCGCGGGTCAGCAACGACAACCCCTACTCGGAGGCACTGTTCCGGACCTGCAAGTACCGGCCCTGCTACCCCGTCGACGGGTTCGCCATGCTCGACGATGCCCGCGAGTGGGTGGCTGGCTTCGTGCAATGGTACAACCACGAGCATCGCCACAGCGGGATCCGCCTGGTGACACCGGCACAACGACATGCTGGGGAGGATACCGAGGTGCTGGCCAAGCGCCATGCCATCAATCAGGCGGCCCGGGAAGCCAACCCCACCCGTTGGAGCGGTAAGACGCGCAACTGGACGCCCATCGGTACCGTATCGCTCAACCCCGAGCGGGAGCTTCAGGTCACCGTTGTCGAACCGGAAAAACAGGTAGCCTAAATGACCTCAGAGGCGACATATTCCTTGACAACTACCGCTAGACGAGCTCTGCATGACCCAAGCCACCTATCGCCATTACCCCAGCTTCACCCGCCGCTACGTCCGCTCGGTGATGAAGATGATGGGCCTGCCCAAGAAGCCTCGGGTCGAAGCGGAGATTTTCGGCCAGATGGTGCTGGATGAACGGGTAGTCCACTCCATCAACGGCGAGGTGCTGATGCTGGAGTGGCACCACGGCCGTGAGGGCAGGGTGGTGGTGCCTGAGCCGTCATTGTCGAGCTGGCTGCAGACGGTGCAGCTGAGCAAGGTGCAGGGTGACGCCTGGTCGTGGCCCTGGGCGTTCAGCACCCTGTCGTTTCCGACCAGCCAGACCTTCCATGGCCATTCGGTGGACGGTGCCCTGGTCGCTTGGGTGGACTCCACCACGCTGCCTAGCCGCTACGAGGCTTTCCTGCACGCCCACAATAACCCCCATGGCGTGGACATGGAGGGACTCGGGGATCCGTGGCTGATAGTGGCGATCCATAACCCGCTGGACACCCGGCCGAGCCTCAACCCCACCATGCTGCGAGGTGCCTTCAAGCCGAGCCAGATTACCGACTTCATCAACCGCGAGGCGATCGACCACGCCGGCGGTCGCGCCCAGCCACTGGCGGACGAGGAGGGCATGATCCTGCGCGAGGTGGTGCGCTACGTGCTCTCCCTGGGCATGTACCTCTCTGCCTACCCGGAGGCACAGTCGAACGGGGTGCCGGCCTGGATGAAGAATAAGCACCCCGAGGGGAAGAAGGGCGTTCCGTTCTCCCAGGTCGGCGTCGACCGCGAGGACCGCGAGCTCACCCTGGCGATGACCGCGCCGCGGTCGGTATCGCCCTACTGGCGGCAGCTGCGCGACGAGCGTTTCTACCGTGGCAAGTGGGCTGACCACCGTCGCGGCAGCCGCTACGTGCTGGTCAGCGGTTACGAGGTGGGGGCAGCGAAGACGGTGGGGGTGGCTCCGGCCGAACACTCGTGAAGGGCGTGGGGGCTGGGGTAGCATGTGACAATTTCTGGCCTGCTTGTCTTCATAGCAGCGCCACCCATATCTGCTGCAGAGGAAGCGAGCATGTCGATTGAGGTCATAGATGACCAGTTCATGGTCTGCACTGACTGCCTGATGATCATCGCCAATGACGATGCCACTGGGCTGGACTACTCACTGAGCGAGGAGGAGGCAGCCGAGCGCGAGCGGGAAATTCGCGAGGCCATCGCTGAGATCCAACGCACCGAGGGTCAGATTGCGGTTGGAGATAGCGACATGGACGATGAGTTCTCAGCGAGTCCTTGTGCCTGCTGTGGGACTCGCTTGGCCGGGCAGCGGCATCACTGCGTGATTCTTGCTAAACGCTGATCATGTGCGGCCGTTTTGCCCTCTACAGTCCCTATCCGAGCCTGGCAGCGTCGCTGCGCCTGCCGCTGGAGGCCACTGAGGCTGGCCTGGTGCCGCGTTACAACGTGGCGCCGGGCACCTGGATCAGCGCCGTGCGCCGGTTGGACGATGAGGGGCCTCTGGTGCTGGATGCGGTGTGGTGGGGCTATCATCCCCACTGGGCCGGCGAGGACGCTCCTGAGCCCATCAACGCTCGGGTTGAGAAGGTCGCGACCTCAAGGTACTTCCGCGGTGCCTTTGCCCACCACCGCTGCCTGGTGCCTGCCAACGGTTGGTTCGAGTGGACGCCAGTCGATGGTAAGAAGCAGCCCCACTTCCTGACACGAGATGATGGTCAGCCGCTCTGGTTGGCAGGGATCTGGTCGGAGCGGCCTGACGGCAAGCCAGGATGTGCCATCCTCACCGAGCCAGCGCGAGGTGTGGCCCAGCAGGTCCATGATCGCATGCCAGTGGCCCTGGACGCCGACAGCCTTGCGCCGTGGCTTGATTCGCATCTGACCGACAGGAAGGCCATGCGGCAGACCGTCCGTCACCTCGACCCTCGCCAGATCACCCATTGGCCGGTGAGTACCCGCGTCAACGCGTCCACTCACGATGATGACAGCCTGATAGCGCCGCCACCCCCACTGTGAGGCCGGCCGCGGCGCCAGGTGCGGGGGTGGCTGACGAAGCGCTCTATGTGAGCGTGACAGGCGCAACAGCGAATCCTGAAGCGCCCGCTCGAGAGCCATATGAATTCGAAGCGGTTCCAAGTCTTGGGTTTGTGGGTCAGCCGCTGGCTCTGGCCGCAGCCACATATCAGCGCACAGCCGCCGTCATCCAACCAGGTCAGTATGATGGTCTCCATGAAATGTCCCATCCTGTTGGTGCCCACTAATGACACTGTGGGCCAGGCGACGGCGCTGTGGTGTGAGCGATGTCGGAAAAACATGATGGTGTTTGGCTGACAGGGTGTCAGCGCAGCTGAGGCAGCTCGTCCCAGCGTGTGGTCCAGCGTGGCGTGCGGTTGGCGCAGCGTAGCTGCCAGGCGGCCTTGGGCGAGGCGCGCCCGAAGGTCACAGTGCCGCGTCCCATCCTGTGGTTGAGCGCATCTAGCGTCGCCATCAGTCGGTCGCTGCGCTCGCGCTGGGCCTGGCTTTCCGGCGTGTCGAGCAGCGAGAGCTGGGCCCGGTTGGCATCCACCAGGTCGACCAGCATCACGCCGGCTTTCATGAAGCGGTAGCGAGGCCGGTAGATGGCCGCGAACGCCTGGCTGGCCGCCAGCAGGATGTCGCGGCTGTCGTCGGTGGGGCAGGGCAGCTCCACCACGGCGCTGGGCGAGTACTGGGGCAGGTC
>WPCH01129252.1_pt1 | contig 40913 bp, 39 predicted proteins | sample 5399881 | NCBI WGS metagenome assembly WPCH01 (sample SAMN12869468, study PRJNA574797) | sludge metagenome | isolation source: wastewater treatment of pH5 | place: China:Beijing | collected 2019-05-20
CGAACGGAGGGGAATCTGCTTCTATGCATGGTTTTTCACACGGTTTGTAATATGTCGCTGGGTGTGGCTCCGATTATCCTGATAAAAACGGGAGCGGCGATTCTGCTAATCATCCTTATTGTTACAACTATTTTAATTGTAAAAGTAACCGAGGGGAAACACGGCGGGCTTTTGGCGCCGAATAGGGAGGGACTTCCTTATGGAGATTAGGGAACTTTGGCCGGTTCTCGTTCCTGGAGTATTGCTCCAATTATCCATACAGATTCTATACATCGTAAGATGTTTGAAGAATAACAGGCTTACGCCGGCGAAGCGCCGTCTGTACGCTGTGATGATGGCTGTTTTCAACCTGCCCGCCGTGGCCGTCTATCTGTTCAAAAACGGCGAAATTGTGATAAGGGATACCATACCGGATCAGATCGAAAATGTGGCCCTTCATATCCGCAGAGGAACCTTTCTTCTGCTGATGGTTGCTTATGAGGTGATGGGACTGCACATGCTGGTGGAAAATACGGGGAATCCGCTTTATACCCTACTGGCTTCGCTTCTGTTCCTATCCTTTGTATTGATGATTCTTTATAACCTGGCACCTGAGGAAAATCGCCTTGCGACGGGTCCGCTTTTCCCTGTGCTGCAACTTGCGCTGTGCGCTCCAATCCTGTATTTGGATCATTCCGGCGATAACCTGTATCTCGCATTGATTGCCGGAATCAGCGCGATCAATCACGCGTCCCTTCCCAAGGCCAAGGTGTACGGAATCGGCGCTCTGGGCGCTTATTTGGCAGGCAGCACGACAAAGACGATCCTTCTGTCCGATGCTTCTGAAATGAGTCAGCTGGTTCGATATTTTTTTGTAAACACGTTAGTTGTTCTGCTCGCTCTTGTGGCCTTTTACACGCTGAAAAAACAGATGGTGACAAGCGGACGCCTGGATGCTGCCATCCATAAGGTGCAAAAACAATCGGAAGAGCTTAAGGGCATGGCCGTCATTGAGGAACGCAACCGAATTGCCGCCGAAATGCACGATACGGTGGGCCATACGCTGACTGCCGCCGTCCTGTCTTTAGAAGCGGCGGAAGGGATGCTGGCAGACCAGCCCCTGAAAGCGAAAGAGAAGCTTCGACAGGGAAAAGAGCAGGTGAGGAGAGGGCTTTCAGAGCTCCGGGATTCCGTCAGAGCGGTGAGAGCGGACAATAAATCGGAATTCGCCGACGCTCTACGCCGGCTTTTGCAGGAAATTCGTTCGGATACCGGGCTTGACGTTCACAGCCTCATTGAGCTGCAGTCGGATCTGCCGCCTTTTCAGGCGGGTATTCTGCTCTCAGCAGTAAAAGAATGTGCGACGAATGCTCTCAGGCATGGACATGCCTCTCAAGGGGATATTCTGATTCAGGAACATGGGGGACAGCTTCGGCTTGCCTTTACGGACAACGGCTCAGGAGCCGCTGATTTTCAGCCGGGCTCAGGGCTGTCCATCATGGAGGAGCGTATACAAAGCGTAGGAGGAACGCTGGAGATTGAAACTGCGCAGGGAGAGGGATTTACTGTCAGTGTTAAAATCCCAATTGTTCAGAGAAAGGGAGAGGTGCTATGAAGAAAATCACTGTCTTGCTGGCAGACGATCAGACCATCATCCGGGACGGATTGCGGGCGCTGCTTACAACTTATCCGGATATTGAGGTGGTGGCGGAGGCGGAAAACGGCAGAGAGGCTTACGAGCAGTCCAAAAACCACCGCCCGCAAGTCGCCCTTATGGATATTCGAATGCCTCAAATGGGCGGGGTCGAGGCTACCCGGCTGATTAAGCGGGATTTTCCGGAAACGGCCATTCTCGTGCTGACCACCTTTGACGATGACGAATCCATACTTGGAGCCATCACCCACGGCGCTTCCGGGTATCTTCTCAAGGACATCAGCGGGGCCAGGCTGGCGGATGCCATCCGGGACGTGGTAAAAGGAAGCGTGATTTTGCCGGGAAATATCGCCGCGAAAATTACAAGACATATCAATCGGCAAGGCCGGCCGGAAACGGCGCTTTCGGATTTTACAGCGCGGGAGCAGGAAATCATCCGGCTGCTGATGGAGGGAAAAAGCAATCAGGAAATCGCCCAGACCCTTTTCCTTACCGTCGGCACTGTCAAGAACTACGTCAGCCAGATATACAGCAAGGCGGGAATTGCCAACCGTGCCAACGCCATATTGTACTTTAAAGAATTAGGTTTTTAAACGGTACGCAGGACAGACCAGACACATGGACAGCCTTTTACCCAAAACCAGACAAGGAGACAGATCCTGTGTCTGGAAAACCAGACACAGGGACACATCTTTCCAAAACGGGAGCATAGCTCTCGTTTTTTATTGAGAAGATTCCTGGCGGAAGTAAAGAAGCTGTTTTTTTATTACCGGAGGTATGACTCGGGTTACTTATCATATGACCGTCCATTACCCTATACTGGGCGTGGAACAAAACAATATGGGAGGACTTATGTCATGAATGAGTTTGAATTTACGAAAGATATGCTCCTTATACTGTCACCGCTTTTCTTTCTTCAAATAAGCCTGGCCGTCTACTGTGGAGTCAAAATCTTTAAGGAAGGCGTACAAAACCTGAATAAATGGATCTGGCTGTCCATTTGCCTGTTCATCAGCGTGATTGGCCCGGTTCTTTTCCTCCTGACGGGAAGAAAGAGGGAGTTTAGCTGAAAATGGGAAGAGGAGTGAACAGCAGGGCTGGAGCGGAAGCCGAAAAGTGCATGAGAGTCACCTGGTATACCAGACCTATAGAATTTCTACTCATTGTTTACGGTATTTGCTTTTCATTCAGGGCAGTGGAATATATGCTGATTCGTACGGATCAGAGTGTGCTGGGAGAAGCTTTCCTCCATAAACTGATTGGCATTTTGGTTCTGAGAGTGTTTATACGGCATTGCTCCTTTCGATGGCGCCAAATCGGCTTTCGGCGTCAGGGAGCAGGCAGACAAATCCTTTATGGGCTGTTGCTGGGGGGCGCGGCGTATACATTCGCTTACTCCATAGAATTCTTGATACAGTTTTTAAAAGGAGGTCATCCTGCCTTTCAACTTTATGTCGCCATGTATAGCGCAGGAGGCAATGAGGTCAATCAAAGAACCGTCCTGTTTTTCGCAATTTGCCTCATTGGAAACCTGATCAATGTGATGATGGAAGAAGGGATTTTTCGGGGACTGTTCATAAGGCTCATAGAAATCAGATATGAATTTATAAAATCAGCTCTCTTTTCATCACTTCTTTTCGGCCTTTGGCATATCGCAGCTCCTGCACGAGCCTTTTGGGATGGAGAGATGGCCGTGTCCGCCGCCATTCTGTACGCATGTGGGTACGTCTTTCTGTCCGGAATTGTGGGGTTCAAATTTTGTCTGCTTGTCAAAACAACAGGGGCCCTTTGGGCTGCCATGGCGGATCATTTTTTCAATAACACAATCATCAATATCCTGCATGTGATGACAGAATCGGGAACAGATGAATTTCAAATACTGCGCGTCGCGGCAGCGCAGGCGCTATCCTGCCTGATTGTTATCTGGCTCTGTCGAAAGAGCGGAGCCTTTGCAAGCCCAACCTTTCGGGCAGAGAAGAAACAAGCAAAGCAAATCAAACAAATCAAAAATAGAAAGGGTGAAGCTCTATGAAAAATCCAATTATTCGTGCCAGGGATTTGTGCAAGACATATGTCAGCGACGGATCTCCGTTTTATGCTATTCGCAATTTGAGCCTCGACATTCATGAAGGGGATTTTACCGTTATTATGGGCAGCTCTGGTTCCGGTAAATCTACGCTGCTTTATCTTCTCAGCGGAATGGATGCCATTACCGGGGGAGAAGTATATTTTAAGGAGGAGCAGATCAATGGGATGGATGAAAAAAGCGCTGCCGCATTCAGACGAAGCATCATTGGCTTTATCTTTCAGGCCATTAATCTTGTACCGAATCTCTCTCTTTTTGAAAACGTGGCCATTTCCGGATATCTGCTTTCAGGGAACAGAAACCGCGTCAATGAAAGGGCAGCGAAGCTCCTGGAAATGATGGAATTGACCAGGGAATCCAACAGACTTCCCTCACAGGTGTCGGGTGGGCAGCAGCAGCGGGCAGCCATTGCCCGGAGCTTGATCAATTCGCCGGCGGTGCTCTTTGCCGATGAGCCTACGGGAAGTCTTAATTCTTCTCAAGGAAAAAATGTATTGGATATCCTGTCCCATATCAACAGGGAAGGGCAGACCATCGTGATGGTTACCCACGATATCAAGGCAGCGTGCAGAGCGGACAGAATTCTTTTTATCAAAGACGGAAAAATCGACGGCAATCTTCAGATGAAAAAATATGACGCCGGGAAAAATGCGCAGAGGGAACAGGATATCTTCGCGTATCTGAGTGATAAGGGGTGGTAATATGAGAAGTGTTTTTATGATGTCCATTGCAAATATCAGAAAGAGAAAAGCTCAATCCATACTCATCGGTCTTACTCTTATGATGGCCTCTCTTTTGCTTGCCACTGCCATCGGGATGCTGGAGGGGAGCCGGGACCCCGTCTCGCAAATGTTTGAGGAACAGCAAGGTTCCCACATTACCATGATGATGCCGGAACCGGTTTATAATACGGATGATATTGTGGCATGGTGGGAGTCCCGCAGTGAAGTAGAAGGGGTGGAGCACTTCCCATATTATATGGTCGAGGACGATTTCATCCATAATGGAAAGAAGCAATCTATGGGAGGCATTATGTTCACCCAACATCCGACAAAGTCTTTGCTTCAGGATCAGCTGCGCATAGCGGAAGGAGAGGTGAAAGAGTATCCTGGTAAAGGAGAATTGTGGGTTCCTACCGGATACGCATATAACTGGGGACTCAAAATTGGCGATACCTTGGAGGTATCTTTTGATGGCGGGTACAGGCAGTTTACCATCGGCGCCATTGTAGTAGACCCTCAGTTTTCTCCCGGTATAATGAACCCGGTCAGAGCGTGGGTTGCGGAAGACTTTTTTAAGGAAGAGGGCAGGGACCCGGCAACCCTCGGTAGTCTCATCGGAGTCCGTCTTTTCGATGATTCACAATACAACAGGCTTTGGCAGGATTTTGAAGAACATCTGGGGACGCCTTATATCGGTTTTGTCTTTGAACACGAATTCATAAAAAACGCCTATAGCATGGTGCAGAACATTCTGGCTGTGATTATGCTGGCATTCGCCGCCATCATTATTGTAGTGTCCATGTTTGTTCTCAGCTTTACCATTACCAACGCAGTGATGGCGGACTATAAGATCATCGGTATTTTAAAGGCTCAGGGTTTTTCCTCCCGAAACGTAAAATGGATTTATTCGCTGCAGTATTTTCTGTTGGCGATTTTAGCCGCCCCTCTCGGCATAACGGTCAGTTACTATGCTCTTCGGCTTGTTATGGCGCAGATGTCCAGAAGCCTGGGTATTGCCCAATTGGATATTTCGATGCTCCTTCCGGCAGCGCTGACAGGAGGGGTGGTCCTGGCAGCCACCGTAATTTTCTCCCGGCTTGCTTCCGCGAAAGCCGGAAAAATTAAACCTGCCGAGGCGATTCGAAACGCGGCTCCAACTCCCCGGCTCCCTGCTGAAAAGCAACTGAAACTCGGCTCGTTTATTGCATTGCCGGTTTCTCTGATGCTGGCGGTAAAGAGTGTTTTCAGCGGAAGGCGGCATTCCGGATTCTTGTTTGCGTCGGCTTTGATTCTGGCCTTTGTGCTGGCCTTTTCAGTAAACACCTTTCATTCTGTAAAAAACATGGATCAAAACTATGCCTACTGGGGCTTTGATGACGCGGATGTGTATTTGTCCCCAGACTCCAATACGGAAGAACTTTCACGGAAGGAAATGATGGCCTTTCTTTACGGCGACGACCGGGTACAGGCGGCGCTGCCCTATCAGCTAATTACCAACGCGGCAATCCCGGCGCAAGGGGGGCAATCTTCTAAAAACATCATAGGATTTATGTACGGCGGTGATATGGACTCCATCGGTATTCTGAATCTCACGGGAGAGAATCCCCGCCGGAGCAACGAGGTGGCCATTTCTTATATGGCGGCGCAAAAGTATGATAAGGCTGTGGGTGATCAGATTGAACTCTATCTGAACGGACAAAAAGATTCTTTTTTAGTGACGGGTATCTACCAGTGCATGAACGCCATGGGATGGGGAATCAAGCTTCAGGAGGAAGCAGTGCGGAATGTTGATCCGAATGCTTATGCCGGGAACTATTCCATCAAGCTGCATAATGAAAAGGATACAGCTGCTTTTGTGGAAGACATGAAGGAGCTGCTTGGCAACGGATACACCATCAGAGCCGTTTCGGAAAGCGGGGAGATCAACCTTTCCGAAATCACCGGCAATATCGCCCTGGTAACGGCGTTGCTCAGTGTAATTTTCATGGTTGTGGCCTTTATCATTATTTTCAATACGACGATAATGGAGATTCACAGTGACAAAAAAAGTCTGGGAATTTACAGTTCTATCGGCATGACGCCGATACAGATCAGGGCGACGGTGCTATGGAAGGCGCTGGCGCTGTCCGCTGTGGGCATGCTGCTGGGGATCGCCCTGGCCTTGATGGTCTCGTCCCATATTCTCAGTATTCTGATTCGCAATCTGGGTATGGCGGAGTTTCCCCTTGACGTTACTATCCCGGGAACACTTTTAATGATGCCAATTTGCATAGCAGTCATAGCCGTTAGCGCCTGGTTGCCCTCCGGAAAGATTTTATCTTTCAGTCCAAGAGAGCTGGTGATGGACTGACGATTTCCCCGGTGCTTTTCTGTCTGCTGTTGCTCTGCCTTTTAGGGACGTAGGAGTACGTCTGAACCATAACGGGACGATCTTCATATCTTGTAATGTAATCCGGTTCTTGCCCAAATTTGCATTTGGCAATACGGCAAACTGCCCCGAAATGTAAGGACAGTGCTATCGGATTAAAGGCCCAAGTGAATTATACCTTTGGGGAACAGCAGAACTTCGGGAGAGGAGCCATCCCATTTGGATATTTGTTTTTGTGGCCTCACGGGCCATATCTTTATACCGGCGAATCCTAACTATAACGAAGCGCGGCAGGGCTACAACAGGGCTATTCAACAGTATCCTCTGGTTATCGATTATTGCAGCAACAAAAGAGATGTAGCAAACGCAGTAAACTGGTCGAGAAAATTCAATGTACCTCTCCGAATCCGTAGCGGCGGCCACAATTATGAAGGTTACTCCAATGGAAACTGTACCTTGGTCATAGACGTAAGCAGGATGAACCGAATCAGCCTCGACGCGTACGCGAATCTGTTGACAGTGGAAGGCGGCGTGACCAATCGCCAGGTATATGAATTTGTATCTTCGCGGGGATATCCGTTTCCCGGCGGTACTTGTCCCACCGTTGGTGTGAGCGGATATGTCACCGGAGGAGGTTGGGGGTTATCCTGCCGCTATCTGGGGCTCGGGTGCGACAGCCTCGAAGAAATCGAGCTTGTCAATTTTAAAGGCCATTTTGTGAAAGCAAATCGGCACTACAATGAGGATCTCTTCTGGGCCTGCCGCGGCGCGGGCGGAGGAAATTTCGGCATTATTGTGTCAATGAAATTCAGGCTTCCGCCTAAAGTGGAGAAAGTGACTCTGATTGAAATCGATTATTTACACGAGGCCCCGGAGGAACAGGAGACGTTTCTTAAAACCTGGCAGAAATGGCTGGCAGGCGCCGATTCCAGAATCACTCTGATTTCAAGAATCTACAACTCCGTTGACGACGGCCTGGCGATGCTCGCACGGGGAATTTTTTACGGTAAGCCGAATGAGGCGAAGCAGCTTTTAAAACCTTTCCTTACGTTTGCGAAGGTGGATTACAGTTTTGAGTATATGACGTTTCTCGAGGCTGTGACGATCATTGGAAGTAATTATCCTCCCTTTGAAAAGTTCCAATCCGCCAGCCGTTTTGTTATGAAAGATTTTAGTGAAGGGGATATTTCAAAACTTGTGGGATTGATTCGCAAGCGCCCGCGTGGTTCTGTGTTTGCGGGGTTATCCATGTATACACTCGGGGGCAGAGTTCGTGAAATCGGGTTAGATAAAACGGCTTTCTTTTACCGGAACGCGAATTATATCATCTGGCTGGAAACCACATGGGAGGAGGACAAATTTGCCGAAGCGAACAAAAGCTGGGTCAGACGTCAGTTTCCGACTCTCGAGTCGGTAACAACGGGTTCCTATGTCAACTTCCCGTATAACCATCTGCCCAACTATCTGAAGGAGTATTACGGTTCGCATGTTGACTTTCTGAAAGAGATTAAAAAGAAGTACGATCCGCTTAACGTTTTCACATTCCCGCAAGGTATCAGAAGCTCGGGGCCCCCGCGGACTGAATTGGCTGTTTTGGAGCATGCTGAGAATAAAACATCAAAAAGACAATTAGATGGCGCGGCATACCGCAGGTTCCGATATGTCAGAAGTCATACGGAGGAAAACGGTTAATTTTGAGGCAGTTCCACGTCTCTAATTCATATTGGAGTCTCAAACCAGGGAAGACGGTCTTTCCTATATCCCATCTGCCGCAGGTTAACATCCCTGCTATCTTCTATCTTTACGATTGGTATCCTGCGTAGTATAATAATTCACTGTAGAACACTGTAATAAGATCAGCGGCCCATGATTCTTCTTTAAGAATAAATCGCGACACTCTGATGGTGATTAAAATCCAACGTGAAACGAGGTAGGATTCGTGACAAAGGCTTGTGTGCAGGTTTTTCGTAAGCTCACGGGGAGCTTGTTTTTAAATACGGATTTTAAGAATAGCGTGGAATTCGAAAGGAAATACACCGTCATCAGCCTGCAGCGCGGAAAGTTCTTCATGCAAGTCTCATTTTTCATCAGTCTCTACAGTCTTTATCTCGACTGGATATTAACCAGGGATAATACAATCGATATTCTTTACCGTCAAACTCTCATCACATTACACCTGATAATGTTGGTATTATCGATTATTTACATCGTAATTTACAGCTTGCTTAAAAGATCAAGCACGTATCAATTTTCATGGATTGCCAAGACGGTAATTATCTCTAATATGTGTTTGGCGCTGCTGACAGGCGCTGTTTTAGCCTTAAACGGACAGAGATTCACCGGGAATATCGACGCTTACATCCTGGTGGTTCTTACCATGGCATTTGTTATTCCCATGTACCCCAAATGGGTATTGGGAGTGTACAGTGTTATTCACACTTCTTTTCTGATCGCTCTTTCGGCTTTTTATGATAACAATACGATAACGATAAAACAATTTAATTCCACTACCGTGGTATTCGTGGCAATTGTCCTGTTCCTCGTATTGTACAGATACAATGTAAAAAACTTTTTAAATGAGGAAATGCTGAAAGAGGACAAGGCAACCTTTATTAAATTGTTTGAGATAACCCCCTTCCCCTTGATGATATCCAATTTGGCAGATGGGAGGATTCAATATGTAAATCAGAGGGCGATGTCATTCTATGAAATTCCGGAAGGACAATTAGGTATGCTTAACCATAAGAATTTTTATAATAACCCATTGGACTTGACTATTATATGCAAGATGCTGGAAACCAACGGAGTGTTAAATAATTATATAGCGGAGCAAAAAACGTTATCGGGCAAAATAAAACACTCTATAGCGAATTATGAGTTGATCGATTATTTCGGTGAGAGGTCAGTTTTAATTGGAGTTGCCGATATAGCTGAAATCAAGAGGATGGAGCATGAATTAACAATAAATGCGTCCATGGATATCCTGACCGGTGTTTTCAACAGAAGAGTGGGAATGGAGCTTGTAAGAAAGAGGATTGAAACGGCTGACCGTGAAAATGAGGGATTTATCCTCTGCTTCATTGACATAGACAATCTGAAAATAGTAAATGATAAATTTGGGCATTTAGAAGGGGACACTCTCATTATCGATGTTTGCCGAACAATAAAAGAAGAAATCCAACATGATGATGTAATTTTTCGCTATGGGGGAGATGAATTTATAGTACTGTTCGGCGGTGGCAATGAGCATAAAACAGAGGAGGTTTTCCATAGGATTAATGACAGATTTGAAGCTCTAAATAAGAACCAATATAAGCCTTATCCCATCAACGTAAGCATGGGGATGTTCTATTACACATCGGGAATGAATTTAGACCTGGATGAAATTATTAAAACCGCTGATGAGAGTATGTATAGCAATAAACTGACGAAAAAACAGCCACAAACGTTAAATATCAGTTAAATATCATTTGAGCGTAAGGTTCCGCCTTTATTAAGGTTTGAAGCGTTCCATTCATACGTGCAAAAACAACACGTAATCGCCTATACCACTCTCGGCCGGAACAAGGTGGATATAACGTTATTTTTAGCTTATAAATAAAATGTAGTAAAACGAATATAATTTTTTGTTATCTTAAAATGGTAAAAAGAACGGCTATACAACCGTTCTTTTTACTTCTAAATTTTCAATAATATTGTACTATTCTTTTATAATTTTCTCCAAGTCCTTTGGCAATAGATAATCTAATACAGATAATTGATTTTCCAGGTATTGAAACTCAGAAACGATATATATCCCATCCTCCAGTACGTATCTGATTTCTAATATCGAACCATCTTTAAATCGATGGCTGCTGTAGTCTTCACTAACATAGGCCGATGGATCATTTTCTATAATTTCATCCTGTCTCATTCCTTTTGTTATGTTATCAAAGAATGCTTTATCTGCGAACGTAGAAACAAGAAAGCCGTCTGCTACAAGGTATTCTTGGATGTTTTTTGTATATAGCAAGAACAAATATTTCCCGTTTTCCACACGAGTAACCGAATAATATCTATCCTTATTAAAGCGAACAATTTGAGCCAGTCCGTCAGATGTAAGCTCCTCAATATCCCGTGCATAAGAAAATCCTTGTCGAATTTGATACGGTATCTTTAGCCATTCTATTTCATCGGACAATTTGTGCTCTGTCAATGTAGCAATGTCTGTCTGATTATCATAATCATACGGTTGTTCGATATCTTTCTCACATCCTGTAATACTAACGGATAAGAAGAGAAGCATAAGGCAAATTATTAATTTCTGATTTTTTTTCATATGTTTAATCCCTTATCATCATATAATGCGTAGCACTATTGTAAAAGCCTGTTTCAAATACGACATATTTTCCTGTCAAAATGTTATATCGATATGTATCCCATGAAACATTATTTGGATTTTTACCACCCAACAAATACATTACTGGACCCGAAATGCCTGCTTTTTGCTTCCACGGTTGCCCAGACATCGACATAAAATGATAGTCTTGGCCTACCCGTATTCTTAGTGCCATCTTCCATGAATGAACAGGTACGGATTGGTTTACTGTACAATCATAAATATGCCTGCCCAAACTTCTCTGGTCATGTTCAGTATTGAGTTTTATACCCGATAGAGAATATAGATCTAGAGGGTTTCCAGAGTAATATCCGGGATGGCGAACCTCGTGAACTTTTCCAATTGCGAATGTGTAGCAGTTAAAACCTGACTGTGGTAACCCATAATATGTATGGAAATTTGTCACACCCACCTCGTTGTTGATATTATACAGTACATATACACCGCTACTTGCCGGTGTCACATCGTCCGCTTCACTTGTATCAACACTATCCGCAGTATTCTCCATTTTGGATGATCGGATTTCCAAAACCTCTCCTGATGGTGTGTAGCTGATCTCTTCGGTGTCTGAAATTATTTTCTTTTTCGTCCCATCTGGATAATACTCGTATTTGAACAATTCACCGTTGGAGTAAACCGCCTGCGCAACTTTTCCTTGGTTTGTATAGGAGTAGCGTATACTCATATCATTTTCAATTTCCTCTGAAACCTTATTAAACTGATTATATTTTAACTCAAGAACGTTTCCATCATAAGTATATTTTGTTATCTGGCCAAATTTATTAAGCGTCTCAGAAAAAAACTGTGTTTCGCCGTTGTATTCTTTGATCGTGTTTGTTGTCAGATTTCCATCGTTATCTTGAATATAATTGTATGATACTTCAGCAAAATCACCATCCATTAACTTTTCCAATCTATTTTGACTGTCATAAAAATAATATTTGTTTATGCTCACACCATCATTATAATCAGTAACTGAATTCTTGATACGCGGGATATCGGGTGTGGTTTCATAAAGCACAGTTCTCACATAATCTTTGTTCGTAATAGACTTTAATAACAATACATTATCCTGAGCGACATAGGTAAATTTTATATCGTCCTGGCTGTCACTTATTGCAGAAAGTTCTCGAAAACCTGATGAATTCGTCTCGAAAGTAAAACTGGCTATTGTATCGACCGATCCATCACGACTATAGTTAAGATGAATGGTATTATCACTTGTTTTCTCAAAAGCCACAAAGCTACCATCAAAATAGGTGATTTGAGATATACACTCGTTATCGTATGAGAATGTTGTGATATTTCCGAATTCATCAATGCTTTTGGTGATAAAGCCTTCTTCTGAAAAATATTCTTTAACGCCATATGGTTTTTCTAATACAAATCCATTATTAATAAATACTATCTTATGTTCAGATGGAAAGTCTACAATTTTTTGTGTTTTAGAATTAACCATATAAGTATAACCACGATCACTTTGATAAAAACTCTTGCCATCGCCATTTATGTTAAGATATGGCATCTTAACTGTCCAGCCTGTTGCTATTGCGTAAGTCGTATTATTATATGGAGTAAACCCATATAATATTGAGTGTTTTCCATCAGGTGTATTTAAAGCATAATTATAACCAACTTTTCCGGAGACAGTTGTTTCCAAACCTTCGTAGCCGCTAAAAACTTCATCTGAAATATGAGATATATCCGATCCTGTTGTATCTTTAGGATTTAGGTCCACTCCTTTTACGACTCCTGCGTATTGGCTATAATCTTCAACATCTGAAAAAATGTACGCTGTCCCTGCAAATACAGCTGTACTCATCGATAATACTAATACCAATCCAATTACAAAACACCTAAATAAAGATGACTTTGTCCTTAACATTTTATTTCCCCCTGTTCTTTTGCAGAAATTCTTTTTAACTCTATTGTTTCTGCATTTTGTGATTTTTCTATTTTCTTCTTAGTTGTAATGAAACCCGTGACTTTGAAGCTGATATACTTTCTCTTCGTTTGCATAAATGCATTTCTCCCATTAACTGAGGATCGAGAGCAACGACATCTTTTTCAATGCAATCATAAGCACCACCTCTTTTCTTTATAGCGTGATGTAATTGATACTGCTTCTAATAATATAAACGTTTCAGACCAATGATTTTGTGACAGGGTTATAAAAAAACTTTGAAAAGATTAGGGCCAATAGGGAAAATGATACGGAGTTGCTTTGTTTATAAGCATAAGAGTCAAGCGGCAAAGCTTACCTTATGTTTTTTGTACCTTGATAACTTTATAGCTTTTCGCCGGAGGTTATACAGGGTTTGCGGATAGTGTGCCAGGACGCCCAAAAGGCTGAGCACACCCGCAGGTGAAACGCCGCACAGCGGCAGCCTGCAAATATGCGGCTGGAAGAATGGCGCAGGAAATGGATCGATGAAAAATGTGAATTTTCACTATACTAACATGGAAAATCTAAACTATATCGTACAGTCCGCGCACACTGACCTCTCCGCCGGACAGATTTTCTATACGTCCGTCTGGATGTTTTACGGTGAGTGAAAAGTCGTCACCGATGGAGATGGCGGTAGCGGGATATTGGGAATCACCGGAGAAAACCCGAACCTCTTTCCCAACGGTAACATTGCCTTCCCGGTAAGCCTTCAGATACGCCTCTTTTTCCTGAGGCCATGCGGCGCGGAGAGCGTCGAGCTCACGAATGATTTCCGCGGCAAGGCGCGCTCGTGTGTAAAGAGTTCCGGTATGGGCGTAGAGGGATGTGGCGATCCGTCGGACATCCTCGGGAAAGTCCGATTCTTCATGGTTTACATTTATACCGATTCCTATTATCACATAGCCTATGCTCCCGCTTTCCGTCTCTACCAGCATCTCTGTCAGGATGCCGCAGATCTTCTTGCGGTCAAGCACCAGGTCGTTAACCCATTTAATACCGGGCCTTATGCCGCAGGCTTTTTCAACGGCGTTACAGACCGCTACTGCTGTCCAGGCGGTCAGGGCTACGCTGTCGGCAGGTCTGCCTTCCGGCCGCAGCAACATAGACAGATAAATTCCTTTATCTTTAGGGGACGCGAAGCTTCGGCCGAGCCTGCCCCGCCCCTCGGTTTGCTCGTTGGCAATAATGACCTGGCCATCAGGAGCTCCATCGTAAGCCATGTCACGAAGTCGTTTGTTGGTGGAGTTCACCCTGTCGAGGCAGAGAACGGTTTCCATCCGGTCAGAGGGAAGGAAGCTGAGCAGCTCTCCGGTGGTCAGCCGATCCGGTCCATTCTTCAGGAAATATCCTCGGTTCGTCGTGGAAAGAATCTCGTAACCCTCCGCCCGCAGAGCTTTGACGGCAGTATTCACCGCTGCCCGGCTGATACCGAGATCAGCGCTTATTTTTTCGCCGGAAACGTAATCGTCGGCGCCCTTTAGAATCGCTAAAACAGAATCCCTGGTCGTCATGGAAATACTCCTTTTTTTCTCACTCATCAATCACACTTATTATTCTCTACAAACCGCTTATTACTTTGCCAACAGAGACGCTACATAATTATAGCATGTCCTGTCAAATTGTTAAGTTGTAAATTTCATGTTTCACGGCTTACGCGTGAAGAAACAGGAGTTGACCCCCGGATGAGCAAAATTTTTCGATTGTATGCAGGCTTCTCAACTTCAATGCCTGTTTTTCGAATGCATTTGTGCAGAATTTTCGATTGTACGCATATGATCGGGGTTTTTATGGAAATCACCTACACACAATCACACAATCGAAAATTCTGCACAGCTGAGGCCTCTTCTTGGGCAAAGTAACCTGTGGAACGGTATACAATCGAAAAATTTGCACAGCTGGGGGGGCGGACGAAAGGTTGGAGGCTCAAATGGGGAATTGATGATTTCATTTTCAGTTCTCATGCGTAAGCCCTGGTCATGTTTGTCTTTTGATTGACATAGGCGCGTATTTGTGTTTAAAATATAAAAAACAGGGGAGCTTGTAAAGCAGGCTGAGAGGAAGTAATCGAACTTCGACCCTTTACCTGATGCGGATAATGCCGCCGTAGGGAGTCGCGATTGATTCTTTCGGAGGCGCCAAATCAGGCGCCTTTTGTTTTTTAGGAGCTTGTGGAGTGAAGAAAAATAATATTTTGAAGCTGGCGGTAGCCGGGGTACTCTGTGCCGTCGCCATTATAGGCAGTCTGTTTTCCGTGCCGGTATTCGGCAGTAAATGCGCCCCCGTCCAGCACATGGTCAACGTGATCTGCGCGGTGCTTCTCGGTCCGGCTTATGGTATAACAACCGCCTTTACCGCCAGCCTGATACGCAACCTGTTGGGAATCGGCAGCCTGATGGCTTTCCCGGGGAGCATGTTCGGCGCGCTGGTAGCGGGCATCCTCTACCGGAGGAGCAAAAAACTATCCCTCGCGTTGACTGGGGAAGTGCTGGGTACGGCAATTTTAGGAGGCCTGTGCGCCTACCCCCTGGCAGTGCTCGTTATGGGTCAAAGCGCGGCGGAGCTTGCCTTTTACGCTTATATCATCCCTTTCCTGATCTCCACAGCAGCGGGCTCCGCTCTGTCGGGGATGATGCTCGGTTCCCTACAGAAAACAGGGACTTTGAAAAGGATCCAAAACAGGTTGGAGCGGTAAACCATTTCCGTTGTTCCCGGCCCGTGCAGATAAAACTATTACCCAGATAATTAAGAAAGGTACAGCATGTTAAAAAAAGCGTTTGAAAATGTGCGCAGAACTGCGCCCCTCATTCACAACATTACGAATTACGTCACCGTAAACGACTGCGCCAATATCCTTCTGGCCTGCGGCGCGTCGCCGATTATGGCCGACGACGTCGGGGAGGCGGAAGAAATAACGGCCATCTGTTCCGGTCTCACCATCAATATCGGTACGTTGAACAGCAGGACGATTCCCTCCATGTTCGCCGCGGGGAAAAAATCCAATGAACTTGGACACCACGTAACCCTGGATCCCGTAGGAGCAGGGGCGTCAGGCCTGCGCACAAAGACCGCTCTGCAATTGCTGGATGAGATCCAATTTGCTGTCATCCGGGGCAACATCTCCGAAGTTAAAACCCTGGCCCACGGAACGGGCACAACCAGGGGTGTAGACGCCGATGAGGCCGATCGAATCGCAGACGAGAATCTTGACGGTACAGTGGCTCTTGCCAAGAGGCTTTCAAAAAAAACTAACGCTATTGTCGTCGTAACGGGAGCCATCGATATCGTCGCCGGAAAGGATAAGGCCTTCTGTATTCGCAATGGGCATCCGATGATGAGCAGCGTCACCGGAACGGGATGCCAGCTCTCGACGCTAATTACCGCCTTCGTGGCGGCGAATGGGGATAATCCGCTGGAAGCCGCCGCCGCTGCCCTTTGCGCCATGGGGCTGTGCGGAGAGATCGCTTATGAGCGTATGGGGACGCAGGATGGAAACGCAGCTTATCGCGGCTATCTCCTGGACGCCATGTACAATCTCACGCCTGAAGAGCTTGAAAGAGGTGGAAAATATGAAGTTAGATAAAAGTGCTATGTTGCTTTATGCGGTAACCGACCGGGCGTGGACAGGAAAACAGAGCCTATATGAGCAGGTGGAGTCGGCGCTGAAGGGAGGGGTTACCTGTGTTCAGCTCAGGGAAAAAGAACTGGATTCCACCGCATTTCTTGCGGAGGCTGTCAGAATCGCCGAATTGTGCCGCAGCTTTCGAGTGCCCTTTATCGTCAATGACAATGTGGAAGTCGCCGTGCGATGCGGGGCGGACGGCGTTCACGTGGGGCAGGAGGATATGATGGCAAAGGAAGTGCGGAAACAGATCGGTGAGGACATGATTTTGGGCGTATCCGCACATAGGGCGGAAGAAGCTGTCGAGGCCGTGAAAAATGGAGCGGATTACCTGGGGGCAGGAGCGGTGTTTTCAACTTCAACCAAGTCAGACGTTTCCCTTATGACCTATGAGACTTTGCGGGAAATCTGCGGAGCGGCGACTGTACCTGTAGTAGCCATCGGAGGTATTCAAAAGAGTAACATTCATAAGCTTGCGGGCAGCGGCGTCAGCGGCGTCGCGGTGGTTTCCGCCATCTTCTCCGCCGCAGATATTGAAGGGGAGTGCGGCGAACTCCGGCGGCTATCCGAAAGTATGGTGAGACCATGAAAATAAAAGGCGTGATTTTCGATGTGGACGGTACGCTCCTGGATTCCATGTTTTTATGGGATACTGTGGGTTCAGAGTATCTTCGGTCTCTTGGCATAGAACCCCGTGAAGGGTTGAATGAAATCTTCAGATCCATGAGCCTGTATCAGGCGGCCTGCTATTATCAGAAAGAATACGGCGTAACGTTGTTGGTAGAGGAAATCATGGATGGCGTCAATGCAATGATCGAAGACTATTACAGATATGAAGTTCAGCTTAAGGAAGGCACGGCTGAATTTCTGGAGTTTCTTTACCGGAACGGGGTCAAAATGTGTGTGGCTACGGCTACGGATCGTCATTTGGTGGAAGCAGCTCTGGAACGGCTGAAAATTCCGCATTATATCTCGGAGATCTTCACCTGTACATCGGTGGGGCACGGTAAGGACGAGCCCGTAATCTTTGAAAGGGCCTTGTCCTTTCTCCAAACCCTGAAATCAGAAACTCTTGTCTTCGAGGACGCTCTCTATGCTGTGAAAACGGCGAAATCCGCTGGCTTCACGGTGGTTGCCGTCTATGACAAATACCAGGGGAACCAGAAGGAGGTAAGGGCGTCTGCCGACTGGTATATCCATAATTTTTATCAGGCCAGGGAGGTCTTATTCCAATGAAAAAAGTACTTACAATTGCCGGTTCCGATTGCAGCGGCGGCGCGGGAATCCAGGCGGACATCAAGACGATCACCGCCCATAAAATGTACGCCATGAGCGTCATCACTGCACTCACGGCCCAAAACACCACAGGGGTATGTGGCGTCATGGAAGCTTCTCCTGCGTTTATAGGTCAGCAGTTAGATTGCATCTTTACCGATATCGAACCGGACAGTGTAAAGATCGGTATGGTATCCAGCGGCGGGATCATAAAAGCCATTGTTGAAAAGCTGAAGCAATATCAGGCAAAAAATATCGTCGTCGACCCCGTCATGGTGTCTACCAGCGGATCCAAGCTGCTTTCCAACGAGGCTCTCGACGCGTTGATGGGGGATTTGCTGCCTCTGGGCACGATTCTGACTCCCAATATTCCCGAGGCGGAAATTCTGAGCGGGCTTGCTATCAAAAATAAAGAGGACATGATTCACGCTGCGAAAAAAATCTCCCAAAGTTTTAATGGAGCCATTCTTGTGAAGGGCGGCCATCTCTCCCATGGAGCGGATGACCTGTTATATGAAAAGGGAAATATTCACTGGTTTGTTTCGGAGCGGGTAGATAACCCCAACAGCCACGGGACGGGGTGCACCCTGTCCTCTGCAATTGCCTGCAACCTGGCCGCAGGCTGCTCTTTGGAAGAAAGCATAAAGGCGGCCAAAGATTATCTGACCGGGGCATTAAAAGCAATGCTTGATCTGGGAAGAGGAGCAGGGCCTTTGAACCACATGTATGCAATCGATGAGATGAATCGTGACGATTCATAAGATTCCGCTTCCTGCATTTCTGAAATTGTAAACTTAATTCAAGTATGTGTTGACAATAAGCCTGACGGGCGCTATCTTAATTATAAACAAATAAAAGGATATAGTTTACAATGAGCAAAACAAAAAGATTGATCTTTATGGTGCTGTTTTCAGTGCTCATCGCCGTGGGGGCGTTTATTGGAATTCCCGTTCCGGTAGTGCCATTTACCCTGCAATTTCTCTTTACAACCCTTGCCGGTATTCTCCTCGGCGGAAAACAGGGTGCTCTGAGTGTTCTCTGCTACATAGCTCTCGGTCTTTTCGGGCTTCCCATCTTTGCCGGAGGAGGAGGCATCGCCTACGTGCTGCAGCCGACTTTTGGATATCTGATCGGCTTTTGCCTGGGCGCGTATGTGACAGGAAAAATTGCGGCAAAGGTTCCTTTTCCATCGATGAAACGCCTGTTCACTGCTAACTTTACCGGGCTGTTAATTGTATATGCCCTTGGTATGATCTATTACTGGTTCATCGCTCAGTATTATCTCGGCACGGGAATCGGCTTATGGACCCTGTTCCTCTATTGCTTCCTGCTGGCGGTACCGGGAGATATCGTTCTATGCATTGCCGCCGCTTTACTCGGTAAACGACTTTTGCCGATTTGCAGGAAGGAGGGGATTTCAGTATGAGTATCGTCGATGATTTAAAAAAACGTATTCTGGCGGGGGGACTTCTGGACGGGGAAAGCGTTCTGCCTCTGTGCGGCGCGCCCCTGGATGAACTATGTACTGCCGCGGATGAGATACGCCGGCATTTTTGCGGAAACGCTTTCAATATTTGTACCATCATCAACGGGAAGAGCGGACGATGCTCTGAGGACTGCAAGTATTGTGCGCAGTCCGCTCATTATAAGGCTCAGGTCGATGAGTACGAGCTGATGGACACGGAGGAACTGGTGCGTCAGGCACGGTACAATGCCCAGGGCGGCGTTTTGCGATACTCCATTGTAACTTCGGGCAAAAGACTCGGCAGAGCCGAAGTTGATCAGGTATGCGAAAGCATTCGAAGCATACGGGAAAATGTCGGCATTGAGGTCTGTGTTTCCTTCGGACTGCTGGATGAAGAGCAATTCTCCAAAATTAAAGCTGCCGGCGCCAATCGTATCCATTGCAATCTGGAATCCTCCCGGCGTTATTTTCCGCAGGTCTGTACGACTCACAGCTACGAGGACAAGATTGAAACCCTGCAGGCAGCCAGTCGAGCCGGGCTTTCCGTTTGCAGCGGCGGCATTATGGGACTTGGGGAAAGCATGGAGGATCGCATCGACATGGCACTGGCTTTGCGGGATCTTGGCGTGAAGTCCATACCGGTGAATTTCCTGAACCCCATTCCCGGCACGCCCTATGAAAATAACGTGCTTCTCAGCGATGAAGAAAAGCGTCGCGTGATCGCTATTTATCGCTTCCTGCTGCCCAACGCCTCCATTCGTCTGGCAGGGGGAAGGGGACTGATCGAGGATAAGGGAGAAGGTTGCTTTCTCTCCGGAGCAAACGCGGCCATCTCCGGAGATATGCTGACAACCGCCGGTATCACCGTTGAAAGGGATATGAAGCTGCTGGAGAAACTGGGATACGAGGTGAGGCTTTGGGATGAGTAAAAATCTATTTATTGCCGGTACCGGGACGGATGTGGGCAAGACATTTGTATCCGGGTTAATTATGAAAAAGCTCCAGGAGAGCGGGAGAACGGCTGCCTATTTCAAGGCTGCCATGAGTGGAAATCTCCGAGATTCCGGCGGCAGCCTGATTCCCGGAGACGGGATTTTTGTTAAAAATGTTTCCGGAATTGATCAGTCTCTGGAATCCATGTGTCCATATGTATACGAGGCTGCGGTTTCTCCGCATCTCGCCTCCAGGATGGAAGGAAACCCGGTGAAGACAGAGGTGGTAAAAAACTGTTTTGAGAAGCTCGACCGGGAATACGAATATGTAACTGTGGAAGGCAGCGGCGGCATCCTTTGCCCCCTTTGCTTTGATGAAAAGGAGATACAGTTGGAGGATGTGGTAAAAGAGCTGGATCTGTCCTGCCTCATCGTCGCGGACTCCTCTCTGGGAGCCATCAACGCGGTGGGTCTCACCGCTTTCTACATGGGCGCGAAGAACATTCCGGTTAAAGGTATCATTTTTAATCGTTTTCATGCCGGAAATCCGGTGGATGAAGACAATTTGAAAATGTGCGAGTACATAACCGGCCTGAAGGTGCTTGCCCGGGTGAGCGAGGGTGACAGCGAACTGGATATGGACGCGGATACGTTAATATCCCTGTATGAGTGAGGTGAATCGAATATGATCTGGTATCCCTATCAACAAATGAAGACCATGGCGGAGCCTATCCGCATAACTGACGCAAAAGGTGTTTATCTCTACAGCGATAATGTCAAACTCATCGATTCCGTTTCTTCCTGGTGGAGCGCGATCCACGGATACCGCCACCCGGTTCTGGACGAGGCGATTCACTCCCAGGTGGATCGCTTTTCCCACGTTATGCTCGGCGGACTGACCCATGAACCGGTGGAGCGTCTTTCGGCAAAGCTCCGGGAATGGCTGCCGGGGGATTTGGATTATTGCTTCTTTTCCGATTCGGGCAGCGTGGCGGCGGAGGTTGCTCTCAAAATGGCTCTGCAGTTCGATGTGAACCGGGGCGGCAGCCGAAATATGGTGCTCTCGCTGGCCGACTCCTACCATGGCGACACTTTCAAAGCCATGGAGGTGGGGGACGACGAGGATTATCATTTTGCTTTCGGAGAAAAGAATGGGGTTATTCACGTTCCTACGGAGATTCCCGCGCTGGAAAAAGCCTTTGTTGAACATGGAGAGGAGTTATATTGCATAATCGTCGAGCCCCTCCTGCAGGGGGCAGGAGGCATGCGGATGTATGACACTTCCTTTCTCAAATGGGCAAGGGAGCTCTGTGATCAATACGATGTGCTTTTGATTTTTGACGAGGTGGCTACAGGGTTTGGCCGGACGGGACATCGTTTCGTGGCGGATGTGGTGCTTCCGGATATTCTGGTACTGGGCAAGGCTTTAACAGGAGGGTATATGGGCCACGCCGTAACGGTGGCAAACAGGAAGGTTTACAACGGCTTTTACAGCGACAACCCTGACCACGCTTTGATGCATGGACCTACTTTTATGGGGAACCCGCTGGCCTGCAGCGTGGCGCTGAAATCTATAGAGATTTTTGAGAATGAAAATTACATAGAGAAGATCAAGCAGATCGAAAGGATTACACGGCGTGAGATGGTGAATTTCTCCGATCCCAGAATCAAAGAAGTGCGTATCATGGGAGGCTGCGTCTGCATTGAAGTTCATGACGCAAAGACATTGGAAGGCTTTAAGCGCTTCGCTTACGATAGAGGCGTGTTCAGCCGTCCCTTCCTTAATTACATGTACTCCATGGTCCCCTGCATCATTGAGGAAAATGAGCTTTTACAGGTGTTGAATGTGATGAAGGAATGGTTTGAAAAATGAATGAGCCCCGGGCTGTCACGCCGGATTAAGTTGTGCTATTATGGAAGCAACTAAGAGACGTCCGGGGGTGAGGGGATGAATCAGAAAATATTGGTGGTAGACGACGAGAAGAATATCGCTGACGCCATTGTGTATGCTCTGAAGAAAGAGGGCTATACGGCGGAGGCTGCTTACGACGGAGAAGACGCTCTGCGGAAATTTGACCTGCTGAAGCCCGACGTTATGATTCTTGATCTCATGCTTCCGGGTATAGACGGGTATGACGTGCTCAGAAGTCTGGAGAATAAAAGCCCGGCAGGGGTTATCATGCTGACGGCCAAAGAGGATATTGTCAACAAAGTGCTGGGCCTGGAATTAGGAGCAGATGACTATCTTACAAAGCCCTTTGATATGCGGGAGCTGCTTGCGCGGCTTAAATCCCTGCTCAGGCGTTTGCAGACAAGGACAAATGAGCAACAGCAGCAGTCGGAAATCCATATAAAAGGGGTGGCACTGAATCTGCAGCAGCGAAAAGTCACCGCGGGGGAGACGGCGCTGGATCTGACGCCAAAAGAATTTGATCTGTTGGCGCTTTTGGCTTCCAGTCCTGAAAGGGTATATACGAGGGATCAGCTCCTGGACTACGTATGGGGAATGGAGTATGTCGGCGGAACCCGGACCGTGGATATTCACATCCAGCGTATAAGAAAAAAGTTGGGACCTGGTTTTCATGAAATCATTCATACCATCCACGGAGTAGGCTATAAAGCCTCGGCCAGATAGCGGATTGGTGACGATTATGAAAATAAGTATAAAGGTCAAATTCAGTATGTTCCTGGCAGCCCTTTTGCTCCTTACAGTGGCGCTGTTGAGCATTCTGGTGCTCGACGGGATAAAAAAAGACCAGCGGACGCAATATGAAACCTTTCTGGCGCAGCAAGCCAGAACCGCCAACTTGTATTTCATCCAGCTAAGTCTTGGCGAACCCTTTGTAATGCCCGAAGAATATTTGCTCAACGGAGGAAACGAGCTTGCGGAGGAGCTGGACAGAGTCATCGGACAGCTGGTCGTACTGTACGATAAAAACGGAAAAAAGACAGGAGAATCCGTCGAGAAGAGCGAATCCGGCGATATGGAAACGGCCCTGTTCTTCGCGTTGCAGAATAAAACCGCCTATCAGACAGAAGAGGACTCTCTCTATTATTTCGCGCCCCTCGTGGCAGGTGGAGAGCAGATAGGGGTCATACGGCTTTACTATTCACTTTCGAAAAACCTTGATTTTATACAGAATATCCGGGCCCTCTTCTTTTACATTGGCGCAGGCGTATTTGTCTGCAGCTTCCTCCTTGGATATCTTTACTTCAACTCCTTTGCCAACGGGATTTTAAAGCTGAAATCCATGACCGACCGGATCCGGTCAGGCCGGTATGATATAGAGACCCTGCCCAGAAAGGACGAACTGGGGACACTGGGGGAGGGGATTTACGATATGAGCAGACAGATTGTAAAAACCATTGGGGATATGGAAGCCGAGCAACAGAAGCTTACCCTTGCGGTAGACAAGCTGTCCCGCCTGGAACAGCAGCAGAAGCAGTTTATCGGCAACATCACCCACGAGTTTAAAACGCCCCTGACTTCCATGAACGCGTATCTCGATCTTCTGGAAATGTATCCCGATGATACTGAACTGAGGGGAAGGGCACAGGTCAATATCAGACAGGAAGCCCACCGGCTTTATGAGATGGTCGACAAGGTGCTGCAGTTATCCGCCCTGGAAAAATATGATTTTGAATATTCAATGGAGGAGATCGACATAAAACAGATCATCCTCCGGGTTTGCGGCAACCTGAAGGGAAAGCTGGATAAATTCGAAATACAACTGGAAACGGACCTTACCCAGGCTTTTATTGAGGCCGACAGGGAGAATCTGGTCATCATTCTCGTAAATATTTTAGACAACTCCATCAAGTACAACAGGCCTCAGGGCCAAATCCGAATAAAAAACTATATAGACTCTGCAAATGTGCTTATTGAAATTAGCGATACGGGGATCGGAATTCCGGCAGAGGCAGCCTCCAAAATATTTGAACCATTTTACACGGTGGATAAAAATCGCTCGCGGCAAAAGGGCGGCGCCGGACTGGGCTTAGCTCTCGTCAAAAAACTCGTTGAAAGTCAAGGGGGAACAATTGATTTGGCAGAAACCGGCCCGGAGGGTTCCACTTTCCGCCTGACTTTTCCATTAGCCGAGAGTAAAGTTTACAATAATGAAAATTAAGTTTACATCTTTGAAACATGAGTTTATACAATGGATACAACTCCCTGATAACATGAAGGTCAAGGAGGCGATAAACATGAAAAAAAGAAAAAACGCCGCAATCATCCTGATTCTGGCTGTTCTGTTGGCTGTTACTTCCTGCGGTATACAACAGGACGGCAGAAGGGTGATTAAAGAACCCGGAAAAGAAATTATCGTCATTGAAAATGAAGACATCGAAACCGATCTGCCCCGGATTTCTGTTGAAAAAATTCAACAATTCGAGGATATGGAAATTACCGATTGGCTCGATGAGAACACCGTCCTTCTCGCCAAAGAGAATCGGGAACTTGAGAAGATGAGCCTTGCGGAAAACGCGGGACTCTATCCCCGGAGCTTGTATCTGTACAATGTGGATACGGAGGGATACGAAACGGTAAAAGCTGTGAAAAACGTGTTTCTCGGCGGAGCTGAGTTTTCCCCCGATAAAAAGCACCTGTTGTACTATGAATACTCCATCGGAGATACCGCTTATTATCTGATGAACATGGACGAAGACAGACAGTCATCCTCCATTGGAAAAAGCCTCGGGCTTGCTTATACGGCTGCCTGGGCGGATGCTGGGAGTGTGATTGGCGCTTCCTACGCGGGAGGAGCCTATACGGCTGATCTAAACGGAAAACTCGGACCTATTGCCGAATTGCAGGAGACACAATTGTATGCAGTCCGGAAAGCGGGGAACAAGCTCTACTATATAACAGGTGAAACCGCCAGCCCTGCCTTTGAGCTGAATATGATCGATTCGGCGACGGGTGAGAAGAAGAATCTGGGCCTGGAAAGTGTTTTTGGGATCTTTCCCTCGCCCGACGGGAAACAGCTTTTGATCATACAGGGAACAGGTTCCGCTATGGAGCTGCTTCTTGCCGACGCTGACGGAAATATTTCAAAAAACATTGCCAAAGGGGCGGAGTTGACAGGGATCTCCTGGTCTTCCGATCAGAGGATGATCGCATACCGTCTAAAATCCGCCGACACTGGCGCCACAGGCAGCGGGCTCTATATTTATGACGCGGTAACCGGCAAGTCTACGCAGATTGCTGTGGATATGGGAGGTTCCAAAACAAGCTGGAGCCCTTCCGGTAAAAAAATCGCCGTCACGGAATTCGCCGGAGGAAGCTATAACAGCAGTATCATCTATTTGAAGTGAGAGGCTCCCCTCTGTTGAACAGGCGGTTATAGTCTATCAGCAGAGGGGAACTGAGTTATTGCATAACACCTTTGACGCCGCTCTATATAAAGTAATTAAGCTTCCTGTGTTTCCGTGTTATGATGAGGATATATTTATTGAGATACTTATAAATGAGTCGGAAGGGTTCAAGCTTATGAAAACATTGAGAACGGCAATCCTGGGATTTGGCAGCGCGGGCCAGGCTTTCGCCAAACTCCTGCTGGAAAAGAGGGCGGAGATAAAAGAGAAATACGACGTCTGTATTGAGGTGGTGGCTATCACTACCAGGAGCAGAGGAAGTTTGATCGATAAGAACGGCGTCGATCTGCTTGCGGCTTGGAAATCTTTGGAAAAGAAGGGGAGCTTTGATGCCGCATGGTCCTCTTACTCGACTATTACATCTATGGAGGTCGTAGAAACGGCTGATTATGATATTTTAATAGAACTTACTCCTCTTGTGGTTTTTTCCGGGCAGCCTGCCATCGACCATATCAAAGGAGCCCTAATCAGAAGGAAACATGTAATTACGGCGAACAAGGGGCCCATTGCATGGGCTTACAACGAACTGAGGGCATTGGCTCAAAAACATCAATGCCTGTTTTATTTTGAAACCTCTGTTATGGATGGCACGCCCATCTTCAATCTTGTGAATGATACCCTGAAATTCTGTAAGGTGACAGAGGTCAGGGGGATTTTGAACAGCACCACCAACTTTGTGCTGGGCCAACTGGCACAGGGAAAGGCGTATGATACCGTCATTGAAGAAGGAAAGCGCAGAGGCTTTATCGAAGCGGATCCCGCTATGGATATCGAAGGCTGGGACGCTGCCGCCAAGACCACGGCTTTGCTCAATGTACTGATGGATGCGGGCATTACTCCCAAGGATATCCACAGGCAGGGGATTCAGGGCATTGGAGAGAAAGAGCTGAAGGATGCCGCGTCAAGAGGCAATACGATAAAGCTGGTTTGCAGAGGAGCCATTGAGAAGGGCAAGGTGGTCGGCACGGTAAAACCCGTGGAAATCCATAGAAGCACTTTATTTGCAACGATAGAAGGAACTTCGTCAGTGATCTCTGTTACGACAGACCTGATGGGAACCATTTCAATTGTGGAACACGAACCCGAGATTGAACAAACAGCCTATGGAATTTTCAGCGATCTGATACGGGTTGTTGAAAATTCCAGCCCGGTGAAATAAGTTGGAGTCGTGTCATTTTTCCACGGATACCACCCTGGTGTAGCGGCGAAGGGGGTACTCTCCGTCGTGGGGGGCTCCATTATATGCCGCGGACATTCGCTCGCCGGTGGATATCCGAACGACGCCGATTTTTGACAACAGGCCGGTGAGTTTTTCTTCCTCCTGATTGTCACAGATAAGGGCTGCTGTCTGAAGGTAGTTTTTATATGGACGCAGCGTTTTTAACAACTGGTTTTGGGGAAGGGCTTTCACCCATGCGTTGGTAAAGCCTATGGCAGGCTCCAGGGTTTGGTCTTTGCCGGCGACCATACTGCAATCCTTACCTTTAAAGACGCGGTTTTTATTAAACGCCGTTTCCAGTTCGGCAGTGTATCGCTGCAAAGCGGACTGCGCTTTAAGACCGATATCCATATTTCCGGCGTATTCGCCGATAGCCTTTTCAAGAAGGGGAAGGAAACGCTGACAGAATGAATACACGTCATTTAAATCCTCCGTATCGATGAAAATGCCCTGGCAGGAGCTGCATAAAAGCTGACCTGTAGTGACAATGTTCACGGCAATGCCATAGAGCCTGTCATCCTCCATGCCATTTTTGGTTACGTAGGCAAAGCTGACTTTATGACCCCATTCAATCAGCCTGATATTAGGCGGCAGCAGAGAGCGAAAGGCGGAGACCGCTTCGACGCCTCCCCATACGACAACGCCGTCGGCAGCATCGATTAATTTATTGATATGGATCATATCTTTGGAGGAGTAATCAAAAACATAGACGTATTCGGCAATCCGGGGTTCTATTTTTATGAGCTCCGATAGAAGCAGGACAGAGAGTCCTCCCTCAGCGGCGGGCAGCTTCAGGATGTTGATATTTCCTGTGAGCAGTCCTTCTATCACCGAAAAGGCCGGAAGGCCGTCCGCGTTTCCGGCGGCTGCATGGAGCAGTACTCCCAGGGGAAGGATCTGCTCATCCACAGTATGACTTCCGTGTAATGGGAGATGTGAATAGGTTTTGTCATAGTTGTCACCCAACTCCTTTTTCATACGATAGCGGAGGGCCTCGGCGGAAAACAGTGCCCGGGCTTCAGTCACATAGCTTTTGCCAAGGGTCTCGGGAATTCCAAGAGAATTTATAATGGGGAGGTAAACCTCTTCATCCAATGTAGAGATCAGCTTATCACAGGCCTGTATTACAGTCTCAGAGCTAAGGGGCGGCTTTTCCAACGTTGCCAGGATCCGATCATTGAGAGAGTCTAAAACCGCGTCGCAGTCCTTCGTATCGAGAATTTTACCATCAACTAAATTCATTTTGCACCTCCCTTTAATACCGATAAAAGTTCCGCGGCGCCGGCGGCGCAGGTCTTGATATCGGAAATGCCAACCCGGCCGAGAACCTCAAAGTAAGGGGATCTGATACCGCAGCCGCAATCCCTGCCAAGCCGAAGAATGGCCAGATCATCCGTCATAATGCTGGAAAAGGGCATGGAATTTATCATTGGAGTTATCAAATTGAGGATTCCAGGAGTGCCGTAAGGTACCGGTTTGAAATTCGTGTCCCGTATGATAACCCGGGAATAAATGGGGACATGAAAGTGGTGGTTGGGGCAATCCACATAGGTGATGGGGTGCTCCACCGCGCCGAAGAATTCTTTGAAGCGTTCTCCTCCGATTCCCAGTGTTTCATTGGACATCTCATAGAGCTCTTCTTTGTCCACTTGTTCTGAAAAAAACTGCTTCCATCCGCCGGCAAGTATGACCAGAGACTTGGGATGAAGCCGGAGCTTTATGCCGTCTTCCCGCAATTCTCTCAGGAGAAACATGAAATATGCGGGGAAACCCATGAAGCGGACTGGATGTTTTTCTTTTTCATACTGGATCAGGGCTTTTTTCAGGCCGTCCAGATTTAATATGTATTCTTCTCCGGTATCTTTAAGCGCGTATTCGCGGTGAAACGCCGGGGCGGCGTAGGTTGTAAAATAGGCGGTTTTTGCGACGCCCAGTTTGTTCCGGCTGGCCGGCTGGTAACCGAGAACGATATAATTCGTAGGACGGGGAGAAACCAGCTTATGGGTAAAAAAAGTGCCGATCACCATGCCCGCGCCCCGGACGAAAGTGGTTAAGTCAAAGCCGACCTGGCTGGCGGTTCCGCTGGTTCCTGAAGTTGTGGATTTAAAGAGGAATTCCTGGTCCGTTGAATAAAGAGTACGTTTTTTCAGGAACAGAGTAGGGAGGGGAGGGATTTTATACAGATCCTTTATGGTCTGAATGTCATCGACAGAGAACCCCTGATTCTCCAAAATCGCCGCGTATTCAGGACAATTGGCCTGATGGTGGACGACATTCTCACGAATCGCTTCAACAAACAGCGAATCAGTTCCTTCTTCATCATATATTTTACGGTGGTAAAAAAGTTTCAAGGTAGCCTGCATTTTGTCCCTCCTCGAATCGGGCGGTCAAACCTTAAGAATTGAGCCTAAAGTCAGATGATAAACATGTCATTGCGCAATTATATTATAACATGGAGATTTCACGAATAAAAACCATCTCTCTTCTTTTTTGGCGTTTATGCAGAAAATCTGATTTATCACGCTATTCAAGGGTAAGAACAAAACCATTTTATTGCCGCGAGAAAACGAAAGGCGTTTATTACATTCTCGTTGTTATAACAGGTTGTCGGGTTGCAGGTTCCGGTAAATATCAAATAATCGTACATAGATATACATTTGGATATCTGACTCCATTTTGTCCTTGAGCTCCAGGATATCTTTTATCTTCGCAAGGCGATATCGAATAGTATTACTGTGTTGATACAACCTGTCGGCAGCCAACCCCATATCACCGCCGCACTTAACGTATTCAATTAAAGTTTTCTGAAGATTAGAGTTATGCTCTTTATCATAGCCTTCTAATCGATCATTAAATTTGGTGTAAAAACGCCTGACCCAATTTGAATAGGCCACGGGCATTAAAAATTGATTAATTCCAATATCCTCATAATCCCGGCAATCCTCATGATCCATAATACAGGTTGCGGCGCTGTACAGGGCTTCCCAAAGGGCCTGATCCAGAAGGGAAAGCTCTGCTTTAGGCAGGCTTAAACCCAGAAAAAACTTTCTTTCAGAAATTCCGACCTCTGATATTAAAAGGAGGATTTCATTTTTCAAATCAGAAGACTCTGAAGCGCTGGTGTATATCAAGAATAAACAATTCTTGCCTTTAATTAACAAATGGGCGGCGTTTGCCGCATTGCGCCGTGAATTAACGTGAAGCTTGTAAAACTCGTAATAGCGGTCGATGGCCTTTTCCTGACTCTCCTCTGACCTTGGAATGCAACAGCAGCAAATACAATTTTCTTTGAAAAAGGGATTTAATGCACAGGCCAGGGTTCTTACATCTGCACTGCTTTCCGCTTTCATGATCTCCTGGAGCCTGGTGACGAGCAGTGTGTTCCAATCATTTGTGATCAGTGCGTTTTTTATGGTATAAATCAAATCATCAATATACGTGTCGGTAAATATAAAAATCGGAATATGATGCTGGTTGGCATAATTAATGGTATGGCAGGAAATCTGGAGCTTATGAACGTTTTTAATCGCGATTGCCGCGACATCTCTGTCGATAAGAGTTTTAATATGTTCATCTACAGCCTTTATATTATCCTTAGCCCCGGAGAGAGTCGTCAGGACAAATTCTCCGGGAGAAAAAGTCGCTTCAATGTCTTCCTTTGACTCCCAGTCCCAAATACCGGTGCCGGTAACCGGATTATAGAGCCCTGAAGCATCGCTTAGGAGAGTGAAGTTTCGAAACAGCGAATGGGAAAATAGGTGTAATACTGTTAACATGACGCACTCCTTACTACCGGACTAAAAAACATTCTCTTTCTCAGGTATTCAGTCATTTCTATGGCAATCCTGATTAGAGTGAGGCAGAACTGGCTTAATCATAATTAATGATATCAAAAAATGCAAGACTCCACAACTTACAAGTCGTAATACCCTTGAAAAACAGAGGTGGTTGTATATATTACAAATTGTTCGGGAGATTTTTAGAGGTCTCAACAATTTACATTATTCTCAAAATCCATATGATTAAATGAAAGAGCTGTATACCCTCTGTTGACAAGACGTTTATTACCTTATTAACAGAGGATGTAGGCAAAGCAAGGCGAATTAGAAAGATATCAGACAAATAACTGCCTTCAACCGGAATTTGAAAAGTTACATAAAGAAGGAGATTAAGAGATGAGAAAAGATTTTGTATTCGACATTGATTTTGTAAGAGAACAGTTTCCCGCTCTCAGCAAGACAGTCAATGGTTATCCGGCGGCCTTCCTGGATGGACCGGGAGGCACTCAGGTCCCCAGAAGAATGGTGGACAAAATAAGCGACTATTTGTACTACCACAATGCGAACTCTCATGGCTGCTTTGCAACATCAATAGAGAGTGACAATCTTTATTGGGCCGCAAAAGAGACCTTCGCCGACTTTTTAAATTGCAGCGCCGAAGAAGTCTCCTTTGGACAGAACACCTCATCCAACAATTTCAAGCTTGCGCTGGGCCTGGTCAGAACAATGAATTCAGGCGATGAAGTGATCATCACGGAGATCGATCATGAAGGAAACCGCTCACCTTGGAGAACTTTAGAGGATTTTGGAATCGTCGTTAAGTGTGTAGAAGTGGATCCTGAAACCAGCCTTTTGAAATTTGAAGATTTTCAGAAGAAGATTTCCCATAAAACCAAGGTGGTTGCGGTAAACTGGGCGGCCAATGCCTGCGGCACGATCACAGACGTGAAGAAATTCATCGACACGGCACATGAATACGGGGCAATCACCGTCATCGACGCCGTACATTATGCTCCCCATCAGCCTATCGATGTAAAGGCCATCGGAACGGATGTGCTCCATTGCTCTCCCTATAAGTTCTTCGGACCTCATTTTGGGGTGACCTACGTGAAGAAGGAGATAGGGGACAGGATAAAAACCGTACGAGTCATGGCAAACGATAACACGGAGGCGCCTTGGAAATTTGAAACGGGAACTCCTGCCATGGAACTGGCCTGCGGCGCTGCGGAAGCAGTTGAGTTTATAGCAGCCATTGGTGAACGTCACGCTGAATATTTCGAAGAGGAGCTTGCCGGACTAACCGGAAGAAGAAGAAACATTGTCGCCGGAATGCTGGCAATCGACGCTTATGAAGAGCCCATGGCGAAAAAACTTCGCGTCGATTTGGCGGCTATCCCCGGGGTTAAGGTATATGGACCTCCGGAAGGCAGTCCCAGAACCTCCACCGTATCCTTCCTTGTAGATGGCATTAACGCAAACGATGTGGCAAAATATTTGGCGGCAAAGGGGCTGTTTACCTGGGACGGAGATTACTATGCTATCGAGATCATCAACAACGTGTGGAAACTGGAAGAAAAGGGGGGACTGGTGCGCATAGGCCTCGCTCCATATAATCTGGAAAGTGAAATTGACAGGGTGATAGAAGCTGTCAGGGAATTTTGCGTCAAATAAGATCCCTTCGCAGAAAAAAGGTTGAAGCGGAAGCAGCAATATGTTGCGCTATTTAGCGCAAGGGGACATTTATCAAAGTCCAAAAATTTCAGGCGGCGAAAGGAAAATTATTTCGCCGCCTGTTCGATTTATTTTCAAGTTTATTTACGTTTATATCCTGTCCAAAATGTCATGAACGCACAGAACAGCATTGCGTAAGCCCAGAAACGGTGCTTCTCCAATGGAATCCCTCCCTTCTTAAATGGCAGCGGTATATCATGTGGATCTAATATGACAATTTTCATACAATTTTCATAAGGACATTATATCAGCCTTTTCGTTGACTTTCGACTTGTTTTTTCCTATAATGTTAAGAACAAACGCCATACATATTTTCACAAAGAGAAATGAGGTTATCGAGATGGGGATCATTGGTTTTTGTGTAAGTAAAAAGACGCTTGCGTTTATCGGCGGTGTTGCCACTTCCACCCTGGGTGTGAAAATCCTCAAGAGCGCACCGGTCCGCAAGGCAGCGGTCTATACCATTGCAGAAGGAATGAAGCTGCGGGACAGCGCCATGAGCACAATGGAAAGTCTCAGAGAGGACGCGCTGGATATCTATCACGAGGCGCGCCGGCAGGCCGGCGGAGAGGACTTCGATGCTGAGGAAGGCCAGGACGCTGAAGAAGCAAAATGAACTTGGAGCCTGCATCATCAAGGTGATGCAGGTTTTCCTTTTTATATAAGAAATCTACCCGTTCCGCGGGTGAGAGTGATGCTTCTGCCTAAGTATCACTCCGCAAAAGGAGAACATATATGAGATATAATATTGTCAGCGACCTGTCTGGGCGGCTGCGCGTACGCTGCGGCAAATACGCCTTTAGCGAAGGCCAGGCCGCCGCTATTTCTCAACACCTGTCTCAATTGCCATGGGTGGAGAGCGTTTCTGCCAGCTATTTAAACGGCAGCATTTTAATTTGTTACAAGAAAGGATTTCGTCGAGAACTGCTAAAGGTACTGACCGAATTGCGGTTGCGGGGATTGCCGCCTGTTGCCAAGGCAGACGCCGCTCTTGCCCTGGACGCGTCCTTTAAACGCCAACTCTATCAAATGCTCCTGCAGCGAGCAGTGAATAAGTTTTTAATACCGCCTTTTCTACGCAACCTTTTGGCCCTGAAGAGAGGCTTTGGTTTCCTTCGTAAGGGCTTTGCTTCCCTCCGCTGCGGACGGATGGACGTGGAGGTGCTGGATGGCGCGGCTATCGGTGTGTCCCTGCTCCAGGGGCACTTCAAAACAGCCGCCTCCATCATGTTTTTACTGGGCTTATCTGAGCTTTTAGAGGATTACACCCGTCAGCGCACGAGAAATGCCCTTACTCAGAGTCTTATCATACGTATTGATACTGTTTGGATTGAACGGGACAATGCCCAGTTCAGCATTCCTCTCTCGGCGTTAGAGAAGGGAGATCAGATCGTAGTGCGCACCGGTTCCATGATTCCCGTGGACGGTACGGTAACGCGGGGAAACGCCTGGGTCAACCAGGCCTCCATGACAGGGGAGTCTCTGCCGGTTCATAAAGAGGCCGGTAATTCTGTTTTCGCCGGCACCGTTGTAGAAGAAGGGGACATCCTCGTTCAGGTGCGGGCCCTGCCTGGAGACAGCCGCATCAGCAAGGTGGTAGAGCTGATTGAACGCTCCGAGGATCTGAAGGCGGGCGTTCACGCTAAAGCTGAACGGATGGCCGATAAAATTGTCCCATTCAGTTTTCTATTGACCTTAGGTGTATTTGCCTTTACCGGCAACTGGCGCAAAGCTTTATCTGTACTGCTGGTGGATTATTCCTGCGCTATAAAGCTGGCGACTCCTATTTCTGTGGTATCTGCCATGCGGGAAGCTTCCGCTCACAAAGTGGTGGTCAAGGGCGGCAAGTTTTTAGAGGCTATGGCCGAGGCGGACACGATTGTTTTTGACAAGACCGGTACTCTGACTGTGGCAAGCCCTCAGGTCAGCAATGTGATTCCCTTTGAGGGATATACGCGCGACGAGGTGTTGCGCACCGCAGCCTGTCTTGAGGAACATTTTCCTCACAGTGTAGCGCGGGCCGTGGTCCGAAAGGCGCTGGAAGAAAACCTGAACCATGAGGAGGAACACGCCGAGGTGCAATATATCGTCGCTCATGGCATTGCTACGACCTATCAGGGAAAACGGGTGGTAATCGGCAGCCGCCACTTTGTGGTTGATGATGAAGGAATAACACTTACACCGGAACAAATTGAGCTGGCGGAGGAGAGCGCCGGAGGAGATTCAATCATTTATCTGGGTGTGGATGACAGTGTGGCAGGAATCATTTGTATCAACGATCCTCCCCGGCAGGAATCCCGCCAGGTAATCGCCCGTTTGAAGGGATTAGGCATACGCCAGGTGATGATGCTCACCGGAGATGGTGAGGCTACGGCAAAAGCAGTATCTGATGCCCTGGGGATCGACAGCTATCGGGCACAGGTTCTTCCTGAAGACAAGGCGGCTATCGTGGAGGATTTGAAAGCCAGAGGTCACAGAGTCATTATGGTAGGAGATGGGATTAATGATACCCCGGCTCTTGCTGCTGCTGACGTGTCCGTTTCCCTGCAGGGAGCCTGCGACATTGCTCGGGAGGTGGCGGATATCACCTTGGTCGGGGATCGGTTGGATGAGTTGGTTACTGTCCGCATTCTGGCTCTGGCTCTGATGAAACGAATTCGGAGAAACCTGGGTTTCATAGTATCCTTCAATACGGCGCTGCTTCTGCTGGGTCTGTCCGGTGCCATTACTCCCAACATGTCGGCCCTGTTGCATAACGCCTCCACCATGGGCATCAGTGCCATCAGTATGTATCCCTGCCTGCCGCAGGAGGGGTGACATAGAGGATACAGAAACAATTTCGTAAAACATTCCTCCACCGCAATATCATATCCATAGGCGGCAGGCGGTATTTTAAGACCCAACATCTGCTTCATTGATTGTATTAGTATCATAGGTTTTATTTGGGATCCCTTCCTCTTATAACAATATCCGGTGTACTTGCGGTGATTCAATAGCTTTAAATAGTTGTAACCAATTATGGGAACCCAAGCAGTTTCAAGAGGAGCATATTCAATAAAAACGGTAGCTCTTGCATTTAGCTTTCTAAAACATGGCCTTCATTTAATCGCTCTGAAAGCCATTTTCGTTTTGCGTCAATACCTTGATGGGGCTTTTTACTGCGTATAATACAGCATAGATGCTCATTAACAAGATTTTCTGTTGTTAAGTTTACAAAATCAGTACACATATTTTATTTTTCCTCTCTTATCAAATTCCTGTTTATTTATGGACTTTGCATCAAAATACCGCTCTACTGTATGGGTGGTGTCTTGTAAGGTAAGTGGAACGACCTCTGCCGGTGAACATTCTGCTTGCAGATTTCCCGATTTTATTTGTCTTGATTTAAGTCAAGGCGGGGATGCGTGAGATGATATAGAATGCTGATATTAGTTAGATCGAAAGAGGAGGAGATGAATGATGGAAAATACGATTGATTTCAAGTCCCAAAACAGAACCGCCAGAATCACCGGCCTGTTATACTCGCTGATGATTCCTCTCGCCGCATTCGGCGTCCTGTATATCCCCACATCCCTTGTCGTTAAAGGAAACGTAGAAGCAACCATTAACAATATTCTCGCAAACAGCCATATTTTCCAGCTCAGTATACTGAGTGCGTTGATCGTGCAGGTCTGTCATATTTTCATTGTCCTGTTTTTATATAAACTCCTTAAACCAGTCAATTGGAATATGGCGGGGCTTATGGTGGTTTTCATGCTGACTTCCGTCCCGATCGCCATGGTGAATGAACTCAACCATTACGGTATTCTGTTGAGTATCCATAACGATGTATCCGTTGCGGGAACGTTTACCGACCAAACAAAAAATATGATATCGTTGTTTTTTCAGCTCCACGAATATGGGATTGTGATTTCGGGCATCTTCTGGGGTTTGTGGCTTTTGCCGATGGGATACCTTGTTTACAAATCAAATTTTCTTCCGAAAGCCTTAGGTATCGTATTAATAATCGCGTCGTTCTTTTATGTTTGCGACAGCTTCCTGAGTCTTGGCATTCTCGGCTATGGGGAAACAATGATGGCGGCTATCATGAAAATTCCGCTATATGGAGAGATTCTGTTTCCCTTGTGGCTGTTATTTAAGGGGGTTAAGCCGTCTCTTAATACGGCTCAATGATTCCGGTGTTATGCCTAAATAACTGGCAAGTTGGTTTTGCGCGACGCGCTCGGCAAGCCCCGGGCGCTTCTTTAACAGAGCCAGATACCTGTCTTCCGGGCTGGAAGACAGCAAATCCGCATATCCATCCTGGGCATTGGCCATGGTTTCCTCCATCATCTTTCTTACCATCGTTTCCAAAAAAGGATACTTTGCGTACACCTGTGTTTCGTTATGTAAATCTCCCACCAGCAATATTGAGTCTTCCAAACAGGTAAGAAAATACTTTGAAGCCTCGCGCGTGCGCTGCGGATTATATACGGCTGCGACTTGTTTTTCCGAATAGAAATTTGAAGTGTTCTCGTTACCATCTCTATCAATGGAGTATTGACGGATTAAACCCTTAAGGACAAAATAGCATTTGGACGAGACTTCGCCTTGCTCCAGAAGGATCGTCCCCTTTTTGAAGGATTGGATCGGAACCTGTTCTATGACGTCCATCAGAGTCTCGTCGGGTGCATTCGTATAATTTTTTAGATAATGAAATAATATATCTTTCATTTATATGCCATATGCCTCCGGAAATGGGCTGTACTCCTTTATATATCCAATTAATTTGTTTAAATTATACCATATTTCCTGCGCATCGCAAACAAAAACAGGCCGACACGCTGTCAGCCTGTTTTTGTCCTTATGAACATTCTATGGTCTTTCGTAGCGATCAGAACCACAGAATTTGAACGCTACGGCAACGCCGAATATTCTTGCCATGTTGTCTTCGTCGTTCCATAGGGGGACTTCTCCGATACCCCATCTGCCGCAGGCTCAAATCCTGTCATAGTATGTAAAAACCGGACACTCTGATGAGTATCCGGTTTCTTTTGGTCGGAGCGACAGGATTTGAACCTGCGGCCTTTTGACCCCCAGTCAAACGTAAATTGGCATAATTACACGCTTTGAGACTTTTTTTCCGTAGGTTTTCCAGATTTCTTCTTAACACCATGGAATTTATTGATCAATTTGGCCGCTTTTTTTATGGGCTCTTTCGACTTATGAGTGTATCCCTCGGTGACGGTAACGGAACTGTGGCCCATGAGATCCTTCACCGTGTAAATGTCTACTCCGGCCCTTATCATATCCGTTCCATAGGTGTGACGCAGGCAGTAGAGCACCAGATCATCCGCCACAGGGTAGGGCGGAAGCAGTTTGCCTCTTTTGTTTGTCTTGCATTTCATCTCAATGTTAAGATGATATATGAAGCTGTCCCACATTTGCCGGATGGATTCATGGGTGTGTCGGCGGCCAGAGGCGTTCGTGCAGACAAAAGCGAAAGGGCTGTTTTTAGGCTTTAATTTTTTTAGCTCTTCGGCGAAGGGCAGGGGGATCGGAATATCCCGATAACCGGACTCTGATTTCGGCGGGCCGATGCTGTTGTCATCCTTGAGGGCGGTCTCTATTTTTATAATTCCCTCTTTGAGGTCTACATTTTTCCACTGCAGCGTAGCCACCTCCTGAGGGCGGAGTCCGCAGTAAAGCATTATTTTTATAAACAATCCAGCCCGATGAGGGCCGGCGTGAGATGGATCAATCAAGGCAAGAATGTGCTTTCTCTCATATTCTGTCACCGCCCGGCGCTTGTTTTTCGTTCCCCTGGGAGGAGCCACAAGATCCATGGGGTTGTCCGCTATCATTTTATTCTTCCGGGCCACCTCGAAAAGCGCCGTTAAAAGTATCGTAAGCTTATGTATTTGGGATTCGGATTTACCGGACGCGGAATTGAGGATCTGCTGCGCATGGGTCGTTATGATTTTGCCGATTGGCAGATGTTTGATTTCATCCGGAATGGAGGTGTTTAGAATCGATCTTATGGATTTTTCCCACCCGCCGCTGACCTTACCGGATTTATAAGTTTCAATCCACTTTTCTGTCCAGTCTTCCAGCTTCACATTTTCATCGAGAAGGCCTTTGTCAATTTCAGCCTTTCGCTTCGCGACCTTCTCAATAAGTTCTTTGGTGGTTTTAGCCTTCACATCAATAGGTTGACCCTTATACTCGGACGTTTCCCGGTACGGGTATATATATTTCTTTTTTGCCATCCTGCTCTCCTCTTAGGGGCACATGTTTTTATAGAATTATAATTATTAAGCTGGATAAACCGAGGACGATAACGGATGAAACTATAATCATCGTGAGGCATCCACCCGTTAGCATTTTTCCAGCTTTCCTTTGCCTTCCGGATTTGGTCGTAGGTATTCCTGTAGCCCTTGCAATGTCCCGTTTTACTTTAGTTACACCAAGGGCCCTCTTCGCTGAAAAAGATAGTCCGGGTATACCTGTGTTCGTTCCTTTTCTTCTTCTGGCCATAGAATATCATCCCGCGCTTCCCATTCTAAGCAATTTCAAAAAGTCATCTTCGGTTATTATTTTTATCTCAGCATCGTGATGTCGCGTTTTCGCATAGCGATTTTTACAGCCAGTTCTTCATCTGTTTTGGCCGTCAGGTCGATCAGATGCCCTTTGTATGTAAGAGTTTTCCTTGGCATAGTTGCCCTTCCTCCTTCTATAAATCAACCATATCGTAGAACACATTTTCTGATATAATCTGTAGGTCCTGCCCTTTTAAAATCAGCTGCTCCGCCTTTTTTTGCTTACTGCTCTTGCCATCTTTTATCGAAGAACAATAATCATTATTTCCCAAAATAAGAAAATTTGTTTTAGCCGTAACGCCATCGCCATTAATTCCGCCCAAATTAGCTACAATTTGCATAGCGTCCTTTCTCACCATCTTATCCAAGGCTCCTGTAAATACACAGACTCTGCCATACAGCAGATGATCCTCGTCGAAGTCATCATTTTCAGCTTTAATATCAGCTGCTTTTAAATAATTCTTGGAATAATTCCTGGATGTTAGCGGGCTTATATCAATCAAATTATCGATTATATAAGACTTAATATAAGCGTAACAATCCGCGGTTGCCCTGCAATCACCAAGGCTTCTGTGTAAAGTCCTTGCGCTAAGGCTAAATTTATTAAGTAAAGTGTCTAACCTATGATTTTCAAAATCTCTGAAGAGGCGCCGGCTTAGCCGCAGCGTATCAACGAAATTGTTTTGTAACTTATGACCTAAATGCTGTAAGCACTCATCATATAGAAAATTAATATCAAAATTAACATTGTGCCCCAGAAGGACATCCCCACCGATAAAATCGATAAAGTCAGGCAACACCGATTCAATGCGAGGAGAGTCTTTTACCATGTCATTGGTGATTCCGGTTTTTATTGTTATGAAATCGGGAATTTTTTCTTGAGGTTTTATTAAGGATTGAAAAAAATCCACTTCGATCTGGCCCTTATATCTCACCGCCCCAATTTCAATAATTTCGTCAAATAGCGGATCAAATCCAGTTGTCTCAATGTCTATCGATATGTAGTCATCTAAAACGCTTACCAAGCTTTTCCCTTTTTCTCGCTCATTCCGCAGTCCATTAGTTGAATAAACAGATCCATTAGCAGATATTACAATATGCATCTTAAACCCTCCATCTTTATAAATATTCCTTTTACTGTAAAAAACTTATCTCCATAGAGATAGAAATGCGTAATATAATGTTGTTATGGTAAGTTTTTCTTGTGTTGGAAAGCCACCCTTGCCTGCATAATAGGAGGTAGAAAAGAGACAAGCGAGGCAAGCAAGTGTGATCATCGAGATGAAATTGTCAAAGGTCAGGGAAAGTCGGTATATCAATATGCATAAGTTGTCGAAATTGTCCGGCGTTGCCTATAGCCATATCTGGCAGATAGAACACGAAAACCGAATTCCCTCATTGACTGTTCTTTGTAAGCTTGCGGTTGTATTGGAAGTTGAGCCGCAAGATCTATATACGTACAAGCCATGAAGTTGGAGGAGGTACATATGTTGGAACATTTAATACAACTCTTAATTGAGGCTGGTGATGAAAAGTTGATCTTGCGTCTCTATCGCATCGCTACCACCTACCTGTCTGAGAAAAATTAACCATACATTACAGCGAATGAGTATAAAAGGGAGGCTGAATAAAATATTACTTTTCAGCCTCAAAAACCTCTCTTGCAAACTTTTCTATGTATCCCCACTGATCGTCTGTAAGCTTCATCATTCCGGTGATAACCTTTTTCCTGAAGAGATTGTTATCGGCCATAAATTTTCCGATTAAGTAATCCACCTCGGCATCGGGATCTTCGTTATACATA
>WPCH01041225.1_pt1 | contig 40826 bp, 31 predicted proteins | sample 5399881 | NCBI WGS metagenome assembly WPCH01 (sample SAMN12869468, study PRJNA574797) | sludge metagenome | isolation source: wastewater treatment of pH5 | place: China:Beijing | collected 2019-05-20
CAAACCGCCGGAAAGAAATTGCCGGCAGCAGCGGAGGACCTTAATGGCAAATGACGGCATAGTGCGTTTTGATATGAAAAAACAACCGATCAGACAACGTTGGTTTCTGCGTCCGATTACCTGGCTGATAAGTTACCCGAATGTCTGGATGCGTCGTTTGAAAATTAAACGCAGCGGTGTTGAGGATTTGAAACCGCCTTACCTTCTTCTTTGTACCCACCATGCTTTTATTGACTTTATGGTCACGACAGCGGCGATTTTCCCTCACCGGGCGAATTATGTGGTAGCGATTGATGGTTTTATCGGTCGTGAATGGCTGCTCCGCAATGTCGGTGGTATTTGCAAGCGTAAATTTACGCATGACCTGACTCTGGTGCGGCATATGAAACGGGTGATCGATAACGGCGATATTCTTGCTCTTTATCCTGAAGCACGTTACTCCCAAATCGGTACAACCGCTGTACTGCCGGACTCACTGGGAAAAGTAGCACGCTTTTTGGGCGTGCCTGTCGCCATGCTCAACATGCATGGAAATTACCTAAGCTCACCCTGCTGGAACCTTTCCAAGCGCAAACTGCATTTGGCCGCGGATTTTACAAAAATACTGACAGCTGAGGAAGCAAAGAATCTGCCGGTCGATGAGATCAACCGGCGGATCCGTGAGGCATTTGCCTATGACGAATACCGTTGGCAGAAGGAAAATATGATCAGGATAGGTCATCGGGAAAACGCCAGGGGCCTTCATAAGGTTTTGTATCAATGTCCGGCTTGTCTTACGGAGCATCAAATGAACTCTGCCGGACTTCGCCTCTGGTGTGAACACTGTGGCAAGGGCTGGAATCTTTCTGATTTGGGCGAACTGAGTGCGGAAAACGGAAAGACTGAATACCCGCACTTGCCTGACTGGTATGAGTTTCAACGGGCAGAAGTACGTAAGCAGATTGAAGAAGGCAGCTATGAATTCAGCGACACGGTTGATATCGACTCTTTGCCGAACGCACGTGGTTACATTAATCTTGGCAACGGAAGCCTGACGCATAATCTGGACGGCTTTATGCTGGAAGCTGATCAGCCGGTCGCCACCTTGCCCTTGCACAAAACTCCAGGCAGCATGTATTCCTGTCATATCGAATACGATTATGATTCCCGCGGTGACTGTATTGTTCTGTCAACGCTGGATGACACTTACTATATTTATCCCAAAAATATCAAGAACTGTGTGACCAAAGTTGCCCTGGCAACAGAAGAGCTGTTTTTCTGGAATCAATCCCAAAACCCGACAAGCGGATCTGCCCGGTCTGATGATTTATACAGTATAATGGCTTCAAAATAAGCTAATTATTCTTGCTGATAATTTATGTCACTTATGAAACATATGGTCGGAAGTTTGGATTTTCAATCCTGAACTTCCTGTAAGGTATATAAGAATGAATTAATAAGTCAGACCTATAGCTGACAGAAAAAAGAAGGAGTAAATTAATGGAACACAAATTACCCGAACTGCCATTTGCCAAAGATGCACTGGAACCGATTATCTCACAGGAAACCATTGAATATCACTATGGAAAACACCATCAGGCTTACGTCACAAATCTGAACAAATTAATTGCCGGAACCGAGTTTGAGGACATGGCTCTGGAAGACATCATCAAGAAATCAAGTGGCGGAATCTTTAACAATGCCGCCCAGGTCTGGAATCATACTTTCTACTGGAACTGCCTGGCACCTGATGCCGGTGGAAAACCAAGCGGTGAATTAGCAGAAGCCATTGATGAAGCCTTTGGCTCTTTTGACGAATTCAAAGAAAAGTTCTCTGCTGTAGCGGCAGGTACCTTTGGCTCCGGTTGGGCCTGGTTGGTTAAAGACGCTGACGGCAAACTTGAAATTGTCAGTACCAGCAATGCGGCTACACCTATGACAGATGGCAAAACAGCGCTGCTGACCTGCGACGTCTGGGAACATGCTTATTATGTCGATTACCGCAACGCCCGCCCGCAGTATATCGAAAAGTATTGGGATTTGGTCAACTGGGACTCTGTCGCAGAAAAATACTAATTCATTCAGTAACTTAATAAATGATAACTTAAAAGGGTATTTTCGATTGGAAATACCCTTTATCTATATATTTTGTAATTTATTGAAATATCTTTCTGTTTTTGATGTAGAATTAAAGCTGATAACAGAAGTAGAAAAGCTGAAAAGACGGCAGAACCTCTTCTCTCGGACCAATTATTATTATATTGAGATACAAACTGAAAAACAGGGGAATTTTTATGAAAACTACCCGTTCAGATGATTCTTACTTACGTAATTCCCCCGCTTATATGATCTAGTAATATGCCTCAGGAAGGAGACTTTCTTATGTATTGCCAGAATTGCGGAGCGTTGCTAGCAGAAAACAGCAGTTTTTGTACCTCATGTGGCCGGGCACTCAGGCGAGAGACGCCACGACCGGCACAACCGGCACAGTATAGGGGTATGCGGGGCTTCTCAACTCGTATTCAAGACCCTGCCTTTGCCCGATACGTTAAGAACAGCAACCGCTACTCAACAATCTTCACTTTGATTCTCGCAGTTGTTGCTGTCGTCGGTTTCTACATCTATGGTGAAAACAGTTCGGAAATGGAAAACCCCGGATCGCTCTATATAGGCCTGGCTATTGGCGGTATGTTTTTACTGATTGCATTTTTTCAGATTTTAGGTCGTAAACGAAGCAGAACCTGGGACGGCACGGTAGAAGACAAAAAAATCAGGAAAAAAACCACCAGGCATGATTATGGTGATGGCGATGTCCGTACTGAAGACTATCTGGAGTATTCTGTAATTATTCGCAGTGACGATGGGAAAAAGCATGTGCTTACATGGAATAATACTGACATACTCTATAACTATTACAATGTCGGAGACCGTGTTCGCCACCATGCAGGCTTGAAGTCCTATGAGAAATACGACAAAACAGCTGACAAGTTTATTCCCTGCAATGCCTGCGGGACTTTATGCGACATAAAGGATGACAATTGCTTCCGCTGTAAATGCCCTCTGCTCAAGTGAGCAGGAATAAATATTAAGGAAAGTGGAAGATATCGCAGAATCTGCGGAAAATGAGGAAGACAGCTTTTCCAAATGGCAAAAGCAGATATAAAAGTAGAAAAGGTGTGTGTTTATTATGAAAAAAGGAAAATTCGGTTTAAGTCTTACCGCTGTTGCGGTAATCGCCTTCGCCTTTGTAGTACTCAGGCAGCCAATCGCAGTGCTGCTTGTTTGCGGCTTTGCACTCTTAGCGGAAAAAGATGAGTGGCTGAACAGGCAGACGATACAGGCTCTCCTTCTGATGATTGTCTATTATCTGGCAGATCTGGTCATAGGCTGGATTTTTGGCGGCCTGGCTACATTTTTCGGATGGGTTAAGCTTTTCAGAGTAGCTAGTGTTATGGGCACAATCGGATCGATTGTGGGAACTTTACTTTACCTGGCTCTGGCCGTATTCTCTGTCATTGCCATTCTTAACTTGCTTCGTGGTAAGGATGCAGGCCTACCCATGATCTCGAAAATTGCCGGTGGGGACTTTGTCATTAAAGCGAAACCGAAACCCGCGCCGGCACCTGTACCTGCACCCGTACAAACAGCTTATCCGGCAGGACCGCCCCCGGTCCAGGAACAGTATGTGGCACCTCCGCAGCCCGTACCTCCGGTCCAGGAACAGTATGTGGCACCTCCGCAGCCCGTACCTCCGGTCCAGGAACAGTATGTGGCACCGCCGCAGCCCGTACCTCCGGTCCAGGAACAGTATGTGGTACCTCCACAGCCTGCACCTCCGGTCCAGGAACAGCATGTAGCACCGCCACAGCCAGCAGTTCCTCTTCCAAGCGTAAAACTATGTTCAAACTGCTCTACTCCCTTACATGAAGATGCACTATTCTGCGCCGAATGCGGGACAAGGGTGGAATAACTACTACTGCTGAAACTGAAGTGAAAGTCTCTCTGTAGATCAGGAGAACCGTACAGAAACACAAGTCGACAGGCTGGAGAAGAAGAGATCAAAAATGGAAAAACTTCAGTGGCAGATCAGTGTTCCAATATTCAGGAACACAGTCATTTTGAAACAGTTAGGCCTGGCCATCGGGATTCCCTTTGGCCTGGTCGTAATTGTGGTCGCACTTGCATCAGGTAAGAGCGTTTATGCAATCTATGGACTGGCCCTCATCGCTGTACTTTTCTTACTAACCTGGTTGCTGGTGATGGCAATCTTTCGTGGCAGGTACGAAGCAGAATTCAGCATGGACGATTATGGGGTTGTCTGCCGGACACAAGCAAAGCAGGCCGGAAAGAACCGCATCATAAACAGGCTGACGATTGCCTTAGGCTTGCTGTCTGCAAATGCGACGGCGGTTGGCAGTGGAATGATGGCGCAGGCAAGACAAGAAGTATTTCTCCCATGGAAGCGAATCAGCAAGGTGAAGTATAAGAAAAGATCTTACACTATTTTGCTTCGTGCCGGCTTGATGGAACAGATAGCCTTGTTCTGCACAGCGGATAATTATCCACAGGTTGAACGAGAACTGATGTTGCGAACAGGACATTTGAGTGGTAAGGATGCCGGAAGAATCCCATAGAAGCTCAGGGCCTGCCGTGTAATACAAACTGAAGAAGGAGTTAATCGCATGAAAAAGAGTGTGCTCCCGCGTATCCTGATCACATTGTTGGGTATTGCTCTTATACTTATGGGGTTAACACGGACGATACTCGGCCTTAGCGGCGAAAGTACAAATGCTGTCATTACTCATATCAGGCGTGAAGGCGGTGAGCGCAACGAGAGCAGGGCCGGGCGCTATACCTATAATATAAGCTATACATTCAACCTACCCGACGGTCGGGAAATTGATGGAATGAGCAAGCAGATCGGAGATGCTATCTTTGTCAAAGCCGATGGAAACTCGACTGTAGCAGTTCGCTATTTTCCGTCCCTGCCCTTCATTAATACTTTGGAGCACGATGCAAAATTCGGTTTGGGCCAATTGGTCCTGATAATCACGGGGGGCTTTTTGATCTATTTCATTAATGCGGGGACAAATCGGGAAAGAAAACATCGTACTAATAATTATTCACAATCGTGATTAATGTTACAAAAATTACTTGACAAATTTCACGGGTCGGTTATATACTTTAGTCAGGCTCCAGGGAATACCACCAATGGACAGTATCTTGAAAACTATCTACCGGAGATGAAAATCACGGTAAGACTGTCGTCACATAGTTAGATCTGCATTTTCAGTAATTGAAAACTACTGAAAAGAAACATAAGGAAGCAATAGCTTCCGGATACAAAGCAGAATAAATCAGGTGACGAAAGTTCAGACACAAAACTCCTAAAAAAAGTTAGGTGTCAGGAATAAAAAAAGGTCGATAAACAGGTAGTTAGTAAAGATAAAAGAAGTTATGGGTTCGCTGGAGCCCCTTTTATGCCCGAAAATATTTGATCCTAATCTACTGGTCCTCTTTAATCAGCTCAACGATATCCGGAAACTGTCTTCCTTGTCCCTTAAAGTGCATACCGTAACCGCATAAAGAAGCATAAGATGTGTCAAAACCTATGTAGGCCAGAGGCAGAGGCAGGAGTTGCTGGTCTTCATTGTGGAGTAGTGTGCAGATTTGCAGGGACTTTGGATTCTTGGCCTTAAGTTGTTGCAGCAAGAAGTGCATAGTAAAGCCGCTGCGCACAATATCAGTGCATAGTAAAACGTTCTGTCGGAAAAGGTTGACTGTAGCATCCTGTCGCAGGAAGAGGAGTGGCGATTCATTTTCATCCACCTGATAGCGGCCGATGCTGAGAAAGTCAATGTCAGCATCCACTGTAATTTTGCGCAGGAGGTCACAGCCAAAGACAGCAGCAGCACGAAGATAAACCAGGAGAATGACCCCATCGGGGAAATCGCGATCTATTTCTTGGCCCAGTGAACGTAATCTGGCCTCAATCTCGTCTCTGGTGTAGCGGATCTGCTTTTCATATTCTTCAGCTGTCGGAATGCGGCGGCCCATTGTCAATAATCCTCAATATCTTCATTATCAGTGTTAAAAGAGAGCCCGTTGTCGCTCATCATTTCACCGGCTGTGCTGAGGCTGCGCAGCAGATGATCATAATCACGACGGTAGACGATTTCAATATTTGTTCCCGGGTAAAGCTCATTCAGCAGACGTGCTTTTTTCTTTTTAAGCCCGGTATAGCGTTGATTCATTACAGTCAGCTCAAGATAGAGATTGTAATCGGGGAGATAGAAGTCCGGAGAAAAGGCCAAACTCACATTACCATTATCATCCCATTCAAGGGGGAAGGTCTTAGGCTCATATATCCAACGAATATTATACATATCCAATACCTTGGCAAATGGTATTTCGGAAGGATCTTTCATGATCGTGGTAAACTCCTTCCTGTGCTGCACCCTCCCGGCTTCCTCTGTAGAATTATAGAGGAATTCACGGGCCATATGGTCCTTGTATACCTCCGCAATCAGCTTAACAGCAGCATCGACGGAGATTCTTCCCGTATTTAGTGTCACGTGATAATGGAAGGGATCCGTTTCTTCTGCGCCATAAAGCACCAGTGAATAGCGGCGTGATTTTCGGTCTGAACGGATCAGTCTTTCACGAACTTCTTCCAGTGACATACCTTTTCGTTCAGCCTGGAAACGCTGTTCTCTGACGTGCACGGGAGCGGTAATATAAAAGTTGAGAGCATGAGGATGATTGCCAAGAAGCAGGTGCGCGGAAAAACCCAGCATAACTGCGTTATTGTTATCTGCATATCCGGCCAAGCGTTCAGACAAAAGATCACGAAAAGTAATGCCTTGCGAACACTCTTTCAGAAAATACTTCGGGCTTTCATTTAACATGTTTATATCGTAGGGGCTGGCGACATCCGCCAGAAAGTAGTTCATAGCTTCATTGCGGTCAAAGATGGGAAGTCCAAGTTTCAATGCCAGGCGCCGGGCTATTTCCTGACCAAATGCGCCACGCTGATAGCTAATCGTCATAACAGGCATAAGACCCTCCCGCCCAAAGCTTAATTGCTCTTTATATTATATGTTATCACTATATATAGCTGCTGATTCCACTTATGTATGCTTGTTGATTTTTTACTCTTATGCTAGTATTTAGGCCTTAGTGAATCTGCAGTAAAACGTCGATTTCTAAGAAATACCAATGTTTCGGAAGAAACGAAAGAGGTCCAAGAAAAAATGGCAGACAAAACTATTACATGCAAAGACTGTGGCGCTGATTTTGTGTTCACAGAGGCAGAGCAGGATTTCTACCGCGAAAAGGGCTTTGAAAACGAGCCGGTCCGCTGTCAGAACTGCCGCCAGGCAAGAAAACGCGACAGAGGGAGCAACCGTGGTCCCCGTACCTTGTATCCCGCCGTATGTGCCGAATGTGGAAAAGACACAGAAGTACCTTTCCAACCCAGCGATAACAGACCGGTATACTGCAGAGATTGCTACAGACCCAGAAATCGCTAAGACTGACGTTTTACGTCTTAAGGAACCTTCGCCAGCGGAGGTTCTTTTTTTTATTTTTAAGGAATAAACAGATTACACTTGCAGCAATTATTGGTTATGATATTAAAGGGACAAGAATCGTAGGATTTTCATATGTATGGGAGGTAATAATGAGCAGAGAGCTTGCCGAGTTAATTTTTCCTGAAGTCACAAAATCAACTTCTGATTACGAGAAAGTATATCCACTTCGTCTGGATGAGAATGGTAAACAGCAATGCTGTGTGCGCTTTGCACCCAGTCCGACCGGCTTTCTTCACATAGGTGCTATTTATACAGCCTTGATCAATCGTCTGTTTGCTGACCATAAGGAGGGAAAGTTCCTCCTGCGCATCGAGGATACGGACCAAAAACGATCCGTGCCCGGTGCAGTTGAAGAAATAGTGACAACCTTTGACTTGTTTAATATAAAAGTAGACGAAGGGGCCACTTCGTCAGACAGCTCCAAAGGAGAATACGGACCCTATTTCCAGTCTCAGCGCAAGGAGATCTATGAAGCCTTCGCCAAAGAACTTCTCAGCCGGGACGATGCCTACCCTTGCTTCTGCAGCCCGGAAGACCTGGAGGAGCTAAGACAGCGTCAAATGGATGAGAAGAGCCCGGTCATGGGTTACGCAGAGTCTGACGCCCGTTGTCGCAGTCTTACAAGTGAAGAACAGATTGCCCGCATAGAAGGCGGAGACGATTATATTATCCGCCTGCGTTCACGAGGTAGTCATGAGCAAACGCGGGTTTTCATTGACGGACTGCGCGGCGAGCTTGAGATGCCGGTGAACAACCAGGATATTGTCATCATCAAGGCTGACGGACTGCCGACATATCACTTTGCTCATTCCGTAGATGATCACCTCATGCGCACCTCGCATGTAATTCGTGCTGATGAATGGATCTCTTCACTGCCGATACATGTTGAGCTTTTTGAGATCCAGGGCTTTGACCTGCCGGAGTTCATTCATCTAAGTCCTATCCTGAAGCAGGACGGCAACTCTCGCCGCAAACTGAGCAAGCGTCTTGACCCGGAGGCCAAGGCCAGCTATTACATTGAAGTCGGTTATCCTCTGCCGGCAGTGAAAGACTATCTGATGAATATCGCCAACTCGAATTACGAGGATTGGCGCCGTGATAATCCTGATGCCGATATTGTCGACTTTCCATTTGATATCTATAAGACGAGCGTCTCAGGCGCACTCTTTGATTTCGACAAACTGGGAAATATCGCCAAAAAATACGTTGGCAGTATGAGCGAAGAAGAAATCATGACAGCTTACAGCGAATGGCTGCAGGCTGATCTCGATACGGATGAGAACCACGACAGCCGTCAGGTCATGCGGAGCTGGTTACAAGACCGGAGGACAGACTTCGAACACTCCATCACCATCTGGCACGAAGGGCGCCTGGATGTTGCAAAATGGAGCGATATTTACGAAAACTACCCCTACCTTTATGACAGATCTTTCAGCGTACGTGTGCCGCAAGTGCCTGAGGATTTTATAGAGCAAAAAAACGAAGTCATCAGTATCCTCAAAGCTTATTTGAACAGTTATGATCACAGTGATGACAACAGCAGCTGGTTCGGAAAGATACGGGAGATAGCGGTTCAATTCAATTACGCTGCAAAACCCAAGGATTTTAAAAAGAATCCTGACCAGTACAAGGGTTCAATCGTACACGTTTCATCTTATATCCGATTCGCCATCACCCATGCCTTGAATACACCTGACCTCCACAGTATGATCTGCTTTATCGGTGAGGAAGAAATGAGATTGCGGTTGGAGAAAATGATTTCAATTTTCAGTGATTTATAAAAAGGAGAAGGGGACCGTGAGCAGAGAAGAGTTTCAGGCGCTTCTTGATTATAGTGTTGAAGAGGCAAGGACCGTCCTCTTGCAGGGGAAGGTAGCAGATTATATTCCGGAGCTGAAAAAGGCACCTGCTGAACAGCTGGGCATTGTGCTGACCGACCTTGAAGGCCATATCTATGCCAGCGGCGATACAGACCGGCCTTTTACCATTCAAAGTATCGTCAAGGTTTTCGCTCTGCTGTATGCCCTGGAACATTTTGGCCCTGATCTTGTTTTTGAAAAAGTAGGCATGGAGCCTTCGGGGGCATCTTTTATGGAAATGACTACTTTATCGGACTTTTCCAACAAGCCCAGCAACCCGTTGATTAACGCCGGAGCGATCGTAGTTGCATCCATGATTTCTCAAGAGATAGAATTTGATCACTTTCTCGAATATATCAGCGGCCTCTGTGCCAGCAACGGTCTCAAAGTAAATGAGGCCGTTTTTCTTTCAGAATTAGATCACAGCGAACGCAACCACGCTCTGGCCTGGGAGCTTAAGCGCCTACGTTTGCTGACAAACAATCTGGATGAATCACTATGGTTTTATACACGTGGTTGTGCGGTAGAAATGACAGCACGTGAATTGTCGCGTTTTGCTGTGATTTTGGCCAACGGCGGCTATGATCCGTTGACAGGTGAACAGAAGGTGGATGCCGAAGTTGTCAGGATCACACTGACCCTGCTTTTTACCTGCGGACTTTATAATGGTACCGGTGAATTTGCAGTGCGTATCGGCCTCCCGGCCAAGAGTGGTGTCGGTGGAGGGATATTGGCAGCTGCCCACCAGCGTTTCGGTATTGGGGCCTATGGCCCGTCGCTTGATATTTACGGTAACAGTATCGGCGCAATCAAGGTGCTGAGCGAGCTGTCGGAGAAATTGGACTGGCATACTTTTGCCTGGAATGAATAAATTGACACCTCGGGAAGAGGTGCATACAATGACTGAAAGTTTGTTAATCTATTTAAAATTAAGTAAGACAGTCAGACGGTGATTTTGAAGAGTTAAGCAGAAAACAGTTTAGTTTTTTAGTTGAGGAGAGACATAGTTTAATGAAGACAAAGTATATTTTTGTAACAGGTGGAGTTGTATCAGGTTTGGGGAAGGGGATTACAGCTGCAGCGTTGGGTCGTTTGCTCAAAGCGAGAGGCCTGAATATCCGTAACCAGAAACTTGACCCCTATATTAACGTTGATCCTTCATTAATGAGTCCCACCCAGCACGGTGAAATATTTATAACTGAGGATGGTGCAGAGAACGATCTGGATATAGGTCACTACGAGCGCTTTACCGATGTAAATCTGACTGCGGAGAGTGATATTACTTCCGGTCAGGTTTATCTTAATGTCATCAGCCGTGAACGCGCCGGCAAATATGGCGGCGGTACCGTACAGGTTGTTCCTCATATTATTGATGAAATCAAAGACCATATTTATAAGGTCGGCGCTGAAGATGACGTTGACGTTGTTATCTCCGAAATCGGCGGCACAGTCGGCGACGTGGAAGGTCAGCCATTTCTGGAGGCAATTCGCCAGGTTTCTTATGATGTAGGACGTGAGAACTGCCTTTTCATTCATGTTACGCTTTTACCGTATTTGAAAAAACCCGGAGAGATCAAGACCAAACCAACCCAGCACAGTGTAAAAGAACTGCTCTCTTACGGAATTCAGCCTGATATTCTCGTTTGTCGCACAGAGAAGGTGATGACATCAGAGATTCGCAACAAACTGGCACGCTTTTGCAACGTCCGCTTCGACTCCGTTATTCAAAACATCGACTGTGGTTCTGTTTATGAGTTGCCCCTGGTTTTGGAAGAAGAGGGACTGGCCAATGTCGTTTGTGAACGCTTGCAGATTGCCCAAGGTGTTGAGCCGGAACTCGGTGATTGGATCCGCTTGCTCGAAATGACCCGTGCTAAACGCATGCCGATTAAAATTGCTTTGGTCGGGAAATACACCGAATTGCATGATGCCTACTACAGTGTTTTAGAAGCCATGGAGCATTCTGCTGTCGGCCTGGGACTGGACGTGAAAATTAACTGGGTAGAGAGTGGGCTGCTCGAAGGTGTTTCCGATGAAGAAGTTGCCCGCTATCTGGGTAGTCCTGCCGGCATTATTATCCCCGGCGGTTTCGGACCAAGGGGCATGGAAGGTATGATTCGTGCAGCCCAATATGCCAGAGAGGAAAAGATCCCCTTCTTCGGCATTGGACTAGGCATGCAGATGGGCGTGGTGGAGATTGCGCGAAACCTGGCCGGCCTGGACCAGGCACATACTGACGAAGCAGAAGTTCCCTGTCAGGACGTCTTCTTTTTTGACAATCTGACGGAGGAGTACCGTTCGCGCATTAAGGAGATCAATTTCGGTGATTTGCCCATGGTGAGCGGAGCACGTGAGATTGATATTGAAGAGGAAAGTATGCTACACGCCGTCTATGGCAGTAACAAAGTTTCAGAAAGACACCATCACCGCCGCGAGTTCAACCCTGCCTACATGACTCCTCTGGCTTCAACCGGCCTCAGGATGAGTGGAATCAACAGTGAGTCGGGGAGAGTTGCAGCAGTGGAATTGCCTGATCATCCGTTCTATGTCGGCACCATATTCCACCCGGAGTTCAAGTCAAGACCGACAAGACCGCACAGCTTATTTCATGCATTTTTAGAAAGTGCGCTCAAGCACAGTAAAGGAGAATAAGATGGCAAAGATAGATTCCGAATTATCAAGAACTTTTAGTGAGTACCTCCTGCTTCCTAATCTTACAACTCGTGAGACGAATACGGAAAACGTGTCGCTGGTCACCCCTCTGATAAAGTACAGAAAAGGTGAAGAAGAGTGTCCGATTCAATTGAACATCCCTATGGTCTCGGCCATTATGCAATCCGTATCCGGTGATCGTATGGCCATTGCTCTGGCGCGTTCCGGAGGTTTGGCCTTTGTTTTCAGCTCACAGCCGATCGAGTCACAATGTGACATGGTGGTCCGGGCAAAGAAGTATAAAGCTGGTTTTGTCGGAAGCGACAGCAATCTGAAACCTGACGACAAGCTGTCGGATGTCTTGAAACTCAAGGAGAAAACAGGCCACTCAACTGTGGCAATTACCGATGACGGCAGTGCTAACGGCAAGCTTGTCGGTATAGTTTCGAGCCGTGATTACCGGGTTTCCAGATTGTCCCGTGAGACTCCTGTATCCGAATTCATGACACCCATATCCGATGTTGTCTACGGCGAAGAAGGTATTACACTTTCAGAAGCCAATGACATCATCTGGGATCATAAAATAAATCAACTACCTATTCTGGATAAAGAAGGGCGCATGGTAGCTTTTGTTTTCCGAAAGGACTACGACAGGCATAAAGAAAACCCTGCGGAGTTTCTGGATGCCCACAAACGGCTGATGGTGGGTGCGGGCATCAATACCCATGACTATATGGACCGGGTGCCTGCACTGATAGAAGCAGGTGCCGATGTCCTGTGCATCGACTCATCCGACGGCTTCAGTGAATGGCAGAAAGATACCTTAGACTTCGTTCGCAGTAACTATGGTCCCGACTTTCCGGTCGGAGGCGGCAATGTCGTCGACGCAGAAGGCTTCCGTTATCTGGCCGATGCCGGTGCTTCCTTCATTAAGGTGGGAATAGGAGGCGGGTCCATATGTATAACACGTGAGCAAAAAGGTATCGGCAGGGGGCAGGCTTCAGCTTTATTGGCGGTCGCTGAGGAACGTAACCGCTACTTTGAGGAAACAGGTGTCTATATACCGCTTTGTTCTGACGGCGGTATTGTTTTCGACTATCATGTGGCACTTGCTCTGGCCATGGGAGCCGACTTTGTCATGTTGGGCCGCTACTTTGCCCGCTTTGACGAAAGCCCCGGGCGAACCCTGTCAGTGAATGGCAACTATGTCAAGGAGTATTGGGGTGAAGGCTCGGAGCGTGCCAGGAACTGGCAGCGTTATGAAACAGTCGGAGATGACGGTCAGATGCTATTTGCTGAAGGCGTAGATTCCTACGTGCCTTATGCCGGCAAATTGAAAGACAATGTTGATACGAGCCTGGCCAAGGTAAGTGCCACCATGGTTTCATGTGGTTCTTTGACCATAGATGAATTTCAGAAGAAAGCCCGGCTTGTTGTGGTATCTCCAACCAGTATTGTCGAGGGCGGTGCCCACGACGTAATACGCAAAGATAGCTGATAGCAAGGTTTTCTGCAAAAAGAGGGCTGGTATGGTATCCTTCCCTAATGGCAACGTCCACTATATAAATAAAGGAATTAACTGAATAGAAAAACAGGGGGAGCATCTATGGCTGAAAAAGCATACGAACTAACCTATAACGGATTGAACGAATTACATGCCGAGCTGGAAGATCGCAAAACCAGAGTAGCTGCAGATATCGCCGATCGCTTGAAACAAGCCCGCGAATTCGGTGACATCTCTGAAAACTCTGAGTTCGAGGAAGCGACACAGGCCAAGGCAGATAACGAAATCCGGATCCATGAAATTGAGACAATCCTGAAAAACGCTACAGTCATTGAAGAAAAGCGTGTCAGTAAAACACGTGTCAGTCTCGGCGGACAGGTGCTTTTGCGTGACGAGGAGACCGGGGATGAGGAGACCTATCTGATCGTCGGTGCTCAGGAAGAGGATGTTTTTAATGGCAAATTATCTAATGAATCTCCGGTTGGTTCTGCACTGATCGGCAAGCAGAAGGGTCATGTGGCTGAAGTTAAGACTCCATCCGGAATGCTTAAGTACAAAATCATTGATATTTCATTGCCTAAAGGAGTACACAATAATGACAAATGATCAGCTGGCACAGGATGCAGCTACAGAAATATCCGATCAGGAACAGGTAAGACTGGATAAACTGGAACAATTAAGGGCCGCCGGTGAAGACCCATATTTGATTACCAAGTGTGATGTTTCACATCATGCTCAGGAAATTATCGATAATTTTGACGAACTCGAAGAAGTGACTGTAACAGTCGCCGGACGCCTTATGAGTAAACGCGGCATGGGTAAAGTCGGTTTCAGTGATTTGCAGGATACCAGCGGAAGGATTCAGATTTTCAGTAAAATCGATGTCCTGGAAGAAGAGAGTTATCAGAAATGGCAGTCGCTCGATATCGGAGATCTCGTCTGGATTGAGGGCCAGGTTTTCCGTACTAATAGGGGAGAGATATCCGTTCGTAATACGGGTTGGAAGCTGCTGAGCAAATCCCTACGTCCCTTACCGGAAAAGTTTCACGGTCTGCGAGACACTGATACCCGTTATCGTAAACGCTATCTCGATCTGATCGTGAATCCTGATGTGCGTGACACCTTTGTTAAGCGCAGCCTTATTATTCAGACTATTCGCCGGGAACTGATGAACCGTGGCTTTCTCGAGGTGGAAACTCCCCAGCTCAACACTATCGCCGGTGGAGCCGCAGCAAAGCCTTTCGTGACTCACCACAATGCTCTTGATCTCGACCTCTTCCTGCGCATTTCTCCTGAACTCTACCTGAAAAGATTGATTGTAGGTGGCTTTGAACGTGTTTTTGAGATCGGACGCAATTTCCGCAACGAAGGAATGAGCACCAAGCACAACCCTGAGTTCACCATGATGGAACTGTATCAGGCCTATACCGATTATCACGGCATGATGGAAATCACTGAGGATCTGATTGTCAGTGCAGCTCGCGCTGTCTGCGGCGATCTGAAAGTTAACTACCAGGGGGTAGAAATCGATCTTAATCCGCCCTTCCGCCGTCTGACTATGGTTGATGCCGTCATGGAACACGCGGGCATAGATTTTAACGAAATTGCAGATGACGCTGCCGCCCATAGGGTGATGGCCGAACGTGGAGTTCCGGAGGTCCAGCCTGATATGACCAGGGGCGACCTTTTAAACCACTGTTTCGAGCTTTACGCAGAGGAGAAATTGATTCAGCCGACTTTCCTGATCGATTATCCGATTGAGATTTCACCCCTGACCAAGAAGAAACCCGACAGCGACGGTTTGGTAGAGAGATTTGAGCTCTTTATCGGTGGCCGTGAGTATGGTAATGCATACTCAGAACTGAATGACCCCATGGATCAGAAAGAACGCTTTGCTGACCAGATGAAGCGTCATGAAGCGGGAGACGACGAAGCGCAGCTACCGGATGAAGATTTCGTTGAGGCGCTCGAGTATGGCATGCCGCCAACCGGTGGCCTGGGTATCGGCATTGATCGCCTGGTCATGTTTTTAACAGACTCAGGATCTATCCGCGACGTATTACTATTCCCGACCATGCGTCCTCTGAATTAAGACCTATAAATATTTACAATAGAAAGACGCTGCCTGTTAAAAGCAGCGTCTCTTTTCTTTTTAAGAAATTACCCTGTAATCCGGCTAGTCAGAAAGACCGGCCTTCTTATACAAATCTTTTGCTGCTGCAACAAAGTTTTCATATGTCGATGTCGCACCGGAGACAGCGTCAGGGCTGACCTTGTCTAAATTTGTGTTGTTCTTCAGATAGGTATCGAGATAACTTATGACTTCGGAAATATCAGTTCCTGTTTCTGAATACTCAAGCATGGAATCAATATAATCCTGGTCTTCAGACTTTCTCTTGCCCTCGTCGTTGACATAGTCAAAGAAACCATCAACTATTTTGCCATCTTTAACATCGATCCAGGCTTGAACTGCCCAACCATGTTCGTCGAGGTCGCCCTTATACTCGTAACGACCATCCTTTTTCCCTCCACCGCCACATGCTGACAGCACCAGGGACAAAACCATTAATAGTGTCAGCAGGAGTACTGCTGCTTTTTTACGGTTCATGTATTATTCTCCTTCATATTTTAAAGAATGTTTCGGATTATACATATAAAATTAATTCGTTTCAAGCGCAAACAGCACAGATTCAGTATGAATTGTATTATTTTTGTTTTTAGCAGACTAGGGTATAATTGTTCAGTATATGAGTATTAATAAAAGCAGCAACAACATTAGTCCTGCCTGGCAGGGATTTATCGATAGCTGTCTCGCTTGCCGGGACTGTGAACTGTCTCAAAGCCGACAGAATGTGGTTATCTGGCGAGGCTCCATAGATGCCCCGCTCATGATTGTGGGTGAGGGACCCGGAGCCAACGAAGACAAGCAGGGACTTCCCTTTGTGGGCCGTTCCGGTGAATTGCTTGATACGCTCTTACGCAGCTTTGAGCTGACGGAAGATGATTATCACATTTGCAATATTGTAAAATGCCGTCCGCCGGACAATCGAAATCCCAGGGAAGAAGAAGCCAGGGCCTGTCGGCGCCTGCTCACAGCCCAGATTCGTTTGGTCAAGCCGAAGGTATTTTTGCTGATGGGCGCAACAGCCTACCGCTATTTCACCAGCGGTACTGAGGGTATCAGTAAAGTGCGCGGTAAGTGGATTGAAAGCAACGATTATTTCATAATGCCGACTTACCATCCGGCCTATATACTACGGGATAACAGACGAAAACCCGAACTTTGGCAGGATATTTATGCTGTCAGGCAGAAGTTGACTGAACTGGGACTCAAAGAGCCATTATCTCAAGACTAAAATAGTCTGTATTAAACAGAAGTAGACTGCTAACCACCACAAAAGAAATTGAGGGGGAAAATGAGTCATGTCGAACATGAACACAACCGCAATTGAAGAAAACAGATTCATCGTGCGATCGCCCATGGTTCCCCGTGGTGATCAGCCTGATGCAATAAAATCGCTTGTATCAGGATTGGGTCAGGGGATGAGAGGACAGACTCTTCTGGGTGTTACGGGTTCGGGCAAAACATACACCATGGCAAAAGTTATTGAGGAGACTCAGCGACCTGCTTTAGTCATCGCTCATAACAAGACTTTAGCCGGCCAGCTAGCAGCAGAGTTTACAGCTTTATTTCCTGATAACGCTGTAGAGTATTTCGTCTCATATTACGATTACTATCAGCCGGAAGCCTACATACCCTCGCGTGATATTTATATTGAAAAAGATTCTGCCATTAATGATGAGATTGACCGCCTGCGACACAAAACTACCTCATCACTGCTGGAACGCCGTGATGTAATAGTCGTTGCCTCCGTATCCTGCATTTACGGTCTGGGTGACCCGGACGATTATGAGCATATGAGGATATCGTTGCGTCCCGGCATGCGCATTGACCGTGACATAATTATCTCAGAGCTGGTTCGCATTCAATACCAACGAAATGATTACGAGACAAAGCGCGGCACTTTCCGTGTGCGTGGAGATACACTGGACATATATCCCACTTCGGCAGAGAGCACGCTAATCCGCGTAGTTTTCTTTGGTGACGAAATTGAAGAGATCCGCGAAATTGACGCAATCACCGGACGCACGCTCAGCGGTCGAAATTTCGTAACAATTTTCCCGGCCAGCCACTATACAACTACTGAAATCAAGATGAAGAAAGCAACTGTCTCGATTCAGATTGAGCTGGAGGAGCGTCTGGAAGAACTTCAGAGTGAGAACAAGTTGCTTGAGGCATATCGGCTGGAGCAGCGTACCCGCTATGATTTGGAAATGCTGGCCGAGACCGGCTTTTGCAAAGGAATCGAAAACTACTCGCGCCACATGACAGGTCGCCTGCCAGGAGAACCTCCCTACACCTTGCTCGACTTTTTTCCTGACGATTACCTGCTTTTTATCGATGAATCTCACGTGACGATCCCGCAAATAGGGGCCATGTATCACGGTGACCGTTCACGAAAAGAATCGCTGGTTAATTACGGTTTCCGCTTGCCCTCGGCCTTTGACAACCGTCCGCTGAGATTTGAAGAGTTTGAGGAGCGGATGGGGCAAAGTATCTTTGTAAGTGCTACGCCGTCACGTTATGAAGCTGAACACGCAGAACAGGTGGTTCAGCAAGTTATTCGTCCTACCGGCCTGGTCGACCCCGAAATTGTCATCCATCCTATCGATGGTCAGATCGATGATCTGATCGACCGTATCCGCGAGAGAACAGCTGCCGGAGAGCGTAGTCTGGTGCTTACACTGACCAAACGCATGGCGGAAGACATGACGGATTTCTTAAAAGAAGAAGGACTGGCTGTTGAGTATCTGCACTCTGATATTGTGACGGTTGAGCGTCTTAACATACTAAAAAGACTGCGCCGTGGAGAATTTGACGTTTTGGTCGGTATCAATCTCCTGCGTGAGGGTCTGGACCTGCCGGAGGTTTCTCTGATTGCCATACTTGATGCTGACCGCGAAGGTTTCCTGCGTTCCACCACATCGCTGATACAGATTATCGGCCGGGCGGCTCGTAACGTGAACGGTCAGGTAGTGCTTTATGCCGATACTGTCACCAAGTCCATGGATCAGGCCATAGAAGAAACAAATCGTCGTCGTGAGATACAGACCGCCTATAACGAGAAACATAATATTATTCCCCAAACGATAAAAAAAGACGTCTACGAGCTATATGACACGGTTGTTGAACTGGTCGGAGAGGAAGAGGCATCCGTTATCGAGGATCAGGAAAGCTTTGATGAGCAAATTGCCGGATATCAAAGAGAAGATCTGCGACGTCTGGAGAAGAATTTACAGAAGGCAATGGAATCTTTTGCCAAAGATCTAGAGTTTGAAGAAGCAGCCAAAATGCGTGATCGTCTGATTTCAGTTCGGGGCTTGCTGGCCGGACGAAGTAGAATGTAGAGCCTGCAATAGTCCTGTTCGCTGTGATAAACTTTACTTATGGAAAAAAAGCAGAATCCTGCCGTCAATTAGGCTTAATAACAGGTATAGACCATGTCTGCAAAGGAGATACTTATGTCTGATATCATAGCTAAGAAGCGTTACCTCGACTGGACTGAAAACTCGGCTTTTGATGAAGCCACACGTGATGAATTAAAGGCTATCGCCGGAGATAAGGTTCAAATAGAAGACCGTTTTTATCAGGATCTCCAGTTTGGAACTGCGGGTCTGCGCGGCATCATGGGAGCAGGCAGCAATCGGATGAATATCTATACAGTTGCCCGCGCTGCAGCCGGTTTTGCAGAATCTATCAAACAACAGGGCGAGGAAGCAGCCGGTAAAGGTGTTGCTGTTTCTTATGATTCGCGTAATAATTCAAGGCTTTTTGCGGAACTCGCAGCACGAATTTTTGTCAGCAGGGGTTTGACAGTTCATTTTTCTGATGAGCTTAGACCTGTGCCCCTGTTGTCTTTTGCCATACGCTATTTTGACTGTGCCGGAGGCGTAATGATTACAGCCAGCCATAATCCTAAGGAATATAATGGCTTCAAAGCTTTTGCAGCAGACGGAGCCCAGTTGGGTCCTGATGCGGCTGACAGTGTCTCGGCAGAGATGGATAAAATCACAGATTTACCGGGCGTAATTGCCGACAGTCTCAGCATGGAAGAAGCGCGCCATTGTCCGCTCTGGCATGATATGGGTGCCGATCTTGATGCAGCTTACGATGAAGCCTTGCTGCAGATCTCTTTGCAGGCTGATCTTGTAGCAGAGTATGCGGATATACCCATTGTTTATACACCTCTTTACGGGGCCGGCAACAAACCTGTGCGCCGTATTTTAGAAAAAACCGGTTTTAAAAATGTGCATGTAGTAAAAGAGCAGGAGCTTCCCAATGGAAATTTCCCGTCTACACCTTTTCCCAATCCCGAGTTGCCGGAAACACTCAACCTGGCGATCGAACTGGCAAAAGAGCTCAAAGCCCCTCTGGTTATGGCTACTGATCCTGATGCTGACCGTGTAGGTATAGCTGTTCCTAAAGAAGATGGCAGCTATTACACTTTGCTGGGCAACGAAATCGGGATTTTGCTGTTGGAATATATTTTAACTACCAAAAAAAATCTGGGGATCCTGCCTGAGAATTCATTCGTCGTCTCATCCATTGTCTCCGGGCGCCTGACCGACAAAATCTGTGCAGCTTATGATTGTGATCTATATCGCGTCCTGACCGGTTTCAAATTCATTGCTGAAGCCATACATGAGCACGAAGATCTGGGTGACGGTAAATTCCAGTTTGGTTATGAAGAAGCATTCGGTTATCTGGCAGGTTCTTCAGTGCGTGATAAAGATGCTGTTGTCTCCAGTATGCTTTTAGCGGAAATGGCTGCGGTAGCCGCCAAAGATGGCGAAACACTCCTGGATCGGTTGAATCGCATTTATGCTGTTTACGGCTATGCCGCTGAGAACACTGTGTCAATCGTGCGCGAAGGGAAAAGCGGCTCCGAAATGATCAAAAACACAATGAGTGAACTGCGCAGTGATCCCTTTGATAAATTCCACGCCTTGCCGATCGAAAACCTAAGTGATTTTGAAAAGCTGATCAGGATTGATGTAGCCAGCAATGAAGAAACTGTTTTAGATTATGATCAGAGCAATGTTTTGCTATATGAGATGGAAGGCATCGATTTTTTCTGTATCCGGCCCTCCGGCACAGAGCCGAAGATCAAGATCTATTTTGGATGTTACGCCGACACCCAAGAGGAATGTGATAAAAACCTGGAGCTTCTGTCCGAAACAGTGCTTCATAGAATAGAATGCCTGATGGGAGAAGATGCTTAACTCCTGATGACTTTTACACACCTGCATCTTCATACTGAGTACAGTTTGCTCGACGGTGCTATTCGCATCGCTGATCTGCCGGCGCGCTTAAAAGAACTGGGCATGGATGCCTGTGCCATAACCGATCACGGAGCCATGTACGGAATTCTTGATTTTTACCGCAGCATGCGAAAAGAAGGCCTCAAGCCAATTATCGGTTGTGAAGTTTATGTGGCACCGAGAAATCATGATGATAAAGATGCCGCTTTTGACCGCGATCCATATCATCTGATCCTTCTGGCGGAGAACAACCGGGGTTACCATAATCTAATCAAGTTGGTATCGAAAGGCTTTATCGACGGATTCTACTACAGACCACGCGTAGACCGTGCCTTGCTGGAAGAATATCATGAGGGTTTGATCGCTCTTACTGCCTGCCTCTCAGGTGAAGTACCGCGAAAGATTATGCGGGGACAGCTCGAAGAGGCCAGGGCTACAGCCCTGTTTTATAAAGAACTGTTCGGTGCTGACAATTACTTTTTCGAAGTCCAGGACAACAAAATCCCTGAACAGAACGAAGTAAACTCGCAGCTGATCCGATTGTCAAAAGAACTGGATATTCCCTTGCTGGCAACTAATGACTGTCATTACCTTAATAAGGGCGATGATTTCGCGCATGAAGTTCTGCTTTGCATGCAGACAGGGAAAAAGATGACTGACCCTGATCGTATGCGCATGAATTCAGATAGTTTCTACCTCCGTTCTCCGGATGAAATGGCTGCCTCGTTTTCACATATTCCCGAAGCAGTAACCAACACGGTGAAAATAGCGGAACGTTGTAATGTTGAGCTTGAATTCGGTCAGATTTCTCTGCCGCATTTTGACACAGGCTCAGACGAAAATGGCCGTGAAATGCTGGAACGTCTTTGTCGGGAGGGTTTGGAAAAACGCTTGCAAAGACGACCTACCGATATCCCACGCACGGATTATGAAGAGCGGTTAAAGCGTGAAATAAATGTAATTTCCAGCATGGGTTTTGTTGATTACTTCCTGATTGTCTGGGACTTTGTGCGTTTCGCCCGCGAACAAGGCATTGCAGTCGGACCCGGACGAGGTTCCGGAGCCGGTTCTCTGGCAGCCTATACACTCTTTATAACTGACCTTGATCCTCTGAAGTATGACCTCTTGTTTGAGCGTTTCCTCAATTCTGAGCGCGTCAGCCTGCCGGATTTTGACATCGATTTTTGCTATGAGAGACGTGGCGAGGTTATCGACTATGTAACAGAAAAATACGGACAAGATCATGTGTGCCAGGTGATAACCTTCGGCACCCTTGCTGCAAGGGCGGTAATACGTGACGTGGGACGAGCTCTCGACGTGCCCTACCAGGAGACTGACCGTATTGCGAAAATGGTTCCTAACGTTCTCAATATAACCCTGAAGCAGGCCCTGGAGCTTAATCCTGATTTAAAGAAATCCTATCAGGAGGATGAATGCACCAGGCAAATTATTGATTTGGCGAAAAAGTTTGAAGGCATGCCACGACACGCGTCTACCCATGCTGCAGGTGTGATTATTGCCGGCAAGGCGGTTGATGAAATTGCACCCCTTGCGCGTAATGATGAAGCTATTGTGGTTCAGTTTACCAAGGATGATATCGAAGATGTCGGCTTGCTCAAGTTCGACTTTCTCGGCCTGCGCACCCTTACTGTTTTACAGGAATGCAGCGAGCTGGTGAAGAGGAATTATGATCAGATAATTGATTTTGACAGCATAACCTATACTGATCGCGGAGTTTTTGACATGATCGGCCGAGGTGATACCATCGGTGTTTTCCAGCTGGAGAGCAGTGGCATGACACAGTTCATGAAAGAACTTAAGCCAAGCAACTTTGAAGACATAGTAGCAGGTGTCGCACTATTTCGTCCCGGACCAATGCAGGAAATACCGCGTTATGTTGAAAGTCGTCACGATTCCAGCAAGATCCATTACGATCACCCCTTATTGGAAGCAATTCTGGAAGTGACCTACGGTGTCATTGTCTATCAGGAACAGGTCATGCGCATAGTGCGTGATGTTGCAGGATTTTCTTTGGGCCAGGCTGACAATGTACGTCGCGCCATGTCAAAAAAGAACCCCGAAGTCCTCGCCGGATACCGTAATCTTTTTTTAGATGGTGGCTGTGATGAAACCGGCAACGAAGTGAAAGGGGCTGTTGCAAATGGTGTACCGCGCAAAGTCGCTTCTAAAATATTTGACGACGTGCAGTCCTTTGCCGGCTATGCTTTTAATAAATCACATGCTGCGGCCTATGCTGCTGTCGCCTATGATACAGGCTGGTGCAAGTATTACTATCCCGTAGAATACATGGCAGCTTTACTCAATTCTTATCTGGGAAATTTGGACAAGGCCAGTGTTTACGTTCGTGCTGCCGAGGCCATGAACATTGCAGTTTTGCCACCTGACGTCAATCACAGTTCAGCGCGTTTCACCACTGAGAACGGTTCCATTCGCTTTGCTCTGGCTGCTGTGAAAAATGTCGGCCAGGAAGCTGTAAATGAGCTGGTCAGGGAAAGGGAGGAGAACGGCCCCTTTGTTTCATATGGTGATTTCCTGCGTCGCTGCGGCAGCCTGAGCCTTAACCGCAAGATGATTGAAAGCCTGGTTCGTTCTTCGGCCTGCGACAGGTTCAATATATCCCGTTCAAAAATGATTGCTGTGATCGATCCCTATATGGATCAGGTGCAGGCTTCCCAGCGCAACAAGATGGATGGACAGCTCTCCCTCTTTGACTTTGTTGAAGAGGAAAGTCTGGCTGTGGCAGAGCCGGATTATCCCACTGTACCTGAGTTCGGCCAGTCGGAACGCCTGGCTATGGAAAAAGAGATGCTGGGGCTTTATGTCAGCGGGCACCCGCTGAAAGAATATGAGCCTGCCTTCTCTCGTCTGCCGCTGAGCTCGGCCCTGGATCTGGCTGATTCTGCCCAGAATACTGCCGCCATCGAAGATTTTACGTTTATTGACGGACCCGGACCGGAATTCAGGAAGGACAGCTTACAGGACGGAGACCCCCTCATTGTAGCCGGTCTGGTGATTGCTGAGCGCGTCTTGCTGACCAAGCGGAACGAACGCATGGCCTTCGTCACTATAGAGGACGCAACGGGCAGTTTTGAATTAATTGTATTTCCACGTGTATTTGAAGAATCACGTGAACTCTTGCGAGAGAATGAGGTTTTGCTGATCTCAGGCAGCCTGTCATTGCGTGAAGATGAAGATCCTAAAGTGATCGCGGATAAAATTATGCTCCTGCAGCCGGACTGTGAACGCTTGCCGGACGAGATGAGAATGGGGCGTCCGCGAAAAGGCAGAAATAAGGCGTGCCCTGCTCCTACAGCTTTACCTGAACGAAAAGCTGACCTCCGGCCGAAAGAGACTGAAGCCCGGCCTTTTGTCAGCGAAACTGATCCCGTCATCTACCCGGATCAGCAAAAAAATGAACCATCCGATCATAATATGTCTTTGGTGATTCGCTGTCCGGAAACTCCGTCCGACTTATTTATCGATGCAGTCAGAGCAACATGTTCTTATTTCGGCGGTTCAATGCCGGTTTACATTTTTGCTGAAAAAGAAGGCATGATTTTGGACGGGGTCACACTTCCTTCAGTAGCCTCTGATTCTGAAACAATAGCTATCCTTTGCCGACGTTTCGGATCAGACAATCTTTGCCTTATCTGACTTGAATTTTGCCTTAATAGTATAGAATGTTTAAGACAACAGTTATAATCTTCAAGAGTTGAATATATAGGAGACAATATGGAAGAGGAACTACTTTCAAACAAAGAATTGAAGCGGAAAAAGACCATTGCCATTCTTACTTCCGGTGGTGACGCCCCGGGAATGAATGGGGCTATACGGGCTGTCACCCGGACAGCAATTAGTGCAGGCTACAACGTCCTTGGAGTAAGGCGCGGTTACCATGGCTTGTGGCGCGGCGATATTATCGATCTGGACAGCCGGTCCGTATCGGACATCTTGCATAGAGGCGGGACCTTCCTGATGACAGCGCGCAGTGATACTTTTGCGACTGAAGAAGGTTTGGATAAGGCTGTCGGTATGACGGAAATCTTCAATATAGATGTGCTCGTTGCTATCGGTGGCGACGGTACTGCCCGCGGCGCCAAATCTTTAGCCGACAAGGGCGTACCGGTAATTGTAATACCTGCAACTATTGATAATGATATCGGAGCCACGGAATACTCACTTGGTTTTGATACAGCTCTTAATACCGCCATTCAGGCTATCGATAAGTTGCGTGATACTGCTTCTTCACATGAACGTTGTTCGGTTGTCGAGGTAATGGGCAGAAAATCCGGTTATATCGCTTTGGGTGTCGGTGTTGCATCCGGAGCGGAAGTACTGCTTGTGCCCGAGGAAGATTTCGATTTTGATGATGACATTATGCTCACCCTGATCAAAGACCGCAATGCAGGGAAACGGCATTATATTGTGGTCATGGCTGAGGGTGTGGGGAATGCTTCCGATATGGCGAAGCTAATTGAAGAGAGAACCGGTATAGAAACCCGTTCAACCCAGCTGGGCTATTTACAGCGTGGCGGTGCACCCAGTTTCCGTGACCGCTGGATCTCTTCTTTGATGGGCGTCAGGGCGGTGCAGGCAATAATCGATGGCCGGCTTAACCGTATGATAATCCACAAAAACGGGGACTGTAATGACATGGACCTGGCGGAAGCACTGGCCACCGGGAAGCGATCCCTCGAAGATTCTCTCGAGATGGCTGATACAATTACAATCTAGCGAATGAGCAGGAAAGATATGGCTGAAGAGGAAAAGGGAAAGAAAGAAAAACTTAGTTTCGTGCCTAATGTGCCGAACATTCTTACCATGATTCGCATGATTGCTATCGTGCCCTTAGTGATTTTGCTGAGCAAGTGGCCCGTGCATCGGACCTTATCACTCATCTTGTTTTTGGCCATCTGGCTGACAGATATGCTTGACGGCTATATCGCCCGCACTTACAACCAGATAACCGACTTCGGCAAATTGTTCGACCCTCTGGTAGACAAGCTTTTCCAGACTGCTGTGGCAGTTACCATGGCAGCGATCGGACGCCTGCCGATCTGGGTGCCTTGCTTCATTATCTGCCGTGAAACATTGATGATTGTAGGCGGCTATCTCTTGCTGAGAAATTATGAAATGGTCGTCTACTCGGATATTTTCGGTAAACTTGCAACTGTATTTTATGTGATGGCTTTAACCCTGCTCTTCTTTATTCCTGATGAGCCGGCCTGGATCAGACATGTCATATTTATTCCGGGAACTGCATTGTCTGTGGTAGCAACACTGAATTATGCAAGAAAAAACATCGATAATATCAAAAGCAGAAATAAATCTACAGCATGATCTCCAGAAGCTTACGAAAATTAGAATTTCCCGCCATTATTCGCTTACTGTCTGAGCAAGCGGATACTGAACCCGGGCGAAAACAATGCGAAGAGCTTCTGCCGGCAGCGAACATGGCTGAAGCGGAAGTCCGTATGAGCGAAACCGAAGACGCAGTCAATCGGTTGCTGGAATATGGAGGCTTGCCTTTTGCCGGCATTCAGGACATTCGTTCCCAGGTCAGCAGGGCCGACAACGGAGCAGTACTGAATGGCCGTGACCTCCTTCAGGTAGCCGCTCTTCTGCGTGCAGTCGTACGCATGCGTCAGTCTATACCCGAAAGCTGGATAGCTGCAAAAAGAGACTCAGCCGAAGAGGATTTTCCGTACCATGCTATTTACAATCGCATTGAAGCGCTGACACCCTGTCAGTCTTTGTTACAGGAAATAGAAAGCTGTGTTGCCGGTGAAGATGAGATCTTTGACAGCGCAAGCCCGGAGCTGATGTCAATCCGCAGGCGTATCCGCGATGCCCAGGCCAATATCAGAACGGAACTGGAAAAAGTTTTACGCAAGCATAGTTCAGCCCTACAGGAAGCACTGATTACAGTAAGGGGCGACCGCTATGTTGTGCCGGTGAAGAGCGAGCATCGGTCTGCTGTACCCGGCCTGATACATGACAGTTCCGCTTCAGGCAACACTGTCTTTATTGAGCCCATGTCAGTAGTCCAGTTAAACAATAAGATCCGTGAGCTGGCAGCTGAGGAAAGACATGAGATAGAACGTATACTGGCCCTGCTTTCTGCCGGCGTTGCCGAAGAAGTTTTGCCTTTAAAACAGAATTCACAGCTCCTGACAGAGCTTGATTTTGCCATGGCTAAGGGCAAGCTGTCTCTGGATATGAAAGCAGCTGCGCCCCGCCTTAATACAGATGGCAGGATTGTCCTTCATCAAGCCCGCCATCCACTCATTAACAAGGACGATGTTGTGCCGATTGATTTCGAGCTCGGTATCGACTATCACAGCCTGGTGATAACGGGCCCCAACACCGGTGGAAAAACAGTAACCCTCAAAACCTGTGGACTTTTGACTCTGATGGCGATGGCAGGCCTGCATATCCCTGCGCGCAGTCCGTCTGAAGTTGCCTTTTTTGACCTTGTTTTGGCAGATATAGGTGATGAACAGAGTATTGAACAGAGCCTGTCCACTTTTTCCTCACATATGAAAGAAATCATTTCGATCACAAAGGTTGCAGGTCCGGGTACTTTGGTTCTGCTCGATGAGTTGGGCGCCGGTACGGATCCCTCGGAAGGTGCTGCCCTGGCTATAGCAATACTCAATTTCCTCAACCTGGCAGGGGCGCATACTGTCGCAACAACTCATTACAGTGAACTTAAGGGTTATGCAATGAACACGGAGGGGGTCGAGAATGCCAGCTGCGAATTTGATATTGAGTCTTTGCAACCCACCTACAAGCTGCTGATCGGCGTGCCCGGGGTGAGCCATGCTTTTTCCATAGCTCAAAAACTTGGCCTAAACCTGGATATTATCGCTGATGCCAGGCAACTCATTTCGGAGGAAGGGGCCCGATTTGAACAGCTGATTACAGCAATTGAGACCAGTCAAAAAGAAATTGATGACAAAAAAAGCGAGGCGGACAGACTGCAAGGTGAATTGCAGGAAATGCGCCGTACTCTTGACCTGGAAAAAGAAAAGATGGCTCAGGAGAAAAAGAAGCTCCTGGCAGGAGCTGAGGCGGAAGCTGCCGAGATCGTCAACAATACACGCAGGCAGATGGAAGAGATCATTGAAAGTCTGGAAGAGAAAAGGGACGAGCTGCGTCTGGACCATCGTCTTGAAAGCGAACTGCGCGGACAAATAGGGGAGGCGGAAAGAGAGCTTAGCGCCCGTCGGGAAAAGCGCAGTGCAGACCGTGCTCCTGAAGAGATTGAGATCGGCGAGCGTTATGAGGCTATTGACTTAAGTATTGAGGGTGTAGCGAGAGCATTGCCTGATGCCAAAGGTCAGGTAGTGCTGGAAGCCGGGCAGATCAGCTTTTCGGTAGCTGCCGACAGATTGCGTCCCGTTGTCAAAAAACAAAAAGCTCCGGATCACAGGCGTGGCAGAGGACGATCAATTTCCGGAACTGCTCCACTCCGGTTGTCGACAGAGCGTAAAATGCATGTCAGTACGGAAATCATGCTTCGGGGTATGAGAGTGGATGAAGCCATACCTGCCATAGACCATTTCTTGGACGACGCCGTGCTTAACGGTATTTCGCCGGTTCGCCTCATTCACGGTAAAGGGACGGGTGTCTTACGCCAGGTCACACACGACTATCTGATGCGTGATCCCAGGGTCGATTCCTTCCGTATGGGAATTGAAGGTGAGGGCGGAGACGGGGTCACCGTGGCCGAGTTGAAATTGTAGTTCGAAAGGCTGCTTAAAGTAATTATTATAGTAGTTTTGTGTATAATAAGAAAAAGATACCTTGTCTTATCTTAGGAAGAAGGTACCGTATGAATCAAGCTTATTTATTTAATCATGGAAAGAATCATCAAAGCTATAAGATCTTGGGTGCCCGGCCTGATGTCTCAGCAGAAGAGGAGAGAGGTTATCGTTTTGCAGTCTGGGCTCCTCATGCCGCACAGGTAAGTGTAGTCGGAGATTTTAACGGTTGGGATCCTGAGATCCATACAATGATTGCTTACGGCACAACCGGGATCTGGCAAATATTCATTCCGGATGCAGTTGAGTTTCAAAGATATAAATATGCAATTCGCACGCCGGAAGGGCGTGTTTTGCTGAAAGCCGATCCCTACGCTCGCCATGCGGAAACCAGGCCGAACACTGCTTCCATCCTCTATGACTCAGAAGATGACTATGAGTGGGGGGATGCCGATTTCCGTGCACGCAGGCAGCCGGTTGAAGAAAGTGCGCCGCTGAACATCTATGAAGTCCACCTCGGAAGCTGGCGGCGTTACGCAGACGGCAATCCTTATTCATATCGCGATATTGCCCCTCAACTGGCTTCCTATGTCAAACAGTTGGGTTACAACGCAGTCGAAATTATGCCTGTGATGGAGCATCCCCTGGATGCTTCCTGGGGTTATCAGATAACAGGTTATTTCGCGCCCACTTCACGTTATGGCAAACCGTCGGACCTGAAGTTTCTTATCGACACCCTGCATCAGAATGACATCAAGGTAATACTTGACTGGGTGCCCGGGCATTTCCCGCGTGATGATTTCGGCCTGGCTAATTTTGACGGAAAGCCTCTTTATGAGTATTCTGATGCGATCAGAGGTGAGCACCCTAACTGGGGTACGCTGGTTTTCGATTTTGCACTAGCTGAAGTGCGTTCATTCCTCCTCTCCAATGCCTGGTTCTGGTTGGATGAGTTCAATGTTGACGGACTGCGGGTAGATGCAGTTTCCAGCATGGTTTATTTGAATTTCGGTCGCGAATACTCTGCCTCGGCGCGGAATATAAACGGCGGTTACGAAAACCTTGAAGCTATAGAATTTATCCGGGAACTGAACGAACTGGTCAGAGAAAATTTCCCCTACAGCATTATGGCAGCAGAGGAATCTTCCACATTTCCTAATGTGACAAAAGCTGTATCAGAAGGCGGACTTGGCTTCACACATAAATGGAACATGGGCTGGATGAATGATACTTTGTCCTATATGACTTCAGATTACTATGCCAGAGGTCAGGTTCATGACAAAATCACATTTTCCATGATGTACTCTTTCAGTGAAAAATTTATTCTCCCGTTTTCTCATGATGAAGTAGTCCACGGCAAGAAATCCTTGCTGGGTCGCATGCCCGGAGACTACTGGAGGCAATTTGCTGCACTGAGAACCTGCTACATGTATCAGATGTCCTTCCCCGGAGGAAAACTGAATTTCATGGGCAACGAATTTGCCCCTTTTATTGAGTGGCGTTACTACGAAGAACTGGAATGGTTTCTTTTACAATATCCGAATCATAAGGGTATGTTTGAGTTTGTGACCGCACTCAACCACATTTATCTGGAGAACCCGGCTCTGTGGGAAGTTGAAGATTCCTGGGATGGCTTCGAATGGATAGTCGCCGACGACAGGGATAAAAGCATTTTTGCCTATGCGCGCTATGCTAAGGAGCAAAGCCAGACCGTTGTTTCAGTGCTGAATATGACCCCGGCTTCCTATAAGAACTATCGTTTGAAGGTGCCGCATCCCGGCCGCTACAGATTAATATTAAACAGCGATGATGCACAATATCAGGGCAGTGCCTATGCTGACCTGGAACAGGGCGATACTGTTTTCTGGACCTCGGACAAAAAGGAAAGAGAGAGGTTGTCACTGGAAGACAAGATGAGGGACCTCGCTTCAGGTCTGGAAGATGAGGGTAATACCGGTGACTCCGGCCTTGTTTATTATATCGATATGCCCCTGCCGCCACTTGCAGGCCTATATTTGCTTTACGAGGGGGAAGAAAAGAATTAGACAGCGGAAAGGCTGCTAAGCGATAAGAATTCTTCAGTCTGATCCGGATATGGAAGGGCTGAAGAGGGGACAGAAGAAAGGATTAGAAAATGGCGCATCAAAACGTGTTAGCTATGATTTTGGCTGGCGGACAAGGATCCCGCCTGGGTGTCTTAACGGAGTTTTTGGCCAAACCTGCAGTTCCTTTTGGGAGCCGTTACAGGATAATAGATTTCCCTTTAAGCAACTGTTCCAACTCAGGCATAGAGGCTGTCGGAGTCCTTACTCAGTATCAACCCCTGGAGCTTAACTCCTATATAGGAAACGGACACTCCTGGGATCTGGACCGTAACGATGGCGGAACCTATATTTTGCCTCCCTATATCAGCCAGGAGGGCAGTGACTGGTATCTCGGTACAGCGAATTCAATTTACCAGAACATTCCCTTTATCGACAGCTTCAGTCCTAAGCAAGTTGTCATACTCTCAGGCGATCATGTCTATAAGATGGATTATTCCAAAATGGTGAAAGTCCATACGGAGATAGGGGCGGATGCAACTATCGCTGTAATCGAAGTCCCCTGGGAAGAAACTGACCGTTTCGGCATCATGAACACGGATAAAAATAAGCGAATAACTGAATTTGAAGAAAAACCTGCCCATGCCAAAAGCAATCTGGCTTCCATGGGCGTTTATTGTTTTGACTGGCCCACCCTGCGTCGCTGCCTGATCCAGGATGAGTCTGATCCTGACTCCAAAAATGATTTCGGTCATAATATTATCCCGAAGATGTTGAATGAAGGCCTTCATCTTCATGCCTACACTTTTGGCGGTTACTGGAAAGATGTCGGAACGGTAAAATCACTCTGGGACACCAATATGGATGTGCTGGACAAGCCGGATGAGATTGACCTGCATGACAATTCCTGGACCATCTACAGCAAGAACCCCCAACGCCCTTCTCACTATTTCGGGCCTGACGCAGTGGTAGAGCGAATCGCCATCAGTGACGGTGCCGAGGTACATGGAGAAGCCAGACACTCGATCATCAGTATCGGTGTGGTGATTGAAGAGGGTGCAATAGTTGAAGATTCGATCATAATGCCCGGAGCCATCATTAAGTCAGGTTCTGTTTTGAAAAAATGCATAGTGGGCATGAATACAATAATTGAATCAGGGGTGCTGATATCACCTGAGACGCATGATTTGTGCTCATTCCTTAACGAGAAACTCTGTGAAGACGGCATTACCGTCATAGGCCAGGACCTTGTCATTCATAAAGGTTCCAAGATTTGTGGCAACTCAATGGTCGGACCGCAAGATGCTGTTACCCACCCGCATATCGTTTCCGAAATGCCAACCAAATATTCGTATTAGGAGGTAGAAAATGTTAGTTAACGCAATGGGATTAATTCTGGCGGATAATCAGCGAGTTAAACTGGGGCCTCTGAGCGAACCGCGTGCGCTTTCAGCCATGCCATTTGCCGGTCGTTTCAGAATCATCGATTTTCTACTTTCAAATATGGTTAACAGTGGTATTAAAAGGGTAGGTGTAATAGCACTCACACGCTATAAATCTCTGATGGACCATTTGGGAACCGGGGCCTCCTGGGACCTGGACCGCATGAACCAGGGCCTTTATCTGCTGCCGCCCTATATCAACCCTTTAACCCGCTCATCGGAACGCTCGGATCTCAGCAGCATTATTGATTATATCGAAACAGGTTCTCAGGATTATGTTGTGATCACGGACTGCAATCTGGTCATGAACACTTTATACAATGACATTCTGGACCATCATTTAGATTCAGGTGCGGCTATCACTGTCATGTATAATCACGACGGCCTGGACTGTGGCCTGCCGAATATATCGCTTACTTTAGCTGAAGACGAACGGGTGACCGACGTGCTGGTTGACTCGCACACTCCGCCTACTGATGTCAGCACAATTAATGTAGCAGTCATCAGAAGAGACCTGCTCTTGTCGCTTCTGGAAGATGCCCGCTCCCGAGGAGTGACGGATTTTACCTTTGTCAGAATCCTGGAATACTATAAACAGCTGGATGTCAGAGCCTGTGAACACAAGGGCGGGATTTTCCGTATTAACTCGATGGCGAATTACTTTAAGGCCTCCATGGGTCTTTTCGACGATGATCTCCGACATGAGCTTTTCTCAAGAGAGAATCCGGTTTACACCAAGGTCAAAAATAAACCGCCGTGTCTGGTTGAACCCGGCAGCAGGGTGAAGAATGTTCTGGCATCTGATGGCTGTATCATTCAGGGAGATGTTGAAAACTGTGTTCTTTTCCGCGGAGTTACCATAGGAAAAGGTGCCAAACTGCGTAACTCGGTCATTTTTCAGGACACACAGATATCAAATGATGCCAATTTGAACCATGTCATTATCGATAAGGGTAGCGTGGTAAAAATGGGTGTCCGTTTATTGGGTCATCCCGGCTTTCCTGTTGTTATCGGGAAAGGTTCGATCGTATAAAAACCCTTAGGAGTGGGTTCTATTTATGAAAATTCTATTTGTCAGTTCGGAAATGAATCCATTGGCGGCAACGGGTGGATTAGGCGATGTCGTAGGTTCCCTGCCGCGGGTATTGCGGCAGAAGGGACATGACGCGCGTGTGGTTCTTCCTCTTTATCGTCAGATAAAACAAGACTATTTAGAAGATCTGACCTTCATGCGCTGGGCCATGATTAAACTGGGCTGGCGTACCATGTACAGCGGTCTCTTCCGTCTTGATCTGGACGGGCTTCCCGTATATCTGATCGATAACGAGTTTTACTTTGGCCATGACAATCTCTATATAGACTACAGCTTTGATATTGAACGCTTCTCCTTTTTCCAGAGGGCCGTATTGGAAACTCTGGGAGATGAAATGGATTTTGAACCTGACATTCTGCATCTTAATGACTGGCAGACAGGTATGATTCCTGTGATCCTGGAAGCGCATTATAAATCTAAGGATTACCACAAAAATGTCAATTGTGTTATGACAATTCATAACTTGAAATATCAGGGGATACATGGCCGAGAGCAAATTCAGGATCTCTTTGACCTGTCTGACGACTACATGTCGGAAGGCGGTATTTTAAAAGACGGAGTTCCCAATTTCCTTAAGACAGGTATCCAGTATTCAAACCGTGTTACAACTGTTTCGCCCAACTATGCTAAGGAAATCATGACTGACTATTTCGGTGAAGGTCTGAACGGCTTGCTGGCAGCTCAGGGTTGGAAGGTGAGCGGTATTCTGAACGGTATTGATACAGAAAGCTACAATCCGGAAACAGATGCGGAAATCAAAACGAATTACAGCCCCAATGCCTGGAAACGTGGCAAGGGGTCTTGTAAGAAGGCTTTGCAGGCTGAGCTCTCTTTGGCTCAGGATGCGAAAACACCCCTCTTTGTCATGGTGACTCGCCTGGTAGAACAAAAGGGTCTGGACCTCCTCCTGCATATTGTCGATGAATTGCTGGAAGAAAACGTGCAACTTGTAGTGCTCGGAACCGGCAATCAAGAATATGAACGCCGTCTTGCCGAGGCTGCCGGCAGGCATCCGGACAAGATGCGGGCTCTGATCAAGTTTGACGGCAAACTGGCCCGTCGCATGTATAGTGCCGGTGACCTCTACCTGATGCCCTCGCTGTTCGAGCCATGCGGTTTGTCACAGATGATCGCCATGCGCTATGGCACGCTGCCGATTGTTCGCCAGACGGGAGGCCTGGCGGATACGGTACAGGCCTATGACAAGTTTAATAATACGGGTACCGGCTTCGGCTTCCTGAATATCAATGCCCATGAGCTGCTTTATACAGCAAAAGAAGCTATTTCTGTCTATAATAGTAAGCCTGATGCCTGGAATAACATGGTGCAGGCAGCAATGCTCAGTGACTTCTCCTGGGATAAGTCAGCAGATGAGTACATTAAGCTATATGAAGATATTGTGAAGGAGACTTATCAGATTGACTGATGTAAAACTGGATCATTATATTAACGACAAGCACTACAGGTCTCCGCTGGGGGCGGTAGCTGCCAGTACAGAGGTCACCCTGAGAATCGATGTTAATAAGACAGCAGAAGAGATAGAATCTGTCCGCATTTATTATGCCTATGGACTAATGCAATTCTTCTCAGGTTCCATTCCCATGGAATGCGATCTTTCAGATATGGAAGCCAGTTCTTTCGTTCAGACCATTCGTATGGACGATGTAGCAGGTTTATTCTATTACTGGTTTGAAGTCCGCCTTAAGGATGAGCGCTATCGCTGGTGTTTTCCGGATCCGGAAAGTTCATATTTACAAGGCCATACCCTTCTTGACACCCTGCACTTTTCCCTGAGCGGCAAAGAAGAGATTCCCGGCTTCAAGGTTACAGTTCATGAAGAGGATTTTAAGACTCCGGACTGGATGAAGGGGGCTGTTGTTTATCAGATTTTCCCTGATCGTTTCAATCGCGGTGAAAATTTTGATAAGAAACTCATCGAAGCGCACCTAAATTATGAAGAGCGAATCTGGCACGATGACTGGCTGGCAGATGTAGACATTAAGGGTAAGCCCGGCTTTTTATATGAAGCCAACGATTTTTTCGGCGGCAGCTTGCAGGGCATAAAGGAAAAACTCCCTTATATTGCCTCGTTCGGTGTTGATTGCATCTATCTAAATCCGATTTTTCAATCGCGAACCAACCACCGCTATGATACCGGAGACTATTTCAAAATCGACCCACTGCTAGGTACGGAAGAGGACTTCCGTGATCTTTGTGCAGAAGCAAAGAAGTATGAGATTTCATTGATACTTGACGGAGTCTTCAGCCACACCGGAGCTGACAGCAGATATTTCAACAAATATGGCCGCTATGACAGTATCGGTGCCTGGCAGGAAAAAACGGAAGGTAAACTTTCCCGTTATACGGCCTGGTATAGATTTGCAGGTGATGCGGATACTGAAGTTCCGACAGTCAAAGCTGCCAGTAAAGATGAGCTGGCCTATGACTCCTGGTGGGGTTTTGATAACCTGCCCAATGTCAGGGAAGAAGAATTGTCATATAAAGATTTTATCTGCGGCGAAGACGGCGTATTGGCATATTGGTTAAAAGCCGGCGCCCGCGGTTACCGTCTGGATGTATCGGATGAAATACCTGATCCTTTTCTGCGGTCACTGCGCAGGCGGGTAAAGGCAGTCAAAGAGGATGCTTACATCGTGGGCGAAGTCTGGGACGGGCCTACATCTCAGATCAGTTACGGGGCTCACCGCGACTTTATTTTCGGACGTACACACGATGCCACAACCAACTACCCGGCTCGCGAAGCTGCTTTTTCCTGGCTGCTGGGTTATGACGAAACAGAGAAAATCTGCGACAGGTTTAACTATTACCTGCTAATCATGCCGCGGGAAGCCCTATATGTAATGCTTAATCCACTCGGCAGTCATGACACGGAACGTGTTGTGAATGTCCTTTCAGGTGTCCGCACACCGGCCAAACGTGAAGACCAGAAGAAACGGAGGCTTTCTCCTGACGAACGGAGGAAAGGTGAAGCACGTCTGCTTCTGGCTCTTCTAATGCAGGTAGCTTTCCCCGGAGCAGCACAGCTCTATTATGGTGATGAACGGGCCATGGAGGGTTTCAAGGATCCCTTCAACCGACGTACATATCCCTGGCATCAGGAAGAACCGGCTTTGACGGATCTCTTCCGCGCGATATTGAGTTTGCGCCATGAGCATGAAGTTCTTCGCACAGGTGAGGTCGAAGTGAGAACTGCTGACACAGATGTCCTTGAGATCAGACGCTATCTTAATGCTCCTACGGTAGAGGATAGTGACTGGACGGATGCCTTTGGCCGGCCGGCAGGTGGAGAGAAATCACTGACCTTTCTTTTCAATCGCTCTGAACATGAGTCGAAGCCGCTTGATTTGCTGGGAGGCGAAAGTCTGCCCGGCATGACAGGTGTGCTTGTATCAGATGCTGATCTTAAATATTTCAGCACATAAGACCTGGCGGTAAGTAAGAACTGACATTAAAAAAGGACATCTCAGCCGAGATGCCCTTTTTGCCTTAATTCATAAGTGGAAATTATTCTCTATGTTCAACTTTATTCTCTGCTGCAGCAGCCGCCATACGTTTCTTCTTTTTCCGTTTTCTAGCAAAATAGATGATCAGAATAATCAGCACAACCACTAAAATGACAGGTAAGCCGACAGCTAATCCGATGAATAGATACTGGGCTACTAAGAGCAGAACCGTGCCCAGTCTGCTGAAGCCATTGCTGATGAAGTACTTAACATGCTCCCAGGATAAAGGTTCCAGTTCACTGGGCTTTTCGAGGAGAGGGTCTTTTTCCTGATAAATCTCAATGTAAACACGGGAATTGCTTGTCAGCAGCTCTAAACGATTTAAGCGTCCTTGCAAGGATTCGAGCTCTAAGGTCAGCTGGTCGATTTTGGCCTGCACCTGCAGGGTTTCATCGATAGTCTCAGCCTTTCCCAACATCACCCGGTAATGTTCAAGCAGGTCGCGTGTCGTTCCCAGTCTGGTTTCGGTGTCGTAGTAAGAATCGGTGACATCCTCACTGCTTACCGACTGCCGCTCAACCTTGACGCCGCTGTCGCCGATCTGGCGTAAGAAGACATCCAGCTTGTCACCGGGCACTTCAACCGTCATCTGTATATAGATGTAGCTATTGATTTGTTGAGAAAAATCAGAGACGAATCCTCCGAGCGCGCTCGCTTTATTTTCAATGTCTGATTTAGTCTTGACCGGATCCGTCGATACCACTGTCATATCCGCGTTCTTAATCACTTTCCGCGGTAAGGTCGGATCTGCCGGGCTAACCGGATTGGGCTCAATTGGCGGTAGATCCATATCCTCCGGAGTAGCAGATCCGGGGTATCCGTCGCTATACTCAGGTGCTAGTGGTGCTCTGTCTGATTTTGTAGCCGCAGCACAGCCGCTGATAAATATGCTCAGAATCAGGAGCAGACTCAGAAGCAGGATTAAAATTCTTTTCTTTTTCATACTTGCCATCCTTTCTCTAAGGAAATGACACTAGTGTCTCAGTGGAAGCTTAAGTAAAACTCTCACTCGCAGCCTTATTTTATTACAAGATGCCGGGCATGCAAAGAGATTCTGACTGCCTTCGATTATTAAGACAGGAAAGAAGAGTGAATATTCGCTTGCCCGGTTAGAGATTATGTATCAGATCTCTACCCGTTGGAGCAGTTTTGACGCCATTTTCTGTGCCAGCCAGGTAAAGAACACAGCCAGACCCAATGCAAACAGCAACAAAAAGCTACTTGTTATTGCCGAGTTTCCATTAGTCACGGAATTGAACAGGAAACCGAAAGCCACAAAGATACCCGCCAGACCCATACTGCCGAACATACCGATCATAGCTGACTTTGAATTTTTAACAGCCTGTGTCTCATTAGTCCAGGTCAGGGTGGGGTATTTCATATCCACGCAGATTCCTGCCATATGTACCGTGTAGGTGCTGATCCAGCCGATTATAGTAGCCGCAAGCATCAGACCCGGGGAAAATTGCAGGAAAGCACCGATAAAAAGGATAGTTATCATCCAGAGAACGCCTGAAACCGAAATGCCGGGGAAAACCCAGGCGACCAGCTGCCTGTGTGTGGCTACCGGAATAAGTTTAGTGGTCTGAAAGGTCTGCCCCTGGCGCGAAATTGCAGTGGACGATGCCATGTTGAAGCTACCGAAGAAGACGCCTACAGCGACAAAGACCATTACAACAATCCAAAGATCTGACCGCCACCAGGCATCTGTTTGAAAGTAGGACATCTGGTCTCCGAAAATTGAACCCATGGTGTCGCCGCCGGCTGTCCCGCCAACAACACCGCCAAGTATCATGGCTACCGGCATAATTATTGACGAGAGTATTGTCTGCATAAAGAAAGTTGGCGACCGCAGGAGCAATTTCCATTCTTTGCTGATCAGGGCCCGGGTCTGAGAACGTGGTTTCAGGGCTTTTCGGATCTCTTCTTCCGTCAGCACACGTGCAGGTTTCGAGCCTTTGCTGCCGAGTACTCCCGGCAAATAAAGCTTGCCGGCTATAAGTAACATGACAGCAACACACGCCGTTGTTACTGCTGCCAGCAGAAATAAATACCATAGTGACTGCCAGGAAGATGCATTTCTCAGCATAAGATCAGCGAACAGGGAAGAAGGAAGGAAACGAAGACCTGTGCTATAAACACTTTCGGGTACCAGAAGTCCCGGCGTCTGATCCATCCCTATCTGCGAAGAAACCCTGCTCATCGACAGAGCAAAGGCCATGATGACCACCATAAAGACAAGATTGGATATCAGCTGGAAGCGGTCCTTGTTGCGGGCAAAACGCGTGAAACGCATCAAAACGAAGACCGGAATCAGTAGGACGGCAAAGGGCGCAATCGAGCTGAAAACTATGAAGGGAAGAATCAGAAAATAAAACCCCACGGTCCGTCCTGCCACAATCGCATGGGCCAGCAGGGCCGGCAGGAAAAATGATGCTACTGTAATGAATATGTATATATAAACTTCTGTCAGCTTGGAGGCGACATAGGTTCCGGCCTTAATCGGCAAGGCAAGGAAAAAGTCGATCTTGCTTTCATGATAAAGCGATGATATTCCGTGCATGAAACCAAAGACTACAGTTATTATCGGTATCATAAAGGCGATTGAAGAGACAAACTGATCTTCCAGACCAAAAACCTTGAGAGTGCCGGTCAGGGCTATTCCGAAAAATGCAGAATAAACCATGATAAAGGAATAGGAGATAATCAGAGCCAGCCAGGGCTTGTCGGCGAAGAGCGAAGCCCTTTTCCGCTTTTTCCCGAAACTCAGTCCTCCCGATTCCCCAATGCTCCCTAATGATTCGGGGATCAAAACGCGCAAGAGAAGAAGATATTTCTTCATAGGCTTCTCACTTCCTCTTCACTTAATGCGAAGGGACTGAATTGTTCCTCTCCCACCATCTCCAGGAAGATGCTTTCAAGTGAGCTGTCATCCTGATGTTTTTCTCTCAACTCAGCCATGGTGCCGACAAAGAGCAACTTACCCTCTGAGATAACACCAAGCCGGTCACAAACTTTTTCGGCTACATCGAGCACATGAGTAGAGAAAAGCACGGTGTTGCCGTTGTCGGCATGCTCCCGCATCATGTTTTTCAGCTGGTAGGAAGACGAAGGATCAAGTCCTGTCATTGGCTCATCAAGAACCCAGGTAGGAGGGTTGTGAATCAAAGCTCCTATGAGTACGATTTTTTGCCTCATACCGTGAGAATAAGATTGAATCCTCTGGTCAAGCACATTGCTCATGGCGAAGCGGCGCGACAAATCATTAATGCGTTCTACACGCAAATCTTCTGCTACTTCATACACATCAGCAAGAAAACGCAGATATTCAATGCCCTTAAGGCGCAGAAAAATATTAGGATCATCAGATACAAAAGAGAGATTTTTCTTGGCTTCCAGCGGATTGGTCGCCACATCGATCCCGTTAACTTTGATACTGCCGTGGTCAGGCAATAAGAGGCCGCTGATCATTTTCAAAGATGTAGTTTTTCCGGCACCGTTAGGTCCCAAAAAGCCGAAAATTTCATTATCATAAATTTCCAGACTTAAATTATCTACTGCCTGAGTCTTTTGGTCATATGACTTGGAGATTTCATGAATACTGATCATCTTTTATTACCTCTTTTTCTTCCTGCTATATAATTACAATAGATAGAGCAAGATAATTCGACGCTCTGACAGAAATTAATAAAGCGTCAAACACGCTAGTAGCATAAGTTTATACAGCATACAGCTCTAGATATTTCTCTCTAAAGCATATCACTTGGAACAGATTAGTAAAGTTCGCATAAAGTTGAAAAAGATGTTGACAAGCTTCAGAAAGCTTGGTATCCTAGCTAAGCGCCTTAAAAAAGAGAGGCGCGTCGGATCTTGAAAATTGAACAGTGCAAACACAAAGACGGGTCCTGAAGATTCTATTTAGATAGAGTTTGACGGAACGGACAATTAATTTAAGTAAATGAGCCAAAT
>WPCH01079424.1_pt1 | contig 40359 bp, 35 predicted proteins | sample 5399881 | NCBI WGS metagenome assembly WPCH01 (sample SAMN12869468, study PRJNA574797) | sludge metagenome | isolation source: wastewater treatment of pH5 | place: China:Beijing | collected 2019-05-20
AGTCTGTGATATCATCATAAAATTATTATAATATAGTCCGTTGTCTAAAAAACTAAAAGAAGGAGATCTAATGTCTATATGAGGACTACATATATATATTAGGAATAAAAGAATGATAAAAGTACAAAACTTGACAAAAGATTTTGGTTTTAATAGAGGGGTATTTGATATTTCCTTTGAAGTCAAAGAAGGTGAAGTATATGGCTTTCTTGGACCAAATGGTGCTGGAAAAACAACGACGATCAGAATGCTAATGGGTTTTTCTCATCCGGATACCGGAATTGCTACTATAGATAATAGGAATTGTTGGAAAGAACATTCAACAATTTTAAAGGATGTGGGCTATTTACCTGGGGAAATTGCTTTACCCGAGGGATTAAATGGAGCAGAATTTATCGAAATGATGAAGAAAATGAAACACGCGGATGATGAAAGGATAAATTACTTGCTAGAAATGTTTGAATTAGACCCCCAACAAAATACAAAAAAAATGTCAATTGGCGATAAAAGAAAACTAGCAATTATTTCAGCATTTATGTCAGATTCTAAAATTTTAATCCTTGACGAACCGACAAGTGGACTTGATCCAATCATGCAAAATAAGTTTATAGAGCTAATCAAAGAAGAGAAAAAAAGAGGAAAGACGATTTTTTTATCCACTCATATATTTGGGGAGGTTGATGCCACTTGTGACCGCTTGTCAATTATTAAAGAGGGTAAAATAGTTACGACTATAGAAACAGACACATTAAAAAATAACGAAAATAAAATATTCAAAGTAGAATTTTTAAATGACCAAGATTTCAATGAGATCATCGAGTCAAAAATGAATATCGTATATAATGATAAGATAAAAAGAAAAATTAGAATAGCGGTAAATGATAAAGATATAAATAGTCTGATAAATTTAATATCTAAGTATGAAATTAAATATTTTTCCGAATCTAAATTTACACTTGAAGATTACTTCTTAAGTTACTATCGGCCTAGAGAGGAAGCATAAGAATTATGAGCATAATAAAAATTGAAAATTTAACAAAAGATTATGGATTATCAAGAGGCATATTCGATATTAATCTCGAAGTGGAAAAAGGAGAAATATTGGGGTATATCGGAACTAACGGAAGTGGAAAAACAACAACCATTCGAAATATTATGGGGTTTATAAAACCTGATTCTGGGAAGGTTAAAATCTTAGATCAAGAGGTGAATTATACAACTGAATATTTGATGAAACATATCGGATATGTACCGGGTGAAATTTCATTTCCAGACATCGGTGATGGAAACGCATTTTTAAAGAATCAAGCAGAAATGATTGGTTTAAAAGATATGGGTTATGCAAACTATCTCATAAAAAAACTAGAATTAGATACCACTGCAAGTCTAAAACATATGAGCAAGGGAATGAAACAAAAGACGGCAATCGTATCAGCTTTTATGGGAAAACCAGATATTTTGATTCTAGATGAACCCTCAACTGGACTTGACCCGTTAATGAGGGAAAATTTTGTTGACATATTGATTGAAGCGAAAAACCGAGGAGCAACTATTTTTATGAGTAGCCACGTGTTTGAAGAATTGGAAAAAACATGTGACCGTGTTACACTTCTTTTGAATGGAAAAATTATAGATACAGTAAATATGAAAGATATTCATCACAACGAAGTAAAGTCATATGTCATTGGATTTGAAGGCAATGAAGATTTTCAGAAGTTCATAAAAGAGCCCATTAACTTCATTTCTAAGAAAGAGAAGCACTATCAAGTTACAGTAGAAATAATGGACAAGGAAATTAATAATTTTATGAAAACATTAGATAACTATAATATAAAGTACATCAAAGAGGAAAAATACACGCTTGAAAAATATTTTCTAAGAAAGATTATTGAGGTAAAAACAAATGATTAGTATACCATTACTAAAACAAACAATAAAATCGAATTTTGGGCTTTGGATTGTGTCGACGCTTACCGTTAGTTTGCTTTATATTATTATCAAGATTGCTGTGGGGTCAATCGTTGTATCCGGTAATACTGACCCCAATGCGTTACTGCCTTATATTCAAGCTTTGGCTGCAGCGGGATTAACGCTTGAGAATCTTTTTATAACCATAGGAATCAATCCCGATATTTTAAGCGGATTAGCATCGATGGATTCTAATGTCCTCATTAGCATGATTTTTTACCCTGTTGTCGGCGTACTATTGCCATTGGTCTATACTGTAATTGTTGGTAATAAGTTGTTTGCTAGTCAAATTGATAGAGGCTCCTTAGCATTTGTTTTATCTACTCCTATAAAAAGATCAAAAATAGCAATTACACAAATGTCCTATTTTGTACTGTCCATTGCATTTATGTTTGTCTTTATCACAGGTGTTGATATAATCTTGACAATAACGATAGATAATTCACTAGAATTAGATAAAATATTACTGTTAAATTTAGGACTAACGTTGTTCACTCTTGCGATGGCTTCAATCACATTTATGTTTTCTGCAATATTTAATTACTCAAAGCACTCTTTGTCACTAAGTGGTGGCTTCGCATTAGTATTCTTTATCTCAAAAATATTGGGATTGTTTGGATCGGATTTATTCATGAATATGGGAATAGGAATTGAGCCAATGGGTTTTTTCAATAAGATCACAATGATATCTTTGTTTAATACCTCTTCGATACTTGATGGCACAAATGACTATATTATACAATTTGCAATTCTAGTGCTTATTTCCATAATATGTTTTACCACAGGAAGCATCTGGTTTACGAAAAAGGATATACCAGTATAACTTCTTGGGTGGAATCTATTATAAGCGGATCGGTTTTAATAAAAGAAAGGTTGAAATGATGAAAAAACTAGTCATTTTTGATTTAGATGGAACATTAACAAATAATATTAATCTATCAGAAATAATCTATAGAGAAATATCAAAGAAATATAATCTTAGGGAGTTATCAAGTGAAGAAATAAGACGATTAAAATCATTTACAAGCTTGAAGCAGGTTTTGAGTGTGGGCATGCCTTTATTTAAAATTCCCAAATTATACAATGAATCTCGAGAAATTGCTTCAGAATACATTGCGGATTGTGTGCTTGTTCCTGGCATGAAAGAACTTTTATTTCGATTGATAGATAAAGACATTAAACTGGCAATTGTATCTTCAAATAGTGAAACTAACATTTATAATTTTCTCATAAAAAATGACATTAACTTCTTTTCATTTATTAGAGGAAAGGCATCAATGAAAGGGAAAAAGAGGATTTTAAAGAAAATGATCCAAAAAAATGGTTATCAACTAGACGAAGTCATTTATGTTGGGGATGAAGTTCGTGACGTTCGTGCATGTAAATTGATACCCATTGAAATCGCCTCAGTTGGTTGGGGATTTGAGACAATTGACATACTAGAAGATGCAAATCCCAATTACGTTGTTAAATCAATCGATGAATTAGAAAAATTAATTTTAGACTTAAAATGAAAAAAAATATTGATATAATCAATTATGAAAGGGAGTTTATCCTATGAGAAAAAGAATTGTCATTGATACCTCAACAGGTGGATTGGACTACTATCCTCAAAATCACGGAATTGATATTTTGCGCATAAAAATACTCATAAATAATAAAGAATTCGAAGATGGATCGACGTTGAAGGCGGAAGAGTTTTACGATATGTTAAAAAGCGATAAAAATCTATTACCCAAGACTAGTCAACCATCTGTAGGAGAAGTTTCAGAATTGTTTCAAAAATACTTGAATGATGGTGTAGAAGATATCTTTGTCGTGACACTATCTTCAAAAATGAGCGGGACATACCAATCCTGTGTATTAGCTTCAAAGGAATTTGAAGATAAGCTAAACATTAAAGTATTTGATTCCAAGACCGTCTGTTTTTCAGAAGGAGTTTTTGCTTTAGAGGCGAAGAGAATGATGGATGAAGGCATGTCTCTTGATGAAATTGAGCAGAATCTTAACCAAATGATTTCTTCAAACACTATTTTTTTTGCAGTTAACTCGCTGACATATTTAATTAAAAATGGTCGTTTGAGTAATGCAAAGGGCTATATAGGCAAATTGCTCAATTTGAAACCGATTTTGCAAGTACAAGAAGCAGGAGAAATCGTTTCGATTGAAAACAAGAGAACTATCAAATCTGCTTTAGAATCCATCACAACGAAGGTTAAAAGTTATGTGAAAGAACGACCCTATAAAGCCTACTTAATTTATACTGGAAATCCAATCTTAAAACAATATTTTATTAGTGTAATTAAAGACGAATTAGGTCTAGTAAACTTATATGAATCACCGTCAACACCTGTTGTTGGAGCACATGTTGGTCCAGATGTCATTGGGTTAGGCATATTTATTACGGATAAAATTGATTTTCATATCAAAAGTGAGATTATATGAAAGAAAACATTCAGGTTGCTAGAAGTAAGGAATGGATAACCAATGCACTCATAAAATTGCTAAAAAAAAATCCGTTTCGTAAAATTTCAATTGAAGATATAACAAAAGAGGCTGGGGTTACAAGACCAACGTTTTACAGAAACTTTGAATCGAAAGAAGATATTTTGATCAATCAAGGACGTAAGATCTATGAAAAACTTATGTTAGATCTTGAACTTGACCTAAAAGAGGGAAGAGATACATACAGTTCTATAAAGAAAATAGTTTTAGTTTTCAATGATTATGCTGATCTTTTTAAGATTCTTCTAGAGAACAAACAGGAGTATCTTATCATGCAATCATTTGAAGTCGAAATATCGAATATATTAAAGATTATTTTTGGTGTGGAAAAAGAAGACCGTTATAAAATTAAGTTCTACGAAGGAGCACTTTTTTCAATTGCTGTTGAATGGCTCAAAAATTCTCAAAAGGAAAGCGTTGATGAATTATCTGAAATAATATATAATTTGATTTACAAGTAATTTGATTTTTTAATGATTTTCTTCGAACTGTTCCTGTTTTTCTAAGCATTTTTCCTTAGTTTATTTCATATCAACCTCCTTGTCTACATTATAAATCGTAAATGATTTCGTGTACTTTTGGAGTGTTTACCTTATATTATATGTATACGCAGGTTTAATACCTAAAAGTATACATAGAACGTATGAAAAAGCTTGTTTTGGGATAAATATGTTTCTCATGTACGAAAAGTCTTGAATGGGGGAACATAAAAGGTCTAAAAATATGTTTCCCACGCACAATATTCTGCATTTTTGCGAGCAATGGCAATAACTCAACGCACGTTGAGTCTATCGTATTGCTTTCATTAAAAACAGCGTAACAAAGCCATTTGTAAATATCAATCAAAGGTGATTTTACCTATCAATGGGTAAATATTGCCTTTTTTTAATTTTATAGCCATTGTGGGAACATATGCATATCAATGAGGAAACATATTTTTTACAATATTATACTCAAAATGATAGTCAAGGTTTGTTTGGGGAAACATATTTTAACATCTATTTTTGTTTTGATTAAACAATCAAATCGCGCTATAAAGGGCACAAGTACACTTGATGTTTACATACTCAATGATAAGGCCAATTTTGACCTTTTTTGAGTATATTTTCTGTTTTTTGATTTTGCTTTTAATCTCAAATGAAAAAAAACTATTCCATCGTTGAATTGATGAAATAGCTTATTTTTTTATTACATATAGTGAGTTTTTTTCTATCTTGATATGTGAACATATCATATGATTATTACTCTATAATTCATTTGCTTATTATATTTTTCGTCATGGTATAGTCCTTCATAGATTGGTTTTTGTTTTAAGAACTTTTTACGGTTTTCTGCAAACTCTGCATCTGAGTAATTTTGAGTACCAGCAACACAGAATACAACTTCCTTAGGACTAACAGAAATCATCTTGTAAATAAAGGATCTAAGTATATCTGAATCCAAGGTATCTATGATTAAGTCTTTATTTTTGAGCATCGTATTAATCGTATCCAACCTTTGCTGTGTATCGAATGTTTTAACATGCTCTAACTCTAACCTTGATATCTCTTTACTTAGAAGATTCATCTTGTTGGAATACTCATTATATTTTGTCATGAATATTGACTCACTGAAGTCTGGCGTCTTAACTCTGGTATCAATTAGATTTGACAACATAGTCTCGGTTTCTTGTAACTCAAGTTTTAGATCATCGATTTCATCTTGCAGGTTATCAACTATAATCGTTGACTTGATCACATTTTTAATAGTGTCCATGATGTTTAAATCCTTTAAGAACACTTCATTTAGCATTTGTATTGTTGTACCTTCTAAGACTTCATCATATGTTGCTTTAGCTTTACAATTTGCCTTTCCTTCGATATAACCTCCACATTGTTGCATTACTCTTTGTGATGTCTTACCGTAATTCCAATAGCGTCTCTTTAATGTTCTACCACATTCGCTGCAAACGATCATCGCCGAGAATGGATACTTATTCGTATATTTTGAAATGTTCTTATCTTCACCGATTCTGATTTGAGCTCTCTCTTTTCTCATACGTTGAGCTAGTTCAAATGTTTCTTTATCAATGATTGGTTCATGACTATTTTCAGTATAGAATGTTGGTGCAAGGTTTTTGTTTTTTACTCTTGTATGATTTAAGTAGTCAGTACTCACAGTTTTTTGCTGCAGCATATCACCCATGTATTTTTCATTCTTTAAAACTGAATGAACAGATGATACGCGCCATAATCTCTTTCCTGCACCTGTCTTATAACCTAGCTCCATCATTTTGTCAGCAATAGCAGAAGGTCCCATACCGCCAATATACAAGTTGAAAATCATTTTAACAACTTCAGCCTCTTTGGGTTCAATTACAAGATTGCCACCTTTTCTATCTTTCGTGTATCCAAGGAATCGTGCATGATTAATAATTGGAACACCCTCTCTAAATCTTCTTTGAACATTCCACTTTACGTTTTCTGAAACGTTTCTAGCCTCTTCCTGAGCCATGGATGCCATCATCGTAAAGAAGAACTCAACCTTTGGATCAATAGAGCTTAGATTCTCTTTTTCAAAGAATATCTCGACTTTGACTTTTCGTAGTTCTCTAATAAAGTTTAGTGCATCTACAGTGTTTCTAGCAAACCTGGATATTGACTTTGTTAAGATGATATCGATCTCACCTCTTTTTGCCTTAGCTATCATTAAATTGAATTGTTTTCTATGTTTTGTGCTAGTTCCTGATATACTGAACTGATACCAAAAACCTGTACTTAGTGTAAACTAATATATATGCAGGAGGCATCATATGAAGGATAAAAAGAAAAAGAATAGACTATGGAGCGGAGAATTCAAGTTAAAAGTCGTTATAGATATCATTGAAAATGAACTCTCATACAGTCAAGCAGCACGAAAATATGATATGTATTTATCATCAGGGAGTCTAAATGATACACTACCTGCTAGATGGGTATATCAGTATAGGCTTTATGGTAAAGAGCGTTTCTTTCAAACACCTAAAGATTACAGAAAGAATCCCATTAGACAGTTTCATAAACCATCTAAAGAGGTTGAAGAAAGTTTAGAACTCAAAGTTAAACACTTAGAGATGGAGCTTGAATATACAAAAAAAATTATCGCCTTAGTTCAAAAACAGGAACGAACAAACAAAAATACCAAGTAGTCAAGGAATTAAGGCGAAAATATGCATTAAAAGATCTACTTGAGATATCGGGACTTCCCAAGTCTGTTTATTATTACTACGAACACCATCAGACAACAGACAAATATCATGATATAAAAATACTTATTTCAGAGATTTTTGAAGCGAGCAATAAAACGTATGGCTATAGACGCATCAAACTCGCGCTTCAAAACTTTTATCAGGTCAAAATAGCGTATAAGACGGTCGTTAAGCTCATGAAAGAACTACATATCGTCTGTAAAGTAAGAAAGAAGAGATATCGCTATATCTCACAAATATCGAATAAAATCACACCAAATCTTTTAAAAAGAGACTTCAAAAAAGAAGATCCCAATCTAGCATGGGTCACAGATGTATCAGAGTTTAGATTCAATCGTAAACGTTTATATCTATCTGTGATACAAGATCTTTACAATGGTGAAGTCAAAGCATACCAAATCTCTAGGAGTCAAAATCAAGACTTGATTCTAAAAACTCTTAAGAAAGCAATCAACCCAAATGAAGACTTATCAAAGCTTCTCATACACTCTGATCAAGGTATTCTATATCAATCTCCTAAATATCGTAATTACCTTAAGAAATCATCATTTACTCAATCTATGAGCGCTAAAGGCAACGCTTATGATAATGCAGTGGTTGAAAGTTTCTTTGGGACACTTAAGTGTGAAACAATCTATTTACAAAAGGTTAAATCATTGGCTGACTTAATTCGAACTATTAATGAATATATCTATTGGTATAATCACGAAAGAATTAAACTAACGCTAGGCGGGTATTCACCTATCCAATATAGACTCATGAATCAATGAATGATATAATAACTACAAAGAACATAAAGTACAAGAAAATGGTATCAATTCAAAAATATCCTCGAAGCCTTGACGTGACTATTTTCCTGTGATAATATGATTACGAGGATAAAAATTATATTTTATTGGTCACGAGGTGATTTTGTGAATAAACTTCCTTTTCATATAGATTTAAATGAAGTAGACATATTGAAAGAATTAAATACTGCAAATCATCATATAGGTGAACTAAAAGGTATACTTAAAATACTTCCAAATCCTGGAATCATTTTGAGTTTAATCAATTTAAGTGAGTCAAAAGATTCATCAGCTATAGAAAATATTATGACGACCTATGATGAAATATTTAAGGAGATTGTTTCAAAAATACCTATTGGAGGAAAACCTAAAGAAGTTATCAATTATAAACATGCAATAGATCGTGGTTTATTAGTCATAAGACAAAAAGGATTTATCAGTACAAATATACTTGTAGAAATCCAAAATGTCATCGAACCGAACAAAGGTGGCATAAGAAAACTGCCCGCAACAGTCATTATAAACGATAAAACCAATGAAGTTGTACATACGCCGCCACAAAATGAATTAGAAATTCGTGATCTCATGCATAATCTTGAATTATTCATTAATCAAAATGATGATTATGATCCACTGATTCAAATGGCTTTAATCCACTTCCAATTTGAAAGTATTCACCCATTTTATGATGGTAATGGTAGAACAGGGAGAATCTTAAATATTTTATATTTAGTGTTAAAAGAAAAGATAACTGAACCTATCCTATACTTAAGTAAGTACATCATGGAAAACAAGGCACAATATTATGTTCTATTAAAGAAGTGTAATGAGGACATAGTAAATATAAAGGATTTTGTTATGTATATTCTAAAAGGGGTTTCGGAAACTTCCAAAAATACGATCAACCTCATATTAAGAATCAATCAATCGATAGAGCTTACAAAAGACATGATGAAAAACAGATTACCAGATATTTATCGATATGAAATCGTTGAACATTTGTTTTCTTACATGTATACCAAAAATGAGTTCTTCAGAGAAGATTTGGATATATCTAGAGCAACCGCTACAAAATATTTGAAATTACTAGAAAAAGAAGGGTTCATTGTTTCTGAACAGTTAGGTAAAGAAGTTATCTATAAAAATGTTCAGTTGCTGAATCTTATTAAGGAATAAAAGTCATGAACAAGTCAAAGACGAAAATTGGTTATGGTATATTTGGAAAGGCATATGAACATATGTTTAAAAATGATTTGCATCATAAAGAATCAGTTGATCGTGCCTTATTGAAAAACATGTTTTTTTTAGATGAAGACTCAAAATCATTTCTATATAAAGCCCCAAATTCTGTTTCACAAGATATCAGCAACCATGAACTATATGAAATTGCACTTAAATTAAAAGGTGATAATCATCTTGAATCTATTAATAGAACAATTGAATTTGTAAATGAAATAGTTGAAAGATTCAATACACCATTTGAAGAAATGATTTTCGGAGGAACCGAGTTAGAAATCATTCAAAGAGGTAGTGATTGGTGCACAGATATTTCTAGAGTAGGTGCAGCCATTATACAATGCTTAGATATGCCAAGTAGAATCGCTATTCTAGTTAACCCATTTCAAGCATATCATGGACATCAAGTCGTAGAGGTATATCTTGAAGGCACATATATGATGTGTGATTTTTTATACGGTGTTATCGCAAGATTAGATCAAAATTATTCTGTCTATGATCTGCTAAGGAAACCAAAACTAGTTCATAAAATATACAGCAGTAAAATAAACGATAGTAAACAATTGGATTACATAACAAGTCTTTATAATCTAGCTGCAATCTCAGAGTATGATATAAGTAAAAAACATAATTATCAAACTTCGAAACCAAATGAATATTATCTAAAAATGATGAATCTCAAACAAGATGGAACTTGGCAAATGAATGAAGATAAACTTGAGTAATTACACAAATCGAAGTTAAAATATGTTACTTTGGTATTATAGACAGTTTTTAACTTTGTAAAGGTAAACATATTTTAGCCCTTTTTGATGTTACTTTAATACACACAAGGTTGATTTTGTAAGCAATATGGTTTTTTCAACGCACGTTGAGTCTATTACATTGCTTTCTTTAAAAACCGCCTAACAAAGCCATTCGTATAATTGAACAAGAAACATCTAACCCCTTACAACTGGGTTAAATGGTGCTTTTTTTGCTTTTTGCCCAATGTGGAAACATATCGAAATCAATGTGGAAACATCAAACTATGCTCTAAGCATATATTTTCTTGAGTGTGAGAACATCTATTTTCTAAAAAATATATCACTACAACCTGATATAACATCTTAGCTAATCCATCAGGTGCGTGATATGTTTCCATAATGATTTGTTTACTCTTAAAATACTTGTCCATCACTTTGGATAATACTCTATCAAACATGATGAAAATATTGATTTTCTCCAAATAATAGCGTATAATAAAATTAAGTGGAGGGAATGATATGATTGTTACAACACTAAACTTAAAAGAAAAATACAAAGATTACACTGATATTAATGGCAAAATCAAAAGAGATGTCGATAAAGGTCTCTTGTTTCCAATTGTAAGAGGTATTTATGAAACCAACAACTCTGTTGATGGCTTTTTACTTGCTTCATATATTTATGGACCATCCTATTTATCTTTTGAATATGCACTTTCATTTCATAATCTTATCCCTGAAAGAGTTGTTCTTTATACAAATGCGTCATTCGGTAAAAGAAAAAGCAAGTCCTATAAAAATCATTTCGGACTTTACACCTATAGAGATGTGCCAAACGCTGCGTTTCCTTTTTCAGTAAAAGCTTATGAAGAAGATGGTTACGCATACTTTATTGCGAGCCCTGAAAAAGCACTATGTGACTTACTATATATAAGAAAACCTGTAACAAGTATCAAAGAGTTGAAAAAGGTGTTTTTTGAGGATTTAAGAATAAGTAAAGACATGTTTGAACAACTAAACTTTGAAGAAATAATGTTTCTATCTGATAAATACATATCGAACAATATGAAGTACTTTAGAAAATACATTGAAAGTGAGTTAATCAAATGACAATTATAGAGCAAATGATTAATAAGTATAATCCCATCACATTAGGAGATAAGAAAAATGCAATCAAAGAAGTTTTACAAGAAGTCGTTTTGGCAGGCCTTTCTAAAACTGACTTTTTTAATCACGCTGCTTTTTATGGTGGAACAGCTTTAAGAATTTTTTACGGAATGGATCGATTTAGTGAGGATTTGGACTTCACCCTGCTTGTAGCAGATGATGATTTTGATATGCGTAAATATTTTAAACCGATCAGTGATGTGGTAAGCTCGATTGGACTAAATTTCGAAGTGTCTAAAAAGGATAAGACATTACACTCAAATATTGATTCAGCCTTCATTAAGGGCAATACAAAGGAAACCATTATCACAATTTACCCTAATTCGGTAGATGCAAGTCGGATAATTCATAATGAAAAAATCATTATCAAGTTTGAAGTTGATGTGAATCCACCTCTCTATGCAAAAACTGAAATAAAGTTTCGTTTACTACCATTTCCATACCAAGTTCGTGTTTATGATAAAACTTCGTTATTTGCCGGTAAAATTCATGCTGTTATTGCTAGAAGTTGGAAAAACCGCATAAAGGGCAGAGATTTGTATGATTATGTCTATTATTTAAGTTTAGAGGCAAAAGTGAATTTAAAACATTTAGAAGCTAGATTGAAACAAACTAAAACAATTGACGAAAACATCAAATTGTCCAAGGATTTTTTAATTAATATATTGGAAAAACGATTCGATGAGATTGATTATGATATTGCGAAATCAGATGTTAGACCATTTATTAAGGATCAGGCTACCTTAGACCTTTGGAGTAATAATTTTTTTAAATCCATTACGGAACAAATCAAAGTCGATTTGGAGGAAACTAATGATTAAACCTAAGAAACTGAAAAAAGGTGATAAAGTAGCTATTGTTAGCCTGTCTTCAGGCATTTTAGGTGAACCTGAAGTAAAACATCAATTAGAACTAGGTATAAGAAGATTAAAAGAACTTGGTCTTGAACCTGTTTTTATGCCCAATACGCTAAAAGGTTTAAACTTTATAAAAAACAATCCCAATTATAGAGCAGATGATTTAATGCTTGCATTTAAAGATCCAACTATAAAAGGCATTATTTGTGCAATAGGTGGTGATGATACTTATAAAACGATACCATATCTCATGAATGAGGAGTTTAAAAAAACAGTACATTCAAATCCGAAAGTTTTTGTGGGGTTTTCAGATTCAACCAATAATCATTTAATGCTAAATAAATTGGGATTAGTTACTTATTACGGTTTAAATTTTTTATCAGATCTTTGTGAACTACAAAAGGAAATGATTCCATATACACGAAAAAGCTACGAGAGACTGTTTATAAACGATGAATCATTTGAAATAAAATCTAGTCCGAAATGGTACTTGAATAGAACAAACTATGATATTGATCAAATGTTAGTGCCACTTAACGAATTAGATGAAAACAAAGGGCATGAGTTTTTAAATGGATCGGGTGTCATTGATGGTGTTTTTTGGGGTGGTTGTCTAGAAAGTATCTATGATTTGTATACAAGCGATAGGTATCCTAATCAAAGGAATATTTATAATCAGTATGGGCTGATTCCTGACAAAGATTTTTTTACCGACAAAATCATATTCCTTGAAACAAGTGAAGAAAAACCGACGCCAGAAAAGTTTCATAGAATGCTTTATTTTTTAATTGAAGAAGGTGTCATAAGTCATGCCAAGTGTTTATTAGTAGGTAAACCTTACGATGAGGTCTATTATCACGAATATAAAGAAGTATTATTAAAGCTATCAAATGATATTGGTTTGCCAATAGTGTATAACATAAATTTTGGACACGCACTCCCCAGAACCATAATTCCTTATGGGATTAAAGGAAAAATAGATTTCGATAACAAGTCTATTTTAGTACAAGAAAAAATGTTTGAATAGTGATTGATATTTACTACATTTTTCTAAATTAAGTAAAAGTTTGTTGTGTTGACCAAGTATCCGAGATAATTTATGTTGCTTTGGTATTATGATCAAGTTTCAACCTAATAAAGGTAAACATATTTTGGCTCATTTTGATGTTTCTTCAATACACACAAGGTTCATTTTGCAAGCAATATGTTTTTTTCAAGGCATGTTGAAACGATTGCATTGCTTTTATTAAAAACAACCTAAACAAGCCATTTATACAATAGAACAAGCCACTTATTCACTTAAACCTGGGTTATATCTTCGATTATATGAGCGACGAGATGAATCAGGACACCTAGATGTTAAATTAAAAGCTACATCTGAAATGATATTGGCAATCAAAACAGTGACACATCCATAAAGATAAGATACTTTTTGTTCGAAGTTGAATGATTGTAAGATGAGTTTATATCTCAGCTTTTCTTTGGTGGAGGTTTAAACATTATAGTTATACACTCGAGATTATGAAACTAAATTAATGAGAGGATGATGGAATTGAATGTAATTGTTTCAAAATTTAAAGAAGTACTGTTTTCTGCTTTACCGATTACGATTTTGGTAATCATTCTAAACTTCACAATTTCACCAATCGAAACACCATTAATGTTAAGATTTCTCTTAGGGACTTTATGTGTTGTTTTTGGTTTGACTATATTTTTAATTGGTGTAGATATTGGTGTATCACCTCTAGGAGGATTAACGGGATCATCATTAGCCAGATCAAATAAACTATGGATAGTACTTATTGCGGGATTAATTTTAGGCTTTTTCATATCAATTGCAGAACCAGGTTTATTAGTACTTGCAAATCAAGTGAACTTAGTAAGTTCTGGAGAGATTTCAGGTATTAGTATTTTGTTAATAGTCTCTATCGGGTTAGCATTATTATTGCTCTTAGGTTTTATAAGAATATTTTATAATTTACCACTTTATAAAATACTTATTATATTATATATACTAATATTTGGATTAACAATTTTTTCATCAAGAGAATTTTTAGCTATAGCTTTTGATGCATCAGGTTCAACGACAGGCATTTTAGCAGTTCCATTTATATTATCTTTATCTGTTGGCATGTCTAAACTTAAAAAAGATAGTAAAGCATCTGAAAAAGATAGTTTTGGACTTGTTGCAATTGCATCAACAGGAGCAATTATAGGAGTCTTACTTTTGGGCTTGTTTTCTAATATAGATGAGTTTTCAGCTCAGCTAGATACAGGTGTTTTACAATCAAATACAATTTTCGGTCCTTTTATAGATATGATGCCAAGCAATCTATTTGATAGTTTTATGGCAGTGATACCTTTAGTGGTAATTTTGTTAGTTTTGCAATTTATATCGTTTAAACTAAATAAGAAAGATTTAAGAAAACTCTTTACTGGATTTATATATGTGTTTTTTGGCCTTTTTATTTTCTTGTTAGGTGTTAATGCTGGTTTTATGGATATAGGAACAAGTATTGGAACGCAATTAGTTTTGTTAGATCAGAAAGTATATATTATGATCATAGGGTTTGTATTAGGATTTGTTACTATATTAGCAGAACCAGCAGTATACGTGTTAACACATCAGATTGAAGATGTAACAAGTGGTTATGTGAAAAGAGTAGCTGTATTAATTCCTCTTGCTATCGGAGTAGGGATTGCGGTATGTCTATCAGTGATTCGTATCATAGTTCCACAAATTGAACTATGGCATTATTTATTGCCTGGATATATCATTAGTTTAGGCATGATGTTTTTTATACCAAAGCTTTTCGTTGGTATTGCATTTGATGCCGGAGGGGTCGCTACCGGACCCATGACTGCAACCTTTATCTTAGCGTTTATTCAAGGTGCAGCGTATGCATTTGAAGGTGCAGATATCATGGTGGACGGTTTTGGAATGATTGCGATGGTTGCAATGACACCTATTATAACATTAGAAATGCTTGGATTTATATTTGCAGTTAAATCTAGAAAAAAAGGAGTTGAAAAGCAAGATGGATAAACTTGATCAAATCACGTCATTAGAGTTAATTTATGTAGTTGTTAATTATGGTGTAGGAAGTCGTATATTACATAAAGCAAAAGAACAAGGTATTACTGGAGGTACTATTTTTGCAGGAAGGGGTACTGTGAGTAATGCAATATTAAATTTTCTATCTCTATATGATGAGAGAAAAGAAATAGTCTTGTTAGCAACAGATAGTCATACTGCTGAACATGCACTTAAAGAACTAGATAAAGAATTTAAGTTTAAGAAAAAAAATCATGGCATTGTGTTTACGACAAGTGCTTGTGAAATTGTAGGTTCAAGAAGTTATAATTTTGAAGAAATTAAAGAAGAAAGAGGTGTAAGTAAGCCTATGTATCAAAATATCATAACTATTGTTAATAGAGGTAAAGCAGAAGATGTTATTGATGCTGCAAAAGCTGCAGGATCTAAAGGTGGTACAATTATTAATGCCAGAGGTTCTGGAGTTAATGAAACAACTAAGTTGTTTAATATGGATATAGAACCAGAAAAAGAAATGGTGATTATATTATCGAAAAAAGAAGTTACTGATGCAATCGTAGAATCGATTCGAAAGAAGCTAGAGATTGATCAACCAGGCAACGGTATTATTTTTATTCAAAACATAAATAAAACATATGGTATTTACGAGTAAATAAAAAAGGAGAAATAAAGATGAAAACTGATCCAATTAAAATGATATTTAAGGAGGGATTTGTTGGTGAACTATCCTCACCAACAAGTAAGATTAAAATAGGAAAACAAGAAAATGGCATAGCACCATATCATATGTTATATGGTGCATTAGGCGCATGTTTTTATGCTACATTTTTAAGTATTTCAGACAAGATGAGATTAACTTTTAGCGGTGCTGAAATTGAAATTACTGGAACAAAAAGAGATCAAAGTCCTGCAACTTTAGAGCAAGTCTATGTGAAACTAGTAGTTCATAACCCTAGTCACGAAGAAAAACTTAAAAAAGCAGCTCAACTTGGAGCTCAACATTGTTCAATCTATGAAACTATTAGTAAAGTTGCACAGATGAACTTAGAAATTATTTTTGAGTAAGGAAGATTAAATATGGCGACATCACTATCTTATGTGACTTATGTTTATGAACAATTACAACATTTTAATCAGATTAGATATAAAAAAATGTTTGGCGAGTACATGATCTATATCTATGAAAAGCCTACGCTTTTAATATGTGATCATCAAGTTTATCTTAAGATTATAGAATCGCTTAGTGATAAGATGAATCACCTAGAACAAGGCTATCCATATCAAGGAGCAAAACCACACTACAAGTTAAACATAGATGATATTGATGAGACTGTAAAAATGATTGAACTTGTTTTACCTTATTTAAAAGTAAAAGAAAAGAAATAGACAGGGTGAGTTTATGAATTATATTGAGACAATCAAAGCATACGAACCGAAAAATGAACAAGAAGAAGTGGATAAAAAGGCAATCTTAGCATTTATCAATCAAAATAAAGATCATCTTTATCGTACAAATTTGGTTGCACATTTAACATCTTCAGCAATTGTTATAAATGAAGCTTTTGATAAAGTTCTGTTCGCCTATCATAACATTTACAACTCATGGAGTTGGCTAGGTGGTCATGTTGATGGGTCTAAGAATTTATTGAATGTCGCTATTAAAGAAACTAAAGAAGAAACAGGGATTAAAACTGTTAGACCGTATAGCAAAGATATATTCATGATTGATGTGATCCAAGTAGAAAATCATGTAAAAAATGATCAATATGTACCTGATCATCTACACTTGAATGTTACGTATTTACTAATTGCTGATGAAAGAGAAACGTTAAGTGTAAAAATTGATGAAAACCAGGATGTTAAGTGGTTTGAAATCAAACGTGTACTTAATTATGTTACTGAAGAACGTATGAAAAAAATATATCAAAAAGCGTTTGATGCAATCAAGCAATTTAAAGATTAATGAGGTATTCTAAAGGTCATAGAAAAGAGAAAAATATGATGAAACAGGGATTATTCTTAAGTGATATAGGCTATATCATCTATGAGTATAAAGATGATAGACTTTATCATATGCGTATTGAACAAGATGTTGATTTATGTGCATGTTATGAGAACCATTTAAAGATCGATCATCAACTAGGATTGTATTTTAGAGGATTATTAACAACATTTGAATTAGCTATATCTTTTGATAAAGGTACAGACTTTCAAATTGAAGTTTGGAGAGAACTTCTTAAGATTCCTTATGGGCAAACAAGAAGTTATCAAGATATAGCGAGTAGAATTAATCGACCAAAATCAGTTAGAGCAGTTGGTCAAGCATGCAAGAAAAACCCGATTGGCATTGTTGTTCCATGCCACCGAGTTATTGGCAAAAACGGCTCTCTTACAGGATATTCGGGTAAGGGATTTCTACACTTAAAACAAAGTTTGCTAGATATAGAAAAAAAGCGAATTTCATGAGAAATCCGCTTTTATTTTTGAATGTTTATGAATGATTTGATATAATTCTTTCGCTTTAAAAGGCTTATATAAGATGTCGGTCATCCCATGATCTAAACATTTTTTTACATGATCTTGGTAAGTGTTTGCTGTCATGGCAATTATAGGGATATCTTGATCGTTTTTTCTAATTGTTTTAGATGCGACTAAACCATCAATGACTGGCATTGATACATCCATTAGAATAATATCGTATGGAAATTCCCTAAATTTAGATATTGCTTCCTTTCCATTAACCGCTGTAGTGACTCTTAAGTCAATATGCTTTAATAATTTTTCGGTTGCTTCTAAACTTAATAGGTTATCTTCAACAAGTAAAATATGAAGATTTTTTTGAGGGAGCTGATATGCTTTTTCAACTTGTTTTAAATCTTTATCATCAGTTAGTGTTATTGGTAGAGTACATGTAAATGTAGAACCTGCACCATAAGTGCTCTTTAGTTCTATTTTACCATCTATATGTTTAAGTAATTCATTAACAATGGATAGACCTAATCCGGATCCTCCAAAAGATGCAAATATATTTTTGTTAGCTTGTTTAAATTGATCAAAAATATGTGTTTGTTCTTCATCGGTCATACCAATACCAGTATCACTTATTGTTAATTTTAGGTCTGTTTGAGCGTTTTTAGATAATAGTTCTGTATGAATATCAATACCACCAGAAATGGTGAACTTAATCGCATTAGACACTAAATTGATAATGACTTGTTTTATGACATTAATCTCACTTTCAAAAGAGAAGAAATCTTTGTGTGTAACATGCAAATATAATCCTTTTTTCTTTAACTCTGCATGAAACATATCTTCTATATCATTTATTAACTGTTTGATAGAGATAACATCTTTATTTATGCTATGTTTTTGATGGTTTAAACGAGATAACTCTAATATTGAGTTCATCTGATGTAGTCCTTGTTCAAGTGCTAAAGACATCTTTTCAACATATGAACGATACTTTGGATCTAAGTTTGCATGCATTAAGAGTTCTAAATAACTAGTTAAAGAAGTTAAAGGTGTTTTTAATTCATGTGTGAGTTGATATAGCGTCTTTTCTTGTTCTTTCATTGTTTTATGTAAAAAACTAATATCTTTGTGTAACACATTTACTTCTGGTAATGGAAGTAGGTATCCTTGATTTGTATTTGGTATATAAATTAATTTGAAATGTTTATGCTCAAGTGAAGTTATCATATGACTTAATGGCTTACTCGCTTTTAAAAGTTGACTAATTTTCTCTTGATCTTTGTCGATAAAAAGGTTTCTAAAAGCATCTATAGTAATATTTTTTTTCACTGAAAGATAAGTTGATAATTCTGAAGATACACGTAATTGACTTGAATCTATCACTTCAAATGGTAAAATATATGCATATATGTCTTCTATGGATTTGGTTTTTCTAAAGTTGATTTTCATCATTCCACCTACCTTTGTTTAAGTATATTATACCATTATAAAGATGAAAAATGTGATGCATTGATGAATTATTTAGATGGACATGAGTAATTTAATGGTAAACTAAAGATAAACATTTTATATGTGATTATCATGAAATGATGAAAATGAGTTATAATTAATATATATATTAAAAAGGGGCATATAAAAACAGATGAAGCGTTATACATACAAACTTGGATTAGCATTTATCTTATCTTATATACTACTCATGGTGGTGGTTGTTTTTGCCTATACTCAAATTTCTCAAAATTTTGTTTTAAATCAAGCAGAAGATCATTTAATAAAATCTTCTGAAACGATTACCAAACAAGTCGAAATGCAATTAGCACATGACTATCAAAAATTTAAAGAAGAAATTGAAAAATTTCTTTTAAATGATCAAGTTCCACTAGTTGAGTTAGCTCAATTAGAACACCCATTAACTATATTAGATGAACCCTATGTATTTTATGGCATGATCGACATAGATTCAAAAACTGTAACTGTCCAAGAGCAAACTTATGTGTTTACAGATAGTTATAGAGAAGTAGATTATCATCAGGATGTTACATTTTATAGTTTTCAAAGAGCTTTTGAAGACGCAGATGATCAAGTGATGTATGGTGTTTTTAAAGTTAATGAGTATGTAGCATATTTTGACTTTGAAGTATTTATGATGAACTTTATGACATCTGAGAAAATTGAAAATGAATTTGTGATTATGGGTTCAGAAAACACAATATATTTATCATCTAGTTTAAATGACTCGCAAATACTATTTTATAATTTCATTAGACAATCAGGATATGATGAATCATTTATTAACGATATTAAAGCAGTTGTAATGAATCAAGAAAATGGTGTCTTCCAATTAAACTTTTTAAATGAAGCATCTATTTTAACTTTTGTTCCAATTGATACAGATTTATCTTCGAAAACGTATTACTTAGTGCAAATATATAGCGAACAAGATGTTATTGAATCGTTAACTTATTTAACCTCAACATTATGGGCACTATTCGCGGTCATTTTTGTTTTATTTTCAATTACACTTATCGTTATTTATAAGATACTTGAACAAAAGATTCATGACATAGAAAATGCAAGATTGAACTTGTATTATGCGAAACCTTTTGTATTAAAAGTAAAAAAATCTGGAAAAATTAAATCATACAATAAAGCTTTAGCAAAACTCTTACAAAAAGACAAAAAGTATGTTTATTTAAAAGATTTCAATATTAAAGATCTTATTGAAGATTCTTCAGTCGAAGAGATGTTGCATCGCCAAAAATCCTTTACAATCGTATTAGAGATTGCTGACAAGATTACTTATATAAGATTTATAACAACAAGATCAACAGGTGGATATATATTAATAGGTGATGATATTACTCATATTGAAGGTAGATTTGATGCTTATGAAAAACTTGCACTAAACAATCCAGTCACTGATTTACCGAATCAAAATGTTTTGATGAGTGATTTAGATGAGATTTTTTCAAATCCAGATTTACTAGCAGAAAATAACGTGCTTGCCACATTTGATATTGTCTCATTTTCTAAAATAAATCTTGTTTTAGGTGAGCAAAGTGGAGATAGATTCTTAAAGTTTATTGCTGAACTTGCTAGCGAATCATTAGAAGGGTATCCTGCTAAACTGTATAATTTAAAAGCAGATCAATTTGCAGTATTATTAACTGGGTTAGACTCTTATTCTTGGACTCAAACTTGGATGGATTTATTATTACAAAAATTAGATAAACCTATTACAATGGATCGAAATTTCTTAAATGTAGATATTAAAATCGGTGTTTTCAATATAGAACCACAACGTTATGAAATACTAACCCCTGAGATATCATTAGAAAATGCTAAATTAGCATTGAATCATGCTAAAGAAAGTTCGACACATCCATCGTTCGTTTATGATGTTTCTTTATCGTTAGTTGCATCTCGCGAACAAAGAATGGAAATGGATTTAGCTAATGCGATTACAAATCAGGAATTTCAAATGGCTCTTCAAGCACAATATAGCAATACAGAAGAAAAAATTATAGGATTTGAAGCACTTATTAGATGGACAAATCCTAAATATTCGAGTGAATCACCACTTAAGTTTATCAAAATGGCTGAGAAAAATAATATGATTGTTGATATCGGGCGGATAGCACTTCATGAAACATTTATGATTGCAAAAGAATTAGAACCTTATAATATTCATATATCATTAAACGTTTCACCAGTGCAAATGCTGCAAGCAGGATTTGTTAATGAGGTCATCTCTATCTTTGAGCAATATGAACTTAAACGTGGGAGTATTAGTTTAGAAATTACCGAAACATTTTTAATTGACTCATTTGAGTTAGTTATTAATAAATTAAATCTTTTAAAAAGACATGGTTTTAATATTCATCTTGATGACTTTGGTACAGGATATTCATCTTTACAATACTTAAGAGATTTACCCATTAACACATTAAAAATTGATAAAGCCTTTATTGATGATGTTGAAACGGATGCGCATAGTAGAGCTATTGTGACGATGATTTCTAATCTTGCTAAAAATATTAACTTAGAAGTAATTGCAGAAGGTATTGAAAATGAAAAGCAAAACCAAATTGTGTATAAAGCTGGATGTAACATTATCCAAGGATACATCATTGGACCACCAGTACCTAAAGATCAAGCTATTAAATTGTTAGAAGAGTATAATATTAATAAGACAAAACGATTAAATCTTGTGAAACAAACAAAAACTAAGGAGGCTAAGCGATGAATATTTTTAGAATCTATGATGCAACACCTGGCATGACTATTGCTATATTTGCGGTTATTGTTTTAGTGCTAGTTGGTTTAATTTATGTTTTAGCAAGATCATTTTTTAAAGAAAGAAAACGTATATTAGAAGAAAAAGCACTGACTATTGAAGGTGTATTAACAAGATCTGAGATCCATTCTGTTATTGCTTCATACATCGCTAAATCAAATAAAGAAACTCAATTTAGTTTAATCTATATCGATCTAGATAAATTTACCGACTTCGTTAATGCTTTTGGGAAAACTGAAAGTGAGAAAATCATTGAAAAGATTATTAAAAATATTGAAATGGTTTTACCTAAAGGTGTAAAGATTTCAAGAATGCAAAATGATGAATTCTTAATATTTTTAACGATGGAGTTTGATAGAACAGAAGCAGTTGACTTAGCAAATAAAATTAAGATTGCTATTGCAAGACAAATTAAGTTATTTGGTGATACTCAAATAAGTGCAACAGCATCGATTACGATTGCCTTTTATCCTGTTCATGGTAGTAACCTAAAAGATCTATTAAATTCGCTCCAAATAGCAACCTATATCATTAAAAAGAATGGTGGAGATAGTGTTAGAGTTTATAGTGATGAGATGAGTGATCAAGGTGGAGAACATGTTGAGTACTATTATCAAATTAAACATGCGATTCAGCATAAAGAATTCCAATTGTTTTATCATCCAATGATTAATATTAAAACCAATGATATCTATGGTGTTGAAGCACTGATTAGATGGAATCATCCAGAGCATGGATTGTTATCACCATTTAAGTTTTTAGGTATTATGGAACAATCTGGTGATGTTCACTGGATTGGGTTATGGGGATTAGAAACATTAATCAAAACATATCAAGAGTTAAAACAAGTATTTCCTAAAAAAGATATTAAGTATTCTATGAACTTAAGTCCTAAACAGTTGATGAATGATTCATTGCCTGGTGATTTTCAAAAAATATTAAAAAAATATCGTATGAATGCGGAACATATCATTTTAGAAATTATTGAGTTTGCTGTATTTGAAAAACAAGAACATATTTTTAAGAACTTAAGACAATTAAAAGATATGGGATTTAAAGTGGCAATCGATGGATTTGGATTAGATTATCAAACTTTATCAAAAGTAGAAAAGATGGACATTGATATTATAAAATTAGATAATGAGTTTTTAAAAGAGTCAGAGGCATATATGAAAGCTAAATTTGCTACACTGTTAGTTGAGTTTGCCCACAAGAATGAATATGAGATTGTTAGTGAGATGATTGAGACAAAAGAAATGATGGAAGAATCAAAGAATTATGACATCAATATCATGCAAGGATTCTATTTTACAAAACCACTTTCAGCTGAAGCGTTAAGAGGTTATATTGGTACCGAAGCGTGGCATGAAAAAACATAAAATCATATGGATTTGATAAAGACATTGCAGAAGCGATGTCTTTTTTTTCGCTTTATTATTACGTTTACCTTACAATCGTCTTAATAAAAAGTGAAGTAATTTTGAAATATAAAGAAAAGTGAAAAAGTAATAAATAATTAATGATTTCTTAAAACCATAGTAAGAATACAAGTGATAGAATGTTGATGTTAGAGGAGGTGGAGTCATGAAGTATCATAAAATCATAAAAGCTGAAAAAGCATTAAAAAGAAACAAATTATTTCGTATAGGTATCATCTTATCGGGTTTGTTTTCTTTGGCATTTGGTGTCGTAACATTTTATGGTCAAGATTCTGGAAACTTCATGATGTCTATTGACAGGGATGCATATAATAGAGGGATAGTATTATCTATTGATGAATCTTTTAATAATCCACAACCTAGATTAATGACGAATCCTATTAATGAAGCTAGAGATTTGACATATAGGTGGTTAAAAATCAATGAGGTTCAAAATACGAACGGTAATTATAATGATCCTGACTTTGACTATGTAGCATTTACTTTCTATATACAAAATACAGGAAGTGAAACAATTAATGTTTCTTATCATATTACCATTACTGATGTTGCAAACCAAATGGATGAAGCCATTAGAGTGTTAATTATTGAAGATGGTGTTGAAACCATGTATCAAAAACAAGATAAACCTGATGAGTTTGGCGCATTTCCGATATACCCACCTAGTCTACCAGAGCCTGTTTATTTCATTTCTGATCAAGTGATTACAAGAAAAACACTTAGAAATTTTAAACCGCTTGATGTGAAAAAGTTTAGTATTCTAGTATGGTTAGAAGGATATGATCCAGATACGACAGATGAAATATTAGGTGGAAACATAAAAATGGATATGTTGTTTTCAATCGATAATAGATCATGAGAAAAATATATATTTCAGTATTATCATTTTCCATGTTTACACTGATCTTTGGTACAGTAACCTATGCTTGGATAACAATAGCAACAGTCAATAATATAGAAGGTTTATCCTTATCCGCCTCAACAGGACAAGAACTACAAATTTCAACAGATGGGTTTAATTTTAGCACAACACTGAATCAAGTAGAAATGGAAGAAATCTTTAAAAACCAAAGTTTAACTGATGTAACCACAATCAATGGTATTGAATTTTATAACGGTGGCTTGCAACAAAAAGGATTAGCAAAACCTAATAGAGATTATGTATCTTTTGAATTATTCTTTAGAACAACACAAAAGGAAAAATATGTGTACTTAATTAATAACGTCTCAGATATCATGAGTTATGATGGTTCAATGGAAGGGACTTATGTCGTTTCTAGAGGTATTGAATGGAAAGCTCAAACAGATTTTCTATATGATATTGATGATGTCATAAAAAAAGGTGAAACAAGAACTTTTTATGCTAAAGACAGTGTTCGCATTGGGTTTCAAGAAGTGATCGACAGACCTTATGATCAAAGAAGTGAATCAGATCTAAAAACACTGATTTTTGATCCTTCAAAGAATGAACATAGAGGATTTGGTAAACCATTTGGAGCTTATAGTTATTTTGTTAATTATACAGGTATGATGATAGAGATACCCTATGAGATGCCAAACACAGTCTATGATTTGACTAAACCCTTAGAAGATAACCCGTATCAAGCAAATCATAACGAAAGTTTAATTACGGAAATGCAACCAACTGGATATTATGATGAACATGGGAAAATGATTTATCAATCAAAAGTTGTAGTAAATATATGGATAGAGGGTTGGGATGCTGATGCATTTGATGCAATCTTAAAAGATTATATCAAAATACAGCTTCAGTTTAAAAGTATGTCACAAAAAATGGTTTAAACATATGAAAATATGAAAACATATTAAAAAATAAAAGGAGAAAAGAAATGAGAAATATTTCTAGAAAATTATTATTATCATCACTAACTGTTGTTTTAACAGTTATTGCACTTGGAACGACAACATTTGCTTGGTTTACAATTACCAATACAGCAAGAATTAGTTCATTTGAAACACAAATTGCAGCAGAACAAGGGATTGAAATCGCTATTGGTATCATTAACCCTAGTTTAGAAATCGAAAACGAAACTAAATTTGAAGTAAGTACACCTTCAAGATTAAACTGGGTAACTACCTTAACTGCAGCTGATATTGAACAATTCATTCAAGATCATGTAGAAACAGGATTTAGATTTGAACATTTAACATCACCTAATGGAAGAACATTTTATACATTTACATCTGATGAAGTAGGAAATACAGTTACAAACGGTTACGTTGAACTACCTATTCACTTTAGATCAGGAGATGTTTATACAATCAACTGGTCAGCAGTTAATTTAAATAGTGGATCACCACTTCCAAGATGGACTTCTGATGTTGATCAATATACAAGTACTAATGGAAATATCGTTAATCGTAATGATGAAATTGTCGTTGATCCATCAAATGCAGTAAGAATTAGCTTTGATCCAGGCTCAGGTACACCTTTTGTCTATGAAAAACCATATGGTGGAACGAATATTGTTTTAGGTACAGGTGGGAATTTAACGCAAGAAGTTGATCCTGATAATGATCCTGAAACAGAAAATAGTTATATACCATCACAAATTGGTGCGCATAGTTATTATCATGCAAAAACAAATTTATTACCTGTAGGTATTGATAATGTTGTTACAGTTGAAACATTTACTGAATTTGCATCATATGGAGAAGAAGGAAGAACAGTACTTACATTAAATAATGGTGCTACATCATCAGCAGGTATGGAATACTATGGAACAGCAACTATTTATGTATGGATTGAAGGATGGGATGCAAACGCATATAACTCAATTTTAGATCAATATGTATATATCTCATTTACATTTAAAGGCATAAGCTTAGAAGATTAATACATATATATTAAAGGATAGATGATACTCATATCATCTATCCCTCCTTTAAGGAGGACATTTTTCATGAAGCACATCTTTAATAAAAAAGTAGTAAATATAAGTTTTAACATCATATTTTATACAATGTTAGTGGTATTAACTTTGTTTGCTTTAGCAAATATGAAAGTTAAAAATGAAAACAACATCGCGAATATTTTTGGATATGGTTTTTTATCTGTACAATCTAATTCAATGTTTGGAGAGTTAGATGATTCATTTGAAAAAGGCGACATGATACTGGTAAAAATGTTATCAGATCAAGATAAAGTAAATCTTCAAGTAGGAGAAATTGTTACTTATTATGATTTATCGATAAAAGCATTTAATACGCATAGAATTGTCGAGATTGATTTAGACGAAGGGTATGTCATTACAAAAGCTGATTATAATCCAGTAACTCAACAACCAAATTATAATTTAGATCAACCGGTTGCACTAGTTGATGTTATATCTAAATATCAATCACATACTACAAATGTAGGTAATGTACTTGATTACATGCAAACACCGTCAGGTTTTGCATTAACAGTTATATTGCCGGTAGTTATTATATTAGTATTTGAGGGGTTTATTTTATTTAGAAATATGATGTTAGTTCATAAAGAAAAAATAGAATATCAATATAAAGATGATTTGAAAAAAACTCATGAGTTACTTGAAATAGAAAAAGAGAAGATGAAAAAAGAACTCATGAAAGAACTTCAAAAGCAAGAAAACAAGTAAAAGATATCGGAGAAAAGTATGGTAGAATTCGCACGCTATTACATCAATTTCATAAGAAAGTTTTTTGAAGATATCGGTAAATTTTTCAGTACACTATTGAAGGCATTTACCGATTTAATTTTTAAAAATACTCAAGAAAACTATCAACTATTCTTAGAAGCTTCTCAACGCTACTCAGTTTTAGATTGGATTATTGGTTTTCTTGTGATTATTATGAATCTTATTTTTATAGGATTTTTAGTCATGAAACTTTCACAGTTTTTAGGCAGATATATTAAATTTGTTAAAACTGAAATTGAAAAAGCAGACTTAATTCAAGAGGTTGCTATTTTAAGTAAGAGAACTAAAGAAATCATCGAAGAAAAAAATAGAATATTAGCTTTACAAGTAGGTAATTTAGGCAAAACAGCAGATGAGATTGAAGAGGAAATTAAAGATAAAACACCTGAAGATATCGATGATGAACAAGCAGATGAAGAAAGTATTCCTTCTAGATTTATTAAGTTAACAAAAGTAGATATCAAATATAATAATCAATTACAAAAAGTATTCATGCAAGAAGATGATCTCATTACTTTAGAAGAAATGACAAAACAGTTTATTAATTTTTCTGCAAGTCAATTAGGACTCTATTATGACAGAAAAATTATATCAGCATTTTTTGCAGGTATGGCAGCTTCTAAAACAATGATCTTAGAAGGTATATCAGGTACTGGTAAAACATCTTTACCATATGCTATGGGTAAATTCTTTAATAATGATGCGCATATCATTGCAGTTCAACCTTCATGGCGTGATCGTGCTGAAATGCTTGGATATTTAAATGAATTCACTAAAAAGTTTAATGAGACAGATTTTTTAAAAGCAATTTATGAAACCACATATCGTGAAGATATAAATATAGTTGTCTTAGATGAGATGAACTTAGCTAGAGTTGAGTACTATTTTGCAGAATTATTATCATTATTAGAAATGCCAGACCCTGCAAAATGGTTAGTAGATGTGACTACGGATACGATAGAAGGCGATCCTCATCATTTAATTGAAGGTAAAATTTTACTTCCACAAAATGTTTGGTTTGTAGGAACAGCGAATAAAGATGATTCAACCTTTATTATTACAGATAAAGTATATGATAGAGCAACACCGATTGAGATCAATACGAAGTCTAGTTTCATAGATGCACCTAAGACAAATGGTGTTCACATGAGCTCAGAGTATTTATCTAAACTCTTTAAAGAGGCACAAAAAGAAAATGCGATAAGACAAGAGACTTTAGATAAACTAGAAAAACTTGATAGTTTTATTACAACCAATTTTAAAGTAACATTTGGGAATCGTATCATGAAACAAATTAAGACGTTTGTTCCAGTATATATAGGCTGTGGCGGTAGTGAATATGAAGCGTTAGATTATATGGTTGCTCGTAAAATATTTAGAAAGTTCGAAGGGTTGAATTTACCATTTTTGCAAACTGAAATAAATGAATTAGAAAAACTGTTAAGTAGACTATTTGGCAAAAATGAATTTATTGAATGCCAAGCATATTTAAAAGAGATTAAGATGTAAAGTAGGTGAGGTGAATCACATGAGTTTAACGAAGATGAATATGTATAAATCAATCGGATATTTATTGATTTCTATTTTCATGCTGAGTTGTGTAACTTATGCATGGTTTACCATTACTGATACCAATAATGCACATTTAACAACTAAAACCTCAGGAGTCGAAGCAGAATATCAATTTTATGTTTATAAAAATAAGTATCATTACGGATCTAACCATCAAACGTTAATTGATAATACATGTGTCATTGGTTCGGTTGAAGATTTGTGTTATCAAGAAATTAAAAACCCAATTTATCCTGAACTTATTGAAGGGAGTGTTGCACCTGGAGAAAGATTCTCATTTGCAATCGCCATTCAATCTCTTGGTTCAATGCAAGGTTATGTTGAGCTAAAGTTAGGCAATTTAGAATCTATTGGATATGATAGAGCAGAAAATAAAATTCAAACTGCGTTTGGTTATGAAGTTACAAAAATTAGTTATATCTATGATGATATTGAAACAGAAGATTTAAAAGAAGATTTTAATTATCAATCCTATAGACTATTTGATATAGATGATGTAAAAAGCTACCATCTCATTCAAGATGTGCCTTTAGTTCATGAAAATCAGTTTCAAGGAACTTTAGTCGTCTATTTTGATTTATATTATGATCCAACTGTCTTTGGTATAGATGAAAATGATATGCCATATACGAATAGTCATATTTTTATGCAACAAAGCTTACATGTACATGATGTCTATATGCATGTATCAACACAAAGGCAAGGATCATGAAAAAATATATCAGTTTACTAGTCCTATTGTTGATAGGTTTTTTACTCATAACAAGTGTTGTTTATGGCTGGTTTACATATGTACAGAGAAAATCTATAGCGACTTTCAATTCTCATGAACTTACCGCAGAAATAAAAATTAATGAATCTGTAGTTGAAGATAGCATCTATTTATCAAACTTAGCTTTTATTGATTTTGAAGATGATTTAATTAATGATAAGAATCATGCATTTAATCAAATGGCACAAGTTGTTAAATTAAATGTATCTCTTCATGAAAAAGCTCCTATATCAAGATTCATATTTGAGTTTGATGATATAGATGAGCCATTAATCTACATCATTATTTTAGATGATGATATAGTTGATTACTTTGCGTTTATAAAATCTATGATTGATGATTCAAGTTCCAAAGAAGAGATCTTGCTAAGTCTTCAATCCTATAATGAACAATGCATTAGTGACTTGTCACAGTCACTTGTGTTACCGGGGGAAAGTCGCACATTAAATATGGTTTTTTGGGCAGATTATGATCAATTAATTAATCAAAATGAGTATTTATCTTATCAAACGCAAATAGGATTTAAACTTAGCATTATCAATGCATATGGTGATTTATCATGAGAAAAGAAAAATTATACATCATTTTTTTATTGATGATTTCACTTGCTATATCTTCTTTAAGTTATGCTTTTTATCTAAACGAAAAGACGTATCAGTTCATATTAAATCAAGATGATTATGAAGTGGAAATAAGCTTACTTTTTAATCAAATTGAACACGATATGACGAGTGTGCATTTTGATATAGACAAAAGGGCTTATGAGATTAATTTATTTGATTCAGATGCAGAAAATTATATTGAGAATATAAACTTGATTTTAAACATTGATGTACCTGTTGCATCAAGAATGAGATTTAAGATCAAGGAGTCTTATGAACTGACAAGATACTATCAAAATCAAGAACAAACAGTTTTAAAAGAAATCATCTATATGACGGAAAAAGAAGAACCACATTTTCCATTTTCACTATTAAAAAAAGGAGATTTCCAAAACTATTTCCTACATACAGACGGGTTTTACTATATAAATGATGTCATTGATGTTAATCAAACATATCATGTGGATTTGATTCATTCAGGCATATCTTATCCAGTAAGAAATAACAGCTTATATTATGAGACATGTTACTTATATCTTTCATTTGAGATAGAGTTTTTACAGGCAAATCGTGTTTCTCAAGTGTGGGAAATTGATCCTGGTTTATTTATAGGATCATAGAAAGGAACATATGAAAAAAATTGGCTTAAAAAAAATAACACTTATCATATTACTATTAGCCCTGTTTCTTTATATAGGAACATTTTTTCATATGCACGATATCAAAGCAAACACTTATGAAGGACATAATCCTTGGTATGGACACGAATTAGATTTTCAAGAAATCAATGTAGATGCCATAGAGTTTGAAAGTATCTATGCGCCTTTTGAAAGCATCTCAAATGATAGTAGTCTTGTCGAAGAGGATAAGATTTATGTCATAGAGTCTGCAAATGACCTGTATTTGTTTTCTGTTTTAAGTAATGGCGAAGACTATGATATTTATAGAAGACTACACTATGTGTTAGGTAAAGATATAGATTATTATGATATTTTAGTGGTAGATAGTTCGAAGCACTTTGAGCCTGTTGGGTTTAGATATCCGTTTTTAGGAACATTTGATGGGCAGGGCTTTGAAATCACGAATTTATATATTGAACCTATTTTTGACTCATTTGTTTATGAAAATAAATATATGGGATTAACTTATTTATCGATGTTTTCACATATAGGTGCAACTGGAGTTGTTAAAAACTTAGGATTAATTAACCCTCTAATCATTCAACCAATTGAGTGGGGAGCAATGGCTTATGTATCTTCATTAGCAGGTTTAAATGAGGGTCATATACATCATACTTATTATATCGATACAAGAGGCCATCAGGCTGGATTTAATGCAGAAGGAGCATTTCATTTAGCAGGTTTAGTTTCTAAAAATACAGGCGTTGTTGAACAAAGCTTTGTTGCAAGTCCGCACATTAAAAGTTTAGCAGTATTAGAAAATGTGAGTACTTCTGCTATTTATACTGAAAATTTAGGGTTAATGAATCATGTTTATTATGACCAAGATTTACTTTATGATCTAGATACTGATTATAGTGGTCAAACAGGTTTATCTACAATAGAGTTTCAAAACGCTATGTTTTTTGATGATTCATGGGTTTTTAATGATCATTACACATCATTGACAGATGATATTTTGTTAAAACCACAATATTCTTTAAAAAATACTTATCCTATGTTACAAGGATTAAAGGTAGGCACAAACAAATTATTAATTTCTAATGCAGTTGATCTATTAATTATGAATGAACTTTTATTGATTGCCAATCCATTTAGATCTCAAACTTATGAATTGATTTCTGATATTGACATGTCTATGATTGCTAACGATGCTTATCAACAAGCAGCCATTGGCTTTAATGGTAGGTTAACATCTGCATTGGTATCTGAAGATAACATCTTATATCAAAGAAATGAGCTACAAGGTGGCAATCAAGCATATCACACAATTATTGGTTTAAACTTAACTCAAGCATCATATGTTTCTGAATATGCTTTATACGGTCTATTTAGTGTTTTATTTGGAAATGTTGAACATTTAAACTTTATTTATACGAAGATTGAAACTAGTGATATCAATCAAACCTATGAAAGAGAAGCATTAAATATTGGTGTTATCGCTGGACAAAGTGTCTTAGGTACAATCATTGATGTTCATGTTCATTTAGAGATGACTATTACAACAGCTACAACCTCTATTGGTAAAGTATCTTTAGGAGGTATTGTTGGAAGTGGTAGTGGTTTTTTACAAAGAGTATCTACAAGTGGTGATATTTTAATAAATGATCAGTACTATCAAGAAAAACTAGATGGTAGTGCTTTTTCTGGTATTATCGGTCATTCAGAAGATATAAGTTTAGAAGAAGTTTTAAGTGCTGTAGATATGTATAAGTCATCTTATGAAGTTATAAACGAAGGGGTTTCATATCTTGGTGGTATTATAGGTTTTGGTACAGTTGATACTCTTGATAAAGTCGTTTCAAAATCACAAATAAACTTACTTGATCATACATTCCACAATCAGCATTATATAGGTGGTATTTTTGGATATATTACGCATATTAAATCAGAGATAAAAAATATATATCATCAAGGCGTTATTCATATAAATGTTGATCAAGATTTATCATTAAAAATTAATGGTATTGGATATATTGTACATGATGACTTAAACACGATGATCTCAAGTATAACAAATCATGGGCTCATCAATTTAAATAAATATGAAAGTTTAACCCCAAGTGAACTCATACTTATGGATATAGACATATCATTAGGCTTAAGCATAGAAGGTAGTTTATCTGTCTATGGCTTATATCAAACAAAAGGACAACTTTTAGATTTATCTTTAATTAAAAACTTTAGTGGGTTAATCACTCATGTTGGTGATGAACCACTGAATTTAACAAAGGCTTATCAAAAAGCTAATCTTATTTTTCAATCTTCAGATGTTTTAACACAAGAACATATAAAAATATTTGGTATTGCGCTTGGAAGCGCAATATCATATGAACATCTTCGACAAGAAGGACATATAACGGTAAATGTTATGCATCCAAGCTATGATCTAGTTGAAGGTCATCTATATGTTTCTGGTATTTTTGAATCCATTAGTAACAGCCATACAGGTAGTGGTTTTTATCAAGGTGGAAACATCAATATTACAAAAGATGAATCTTTGGATGTTTCTTATCATGTCTATGTCAGTGGTGTTGGATATCAACATGAAAATACGACTTATGATTTGAGTAAAGGTGTGTCTCATGATTCTATAGAAATTACGGATCAAAAGGGTTCTTTTGATACAGCATTATCAAATGCAAATATTCTTGTTACTGGACATTTTGATGGTATGGTTTTTGCTAGTGGTATCGTTTTATATAATTATGGAACACTTTCAAACGCAATTAACTTAGGTGATGTGACGATTATAAACGATGTTTTATCACAAAATAATCGTATTGAAGCATCAGGTATTGCACATCAATTACTAGGTAAATATGCAAGAGTTAAAGATGCTGCAAATAATGGAGATATTAAAGCGGTATCTAATACAAATATGGGCTTTGCTCATGCAAGTGGTATTGTCTTAAGAAATGATAAGCTCTATGATGATCAAGATGTCACTTCAAGTGATGAACATCAATTTGCAAAAATTTTATTTAGTATAAATTATGGCGATGTTTATGCATATAATCATTCAAATGAAAGCTCATATACTATTACAGATGAAACAAAAAGTAAAGCAGCAGGATTGCTTGCGATTGGTCTTTTATCAGTCGTAAATAATACCAATTACGGAAATATTTACTCAAATCATTTAGCAAGTGGAATGATTGGCTTTATATATATGAATAAATTTGGAACATTAGGACAACATCAAGTCTATATGTCAAATGGGATGAACTATGGACTTGTTAGAGAAATTACTGCATATGATCCAGTAGATCAAACGTTTACGATTGATATGAATCAAGCACCATCAAGTGCATCTTATCAAGCATTTGGTGCAATTGTTGGAAAAATACATACCAATACTTCAACATGGGCATTTGCAGGAGATGTCATGTATCCTATTGATCGCGTTTATTTTGGATATTTAATCAATTTTGACGACAAAATTAATATGTTTGCAAGTGCACCTTCCTTATCTAGTAATTGGCAGGATGTTTTTGGAGGCGACACTCAAGCTGCAAATGAAGTTATTTTAAACATGTTAAAATATATGGCAACAACCAACCCTGATGATGATTCAACCGCACCATTTACATACTTTTATACAGGTGGATGGATTGGACAGTACTTAGGCAAACAAATCGATTATTATAGTATTAGTGATCAAGTTGGAGGGATGTTTTATGAGGATTTTGCGTTTAGATCTCAACGTCCAACATACTCTGGAACAGATCAATATATTAGAGATTATATATCTTACATTCCAAGAGATAAAGTAAATGACCAAATTATCACAAGACTAGAGATGCAAACTGAAAATACTTATCCAGGTATTTATGCATTATCAAGTAGTTCTGGCATAAACAATGGTATTTTTATACCAGACAATTTTAGGATTGAACTTTTAAAAGAATATAGTAGGGATTATCCTTTAGGTGATCAAAGCTATTTAGGAGATCCTGATGATCCATTTAGTATAAGTCACCAACTCTATAAAAACATGAGACAAATTAAGATGAATTTTGCATCAACAATATATGATCTAGAAATCATTGAATCGGATGCTTTTGGACAAGCAAAAGCTGAAGGAGTTACCTTAAAAGATCCAGTAATCGATGAAGCACGTAGTCTGATTACTTACTATTTACCAAGTAATGCACTTATTTTAGGAGAGCAGACCCCTACAATCATGAATGTGAAAAGTTATGTTGAAGTATCAGATGGGGTTGCTAATGCTAGAAAGGTGCTAGATATATTTCACTCAGGAGACCCTACATATACTTGGGTTGGAACACATGTTAAAGACGGTAATCAGATGGTTGAAGTTGGACCATATAAAACGACTGGATACTATCATCTAACTTCAGATTTAGTAACAACGACATCATATAGTAGAAATACACCTGTCTATACTTATACAGGAAACATCTATGATACGATAGGTGCTGTAGATGGATTATTTAAACATAAAGAGCATACATGGGTATTTCTCTTTTGGCATGCAGAAGGCTATATTGTAGAAGCAAACGAAGCTGAACAAGGTGCAGGTTATGGTGCATATGAACTCTATACAAAAACTAATTATCCACCACTATATCAGTATGTTGGACCTAGAGAGGGTATCACTTATGTCGAATCTGAGTTGATTGATGGGGTTTCAGTTTATGAACCTTCTGATGTATATTTTGTTGCGAATCTAGAAGAACATACATATCTTATCTCACAAAACGCAAGTCTTAAACATAATGATGTATCTATGTATGAACCTATTAGCATTCCTAGAAGTTATGGTATTTACGATTTAATGACTTATCAAGATGAGTATATTGATAGTGTTGAAGATCATTATGGTATGATTAGAGTGTTTTCTAATGCATATAATGAACATGATCCTGCAACTTATAAAGATTATGAAATTAGAGTCATTAGAACTGCTGATGAAAGCATTACTGATATGTTAAGTCTAACTGTAAATGGACAAAATGCTTTATCTCCTACAGATTTAAATCATCAAGTGACATCATTAATAAACTTAGATGGCACAAATAATCAAATACTCGTCGCATCATATGAAACGTATAATATATCGGATTTGTATGATATGTTAAAACATGTAGATATTTATCATTTTGAAACAGAAGTCAAAGTACATACATCTTTATATCGATTAGATTATGGACATGTTAGTACGATAAATACTTTTGATAATTTGACAGGTTCATGGGGATACGGATCCTTCGATATTTTATTTGAGCCTCTAGATGATTTTCCTAGTGGAAGCTATACGATGAGAACTACACTTTTATCTGGAAGTGTTTTTGAGATTCATTTTACAAAAGAAGAAAGTAGTGAAAAACAAGTTTTATTGCTAGAGTATCAAGATCAAGTTATTACTCCTGATGGGAATATGCATGTCTCATATGTTCCTTTTGGTATATATTATGATGAGGCAGTAAGTCAAACACAAATCGTTAATTTTAATGGTTTATCAGAATTAAGTAACATATATTATAGTGATTTAGCGTATGATGTTCCAGCGTATCTAGACAATTTAGTCATTAGTTATTTCTCGACATTACTAAGTGTTGATCTCATCATTTCACAATTATCAGATTTTAGATATCAATATGATGTAGTATATCTCATAGAGGCTGAAGACAAATCTACATCTACATTTACACATAGACTCATAGAGCATGAAGTTAATCTTGAGCCTATTCAAATATACAAAAATGGTGGGAAAATAGATGTAACATCTGATATTGATATATTTTATAATGAATCACCTACTGTTAGAGTTGTCTATGATTTAGAGCACGTCTATATGCCTACTCATGAGATTTTTAGCATCACTGATCAATATATGCCTTTAGAAACAGGAGAAGAAGCACTTCTTGATGTTGATTATTTTAAGAACTTTATCTTGAATGTAGGATTTGAGTTAGATTTTAATCAAGACGTTAACAAAGGTACTTTCGTGTTTAATTTAAATTATAACCATGAAGTGACTTTATGGAATTATACGTTTAATTGGCAACGTGCATTTGATAATATCACATTGCATAAACTTAGAAATGATGCATCAAAACTTACTGATGTTTTATTTGTCTCTGATACGATTTTTTCTGGATTTAACACGATTGTTGATATCGAATACATAACAACTACAATGTATGAGGAATATATCAATGATCCAAGTACAAGAAGAATTAATGTCTTACCGACAACAGGTATTGCTTATCATATGTATGACAACTATGATGCTTATTATGTTATTGGCCAAGTACAAAAAACGAATCTTGTAGCGTATGAGCCAATATTTTATGTTAGTGATCACGCAATGATAAGAAAAGTTATTAATGATCAAGAAATACACTATGATTTTCAATCTGAAGATTTATCAAGTGACTTTTCACCAATGGGAGATCAGTTTAATTTTGTTCATTATAGAGTATATGCTGAAGATTTTGACCAAAATCCTACACACTATACAGATTACTATATAGCTTTACAAGATGTTACAAACAATATACGATTTGAAATTACGATTGACAATCAGTCACTCAGGGACTTTAGAAGTATTTATGTATCCATAGATATTTGTCAAAATGAAGAGACATGTCATTTTGAAGATATTATTTACAAAATGAGTGTTTATGCTACGTATGACTACATAGAAGATATCTATAAACAAACACATTTTCAAACGACGATGCATGGAACTTATAAAGTTGATGTAGACTTACCTATTGGATATGAGTATCAAATAATTTTAGAACAATCAGCCATTGATGGAACCAGCTTTTATTTAGAAGATTCTATCTTGCCAAGAAAGTATTATTTGACAATTGTTATTGTTGATAATGATGAAGTCATTCCATGGGGGAACGGACACAAAATCAATCAAAATGAATAAAAATTAAATTTCCTTTACTTTAGTAAAGATAAAAGTGTTTACAAAAAAGTGAAAAAAAGTATTGACAAACAACTTGACTTGTAATAAGATTAAGGTACTAATAGGGAGAAATCCGATGTAAAAGGCAAACCTAGGGAAACCTAGCGGCGCAAAACTAAAGGGCCTGTAAAATGGTAGCCAGTTGTCATTAGAGATAATGATGCTGGCTTTTTATATTTTAAAAACAAATCAAATCCAATGTTATAAAGGCAAACTTAGGGCAACCTAAGGACGCAAAGCTATAGGGCCTAGAAATAGGTAGCCAGTTGTCATTAGAAATAATGATGCTGGCTTTTCTTATTTAATTACATAATGAATGTTATAAAGGCAAACCTAGGGAAACCTAGCGGCGCAAAACTAAAGGGCCTGTAAAATGGTAGCCAGTTGTCATTAGAAATAATGATGCTGGCTTTTTATTTTAAAGCTTAGGAGGTGAGTCTATGAGGCTTTCAAAAATATTAGAAGTAAAAAAAAGAAAACTCAGAAATAGAATATTCACCTTAGGGGTCATCATCACAGGTGTCTTAAGCATCGCATTTGCAGTCATTACATTTTATGGACAAAATGCTGGAAACTTCGTTATGTCAATGGATTACGACTCTTATAATAGAGGCATTCAATTATCCAGTGATAGAGAATTTACAAATCCAACACCAAGATTGATGACAGATCCAATCGATGACGCAAGAGATATGACTTATAGTTGGTTAAAGATTGAAGATGTCTTAAAGACTGACGGAAATTTTGTAGATCCTGATTATGATTATGTCGCATACACATTCTATGTTATGAATAGTGGTTTTGAAACAGTAGATATTACTTATCATATCAGCATGACAGAAAATCATAATAACATTTCAGAAGCGATAAGAATTTTGATTATAGAAGATGATGTAAAAGAAACGATGTATCAAGCAATTGATCCACTTGATAAAGATGGGAATCTTCCATATTATCCACAAGTTATGCCAACACCGAAATTTTTCATGAGTGATACAGTCTTGTTAAGAGAAAATTTCTTAAAATTTGAACCACTGCAAGTCAAAAAGTTTACAATCATTATGTGGCTTGAAGGGTATGACCCAGACACAAATGATACTGTTCTTGGTGGAAGAATAAGACTTAACATGAATTTCTCAATTATGAAGGATGAATAGGTGAACACATATGATAATTAAAAGAATTTATTTATCATTGATCACTTTAATGTTATTATTCATCACTTTAGGAACTGTAACATTCGCATGGATTTCAATGTCATTGATTAATAATATAGAAGGCTTATCATTAAGCGCTTCTGGTGGAGATGAGTTACAAATCTCATTAGATGGTATAAATTATAACTCGGTATTAACAGCTGAACAACTTCAAGAGGTATTTGAGAATATTAGATTAGTTGATGTGACATCAACAGATGGACTTACTTTTCAAACAGGTGGTCTTAGAGAAGAAGGACCAGCTATAGCGAATGAACATTATTTATCCTTTGATTTATGGTTTCAAACTTCAGTTAGAGAAAGACATGTTTACTTAGTAAATGATGTTAGTGATCAAGTAGCATATGATACATCAGCAACCGGAACATTTGTAATTTCAAACGGTGTGATGTGGACAGCAAAACACACCTTCTTAAATGGACCTAATGTTGATGACATCGTTCATAAAGGCGATGAAGGTAGATATTATGCTAAAGATAGTATTAGAGTATCAATTACTGAATTTAAAGATGAGTATAATGAAAATGATTTAAGAGTAGAAAGTGATTTAAATCAATTCATCTTTGATCCAAGTGGTAACGAACTTAGAGGATACGGGAAAACTTATGGAGCGTATAGTTATTTTGTAGCTAGAACAAGATATTATATAAACCTTCCAACGGATATCCAAGAGGTAAGTTATAGACTTACAGAAATAGATCCATATAATCCTTATCAAGCTTTAGATAATGAATCCTTAGTTGCAATCTTGCAACAAACAGATGAAATAAATGAAAAAGGTAAAACAATTTATAGAGGTAAGGTAAGAATTAATATATGGATTGAAGGATGGGATGCAGATGCATTTGATGCGATTGAAAATGATCGTGTGAAGATCCAATTGCAGTTTAAAGCACTAATTCCACCAGAATTACAGGATTGACTTAACGAAAGTTAATTAAAATAAAAAAAAAGAAAAGAAAAAAATAAGGAGACTAGAAAAATGACAAAGATTACAAGAAAGTTATTATTATCGATTATTACGGTTGTATTAACAGTGGTAGCACTGGGAACTACAACATTTGCGTGGTTTACATTAACGAATACTTCAGTGGTACAACCATTTGAAGCTGAAATCGTTGCTGA
>WPCH01020204.1_pt1 | contig 39403 bp, 45 predicted proteins | sample 5399881 | NCBI WGS metagenome assembly WPCH01 (sample SAMN12869468, study PRJNA574797) | sludge metagenome | isolation source: wastewater treatment of pH5 | place: China:Beijing | collected 2019-05-20
GCCGCGCTGAGCATGTGCGACCCCTGGCCGCCGGCCAGGCGCGCCACCGGCGTCCCCGCCGCCCAGTCCAGCACCACGCGCAGCAGCTCACGACGCCCCCTGGGGCCGCGCCGGGAGAAGCCGGCAGTCACCGGAAAGCGCTGCAGCGGCGCCGCCTCGCGGCCCTGGCGGACCTGCACGAAGGGCAGTGCCAGCAGCTGCCAGCCCACCAGCGAGGCCACCGGATTGCCCGGCAGGGCAATCAGCGGCGTGCCGGCCTGGAGCGACTCGCCCAGGTAGCCCAGCGCGAAGGGCTTGCCGGGCTTCATGGCCACGCCGTGAAAGGCGATCCCGCCCAGCCGCTCGATGACCGGTCGCACATGGTCCTCCTCCCCCACCGATACGCCTCCGGTACACATTACCAGATCGGCCGTATCACGGGCCTCGGCAAAGGCGTGATGCAGGTCAAGGGGAGCGTCCGGAATAACGCCGAAATCAAGCAGTTCACAGCCGGCCTGGGCCAACAGGGCCGCCAGCATGACGCGGTTGCTGTCGTAGACCTGGCCGGGCACCCGAAGGGCACCGGGCTCGATCAGCTCGTCACCGGTGGAGAGCAGCGCGACCTTGAGCCTGCGTATCACCGCCACCTCGCTGACGCCGTGGCTGGCCAGCAGGGCGATGGCCGCCGCGTCGAGTCGCGCCCCGGCCGGCAACAGCAGCTCGCCCGCCCGGGTCTCCTCGCCGCGGCGGCGGATATTGGCTCCCTCGCCGAGCTCGCCCTCGACGTGCATGCGCCCCTCGGCATCCAGGGTCACGCGCTCCTGGGGCACCACGGCATCGGCGCCCAGCGGCACCGGCGCGCCGGTGAAGATCCGCGCGCAGCCACCCGCCGGCAGGTGCATCACGCCGGCCCCGGCGGGCACCCGCAGGGCCACCGGCAGGCCCTCTGGGGAGCGCTCGGTCAGGCGCAGCGCGTAGCCGTCCATGGCGCTGTTGTCGACCCCCGGCATGTCCAGGGTCGCGAGAACATCCTCGGCCAGCACCCGGCGGGCAGCCTCGGCGAGGGATACCCGCTCGGTGCCGTCGACGGGGCGGGCCGCCTTGATCATCCGCGCCCGGGCGTCGAAGAGATCGAGCAGGCCCGGGGTGATGACCTCGGCGCAGCCGCAGCCGCTCATGACTCCACCGCCTGACGGGGCGCCTCGCCCTCGGCCGCCGGCCTGGGCGCCTGCCGGCTGGCGCAGCGCTCGGCCTGCGGCAGCACCATGGCCACGAAGTTGCAGGGCCGGGTGCGGGCATCGAGCTGCTCAACCAGGATGCCATCCCAGGCGGTGGCGCAGGCCTTGGGCGAGCCGGGCATGGCGAACACCAGGGTGCGGTCGATCAGCCCGCCCACCGCGCGGGACTGGATGGTGGAGGTGCCGATGCTCGCAAGCGACAGCTGGCGGAACAGCTCGCCATAGCCGTCGATGGCCTTGTCGAACAGCGGCGAAAGCGCCTCGGGGGTCCGGTCGCGCGGGGTAAAGCCGGTGCCACCGGTGACCAGCACCACCTGGATGTCGTCACGCACCACCCACTTCGAGACCACCGCGCGGATGCGATAGATGTCGTCGGGCACGATGCGCCGCTCCACCAGGGCGTGCCCGGCCTCGGTGACGCGCTCGCTGAGCAGATCGCCGCTGCCATCCTCGTCGAACCCGCGGGTGTCGGAGACGGTCAGCACAGCGATGCCCAGCGGGGCGAAGGGGGTGTTGGCGTGGACATGGGCCATGGGGTCCTCCTGACCGCCCGCGGGGCGGGCGGCGGCAAGCATGAGAAATATCAGCAAGGTGTAGAAATCGCCGAGAAGGATGAAGCGCAAGGCGCAAGGCGCGCAGCAACCGGAGCCTAGTGGTTTCTAGGTGAGGATTCGACCAGGCTGGTGCTCCAGCGCCGCGCAACGCAGCGATTCGCCTGCGCAGGCATTTCTACTGCATCAGCGAGTTGGCGCTGTCGTCATCCAGGTTGACCCCCTCGACGCCGATCTCCGACTCCAGCACCAGCAGGTAGTGGCGCAGGGCGCGGCGGGTGGACTGCTCGCGCAGGCTGTGACGCACGCGCTCGGCCACCTGCTCATAGGGCAGCTCGCGGCCCTCGACGCGCTCGTCGATGGCGATCAGGTGCCAGCCGTAGCGAGAGGCCAGGGGACGGTCGTGCAGCCCCTCGGGAAGGTGCTGCAGGGCGCGGTCCAGCTCGGCAACGGTCTGGCCCGGGGCCAGCCAGCCCAGCTCGCCGCCCTGCTCCTTGGAGGGGCAGGCGGAGAAGCGCATGGCGAACTCGGTGAAGCGCTCGGGCGAGGACGCGAGCTCCTTGAGCAGCTTCTCGCCCTGGCGGTAGCCGGCATCCCGGGCCTCGGCGTCATCCGGTGCCGCGGCAAGCAGGATATGGCGCACCCTCAGGCGGGTGGGCTCGCTGAAGCGCTCGACGTGGGCGGCGTGGAAGCGGCGACAGTCCTCCTCGGAGGGATCGGGAATGTCGAGCTCCTTCTCGAGCAGGGCGGCGATGGCGGCGTCGCCCTCCTCCAGCGCCTCGCCCGAGACCTCGGCGAGCCCCAGTTCGGCGGCGCGCTGGCGCAGCAGTTCGCGAACCACCAGCGCCCGGGCCGCCTTGAGCTGGGCGGTACCGGCGGAGTCCGCCGGGTGGTACTGCATCTCCTGGGCGATGTCGGCTTCCTCGATGGTGACCGCGCCGACCTTGATGGGAGGGGGGCTCGCGCCCCCCGGGATCATCTCGATATCGATCTTCTGCATGAAGCTTTCCTCACTAGTGAAACTGTGCGAACGATGGTCAGGCTAGGCGGGGGTCGGTGAAAAACGCGGAGTTTACGAGTCTGTAAATGAGCATTTTTGAACCGATCCCCAACAACGCCTGGCCGAGTGCAGCCAGTTTCAGCCTCTTTTACGCACGAGCTGGTAACGACGGGTGATGTAGCCGAGCGGAACGCTCCACACGTGCACCAGGCGCGAGAAGGGGAAGAGCAGGATGATGGTCAGCCCCAGGAAGATATGCAGCTTGTAGATCCAGGAGACGTTCTCCATGTAGGCCGCCGCGCCGCCGCCGAAGAAGACGATGGCCTGGGCCCAGCTGGAGAGGGTGACCATCATCTCGCCGTCCATGTGGCCCAGGGAGAAGAAGATGGTGATCATGCCCAGGAAGGCCTGGAAGACGATCAGCCCGAGGATGGCGGTGTCCATGGTGCTGGAGGAGGCGCGCACCCGCGGGTTGGTGATGCGGCGATGCAGCAGCATGGCGCCGCCCACCAGGCACATGGCCCCGGCGATACCGCCCACCACGATGGCCAGCAGCTGCTTGGTGCCGGCGTGCAGGAAGGGCGAGTAGACCCAGTGCGGCGTCAGCATGCCGAAGAGGTGGCCGAAGAAGATCACGATGATGCCGATATGGAAGAGGTTGCTGGCCAGGCGCATGTTCTTCGACGAGAGCATCTGGCTGGAGCCGGTCTTCCAGGTGAACTGACCGTGGTCGTAGCGCAGCAGGCTGCCGACCAGGAAGACGGTGCCCACCAGGTACGGGTAGTAGCCGTAGATCAGGTGGTCGAGATAGGTGCCGAATGCGGACATGGTGATTCTCCTGTTAACGACCCGTCACCGGAGGCATCGCCTCGGGTGAGAGAATGCGAACGGCCTCGCTCTGCACGCCCTGCTTGCGCTCGGCCAGGCGTCGGCCCTCGGCGGACTGCAGGGCGCAGTCCTGGTCGGACTCGGCGGAGAAACGCACCGCCTCCTCTTCCCAGACCGCATCCAGCGCCTCGGGGGTGTCATCGCGGGACTCGCCCTGGACCTCCTCGCGGTGGGCGTCGGCCTCGGCTTCGGCGCCGATCAGCGCCAGCAGCGCGCGCGGCACCAGGGCATGATCGGCACCGCGCTCCTCGAGGCGCGCGGTGATCAGGCCGAGGATGTGGCGGATCTCGCCCAGCCAGCGGCCGATCTCGGCTTCCTCTCGGGTGGAGAGGTACTCCAGGAAGATCGGCAGGTAGTCGGGCAGCTCCCGGGCATCCAGCTCGAAGCCGGCGGCCTGATACTCCGCCATCAGGTCGACCATGGCCTGGCCGCGGTCGCGGGACTCGCCGTGGACATGCTCGAAGAGCAGCAGCGAGGTGGCGCGCCCCTTGTCGAAGCGGGCCACGTACTCGGACTGCAGCTCGAGCAGGTCGCCGTCGGCAATGCGCTGGCACCAGTCCATCAGGGCGGTGCGCAGCGCCGCCGGCAGGCGGCGCTCCTGGTCGATGATCTCGATCAGCTCGCCGGCCGCGGCCTGGAGCTCCTCGGTGGGATAGTCGAGCAGGCGGGCCAGCACGCGCAGGCTGCGCATGCCAACCGCCGGCGCGGCCATCTTCAGGGCAGCATCAGCCATGACGCACCTCCTCGGCTTTCTCGTCGCGCCGCCCATCGCTCTGCGGATCGAAGGATTCCACCGGCTTGACCAGGGTGGTGGTCTGGGAGCGGCCGTTGAACAGGCTCGGCTTGCTCTCGCCGTGGCAGCCATCGCCGAAGGTGAAGCCGCAGCCGCCGCGCTCCGGGAAGGCCTCGGTGGCCATCTCGCGGTGGCTGGTGGGGATCACGAAGCGATCCTCGTAGTTGGCGATGGCCAGGTAGCGGTACATCTCCTCCACCTGCGCCTCGGTCAGCTCGACGTCCTCCAGCACCTCGGTGTTGGCCTGGCCGTCCACGTGCTTGCCACGCATGTAGAGGCGCATGGCCATCAGCCGCTTGAGCGCCAGCACCACGGGGGCCTCCTCACCGGCGGTGAGCATGTTGGCCAGGTAGCGCACCGGGATACGCAGCGACTCGATCTTCGGCATCACGCCGTCGAACTCGATCTTGCCGGCCTCGGCGGCGGACTGGATCGGCGAGAGCGGCGGCACGTACCAGACCATGGGCAGGGTGCGGTATTCCGGGTGCAGCGGCAGCGCCAGGCCCCACTCCATGGCCATCTTGTAGACCGGGCTCTCCTGGGCGGCCTTGATCACGTTGTCGGTGATGCCGTCCTTCTTCGCCTGGGCGATCACCGCCGGATCGTTGGGATCCAGGAAGATCTCGCACTGGCGATGGTAGAGGTCGCGCTCGTCCGGGGAGCTGGCCACTTCCTCGATGCGGTCGGCGTCATACAGCAGCACGCCGAGGTAGCGAATGCGGCCCACGCAGGTCTCGGAGCAGATGGTCGGCTGGCCGGCCTCGATGCGCGGGTAGCAGAAGATGCACTTCTCCGATTTCCCGGTCTTCCAGTTGTAATAGATCTTCTTGTAGGGGCAGCCGGAGATGCACATCCGCCAGCCGCGGCACTTGTCCTGGTCGATCAGGACGATGCCGTCCTCCTCGCGCTTGTAGATCGCACCGGACGGGCAGCTCGCCACGCAGGTCGGGTTGAGGCAGTGCTCGCACAGCCGCGGCAGGTACATCATGAAGGTGTTCTCGAACTGGCCGTAGATGTCGGCCTGCACCTTCTCGAAGTTCATGTCGCGGCGACGCTTGGCGAACTCGGTGCCGAGGATCTCCTCCCAGTTCGGGCCCCACTCGATCTTCTTCATGCGCTCGCCGGAGATCAGCGAACGCGGGCGCGCCACCGGCTGATGCTCACCGATCTTGGCGGTGTGCAGGTGCTCGTAGTCGAAGGTGAACGGCTCGTAGTAGTCGTCGATCTCCGGCAGGTCGGGGTTGGCGAAGATGTTCGCCAGCACCCGCCACTTGCCGCCGATCTTCGGCTCGATCTTGCCGTCCTTGCGGCGCAGCCAGCCCCCCTTCCACTTGGTCTGGTTCTCCCACTCCTTGGGATAGCCGATGCCGGGCTTGGTCTCGACGTTGTTGAACCAGGCGTACTCGACGCCTTCACGGCTGGTCCAGACGTTCTTGCAGGTCACCGAACAGGTGTGGCAACCGATGCACTTGTCGAGGTTGAGGACCATGCCTACCTGGGAACGAATCTTCATTTCACGGCCTCCTGCACGTAGTCATTGCCCTCGCCATCCAGCCAGTCGATGTGCTTCATCTTGCGAACCATGACGAACTCATCGCGGTTGGAACCGACGGTGCCGTAGTAGTTGAAGCTGTAGGAGAGCTGCGCGTAGCCGCCGATCATGTGGGTCGGCTTCGGGCAGACCCGGGTCACGGAGTTGTGCATGCCCCCGCGGGTGCCGGAGACCTCGGAGCCCGGCACGTTCACCTGGCGCTCCTGGGCGTGGTACATCATCACCATGCCGGCCTTGACCCGCTGGCTGACCACCGCCCTGGCGGCGATGGAGCCGTTGGCGTTGTAGAGCTCGACCCAGTCGTTGTCCTCGATGCCCACCTCGGCGGCGTCGGTCTCGGAGAGCCACACCACCGGGCCGCCGCGGTTCAGCGTCAGCATCAGCAGGTTGTCGCTGTAGGTGGAGTGGATCCCCCACTTCTGGTGCGGCGTGATGAAGTTCAGCGCCTTGCTCTTGTAGCCGTTGTCTGCCGGCGCCTCGAAGCTCACCAGGGTCTTGGTGTTGATCGGCGGACGGTAGGTCAGGAGGCTCTCGCCGAAGGCGCGCATCCAGGCGTGATCCTGATAGAACTGCTGGCGGCCGCTCACGGTGCGCCACGGAATCATCTCGTGGACGTTGGTGTAGCCGGCGTTGTAGGAGACGTGCTCGTCCTCGAGGCCGGACCAGGTCGGGCTGGAGATGATCTTGCGCGGCTGGGCGACGATGTCGCGGAAACGGATCTTCTCCTCTTCCTTGTTGATCGCCAGGTGGGTGTGATCCCGCCCGGTGATCTTGGAGAGCGCGCCCCAGGCCTTCACCGCCACCTGACCGTTGGTCTCCGGCGCCAGGGTCAGGATCATCTCGGCCGCGTCGATGGCGGTCTCGATCTGCGGGCGGCCCTTGGAGGAGCCCTCCAGCTTGCGATGGTTGAGCTTGCCGAGCAGCTCCACCTCGGAGTCGGTGTTCCAGCTGATGCCCTTGCCGCCGTTGCCGATGCTCTCCAGCAGCGGGCCCACGGAGGTGAAGCGCTCGTAGGTCTCGGGGTAGTTGCGCTTGATCTCGATCAGCGCCGGCATGGTCTTGCCGGGGATCGGCTCGCACTCGCCCTTCTTCCAGTCCAGCACTTCGGGCTGGGCCAGCTCGGCGGGGGAGTCATGCTGATGCGGCAGGGTGACGAGATCGGTCTCCTCGCCCAGGTGCCCCACGCAGACCCGGGAGAACTCCTTGGCGATGCCCTTGTAGATATCCCAGTCGCTGCGCGACTCCCACGCCGGGTCGGTGGCCGCGGTCAGCGGGTGGATGAAGGGGTGCATGTCCGAGGTGTTGAGGTCGTTCTTCTCGTACCAGGTGGCCGTCGGCAGCACGATGTCCGAGTAGAGGCAGGTGGAGGACATGCGGAAGTCCAGGGTCACCACCAGGTCGAGCTTGCCTTCCGGCGCCTCGTCGTGCCACTTCACCTCTTCCGGCTTCTGGCCGCCGAAGTCGCCCAGGTCCTTGCCCTGGATACCGTGGCGGGTGCCCAGCAGGTACTTGAGCATGTACTCGTGGCCCTTGCCGGAGCTGCCCAGCAGGTTGGAGCGCCAGATGAAGAGGTTGCGCGGGAAGTTCTGGGGGTTGTCCGGATCTTCCGCGGCGAAGGCCAGCTTGCCGGCCTTGAGCTGCTCGACGGCATAGTCCTTGGTGGACAGGCCGGCGGCCTCGGCGGCCTTGGCCAGGCGCAGCGGGTTGGCACCCAGCTGGGGCGCGGAGGGCAGCCAGCCCATGCGCTCGGAGCGCACGTTGAAGTCGATCAGGCTGCCGCTGTACTTGCTGTGGTCGGCGAGCGGGGAGAGGATCTCCTTGATCTCGAGCTTCTCGTAGCGCCACTGGGAGGAGTGGTTGTAGAAGAAGGAAGTGGAGTTCATGTGGCGCGGCGGACGGTTCCAGTCCAGGCCGAAGGCCAGCGGGGTCCAGCCGGTCTGCGGGCGCAGCTTCTCCTGGCCGACATAGTGGGCCCAGCCGCCGCCGCTCTGACCGATACAGCCGCACATGATCAGCATGTTGATCAGGCCGCGGTAGTTCATGTCCATGTGGTACCAGTGGTTCATCGCGGCACCCACGATGATCATGGACCGGCCCTGGGTCTTGTCGGCGTTCTCGGCGAACTCCCGGGCGATGCGCGCGACCTGCTCGGCGGGCACGCCGGTGATCTTCTCCTGCCAGGCGGGGGTGTAGGGCTTCACCTCGTCCAGGGAGGTGGCGCCGTCGTCCTCGCCGAAGCCGCGATCGATGCCGTAGTTGGCGCACATCAGGTCGAAGACGGTGACCGCCAGCACGTCGGTGCCGTCGGCCTTCTTCAGGCGCTTGGCGGGCAGGCTGTGGTAGAGCAGCTCGTCGCTGGCCCCGCCGCTCTCGACGTGGTCGAAGTGCTCGTGCTTGAGACCGCCGAAGTAGGGGAAGGCGACCTTGGCGACGTCGTCGTGGTGGTCGGCCAGGGTCAGCAGCGGCTTGATCTCGTCGCCGGCGGCGTCGCGGGGCTCGAGGTTCCACTTGCCCTCCTCGCCCCAGCGGAAGCCGATGGAGCCGCGCGGCACCACCAGCTGGTCGCGGCTCTCGTCCCAGGCCACGGTCTTCCACTCGGGGTTGTTGTCCTCGCCCATGCCGTCGGCGAAGTCGCTGGCGCGCATCTGCTTGCCCGGCACGTAGCTACCGTCCTCGCGCTGCTCCAGCTCCACCAGGAAGGGCATGTCGGAGTACTGGCGCACGTACTCGGTGAAGTAGGCGCTGGGCTTCTCGAGGTGGAACTCCTTGAGGATCACATGGCCCATGGCCATGGCGATGGCCGCATCGGTGCCCTGCTTGACCGACAGCCACTCGTCGGTGAGCTTGGAGACCTCGGCGTAGTCCGGGGTGATGGAGACGGTCTTGGTGCCCTTGTAGCGCACCTCGGTGAAGAAGTGGGCGTCCGGGGTACGGGTCTGGGGCACGTTGGAGCCCCAGGCGATGATGTAGCCGGAGTTGTACCAGTCGGCGGACTCGGGCACGTCGGTCTGCTCGCCCCAGGTCTGGGGGCTGGCCGGCGGCAGGTCGCAGTACCAGTCATAGAAGCTCATGCAGACGCCGCCGATCAGCGACAGGTAGCGGCTGCCCGCGGCGTAGCTGACCATGGACATGGCGGGGATCGGCGAGAAGCCGATGATGCGATCCGGGCCGAACTGCTTGGCGGTGTAGACGTTGGAGGCGGCGACCAGCTCGTTGAGCTCGTCCCAGTTGGCCCGCACGAAGCCGCCCATGCCCCGGGCGCGCTTGTACTGCTTGGTCTTGGCGGGATCCTCGACGATGGAGGCCCAGGCGTCGACCGGGTCCTTCTTCTCCTTGAGGGCGTCGCGCCACAGCTTGAGCAGCGGCTTTCTGATCAGCGGGTACTTGAGGCGGTTGGCGCTGTAGAGGTACCAGGAGTAGCTGGCGCCCCGCGGGCAGCCGCGCGGCTCGTGGTTGGGCAGGTCCGGGCGGGTGCGCGGGTAGTCGGTCTGCTGGGTCTCCCAGGTGACCAGGCCGTTCTTGACGTAGATCTTCCAGCTGCAGGAGCCGGTGCAGTTCACCCCGTGGGTGGAACGCACGACCTTGTCATGCTGCCAGCGCTGACGATAGCTGTCCTCCCAGCCGCGCGACTCCTCGCGGGTCTCGCCATGCTCGTTGGCGAAGGGCTCGCGGGCCTTGCGGAAGAAGTTCAGCCGATCAATGAAGTGACTCATGGTCGATCTCCAGGCTTCTTGGAAAGTGGGTGTGACCGCCCTGGGCCACCCGGCCTGCCGTGCGGCGCGACGCAATGGACCGCACGCCAGGCAGGAACCTTGGGGATGATTCTGGGCGAAGGCGCCGCGGATTACTGCGGGTTTACCTCCATATACCGCCCCTCTACCCCCAAGGTGATAGACCCGCCGAACCAGGGGGATAAGCCCGGCGGTTCAGGCCTGTTGGCCGCGGCCGCTGGCGTGGTCCCAGACCATCAGCAGCATGCAGGCCACCAGCGAGCCGTAGAGGAACATGAAGCCGGCGGTGCGGATGCCGATCCACTCGTTGCCGACCACAAAGACCAGCGGCAGCAGCGCCGCAAAGAGCCCACCCAGGGTCATGGCCAGGCCGCCCACCAGGGGCATCCGGTCGCGGTGATCGCGATGAATCAGCCGCATCAGGCTGCCCTTGCCGACGCCCATGGCAGCGCCCATGGCCACTAGCAGCAGCAGGAAGCCCCACAGCGGCGCCTCGTAGTGCAGGATGATGGGAGCATGTACCCCCTCCACCTGCATGACGAAGGGGGGATAGGAGAGCAGGAAGAGACAGACCAGCACGAAGGCGCTGACCCACCAGCGCAGGGCTCGGAAGTCGCGCCGGTCGGCCCAGGCGCCACCGACGATCTGCCCGCCCCCCACCGCCAGGACGAAGGGCACCGCCGTCAGGGCGGCCTGCTTGAGGGGAAGCGCGTACTGGGCGCTCAGGTAGGCGGGCAGCCAGAGCGCCAGGGCCAGGAAGGCGCCGTAGAAGAAGCTGTAGACCACCGCCAGTCGCCAGAGCTGCCAGCTGGCCAGCTGACGCAGCATGCCGAGCGTTGAGCACTGCCCGGGCAGCGGTGCCTCCGGCGCCGGATCATCGTCGGTAAAGAGCCACAGCAGCGCGGCCACCGCCAGCACCGGCAGGAGATAGAGGAGCGGCGCGACCCGCCAGCCGTAGGCCTGGCTGATCAGCGGCAGCAGCAGGTAGCTGAGCCCGGCCCCCACCATGCCGGCGCCATAGAGCCCCAGCGCCAGGCCGGCGTGGCGGCGCGGACAGAGCCCCGCCACATAGGCCAGCCCCGCCGACAGCGACCCAGCCCCCAGGCCGAGGCCGGCGCCCACCAGCAGCAGATGGGGGTAGTCGCGGGCCTGGGAGAGACCCCACAGGAAAGGACAGATCAGCAGCAGGCAGGCGATCATCACCCGGCGCCCGCCGAAGCGCCTGGCCAGTGCCGCCATGGGCAGCGACGCCAGCCCACCAACGGCCATGGGCGTGGCCAGCAGCAGCGCAAAGCGTGCCTCGCCGAAGCCGAGCACCCCCTTGAGCTCTACCCCCAGCACCGCAAAGATGGTCCAGCTGGCGAACACCAGCGCAAAGGCCAGCGGCGCGAGCAGCACGACGGCCAGGGGCCGATGGCCCCCGGCAGGATCCAGGTCTGGCTGATAGGCAGCAGGCATCATGGCGGGCCGGGGAACGAAAGGTGTCTGGACAAGTCTCCGTAGGGGAACCCACCGGGTCAAAGGGGCATAGGGGGTATGCGTTATACCCCCATGGGTGTAGTAGACTGGTACTCTCCTGAACGATCGCGAGGCGCAATGAAACTGCTGCGACACTCCCTGGTGGCTCGGATCATCGCCTCGTTGCTGGCCGTCAGTGCCCTGGCGCTGGTCAGCATCGTGGTGACCATGACGGTGGCTTCGGACAGCCGCGGCGACGCTGCGGCCATCAACATGGCCGGCTCGCTGCGCATGAACACCTACCAGATCGTCAGCGCCCTGCAGCGTTACGAACAGCAGCCCAGCGAGACGGCTCGAGCGCGAGTCACCGAGCTGGCCGAGCGCTTCGAGCAGCGCCTGGCCAGCCCCGAGCTCACCGATGCCCTGCCCCGGGCCCAGGACCACCAGCTGCAGCATCAGCACCGCCAGCTCCAGGCACGCTGGGCCGAGGAACTGGCCCCCCAGGTCTCGCTGGCCGCCGCCGGCGGCAACGTCGCGCCCGACGCCCTGCGCGAGACCCTCGATGAGCTGGTCGCCGAGATCGACGCCATGGTCACCCTGCTCGAGCAGAACAGCGAGTCGAAGATCCAGCTGCTCAGCGCCCTGCAGATCCTCTTCCTGGGACTCACCGCCGTGGTGGTGGTGATCGCCCTCTACGATATTCGCCACAACCTGGTGATGCCATTGCGCCACCTGGTGGTGCTGGCCCGGGAGGCCGCCCACCGCAACTTCGGCCACCGCACCCGGCTCACCGGCAACGATGAGCTGGCCCTTCTGGGGCGCACCTTCGACACCATGGCCGAGGAGCTCGGCGCCAGCTACGCCGAGCTGGAGTCGCGCGTCTCCAGCAAGAAGGCGGAGCTCGAGCGCAGCAACCGCGCCATGCAGGTGATGCACGACGGCAGCCGCGCCCTCTACGGCGGCGGCAACGACCTCTGCGCCAGCGCCGCCCCCATGCTGCGCCGCCTGGAGCAGCTGCTGGAGATCGGCCCCATCCGGCTCTCCCTCAACGACCCCCATGACGAGCGCGAGATCCCGATACTGGCCACCCACTCCGCGCACCGCCCCGAGTACTGTCGCGACCACGACTGCCACGCCTGCCTGATCGACCCCCAGCCCCTCAGGCTGCAGGGAACCGAGGCCGGCGAGTGCCTGCTGCTGCCGGTCAGCGTGGGCGACCTGATGCTGGGCACCCTGGAGGTATGGCACCCGAAAGAGGCACCGCTGACCGACAGCGTGCGCCGCCTGCTCAACGCCCTGGCCGACCAGCTGGCCACCGCCGTCTACCTGCAGCGGCGCATCGAGGAGCAGCAGCAGGTGACGCTGATGAACGAGCGCACCATCATCGCCCGGGAGCTCCACGACTCCCTCGCCCAGTCGCTCTCCTACCTGAAGATGCAGGTGGCCAGGCTCGAGCGCATGCAGGCCAAGGGGGTGGGGCCGGAGACCCAGGCCCCGGTATTCGACGAGCTGCGCACCGGCCTAGACAGCGCCTACCGCCAGCTGCGCGAGCTGCTCACCACCTTCCGCCTCAAGCTGGAGGGGCCGGGGCTTGCCAGCGCCCTGCACCAGACCGTGGAGGAGTTTGGCGAGCGCCTGAAGGCCCCGATCGATCTGAGCGTCGACCTGCCGCCCCACCTGCTCAACCCCAACGAGGAGATCCACGTGCTGCAGGTGGTGCGGGAGTCCCTGGCCAACGTGGTCAAGCACGCCAACGCCCACTGGGTGGCGGTATCGGTCACCTTCCGCAGCGCCCGACTCCATGTCACCATCGAGGATGACGGCGTGGGCCTCGAGGACGACAGCTCGCCGCCCATGCACTACGGGCTGGTGATCATGCGCGACCGCGCCGAGACCCTGGGCGGGGAGCTGACCCTGCGCAACCGCGAAGGCGGCGGCACCCGGGTCGAGCTGGTCTTCACCCCCCAGACCGCCCGCCTGATCAGCCAGCACGTCGGCAAGGCCAGCGTGCCCGCCACTCCCGTCGACCCTCACGACGACACCATCGCCACCGATCGTCACGGCCACAGGAACATCGCAGGATGACCGACAAGACCACCGACGCCCCCGCCAGCATCCTGATCATCGACGACCATCCGCTGCTGCGCCGCGGCGTCTCCCAGCTGCTTGAGCTGGAAGACGACATGACGCTGATCGGCGAGGCCGGCGAGCCCGAGGAGGGCATTCGCCTGGCCCTGGAGCTGGACCCCGACATGGTGCTGCTCGACCTCAACATGCCCGGCCTGAACGGCATCGAGACCCTCAAGCGGCTGCGCGATCAGGGCTTCGCCGGCCGGGTGGTGATGTTCACCGTCTCCGACCACGAGGAGGACGTGGTGGCCGCCCTGCAGGGCGGCGCCGACGGCTACCTGCTCAAGGACATGGACCCGGACGAGATGATCCGCCAGCTGCGCCAGGCGTCGCTCGGGCGCATGGTGATCAGCGAGAGCCTCACCGCCCTGCTGGCCGAGGCGCTGCGCAGCCAGCGCAGCCAGCCGGCCGCCCCGGATATTCACAGCCTGACCCAGCGGGAGCGCGAGATCCTGCGCGAGCTGGCCGGCGGCCTCTCCAACAAGATGATCGCCCGCAGGCTCGACATCACCGAGGGCACCGTGAAGGTGCACGTCAAGCACCTGCTCAAGAAGCTCAACCTGCGTTCCCGGGTGGAAGCGGCAGTATGGGCGGTGCAGGAGGGGGTAGACCGCTGATTTCAGAGGTTCTGTGTGGATACCTCCAAATAATCCGGGGGCATCGCCAGCCCCCCCACGCCCCGCCCCCTTCCCCATAAAGCCTTTGATAAACAGCTACCTGCGGCTTATCCCCACCTACCTCCCTGGAGGTATTCCGCCGCTTTCAACCGCTTTTCGGCACGTTTCCCCCTTTCGTACTGCGGCGTATCTTTGCCCCAGAGCTCCTGCCCTTGATACCGGTCAACCGCTATCGAGCGCGACGAGCACACCGCTGGACCTCAAGGGGATACGCCATGACCAGGAAGAATGCCGACATCGAACACTGGGATGTCGAGAACGAGGAGTTCTGGGAGAAGGAGGGCAAGCGGGTTGCCAATCGCAACCTCTGGATCTCCATCCCGAGCCTTTTGATGGGCTTTGCCGTCTGGATGATGTGGGGAATGATCACCACCCAGATGCAGAACCTCGGCTTCCCGTTTACCGTCAGTGAGCTGTTCACCCTGACCGCCCTGGCGGGCCTCTCCGGTGCCACCCTGCGCATCCCGGCCTCCTTCATGATCCGCATCGCCGGCGGGCGCAACACCGTCTTCCTGACCACCGCCCTGCTGATGATCCCCGCGGCCGGCACCGGCCTGGCGCTGATGAATCCCGAGACGCCGCTGTGGGTCTTCCAGGCCCTGGCGCTGCTCTCCGGCATCGGCGGCGGCAACTTCGCCGCCTCCATGAGCAACATCTCCACCTTCTACCCGAAGAAGCAGCAGGGCTATGCCCTGGGGATGAACGCCGGCCTCGGCAACTTCGGCGTCACCTCCATGCAGATCCTGATCCCGCTGGTGATGACCGTGGGCATCTTCGGCGTGATCGCCGGCGGCCCCATGGAGCTGCAGAGCTCCAGCGGCACCCTGATCGGGCGCATCGAGGCGGGCACCGACACCTGGATCCAGAACGCCGGCTTCATCTGGCTGGTCTTCCTGATTCCGCTGGCCTTCGCCGGCTGGTTCGGCATGAACAACCTGCGCACCATCACGCCTGACCCGGGCACCCCTGCCCAGGCCTTCGGCAAGATCCTCGGCCTCTACGCCGTGGGCGCCGTGGCCAGCATCATCGGCATGTTCGCCCTGGGCCTGCTCGGCATGTGGGTCGCCCTGCCGCTGACCATCGTGCTGACCCTGGTGCTGCTGCGCCTGATCCCGGGCGATATCAAGCCCAATATCCAGAAGCAGTTCGCGATCTTCTCGAACAAGCACACCTGGTCGATGACCATCCTCTATATCCTGACCTTCGGCTCCTTCATCGGCTTCTCCGCCGCCCTGCCCCTCTCCATCAACGTCATCTTCGGCAACATGATGGAAGTGGCCGCCGACGGCAGCGTGACCCGCGTCGCCAACCCCGACGGCCCCAGCGCCCTGACCTGGGCCTGGATCGGTCCCTTCGTGGGCGCCCTGATCCGTCCCATCGGCGGCTGGATCTCCGACAAGGTGGGCGGCTCCATCGTCACCCAGGTCATCTCGGTGATCATGGTGGTGGCCTCGGCGGTGACCGGCTACGTGATGATGCTGGCCTACAACTCCACCGACCCGAACAGCTACTTCGCGATCTTCATGCTCATGTTCGTGATCCTGTTCGCCGCCAGCGGCATCGGCAACGGCTCCACCTTCCGCAGCATCGGCGTGATCTTCGACCAGCACCAGAAGGGCCCGGTGCTGGGCTGGACCTCGGCCGTGGCCGCCTACGGCGCCTTCATCGCTCCCCGGGTGATGGGCGAGCAGATCCAGGCCGGCACGCCCGAGCTCGCCATGTACGGTTTCGCGATCTTCTACGCGCTCTGCCTGGTGATCAACTGGTGGTTCTACCTGCGCAAGAACGCCTACGTGAAGAACCCGTAACACCACTTGCGTTCATCCGGCGACCGGCCCGCCCGGTCGCCGCGATACCCACCACAGGCCCCGACTCCAGCCAAGGAGAGTCCCATGAAGATCATGGTCGCCTATGACGGCTCCCGAAACGCCAAGCTCTGCCTGGCCCAGGCCGTCGAGATGTTCCGCTGCACCCAGCCGAAGCTGCTGCTGGTAGCGGTGGCCGAGAATCCCCGAGACTATACCGACGCCAACGAGGATCTCTTCCAGGAGGAGGTTCAGGAGCTGACCGCGGCTCTGGCGGAGGCCAAGGCCTTCGCCGAGGCCGAGGGGTGCGAAACGGAAGTGCATATCGCCGAGGGAGACCCCCGCAAGCAGCTGCTGGAGGCCACCCGCAAGCTCGCGCCCGACCTGCTGGTGATGGCGCGCCACAGCCAGAAGCCCGACGGCGGCATCATCGCCCAGTCGCTGAGCTACTTCGTCGACGAGCTCGACTACATGACCTTCGGCAGCGTCAGCTCCTTCCTGGCCCGCCGCGCCGAGGTCCCGCTGCTGATCTTCCCGAGCCCGTAAGCGGTGAATATCCCGCTGCCCGCGTCATCACGTCCTTCGCTTAAAAGGATGACTTCACCATGAAAGTCGCTGACCTCTTCAAGGTACGCACTCCGGAGATCAGGGCCCTGCACCTGACCTGGATCGCCTTCTTCATCACCTTCTACGTCTGGTTCAACATGGCGCCGCTGGCCACCAGCATGCTGCGCGACGTCGACTGGCTGACCCAGGACCATATCCGCCTCTTTGCCATCTGCAACGTGGCGCTGACCATCCCGGCGCGCATCATCGTCGGCATGGCGCTGGACCGCTTCGGCCCCCGCCGGGTCTTCTCGATCCTGATGGTGACCATGGCGATTCCCGCCCTGGCCTTCGCCTTCGGCAACACCTTCACCCAGCTGCTGGTCGCCCGCCTGGTGCTGAGCTCCATCGGCGCCAGCTTCGTGGTCGGCATCCATATGACCGCGCTGTGGTTCAAGCCCAAGCATATCGGCTTCGCCGAGGGCTTCTACGCCGGCTGGGGCAACTTCGGCTCCGCCGCCGCCGCCATGACCCTGCCCACCATCGCCATCGTCTGGTACGGCGGCGACGAGGGCTGGCGCTGGGCCATCGCCCAGAGCGCCTTCGTGATGGCCGCCTACGGCGTCTACTACTGGTTCGCCATCACCGACGGCCCCTCTGCCACCTCCCACCGCAAGACCCGCAAGGCGCTGGCCATGGAGGTCAGCAGCTGGGGCGACATGATCAAGCTGATCCTGTGGACCATCCCGCTGGTGGGCTGTCTCGCCATCCTGGTGTGGCGCATCCAGGACATGGGCTTCATGTCCATGACGGCAGCGGTGATCGCCTACCTGGCGATCCTGGCGATCGTCATCTACCAGGTGGTGCAGATCATCCGCGTCAACGTGCCGATCCTGAAGAAGGGCGTGCCGGAGGATGACAAGTACCACTTCAACAGCGTCGCCGCGCTCAACACCACCTACTTCGCCAACTTCGGCGCGGAGCTGGCGGTGATCTCCATGCTGCCGATGTTCTTCGAGCAGACCTGGGGGCTCACCGCCGCGGCCGCCGGCCTGATCGCCTCGTCCTTCGCCTTCGTCAACCTGGTGGCACGCCCCATGGGTGGCGCCGTCTCCGACCGCATGGGCAACCGCCGCTTCGTGATGCTCAGCTACATGTTCGGCATCGGCATCGGCTTCACCCTGATGGGCATGATGAACGAGACCTGGCCGCTGATCCTGGCCATCGCCATCACCATCTTCACCTCCTTCTTCGTGCAGGGCTCCGAGGGCGCCACCTTCGGCATCATTCCCTCGATCAAGCGCCGCATCACCGGCCAGATCTCCGGCATGGCCGGCGCCTACGGCAACGTGGGGGCGGTGGTCTACCTGACCATCTTCACCTTCGTCACCCCGACCCAGTTCTTCTACATCCTGGCGGCGGGCGCCTTCTTCAGCTGGCTGGTCTGCTTCATCTGGCTCAAGGAGCCGGAGAGCGGCTTCGCCGACGAGTACTACCTCTCCTCGGTGGACAAGATGATCGAGGAGCAGGAGCAGCTGAAGGCGGCAGGCAAGGCCTGATGCCCCTCTAACACCTCTACCGCCCGATGGCCGGCCCCCGCCGGCCATCGCCATTTCCAACGGGAGGCAGCCATGGCATCACAGCGCTTCAAGCAGTACTCGGTACTGACCGCCAACACCTTCGCCTTCACCATGTGCTTCATGGTGTGGACCATGTTCGGCGAGATCGGTGTCCCGATCGCCGAGGAGCTCAGCCTCAGCGGCACCCAGTTCGGCATCCTCACCTCCGTGCCCATCCTGACCGGCTCCCTGGTACGCCTGCCGCTGGGCGCCCTGACCGACCGCGTCGGCGGTCGCCCGGTGTTCGTGGCCCTGATGCTGGCCACCGTCCCGGCGATCTGGGCCGTCCAGTTCGCCACCCAGTACTGGCAGCTGATCCTGCTCGGTGCCGTGGTGGGCCTGGCCGGGGGCGGCTTCTCGGTAGGCATCACCTATACCGCCAAGTGGTTCGAGCGTGACCGGCAGGGGCTGGCCATGGGCATCTTCGGCGCCGGCAACGCCGGGGCCGCGGTCACCAAGTACGTCGCCCCCACGGTGATCGTGGTGCTGGGCTGGCAGGCGGTGCCCAACATCTACGCCGCCATCATGCTGATCACGGCGCTCATCTTCTGGTTCTTCACCTTCACCAACCCCGACCACAGCAGCGGCGACCGCCCCTCGCTGCGCGAGCAGGCCGCCGTGCTGCGTGACCCCAAGGTGTGGAAATACTGCCAGTACTACTCGGTGGTCTTCGGCGGCTATGTGGGCGTTTCCCTCTGGCTGACCCGCTACTACATGAACGAGTACGGCATGGGGATTCAGCTGGCGGCCCTGATCGCTACCATCTTCGTGCTGCCCTCCGGGGTGGTACGCGCCTTCGGCGGCTGGCTCTCCGACCGCTTCGGCGCCCATACCGTGACCTGGACCTGCATGTGGGCCAGCCTGATCGCGCTGTTCGTCATGTCCTATCCCGAGACGCAGTACGCCGTCCGGGCCTCCGGCGGCGAGGGCACCATCGAGTTCGGCTTCGGCATCCCGATCTGGCTCTTCACCTTTGCCCTCTTCGTGGTCGGCATCGCCTGGGGGATCGGCAAGGCCTCGGTGTTCAAGTACCTCTCCGACGAGTACGACCGCAACCTGGGCCTGGTCTCGGGCATCGTCGGCCTGGCCGGCGGCGTGGGTGGCTTTCTGCTGCCGATCATGTTCGGCGCCCTGGTGGACATCACCGGCGTCGCCACCTCAGTCTGGATGCTCTGCTTCGGCGTGACCCTGGTCTCGATCCTCTGGATGTGGTGGACGGAACGCCGGGTGCCCATGTTCACCCGCGACGCCCGCCATCAGGCCACGGTGATTCGTCCCGACGACGGGAAGGCCTGAGCAGTGACACGCTGCCCCGCCAATACCCGAGTGCTTCAGTTGGACTTTGATCCTCGACAAGGACATCCCGCCATGGCTGGGGCATAGTGGAATGACAGGGTCCGCCGCGCGGGCCCGTTCCAATTCATTGGCTCGCAGGAGTCTGCCATGCTCGACGCTCCCTCCCCCTCCCGGGATACCGCCTCCTCCGACGGCGATGCCGGCACCGGGGTCGACACCCGCGGCCGCGGCCTCGCCGCCACGATCTACGTGCTCTACCTGGGCAGCATCATGGCCGTGGTGACCGCCCCCATCGGCGTGCTGATCGCCCATGTCCGCCGGGGCCGCGTCCCGCCCATGGCCGACAGCCACCTGCAGTTCCAGATCCGCACCTTCTGGCTGGGCGCCCTGGGCGGCCTGATCGCCCTGGCCGCCTGGAACCTGCTGGGCTGGGTCGGCGCGCCCTCCTGGGCCTCCTGGACCCTGGGCTACGGCTTCTTCACCGCCTGCCTGATCTGGACCATCGGCCGCTGCGGCGTCGGCATCCAGCGGCTGATGTCCTCCCGCCCTGTCGACAACCCGCGCAGCCTGCTGTTCGGCGGCGCCGCCGTGCGCCTCGACGACTGACGGAGCCCCGCCATGACGCACACCTCGAGCCGCCCCCCCTCAGGCGCACCGCGCTCCCCCGCCGTCACCGGCCTGGCCTGGGGGTTCATCCTGTTCTCCCTGGCCACCCTGCTGCTGGTACTGCTGAGTCACGCCCCCGGCGACGCCCTGACGGCGACGCTGGGCGCCGATGCCGGCAGCGGCGGGCTGACCGGCGGCGTGGCCTGGATGATCGAGCGCAGCGCCCGGGTGGCCAGCCTGCTGATGCTCGGCGCCCTGATCACCCTGGGCCTGGCCGTTGCCCTGCTGCGCCGCCTCGCCTGGGCCAGGCGCGCCTTCATCGCCCTGATGATCGCGGGCTTCGTGGGCGTGCTGGGCGGTGCCGCCCTGACCCCCCTGACCTTCAGCCTGCTGCCGGACGCCGCCACCACCGAGGCGGTCAACGTCGAGGATCCGGTCGCCGGCCTGGTGGGCCTGCTGGGCGGGCTGATCCTCATCGCCACCCTGCTCACGGCGCTGTTCGCCTGGGCCGGCTGGAAACTGACCACCCCGGCGGTGCGTGCCGAGTTCGAGCACGCCCCCGTCCCCGCCGAGGGCTGAAATGAACAGGGCTGAAATGAACAGGGTCGAGATGCGCGAACACGATGCCGACCGGGAGAGCTCACTGCCCAACCCGGGGTGGGGGCCGCTCTCGGCGCTGCCGGGCAACCCGCTGATGTGGGTACTGATCTTAAGCGAGATGCTGGTCTTCGCCGCCTTCTTCGGCATGTTTGCCTGGCTGCGCGCCGGCGAGCGCGAGGTGTTCGACGCCTCCCAGCAGCTGCTCGACCCGGTGGCCGGGGGCCTCAACACCCTGGTGCTGCTGACCAGCGGCCTCTTCGCCGCCCTGGCATCCCAGGCCATCGCCGCGGGACAGGTGCGCCGCTGCCGCCAGTGGCTGGGGGCCGCCTTCGCCCTCGGGGTGCTCTTCTGCGTGGTCAAGGTGGTGGAGTATGCCGACAAGCTGGGGCAGGGCATCCTGCCCGAGACCAACACCTTCTTCACCTTCTACTACCTGCTGACCGGATTCCACTTCGCCCATGTGATCTTCGGCCTGGGGCTGATCGCCCTGGTGGCCTGGCGGATCTCCCACGACAACGTGGAGACCGCTGCCGCCTTCTGGCACATGGTCGACCTGATCTGGATCCTGCTCTATCCCATCATCTACCTGCTGAGGTGAGTCCCATGCACTCCAGGACCAAGGGCGCACCGACCCATCCGACACGCCGACTGCTGATCACCTGGGCGGTGCTGATGGGCCTGACCCTGATCACCATGGCCTCGGCCCAGCTCGGCGGCGAGGCCCGGCTGCAAGCGCTCCCCCTCTGGTCGGCGGGGCTCCTGCTGGCCACCACCTTCTTCAAGGCCCATCGGGTACTGATGGTCTACCTGGGCCTTCACGCCTCGACGCCGGCCTGGCGCGGCGCCTTCACCGGCCTGACCCTCTTCACCCTGCTGCTGGTGGGCGCCGGCTACCTGGTGGCCCAGGCGGCTTGAATCTGCACCTCACTGTCGCGAGAGGCGCCGGGGGCAGACCGAAGAGGAGGTCCTACGCCAGGGGTGAGGAGGATTCCTCCGAACGGGCTGGCCATGGATGGCCAGCACCGGTCCTGCAAGCGTAGCAGGACGCGAGAGCGAAGCAGGGCGTCGGTAGCGCCCAGGGAGGGGTTCACAGCGCCCCCGCTCAGGCCTGTCGCCGGAAAAGCCGCGGATTCAGCCCACTCACCGGAACTCCTCTCAGCATGCCCAAGATGAAAAAAACCGGCCCCTCGAGAGGGGCCGGTTTGGCGTGCCTTGGCGGAAGGCCGGTCGAGGATCACTCCTCGGCGGCAGCTTCCTCGGCCTCGACGACCGGACGGTCGACGAGCTCGACGTAGGCCATGGGGGCGTTGTCGCCGGTGCGGAAACCGCACTTGAGAATACGGACGTAACCGCCCGGACGCTCGACGTAACGCGGACCCAGCTCGTTGAACAGCTTGCCCACCGCTTCCTTCGAGCGGGTGCGGGCGAAAGCCAGACGACGATTGGCGACGCTGTCCTGCTTGGCCAGGGTGATGAGCGGCTCGATGACGCGACGCAGCTCCTTGGCCTTGGGCAGGGTTGTCTTGATGACCTCATGCTCGATCAGCGACACGCTCATGTTCTTGAACATGGCCTGGCGATGCGAGCTGGTCCGATTCAGATGACGACCACTCTTACGATGACGCATGGTTGTGATTCCTTACCAAACTGGGACTCGAGTCGGCGCTCACGCGGAGGCCTTGTCGTCCTTCAGGCTAGCCGGCGGCCAGTTCTCCAGCCGCATGCCCAGGGAAAGACCGCGCGCTGCCAGAACGTCCTTGATCTCGTTCAGGGACTTCTTGCCGAGGTTGGGGGTCTTCAGCAGCTCCACTTCGGTGCGCTGGATCAGATCCCCGATGTAGTAGATGTTCTCGGCCTTCAGGCAGTTGGCGCTGCGAACGGTCAACTCGAGATCGTCTACGGGGCGCAGCAGGATAGGATCGATATGATCCTCTTCCTCTTCCACTTCCTGTTCCTTGTCGGCTTCCAGGTCGACGAACGCACCCAGCTGCTCCTGCAGGATGGTGGCGCTGCGACGGATTGCCTCTTCCGGATCCAGGGTGCCATCGGTTTCCAGGTTGATGATCAGCTTGTCGAGGTCGGTGCGCTGTTCAACACGCGCGGCCTCGACGCTGTAGGAAACACGACGCACGGGGCTGAAGGTCGCATCCAGCTGCAGGCGGCCGATGGCACGAGATTCATCGTCGGCGCCGACGCGGGCATCTGCCGGCTCGTAGCCGCGACCGCGCGCCACCTTGAGCTGCATCTTCAGCTCGGCGCCCTCATTGACATGGGCGATGACGTGGTCGGGGTTGACGATCTCGACATCGTGGTCGAGGGCGATATCACCCGCGGTCACGACGGCCGGGCCCTGCTTGTTCAGCGAGAGCATCGCCTCGTCGCGGCTGTGCATCTTGATCGCCACGTCCTTGAGGTTCAGGAGGATCTCGATGACATCTTCCTGGACGCCTTCGATCGCGCTGTACTCGTGATCGACGCCGCTGATCTCGGCTTCCACCACGGCGCAGCCGGGCATGGACGAGAGCAGGATACGACGCAGTGCGTTGCCCAGGGTGTGGCCGAAGCCACGCTCGAAGGGCTCGAGCACGATCTTCGCGTGATGTGCGCTGATCTCTTCGACCTTGATGTCGCGCGGACGAAGAAACTCGGTCACTGAACGCTGCATATGTACACCTATCAGGCTGCCAAACGGATACTCGGTACTCGGAGCCGACCCCCGCCAGGGGGTCGGGCGCTAGCAGCGCTTACTTGGAGTACAGCTCGACGATCAGGGCCTCGTTGATGTCGGCAGTCAGGTCGCCACGCTCGGGCAGCGCCTTGAAAGTGCCTTCCATCTTCTTGGCATCGACCTCGATCCAGGTCACATCGCCGCGGTTGGCGGCGATGGACAGGGCGTTCTGGATGCGCGCCTGATTCTTCGCCTTCTCGCGAACGGAGACCACGTCACCCGGCTTGACCTGATAGGACGCCACGTTGACGGTCTTGCCGTTCACGGCGATGGCCTTGTGGCTGACCAGCTGACGAGCCTCGGAGCGGGTCGAGCCGTAGCCCATGCGGTAGACGACGTTGTCCAGTCGGGATTCGAGAAGCTGCAGCAGCACTTCGCCGGTCGCGCCCTTGAGACGGGCCGCTTCCTTGTAGTAGTTGCGGAACTGCTTCTCGAGTACGCCATACATACGACGTACTTTCTGCTTCTCGCGAAGCTGCAAGCCGTATTCGGAAAGACGCTGACGGCGCTGGCCGTGCACACCCGGAATCTGCTCGGATTTGCACTTCTTCTCGAAGGGAGTGACACCGCTCTTCAGAAAGAGGTCGGTCCCCTCACGACGAGACAGTTTGCACTTCGGTCCAATATAACGAGCCATGAATCTGTCTCCTTAAACGCGGCGTTTCTTCGGCGGACGGCAGCCATTGTGGGGAATGGGCGTCGCGTCGGTGATGCTCTGCACGCGGAAGCCGGCGGCGTTGAGTGCGCGCACGGCGGATTCACGGCCAGGACCGGGGCCCTTGACCAGCACGTCGACGTTTTTCACACCATACTCGGCTGCAGCGGTCGCTGCACGCTCGCTTGCTACTTGAGCAGCGAACGGGGTGCTCTTGCGAGAACCACGAAAACCCGAACCACCGGCAGTCGCCCAGGAAAGAGCGTTGCCCTGGCGGTCTGTGATCGTAATGATCGTGTTGTTAAAAGAGGCGTGGATATGCGCTACCGCATCCACCACCTGCTTTTTAACCTTTTTACGGTTGCTACGCGGGTTAGCCATGTTGATGTTTCTTCCTGTCTTTACGCCAGAACGTGCGTGTTATTTGCGGATCGGCTTGCGCGGGCCCTTACGGGTACGCGCATTGGTCTTCGTACGCTGACCACGCAGCGGAAGACTACGACGATGACGCAGACCACGGTAGCAACCCAGGTCCATGAGACGCTTGATATTCAGCGTGACATCACGGCGAAGGTCACCTTCTACGGTGTACTTGCCGACCTCGGAACGCAGGGTGTCAAGCTCTTCGCTAGACAGCTCCTGGATCTTGGTGGTCGGCGCGATGCCGGACGCGGCACAGATCTCCTGTGCGCGAGTGCGGCCAATCCCGAAGATATAGGTCAGCGAGATCGCCGCATGCTTGTTGTCCGGGATATTGACGCCTGCAATACGGGCCATCAGCTTACTCCGAAATTTGAGCGGCTTGCTCGTTGGGTCATCTACAAAAGGCGCAACAGCATACCCCTTTACCCCGGAAAGGGCAAGAGGCATGCCGGCGCCGGTCCATCACAGTGCCAGGGGATCAGCCCTGACGCTGCTTGTGCCGCGGCTCGCTGCAGATGACGCGGACAGCGCCATTGCGACGAATGATCTTGCAGTTGCGGCACATTTTCTTTACGGAAGCTCGAACTTTCATCGTTCCTCTCCAAGGTTGGCTCGCGCCGCGGACCGATGCCTCGACCCGCGGCGCGCCAATTCACGTGCGGCACGCCTCAGCGCATGATGCCGCCGCTGCCGTAGCCTTTCAGGTTGGACTTCTTCATCACCGACTCGTACTGGTGCGACATGAGGTGCGACTGCACCTGGGCCATGAAGTCCATGATGACCACCACGATGATCAGCAGGGCCGTGCCACCGAAGAAGAACGGCACGTTCCAGGCCACGATCAGGAACTGGGGCATCAGGGAAACCGCAGTGATGTACAAGGCGCCGAACAGGGTCAGACGGGTCATGACCTTGTCGACATAGCGAGCGGTCTGCTCGCCCGGACGAATCCCCGGCAGGAAGGCACCCGACTTCTTGAGGTTGTCGGCGACGTCCTTGGGATTGAAGACCAGCGCTGTGTAAAAGAAGCAGAAGAATACCACCGCCGCGGCGAAAAGCAAGATGTGCAGCGGCTGACCCGGGCCAAGGGCCTGGGAAGCGCGCTGCAGCCACTCGAGGCCGTCACCTGAACCGACCCACTGCCCCATGGAGGCGGGGAACAGCAGGATGCTCGAGGCGAAGATGGGCGGAATCACGCCCGCCATGTTCACCTTGAGCGGCAGGTAGCTGCTCTGGCCGGCATACATCTTGTTGCCCACCTGGCGACGCGGGTAGTTCACCGTGATGCGGCGCTGACCGCGCTCGATGAACACCACGAAGGCCACGGTGGCCACACCCAGGGCCGAAAGGGCCAGCAGCGGCAGCACGTTCCAGGCGCCTTCGTTGCGAGCCAGCTCGAAGGCCTGACCGACGGCGCCGGGCAGGCCGGCGACGATACCGGCGAAGATCAGCAGCGAGATACCGTTGCCGATCCCCTTCTCGGTGATCTGCTCGCCCAGCCACATCAGGAACACCGCACCGCACACGAAGGTGACGATGGCGGTGAAGTAGAAGCTGAAGTCGGCCGTATAGGCGATGCCCTGGCTGGCCAGGCCCACCGACATGCCGGTGCCCTGCACCAGGGCGAGCAGCACGGTGCCGTAGCGGGTGTACTGGCTGATCTTGCGACGGCCGGCCTCGCCCTCCTTCTTGAGCTGCTCAAGATGGGGCGAGACGGCAGTCAGCAGCTGCATGATGATCGACGCCGAGATGTAGGGCATGATGCCCAGCGCCATGATGCTCATGCGCTCCAGGGCGCCACCCGAGAACATGTTGAACATGCCCAGGATGGTGCCCTGCTGCTCCCTGAACAAGGCAGCAAGCTGGTCAGGATTCATACCGGGCACGGGGATGTGGGCACCGATTCGGTACACCACGATGGCGAGGAGCACGAAGCGCAGACGCGCCCACAGTTCACTCAGACCGCTGCCCATCGCCGGCATCTTTCCTGACTTGGCCATTTAGTCCTCTACCTTGCCGCCGGCGGCTTCGATCGCGGCACGGGCACCCTTGGTGACCTTGATGCCGCGGACGGTAACCGCCTTGTTCAGTTCGCCGGAGAGGATCACCTTCGCGTGCAGCGTGGCGTCCTTCAGCACGTTGGCCTGCTTCAGGGTCTCGAGGGTGACTTCGTCACCGGCAACCTTGGCCAGTTCGGCCAGGCGCACTTCCTCGGAGACCAGCGACTTCATGGAGGTGAAGCCGAACTTCGGCAGACGACGCTGCAGCGGCATCTGACCGCCCTCGAAGCCGGGCTTGACGCTGCCGCCGCTGCGCGACTTCTGGCCCTTGTGACCACGGCCGCCGGTCTTGCCCAGACCGGAGCCGATGCCACGACCGACACGCTTCTCGGCGTGCTTGGAGCCCGGTGCCGGGCTCAGGCTATTGAGTTTCATGGATTACTCTCCCTCAACGCGCACAAGGTAGTTCACCTTGTGGACCATGCCGCGCACGGCAGGGGTGTCTTCCAGTTCAACCGTATGACCGATGCGGCGCAGCCCGAGGCCCTTCATGGTGGCCTTGTGCTTGGGCAGGATGCCGATGGTGCTGCGGGTCTGGGTAACCTTGATCGTTGCTGCCATGGTGCTCACCCCGTGATTGCTTCGACGGACAGACCGCGCTTGGCGGCGATGTCTTCCGGCGCTTGCATGGAGGTCAGGCCCTTGACGGTAGCCCGCACCACGTTCACCGGGTTGGTGGAACCGTAGCACTTGGCCAGAACGTCATGGACGCCCGCCAGTTCCAGCACGGAGCGCATGGCGCCGCCGGCGATGATACCGGTACCTTCGGAGGCCGGCTGCATGTACACCTTGGAGGCGCCGTGACGGGCCTTGACCGGGTACTGCAGGGTGCCACCCGCGAGGTTGACCTTGACCATGTTGCGGCGAGCCTGGTCCATGGCCTTCTGGATCGCGACCGGCACTTCACGCGCCTTGCCACGACCGAAGCCGACCCGGCCCTTGCCGTCGCCTACGACGGTCAGGGCGGTGAAACCGAAGATACGGCCACCCTTGACCACCTTGGCGACACGGTTGACCTGGACCAGTTTCTCCTGGAGGTCGCCGCTTTGCTGTTCGTTCTTCGCCATCGTAAAACCCTTTAGAATTCCAGGCCGCCTTCACGAGCGGCGTCGGCCAGGGCCTTGACGCGGCCGTGGTACTTGAAACCGGCACGATCGAAGGCTACCTGGGTGATGCCTGCTTCTTTAGCGCGTTCGGCAATCAGCGCGCCCACCTTGGCGGCGGCGTCGGCGTTGCCGGTAGCACCCTCACGCAGGGCCTTGTCCAGCGTGGAAGCGCTGGCGAGGACCTTGCCACCATCCGGCGAGATGATCTGCGCGTAGATGTGACGGGGGGTACGGTTGACGCACAGGCGATACACGCCCAGCTCGCGGATCTTGGCGCGAGCGCGGCGGGCACGACGGAGACGAGATTCTTTCTTCGCGTTCATAACCCTGCCTTACTTCTTCTTGGCTTCTTTGCGACGCACCTGCTCGTCGGCGTACCGGACACCCTTGCCCTTGTAGGGCTCGGGCGGACGGAAGGCGCGGATTTCCGCGGCAGCATGGCCGAGCTTCTGCTTGTCCGCGCTCTTCAGCACGATCTGGGTGTTCTTGGGCGTTTCCGCCGTGACACCCTCAGGCAGCGTGTAATCGACCGGGTGCGAGAAGCCCAGTGACAGATTGAGCGTCTGGCCCTTGGCCTGGGCACGATAACCGACGCCGATGATTTCGAGGGTCTTGGTGAAGCCTTCGCTCACGCCGGTGACCAGGTTCTGAACCAGGGCACGGGTGGTGCCGACCATGGCCCAGCTCTTGGCGGACTCACTCGGAGTGAAGGTCAGCTGACCCTCTTCCTGACCGATCACCACGTCGGGGTGAATGGTCAGTGACAGAGTGCCCTGGCCGCCCTTGGCGGTCAGCTGGTCACCGTCGAACTTGATCTCGACGCCAGCGGGCACTTTTACCGGATATTTGGCTACGCGGGACATTCCAAACTCCTAGAATACGGTGCAGATGACTTCGCCACCGACACCGGCCTTGCGAGCCGCGCGATCGGTCATCACACCCTGAGAGGTAGTGACAATCGCGATTCCCAGACCATCGGCGACCTTCGGCAGCGCGTCCTTGCCCTTGTACTGACGCAGGGACGGCTTGGACACGCGCTGCAGGTGCTCGATGACCGGCTTGCCCTCGAAGTACTTGAGGGTAACGGTCAGCTCGGGCTTGGCGCTATCGGCCACCGCGAAGTCGGTGATGTAACCCTCTTCCTTCAGCACGCGGGCCACCTCGACCTTCAGCTTGGAGGACGGCATGGTGACCGTCTCCTTGGTGGCCATCTGCGCATTGCGGATACGGGTGAACATATCCGCCAGAGTGTCTTGCATGCTCATTTACGTTGCGCTCCTGATATCTCTACGTGGCGTTACCAGCTGGACTTCTTGAGCCCGGGCACGTCGCCACGCATGGCGGCTTCACGCAGCTTGTTGCGGCCGAGACCGAACTTGTTGTAGAAGCCGTGCGGACGGCCAGTGACGCGACAGCGGTTACGCTGACGCACCGGGCTGGAGTCGCGCGGCAGCTGCTGCAGCTTCAGCGTTGCCTCGAAGCGCTCTTCGTCGGAAGCGTTCACGTCCTGGATGATCGCCTTGAGCTCAGCACGCTTGGCGGCGTACTTCGCTACCAGCTTGGTGCGCTTGAGCTCACGCTCTATCATGCTCTTCTTTGCCATGGTCCCACCCTTATTTCTTGAACGGGAAGTTCAGCGCGCTCAGCAGCGCACGACCTTCGTCATCGGTGTTGGCGGTGGTGGTGATGGTGACATCCAGACCACGGATCCGATCGATCTTATCATACTCGATCTCCGGGAAGATGATCTGCTCACGCACCCCCATGGAGTAGTTGCCACGACCGTCGAAGGACTTCGGGTTGAGACCACGGAAGTCACGAACGCGGGGGATCGCGATATTCACCAGGCGATCGAGGAAGTCCCACATGCGCTCGGAGCGCAGGGTCACCTTGATCCCGATCGGCCAGCCTTCACGCACCTTGAAGCCCGCGATGGACTTGCGTGCCTTGGTCACCATCGGCTTCTGACCGGAGAGCTTCTCCATGTCACCGATGGCATTCTCGATCAGCTTCTTGTCGCTGGTCGCTTCGCCGATACCCATGTTCAGGGTCACCTTGGTGATCCGGGGTACCTGCATAACGTTGGCGTAGCTGAACTGCTCTTTGAGTTGAGCCACCACCTCGTTCTGATAACGTTCTTTCAAGTTCGCCATTTTGCTACCCGACTCGCGTTAGGCGTCGATCTGCGTCTGCGTCGACTTGTAGATACGTACCTTGGTACCGTCTTCCTTAACCTGGAAGCCGACGCGATCCGCCTTACCGGTCTCCTGATTGAAGATGGCTACGTTGGACGCGTGAATCGGAGCCTCGCGCTCGACGATACCGCCCTGATTGCCCGCCATGGGGTTGGGCTTGGTGTGACGCTTGATCATGTTCACACCGGACACGACAAAGCGGTCGTCCTTCAGGACGCGCTTGATGGTGCCTCGCTTGCCCTTGTCCTTGCCGGCGATGACGATCACTTCATCGTCACGTTTGATCTTTTGCATATCCGCCTCGCTCCTTACAGCACTTCAGGCGCCAAGGAAATGATCTTCATGAACTTCTCGTTCCGAAGCTCACGGGTCACCGGCCCGAAGATACGGGTACCGATCGGCTGTTCGTTGGTGTTGTTCAACAGAACCGCCGCATTTCCGTCGAAGCGGATCAGCGAACCGTCGGGACGACGGACGCCACTACGGGTGCGAACCACCACCGCCTTGAGGACCTGGCCCTTCTTGACCTTGCCACGCGGAATGGCTTCCTTCACCGTGACCTTGATGATGTCGCCAACGTGGGCGTAGCGACGGTGTGAACCGCCCAGCACCTTGATGCATTGCACCCGGCGCGCCCCGCTGTTGTCGGCGACATCCAGCATTGTCTGAGTCTGAATCATCGGTTTTCTCCAAACCTAATCTGACTGCACTGGTTTGACAGGCGTGAGCCGATCAGCCCTTGGCCTGCTCGACCACCTCGACCAGCGTCCAGGACTTGTTCCTGGACAGCGGACGGCACTCCTGGATGGAGACCGTGTCACCGGCCTTCGCCTGGTTCGCCTCGTCATGGGCGTGCAGCTTGGTGGAGCGCTTGACGTATTTTCCGTAGATCGGGTGACGCTCACGGCGCTCGATCATCACGACGATGGACTTGTCCATCTTGTCGCTCACCACCTTGCCGGTGAGCGTACGGGTTTTCTTCTCTGCGGCCATCTCAGTCACCTGCCTTCTCGTTGAGCACAGTCTTCACCCGGGCGATGTCCCGACGAACCTGCTTGAGCAGATGAGTCTGGCTGAGCTGGCCGGTGGCCTTCTGCATGCGCAGGTTGAACTGCTCGCGGAGGAGTTCGAGGAGCTGACTGTTCAGCTCGTCGACTGACTTTTCACGAATTTCCTGGGCTTTCATCACATCACCGTCCGTTTCGCAAAGGTGGTGGATACGGGCATCTTCTGGGCGGCGAGAGAGAAGGCCTCACGAGCCAGCTCTTCGGACACGCCCTCGATCTCGTACAGGACCCGGCCCGGCTGGATCTGTGCGACCCAGTACTCGACGGAGCCCTTGCCCTTACCCATACGGACTTCGAGAGGCTTCTTGGAAATCGGCTTGTCCGGGAATACGCGGATCCAGATCTTGCCGCCACGCTTGACGTGACGGGTGATCGCACGACGGCCGGCTTCGATCTGGCGCGCAGTAATGCGGCCGCGACCGGTTGCCTTCAGGCCGTATTCCCCGAAGCTGATCTTGCTCCCGCGATGCGCCAGGCCACGGTTACGGCCTTTCTGCATCTTGCGGAATTTCATACGCTTGGGTTGTAACATCGACTCGCTCTCCCCTTACCTGGAACCTTTCTTCTTGGAGGGCGCGGCCTGAGGCTGCTTCGCCTTGGCGCGGACCTCTTCGATGCCCCCGAGGATCTCACCCTTGAAGACCCACACCTTGACACCGATGATGCCGTAGGTGGTCTTGGCCTCGTAGGTGGCGTAGTCGATGTCCGCACGCAGGGTGTGCAGCGGAACACGACCTTCCCGGTACCACTCGGTGCGAGCGATCTCGGCGCCACCCAGGCGACCGGAGAGCTGCACCTTGATGCCGCCGGCACCCAGACGCATGGCGTTCTGTACCGCACGCTTCATGGCGCGACGGAACATGACGCGGCGCTCGAGCTGGCCAGCGATGTTCTGAGCAACGAGCATGGCATCCAGCTCGGGCTTGCGAACTTCCTCGATGTTGACGTGCACGGGCACGCCCATCATCGCGGTGACCTCACGACGCAGGCGATCGACATCCTCGCCCTTCTTGCCAATCACGATGCCCGGACGGGCGGTGTGAATGGTGATGCGTGCGTTGTTGGCCGGACGCTCGATGGTGATGCGGCTCACGGAGGCGTTCTTGAGACGCTCTTCCAGGAAGCGGCGCACTTCGAGGTCGTTGTTCAGCTTGTCGGCATAGGCGCCGCGCTCGGCATACCAGACCGAGGTATGGTCCTTGACGATACCCAGGCGGATGCCTGTCGGATTGACTTTCTGACCCATCTGGTCGACTCCTACTTCTCGGCTACCTTGACGGTGATGTGGCAGGTGCGCTTCAAGATACGATCCGCGCGGCCCTTGGCACGCGGCTTGATACGCTTGAGCGTCATGCCCTCATCGACGCAGATGGTCGAGACACGCAGCTCGTCGATATCCATGCCGTTGTTTTCTTCCGCATTCGCGATGGCGGACTGCAGCACCTTCTTGACCAGCTTGGCAGCCTTCTTCGGTGAGAAGGTCAGCAGGTCGAGCGCCTCGGCGACCGGCTTACCGCGCACCTGGTCAGCCACCAAACGGGCCTTCTGGGCGGATAAACGAGCGCCACGCAGCTTAGCTGTGACTTCCATCTCTCAATCCTCTCTGGCTTACCGTTTGGCTTTCTTGTCCGCCGCATGACCGCGATAGGTGCGGGTAGCAGCGAATTCGCCCAGCTTGTGGCCAACCATTTCCTCGGAGACATGCACCGGGACGTGCTGGCGACCGTTATGGACTGCAATGGTGAGCCCGACCATGTTGGGCAGGATCATGGAACGACGCGACCAGGTCTTGATCGGTTTGCGGTCGCTCTTCTCCACTGCAGCCTCAACCTTCTTCAGCAGATGAAGGTCAATAAAGGGACCTTTCTTCAGTGAACGTGGCACAGCCGTTACCTCTTAATGTCTGTTACTTGGCCTTGCGGCGACGAACGATCAGCTTGTCGGTGCGCTTGTTCTTACGGGTCTTGTGGCCCTTGGTGGGGATACCCCACGGGGAGACCGGGTGACGACCACCGCTGGTGCGGCCTTCACCGCCACCGTGCGGGTGATCCACCGGGTTCATGGCCACGCCGCGAACGGTCGGACGCACACCTCTCCAGCGCTTTGCACCGGCCTTGCCAAGCTGACGCAGGCTGTGCTCGGAGTTGCTCACTTCACCCAGGGTCGCGCGGCACTCGCTCAGCACCTTGCGCATCTCGCCGGAGCGCAGACGCAGGGTGGCGTAGTTGCCTTCGCGGGCGACCAGCTGGGCGCTGGTGCCGGCGCTGCGAGCGATCTGGGCGCCCTTGCCGGGCTTGAGCTCGATGCAGTGCACGGTGGAACCCAGCGGGATGTTACGCAGCGGCAGGGCGTTGCCCTTCTTGATGGCTGCGTTCACGCCGGACTCGAGCTTGTCGCCTGCGCTCACGCCCTTGGGCGCGATGATGTAGCGACGCTCGCCGTCCAGGTACTTGAGCAGCGCGATATGGGCGCTACGGTTCGGATCGTACTCGAGGCGCTCAACGACGGCCGGAACGCCATCCTTGGTGCGCTTGAAGTCGATGATCCGGTAGTGCTGACGGTGACCACCGCCCACGTGGCGGGTGGTGATGCGACCGTTGTTGTTACGACCACCGCTGCGGGACTGCTTCTCGAGCAGCGGCGCATACGGCTTGCCCTTGTGCAGGTCGTTGCCAACGATCTTGACGACGTGGCGACGGCCGGCGGATGTGGGTTTGGTCTTGACGATTGCCATTGTCCGTACTCCTGCCCTTATTCGGCGCCAGAGAAGTCTTCAAGGGTCTCACCGGCGGCCAGCGTAACGTAGGCCTTGCGGTAACCCTTGCGATGACCCAGACCGTGCGCGGTGCGCTTGGTCTTGCCCTTGACGTTCAGCGTCTGAACGCGGTCGACCTTCTTGCCGAACAGAGCCTCGACGGCCTTCTTGATCTCGGGCTTGGTCGCGTCGCTGGCCACCTTGAACACGTACTGGTTGCGTTCGGCAGCCATGGCGGCCTTCTCGGTCACGTGCGGACCCAGCAGGACCTTGAATACACGCTCCTGGTTCATGCCAGCTTCTCCTCGAATTTGCGCAGGGCGGAGACGGTGACCAGCACCTTGTCGAAGGCGACCAGGCTCACCGGGTCAGCGGCGGCCACGTCCACCACATCCACGTTGGGGATGTTGCGGGCGGCCAGGTAGAGCTTCTCGTCGACCTCTTCGGTGACGATCAGCACCTTCTCCAGGCCCAGCTCTTCGAGCTTGGCGACCAGCTGCTTGGTCTTGGGTGCCTCGACGGAGATCTCCTCGACGGCCACCAGACGCTCCTGGCGAACCAGCTCGGAGAGGATCGAGCGCATCGCCGCACGGTACATCTTGCGGTTGACCTTCTGGCTGTGGTCCTGGGGACGCGCCGCAAAGGTCACGCCGCCGCTGCGCCACAGCGGAGAGCGGATGGTACCGGCACGAGCGCGGCCGGTGCCCTTCTGGCGCCACGGCTTCTTGCCGCCGCCACGCACGTCGGAACGGTTCTTCTGGGCGCGGGTGCCCTGGCGACCACCGGCCAGATAGGCGGTGACGACCTGATGCACAAGCGCTTCGTTGAATTCTTTGCCAAAGGTGACGTCGGACACTTCGACGGTGCCGGCGCCGGCAGCAAGATTCAGATTCATCGGTGTATTCCCCTTCAGCCTGCTTTCACGGCGCTGCGCACGATGACGTCACTACCGGTGGCACCGGGCACGGCGCCCTTGACCAGCAGCAGGTTGCGTTCGGCGTCTACGCGCACGACTTCGAGGCTCTGGACGGTGCAACGAACGTTGCCCATCTGACCAGCCATCTTCTTGCCCTTGAACACGCGACCCGGGGTCTGGCACATGCCGATGGAGCCCGGCGCACGGTGGGACAGGGAGTTACCGTGGCTGTTGTCCTGGGTGCGGAAGTTCCAGCGCTTGACGGCGCCCTGGAAGCCCTTGCCCTTGGAGGTGCCGGTCACGTCGATCTTCTGACCAGCTTCGAAGAGGGATACGGTGAATTCGCCGCCCACTTCCGGAGCCTCATCGCCTTCTTCAAGACGGAACTCCATCAGCGAACGACCGGCCTCGACACCCGCCTTGGCGAACTGACCCGCCTGGGACTTGGTGAGGTGCTTGGCCTTGCGGGAGCCGGTTGTCACCTGAACCGCGGCGTAGCCGTCGGACTCGACGGTCTTGACGCGAGTGATGCGGTTGGGCTCAACCTCGATCACGGTTACGGGCACGGATGCGCCATCTTCGGCAAAGACGCGGGTCATCCCGGCCTTCTTACCGACCAAACCGATAGTCATACTCAGTCTCCTATAGTGTACGGGGCTATCACCCGCTATGGCTGCCCTTTCCAGAGCATTCCACTAGCACGTTGTATAGCGCCTCACGGCGCGGCGGCTGCTGCTCATCCAAGCTCTTCGAAAGAGGCGACGAGCGCTGGGCCGCGAGTGTCTAGTGTGGAAATATCAGTCGAGCTTGATCTGCACGTCCACGCCAGCGGCGAGATCGAGCTTCATCAGGGCATCGACGGTCTTTTCCGTGGGCTCGACGATGTCGAGTACACGCTTGTGGGTACGAATCTCGTACTGGTCGCGCGCGTCCTTGTTGACGTGCGGCGAGATCAGCACGGTGTACCGCTCGCGATTGGTCGGCAGAGGGATCGGACCACGAACCTGAGCCCCGGTACGCTTGGCGGTCTCTACGATCTCCGCGGCGGACTGGTCGATCAGGCGATGGTCGAAGGCCTTCAACCGAATGCGAATCTTCTGGTTCTGCATTAGCCCTTAACTCCAATGGATCTCGACGGCGCGAGCCGTCTACCCACGCATTCAAAGGATGCGCATTATAGGTGCGCCGCAGACGAGTGTCAAACACTCTCCGCGGTGCGCAGAAAGGGGGCCCCTGACGGAGCCCCCTTCGATCGTCATTCAGCCGAAGCTTACTGGACGATCTTGGCCACGACGCCGGCGCCGACGGTGCGGCCGCCTTCACGGATGGCGAAGCGCAGGCCTTCGTCCATGGCGATCGGGGCGATCAGGGTGACAACCATCTTGACGTTGTCGCCCGGCATGACCATCTCGACGCCTTCCGGCAGCTCACAGGTACCGGTGACATCGGTGGTACGGAAGTAGAACTGCGGACGGTAGCCCTTGAAGAAGGGAGTGTGACGACCACCCTCTTCCTTGGACAGCACGTACACCTCAGCCTCGAACACGGTGTGCGGGTTGATGGTGCCCGGCTTGGCCAGCACCTGACCACGCTCGACTTCGTCACGCTTGGTGCCGCGCAGCAGGGCGCCGACGTTCTCACCGGCACGACCTTCGTCGAGCAGCTTGCGGAACATCTCGACACCGGTAACGGTGGTCTTGGTGGTGTCACGGATACCGACGATCTCGATCTCTTCGCCGGCCTTGACGATGCCGCGCTCGATACGACCGGTCACTACGGTGCCGCGGCCGGAGATGGAGAAGACGTCCTCGATCGGCATCAGGAACGGCTGGTCGATGGCGCGCTCCGGCTCCGGAATGTACTCGTCCAGGGCCTTGATCAGGTTGGCAACGGCGGTGGTGCCCATGCCGTTCTCGTCCTCACCGTTCAGCGCCATCAGGGCAGAACCGGTGATGATCGGGGTGTCGTCGCCCGGGAAGTCGTACTCGTTCAGCAGCTCGCGAACTTCCATCTCGACCAGCTCGAGCAGCTCCTCGTCGTCGACCATGTCGGCCTTGTTCAGGAACACGACGATGTACGGAACGCCAACCTGACGGGACAGCAGGATGTGCTCGCGGGTCTGCGGCATGGGACCATCAGCGGCAGAACAGACCAGGATAGCGCCATCCATCTGGGCAGCACCGGTGATCATGTTCTTGACGTAGTCGGCGTGACCGGGGCAGTCGACGTGAGCGTAGTGACGCTGCTCGGACTGGTACTCCACGTGAGAGGTGGCGATGGTGATACCGCGCTCACGCTCTTCCGGGGCGTTGTCGATGGTGTCGAACTCGCGCCAGTCACCACCGAACACCTCGGCGGAGACGCGGGTCAGGGCCGCAGTCAGAGTGGTCTTGCCGTGGTCGACGTGACCGATGGTGCCGACGTTGACGTGCGGTTTGGAACGCTCAAATTTTTCCTTAGCCACTGCTATAACCTCTTTACGTTAGCTAACGGTTAACCGTTTTGGTTGATGACGGCTTCAACGACGCTGGACGGCGCCTCTTCGTAATCCGCAAACTCCATGACGTAGCTTGCGCGGCCCTGGGTCTGAGAACGCAGATCGGTCGCGTAACCGAACATCTCAGCCAACGGAACCCGAGCGCGGATGATTTTGCCGGAGGCCGAATCCTCCATGCCCGAAACAAGGCCGCGACGGCGGTTCAGGTCGCCCATGACGTCACCCATGTAGTCCTCGGGGGTCACGACCTCGACCTTCATCACCGGCTCCAGCAGCACGGCCTTGGCCTTCTTGGCACCTTCTTTGATCGCCATGGAAGAGGCGACCTTGAACGCGGTCTCGTTGGAGTCCACGTCGTGATAGGAACCATCGTACAGCGTAACCTTGACGTCGATCATCGGGTAGCCCGCGATGACACCGTTCTGCAGCTGCTCGTAGGCCCCTTTCTCGACGGCCGGCACGTATTCCTTGGGAACCACACCGCCGACGATCTCGGAGGCGAATTTGAAGCTCATCTCTTCATCTTCGCCCTTGTCCTCTTTGGTGAGCGGCTCGATGCGCAGCCAGACGTGGCCGTACTGGCCGCGGCCGCCGGACTGGCGCACAAACTTGCCTTCCTGCTCCACCGTGCCGCGAATGGTCTCGCGGTAGGCCACCTGCGGCTTGCCGATGTTGGCCTCGACCTTGAACTCGCGACGCATGCGGTCGACGATGATGTCCAGGTGCAGCTCGCCCATGCCAGAGATGATGGTCTGGCCGGTCTCCTCGTCGGTTCGAACCTGGAAGGAGGGGTCTTCCTGGGCCAGCTTGCCCAGCGCCACACCCATCTTCTCCTGGTCGGCCTTGGACTTGGGCTCCACGGCCACGGAGATGACGGGGTCCGGGAACTCCATGCGCTCGAGGATGATCTTGTCATCCTGGTCGCAGAGGGTATCACCGGTGGTGACGTCCTTCAGGCCGATGCAGGCGGCGATATCGCCGGCACGCACTTCCTTGATCTCCTCGCGGGAGTTGGCGTGCATCTGAACGATACGGCCGACGCGCTCCTTCTTCATCTTCACGGAGTTGTAGACGCTGTCGCCGGAGTTCAGCACGCCGGAGTAGACGCGGATGAAGGTCAGAGTGCCGACGAAGGGGTCGGTGGCAATCTTGAACGCCAGGGCCGCAAAGGGCGCACTGTCGTCCGCCTCACGCGTGGCTACGGTGCCGTCCTTGTCGTCCAGCTCACCCTCGATGGCCTTGACCTCGGTGGGTGACGGCAGGTAGTCGACCACCGCATCCAGCACTGCCTGCACGCCCTTGTTCTTGAAGGCGGAGCCGCAGGTAACCAGAACGATCTCGCTGTCGAGGGTACGACGGCGCAGGCCGGCCTTGATCTCTTCCTTGGTCAGCTCACCGCCTTCCAGGTACTTGTCCATCAGCTCTTCGGACGCCTCGGCGGCGGCCTCGACCATCTGCTCGCGATACTCTTCGGCCTTCTCCTGAAGCTCGGCCGGGATCTCGACGAGGTCATAGGTAGTACCCAGATCAGCCTCGTTCCACTTGATGGCCTTCATCTCGATCAGGTCGATGACGCCCTGGAACTCCTCCTCGGTGCCCCAGTTGATCTGGATCGGCACTGGATTAGCACCCAGGCGGTCCTTGAGCTGGTCGACAACGTTGAAGAAATTCGCACCGGTGCGGTCCATCTTGTTGACGAACACCATGCGCGGCACTTCATACTTGTCGGCCTGACGCCACACGGTCTCGGTCTGCGGCTGGACACCGGAAGAACCACACAGCACCACCACGGCACCGTCGAGCACCCGCAGGGAGCGCTCCACCTCGATGGTGAAGTCGACGTGTCCGGGCGTGTCGATGACGTTGATGCGGTGCTCATCGAACTGGTGATTCATGCCCTTCCAGAAGGTGGTCACGGCAGCGGAGGTGATGGTGATGCCACGCTCCTGCTCCTGCTCCATCCAGTCGGTGGTGGAGGCACCCTCGTGGGTTTCACCGAGCTTGTGGTTGACGCCTGTGTAGAACAGGATCCGCTCGGTGGTAGTGGTCTTGCCGGCATCGACGTGTGCGACGATACCCAGGTTGCGGTAGCGGTTAAGTGGAGTCTTGCGAGCCACGGTGGAACTCCCCGTTGGTTGGCGGTGCGTTGATTTTCGCTACGCTTATCAGAAGCGGTAGTGCGAGAAAGCCTTGTTGGCTTCCGCCATGCGGTGCACGTCTTCACGCTTCTTGACCGCGGAGCCCTTGCCTTCGGCGGCATCGAGCATCTCGCCGGCCAGACGCTGGACCATGGTCTTCTCGCCGCGACGACGGGCCGCATCCACCAGCCAACGCATGGCCAGCGCCTGACGGCGGGACGGACGAACCTCGACCGGCACCTGATAGGTCGCGCCGCCGACGCGGCGGGACTTCACCTCGACCATGGGCTGGATGGTTTCCAGCGCCTTGTCGAAGATCTCCAGCGGGTCTTCATTACTGCGCTCGGCAACCCTGTCCAGCGCACCGTAGACGATACGCTCAGCTGTGGACTTC
>WPCH01058458.1_pt1 | contig 39163 bp, 38 predicted proteins | sample 5399881 | NCBI WGS metagenome assembly WPCH01 (sample SAMN12869468, study PRJNA574797) | sludge metagenome | isolation source: wastewater treatment of pH5 | place: China:Beijing | collected 2019-05-20
AATTGTGTATTGTCTATGTTTCTTCGTTTTGCGCTCCATTTGAAAACCTCCTTAAATATACTTATATAACAAAAATAGAGCTATGGAAATACATAACCCTACTCTTTTTATTTTATTGTCCGTTTTAATCAAATACTTTCACTATCCTAGCCTTTTTTTATCTTATTGTTGAACCGGAGGGAATCACTGATTTATCAAATCTAGCTGTGTTAAAAATTCGACAATTACGACCTATAACAACATTTCCTGGGATGGTTGCTCTCTTTTCAACAACTGTAATTCCAGATACAAGTAAATCAGGTTTCTCCATATTGGGTGTGTAATCTTCACCAAAACCGATGTTAGCTCCACGCCCCACAATCACTTTTTTATCAAGTATTGAACGATCAATGGTTACATTTTCGCCTAAAATAACATTATTTAAAATGACACTATCTTTAATCAAACAACCCTTTCCTACGCGAACACCAGGACTTAAGACAGAATTGATAACCGTTCCCTCAACCACACAACCATTGGATATGAGCGAATTTTGGATGTTTGCTTGACTACCAATTTTTACTGGAGGAAGATCTTCACTCTTTGTATATACTTTCCATGTTGGATCATATAAATCAAGCTCAGTGAAATCCTTAGTCATTTGAAGATTAGTCTCTAAATAAGAATCATATGTACCTACATCCATCCAGTAATCATTAAATTGATATGCGTAAACTTCTTTTTGAGTGGTTTTAATTAAATGAGGAATAATATGTTTACCAAAATCTAAATCCTCTTCTTTAATGGATAGTAGAACTTTCTTTAATAAATCAAAATTGAATAAGTAAATACCCATTGAAGCAAGATTTGATTTAGACTTTTTAGGTTTTTCTTCAAATTCAATAATTTCATCATCAGAATTGATTGACATAATGCCAAATCGAGAAACTTCTGATTCGGGTACAGGTTGAGTAGCTATGGTAAGTTTTGCATTCTTTTCGAGATGTAATTTAATCATCTTTCGATAATCCATCTTATAAATATGGTCACCTGATAAGATGAGTACATATTTTGGATCTCTTCTTTCAATGAACTCTAAGTTCTTTAAAACTGCATCAGCTGTGCCTAAATACCAATAGTTATGGGGCTGTAATAATGTGACAGAAGAATCTCTACGGTCTAAATCCCATGGCTTACCACTTCCAATATGCTCATTTAGAGATAAGGGAAGATATTGTGTCAATATACCTATATCATAAATACCTGATTGTGTACAGTTTGATAACGTAAAATCAATAATACGAAACTTCCCAGCAAAGGGCATTGCTGGTTTACTGCGTCTTTGAGATAGAATATCTAATCTTGAACCTTTACCGCCTGCTAATATGAGAGCTAAAATTTCCATAGTGTTACACTCCTAAGATTATTTGATATATTTTTTCATAACTTAAAGCCATTTGATGGAGACTGTAATCTTTTTTCATGGCTTGTCGTACAAGATTTTTAAAGGTTTGTGGATCATGGTTGTAAAGATAAATCGCTTCAAATAATTTTTCCTTTAGTTCGTATGCATCATAATTAGCAAAACTAAATCCTGTTCCAGTGCCTGTATATAGATTATAAGGAGTAACCGTATCTTTTAATCCTCCTGTTTCTCTTACAATAGGTAAAGAACCATATTTCATAGCAATCATTTGACCAAGACCACATGGTTCAAAACGACTTGGCATCATGAATAAATCACTTGATGCATATATTTTATGTGCCATTTCTTCATTGAACCCAATATAATTGGCTACACGATCTGAGTATTTATCTGTTAGATAGCGGAAATAATTTTCATATGAATCATTTCCAGAACCCATCAAAATAAAGCGTGCATTACTATATTCAATGACCTCTTCTAAAACTTGAGTCATAAGATTAATCCCCTTTTGGGTTGCTAGTCTACCAACATAGGCAACCAATGGAGCTTTTAAATCAGGACTTAAATTAAAATGGTGTAGCAGATCTTCTTTATTACTCAGTTTTCCTGAGACAACATTTCTAATCGAAAATGGATGTGTAATTAAATGATCTATCTTAGGATCAAATACATCCTCGTCAATTCCATTTAAAATACCTACAAAATCTTGATTTCTTTTACCAAGTGCTCCATCTAAGGTAAAGCCATACTCTGGTGTCATCACTTCGTTACGATAGGTTGGACTCACAGTATTGATTTTTGTAGCTCTTTCTATACCTGCTTTTAAGAAATTGACACGATCAAAGTGGATATAGGTATAGTTAAATTGAGTGTTGAAAAAACGACTGACATAAGGATCAAATGATCCTTGATACTCTAAATTGTGTATAGTAAGTAAAGTGTGTATGCCATAGTAACCATCATTCACATGACGATAATGTTCATCTAGCAAATAAGGCACCATCCCTGTTTGCCAGTCATTGAGATGAAGAATAGAAGGATATTCATCAATGAGGTTTAAAAACTCGAGTATGGCATAGGAAAAGCAGGTAAATCGTTCAGCATCATCGTTGTAACCATATAACAATTCTCTTTCAAAATAATGCATGTTTTGAATAAAAATATATTCAATCTGTTGATACATCATCCGGTAATAATGAACGATTGTTTCAATTCCACCCATATGAATTGTCTTTGATCCAATTAACTTCATTTGGCTGTGATATTTTTGAATCGGTTTATAATATGGGGTGATAATTTTAACTTCATGATCGAGTTGTTTCAGTGATTTAGGCAAAAAAAACGCCATATCAGCTAATCCACCTGTTTTACTAAAGGGAAATGCTTCTGAACTTGCAAAGAGTATCTTCATGCACTCACATCCTTTTGGTCCTATATGATTAATTTCATTATACCGTATGAAACCGGTTTTAGCAATTCAATTAAAAGTTAAAAAGGTTTTATATCTAAGCTTTTTATCATTGATAAAACGAGTAAATATGATATACTATAACAAACAAAGTAGGTGATTAAATGACAAAAGAAAAATCATGTGGAGCTGTCATTTTCAGAAAGCATCAGGATAAATACCAATATTGTCTTGTGCAACAACGCTTTGGACTGCATTATAGTTTCCCAAAAGGACATGTTGAACACAATGAAAGTGAAATCATGACTGCCTATCGAGAAGTCAAAGAAGAAACTGGATTAGATATTAAAATCTTCGGAAATATTCGTGCTCAAACCAGGTATTCTCCACGTCCTGGAGTTGTCAAAGATGTGATTTATTTTCTTGCTGAAGCAAGATCAAATGAATTGCTCAAACAAGAGAGTGAAATTGCCGATGCTATTTGGGTGGACGAAGAAAAAGTGCTAGATAAACTCACTCATTCAACAGATAAAAAAGTATTTAAAACGATCTCTAATAAAGTAAAGTATGAATGAAATCAAGTCTTTAGAATTGATTAAACCAAAATTAATGTAAGCGTTTTTAAAAGTTGATAAAATTTGTGATAAAAAGTGATAATAATATATATTATTACTTTTTTTTATGTTACAATGATTATGTAAAATACGATGAAAATTTAAAGGGAGAAAAACATGATTATCGGAACTGTAAAAGAAATCAAGAACAATGAGTCTCGTGTTGGTTTAACACCTAGTAGTGTTAGAGAATATACACATCACGGTCATCAAGTATTGGTTGAAGAAAACGCAGGTATTAACTCAGGTTTTAGTAATGAGCAATATGTTGAGGCTGGAGCAAAAATCATTAAAACCGCTGAAGAGGTCTGGAAAATGTCAGACATGATTGTTAAAGTTAAAGAGCCACTAGCTAGTGAATACGGCTTCTTAAGAGAAGGTCTTATTTTATATACATATCTTCATTTAGCAGCTGATGAACCTCTAACTCGTGCTTTAATTGAAAGTAAGACACAGTCCATTGCATATGAAACCATTGAACTTTCAGATGGATCATTACCTTGCTTAAAACCAATGAGTGAAGTTGCAGGCCGCCTAGCAGCTATTGAAGGATCAAAATATCTTGAAAAACCATTTGGAGGCAGCGGAGTCCTTATCTCTGGTGTTCCAGGAACAGATCGTGCAAATGTCGTTATTATTGGTGCAGGTGTTGTAGGTGAAAATTCATTAAAAATGCTTGTTGGTATGGGTGCAAACTGTACAGTACTTGATGTTAATTTAAAGAAACTCACATACCTAGATGATATTTATGGTAATCGAATTACTACATTATATAGCAGTGCTGATAATATTGAAAGAGTATTAAAAGATGCTGACTTAGTCGTTGGTGCAGTGCTATTACCAGGTGCTAAAGCTCCAAAACTAATCAAGAGAAGTTATTATAAAAACATGCGTAAAGGAACAGTCATCGTTGACGTCGCGATTGATCAAGGTGGTTCAACTGAAGTATCTCGCCCAACAACACATGATAAGCCTACCTATGAAGTCGATGGTATCGTTCATTATTGCGTAGCGAATATGCCAGGTGCAGTACCAAGAACATCAACAATCGCATTAAATAACTCAACCTTAAAATATGGTTTAATGATTGCTGATAATGGACTTGATATCGCAATTAGCAAATCTGAAGCTTTGAAAAAAGGTGTTAACGTTTATCATGGAAAATGCACATGCAAAGGTGTTTGCGAAGCATTTGATTTGGACTACCTAGACATATAAACAAGTAAAAAAATTGGATTTTTATCCAATTTTTTTGACTCTTCAATTAGTGATTAACTTTTCAATACATTATAACTATGTTATAATAAGTATACAAAGAAGGTGTACTTATGAAAAAAATATGGATTATTTTAGGTATCATTCTTTTATCCACGCTTGTTGTTTCATGTCAGAAAGATAATCTAAAGCTCTATCATCTGAGTGCTGGTGATCATGAAGATATGATTCGTTCTCGGATATATTTAAAATCAGAATATCAGGAACATCAGATTGAGTGGACATCGTCTCACCCAGATGTTGTTTCCACATTAGGTGTTGTGACGAGACCTTTATTTGAAGAAGAACCTACGATTGTTACGATGACTGCAAAGGTAAATGACAAGTCTTATACCTATACTTTCACTGTCATACCACTTACTAATCGTGAGATTAATGATTTGTATCCTAGCCTAAACGATGAAAATCCTATATTGGAAATCATCGATTATGAAGAACTCATATCATTACTTCAAACCAAACAACAAGCACTCATCTATCTTGGGTTTGAATCATGCCCTTGGTGTATGGAGTATTTACCCATTTTTCATAAACTTGCTAAAAATACCGGACATGAAGTGATTTATTATTATAATTTTAGATCAGTTCGAACTGTTATCGATAATGAACTAAATCCACTCTTTCAGGCAATCATTGACTTAATTGATAGTTCTTATCTTGTCAATCATCCAAGTATTACTCATTTAAAGTGGCTTTATGCACCTACATTTATTGGACTAAAAGATGGCGAAATCAAGGGTTTATTTACTGGAGCTATTGAAGGACATCAAGCATCATCAGCATACTTAACAAGTAAGCAAGAAGAAGATTTAAAAGATATATTTAGAAACATATTATCTGCAGTGAAACCTGAAGATCCATGCGGATGTTAAAGGAGACCTATGAACGTTTTATTTTGTTTGACACCTAAAGAAAAAGTTGCATATATTTATGATGATTACACTATTAGACAAACACTTGAAAAAATGCGTATTTATCGATATCGATCCATACCGATGCTCAATCGTAATGGTGATTACATTGGAACGTTAAGTGAAGGTGACCTTTTGTGGTATTTAAAAGATCACCATAAAGACTTTGAAAAGTATGAATCAACATCGATTTCGAAAGTGCCAAGAAATAAAGACAATGTTTCTGTTCAAATTCATACCAATATCGAGGACATTATTGATGTTGCGACACAACAAAATTTCGTACCTGTTTTAGATGATTTTGGGGCTTTTATTGGCATTATAACTAGAAAAGATATCTTTAATTACATGGTTAAACAAATGCATTTGAATCAACCAAAATAAAAACCTTCCATTGAAGGTTTTTTTATTTTAAATATGGAAACGTCTTTTAAATTCTTCTCGACTACTTTTTGATGGCAAAAAGATGATACCAAGTAGCGTAAATGCTGCATAGAAGAAACACACCATACTTGGCCATTCAACTGTAGTTACACTGAGCAGATTCATCAGTCCTGGAACTAATCCAATGATTGTAATAATAATTAAACTTGAAAAGTAATCAAACCATTTTTTCTTGTTGAAAATAATAATCACTGAAAGCAGTAAGATATTGGATACAATCGCAAATGGGAAGACATAATCAATAGCCCAAGAATAATCGCGAATCGATAGCCCAATGAGAATAACAGCTAGAGTTGTTGCAATCATTGTTTTCACAAGTTTAGATGTCCAAATAGTTGGAACTGCTAATATGATGTACATGATAATTGCATAAATGGAGGTAATCGTGACAACTAAGCTCCAAGATAATGGCAATCCATTGTTCAAATCTAGGTATAAACTGACAAGTGCACCAATAATATTTAAATAAATAAAGAAACGAATGAAAAATTTAGAGGTTGATCTTTTTGTCATTTCAGTAAATTTAAAAACAGATACAGCTTCACCTGCTTGTTCAAGATCACCATTACATAATAAACAATGTTCTAAATCTGAGTCATAATGAACATGGCATGTTTTACAATATTTCATCATAACCCTCCTTATAATTGGTATCTAAAGTCACATCTAATCCATCATTGACTAAAATAGAAACCATATGATTAATAATGGACATATCTTTTAATGGTGTGCTCATAATAATGTTTGTTTTACTGCCAAGTGAGATTAATGTCATTGCTAAACCATAACCAGCGTTAATGAAATCAGCATCGATGATTTTATCTTGTAAATCACTTGGTAAATCAACAACACCAAGATTCGATATCGAACAACTACTAATACTTTCACCTAAAATATTATAACCGATTTTAAAAGCAAGTGTCTTAAGGACTAAAGGTAGTATACGTATGAATACATTTTTCTCAAAACCAACTAATGAACTAATACGAGATTGGAGTTTATCTTTATCAAGTTGATCCTTAAATTGTTCTTTTGTCAGTTCGAGCATGTTTTCAAATGTCCAATCATTTCGATTTGCATCATAGGTTGTTTTCAAATATAAAGAGAAGTTACGCAATGTAATTGAATTAAAATAAGGTCTTAAATTCACAGGTATAAATATTTTTAAAGGCTTTTTATGGCCAATAAAGTCGTTGGTTTCTTTATAAATGCTATATGCCATCAGGGCAGTTACATATTGCGTGATTGTACACTGATATTTATTTTTTACAATGTCAATCAATTTTTGTGTACCCACCTTAGCTTTGACCATCAATACCCAGTGCTGACCAAAACGCTCACCACTCAGGTGATAAGCTTTTTCTTCCTTCAAATTACGTCGTTTATCACGGTCATAATTTGAAACAAAGTTATCTTCACTTTCTTTCTTTGAATAGGGTTTTTCACTAAGTATTTTGTTTTGATGTTCGATTTTATAACCTTTTAACTTGTAATACTGAAAAACAAGAGACTTTAAAAAGTGTAAAGCCCCATTACCATCACTTAGTGCATGGAAGGTTTCAAGGGTAATCTTATTTTGCAAATAATACACTTTAAATAAATAACCATTATTTCGAACAGGCTTAAAATACTTGCACACTTGTGCAGGTTCTTTTTCTACGATAAATCGTCTTTCATTTTGAGCGAAATAGTTCCAGAATAAGCCGTTTTTTAACTGAACTGCAAACGTTTCAAAGCGAGGTAGAACTTTATTAACTGATTCTTCTAGAATCAATGGATCAACTTCTTGGTCAATATATAACGACAATCGGAACACATTGCTACGTTCATCTTGTGACACAGCAGGGAATATTTTTCCAGCATTATCGAGTTTATACCAGTATTTTTTCTTCTTCATGTATACACACCTTTGCAGACACACGTTTAAGGGGATTTTCGGTGTCATTTTAATTATACTCTTTTTCTCTTTCAATTTGAAATAATATATGAAAGTTAACATAAAAAATATTACGAATTCGAAGCATAATGATTGATATTCATCCATATTTTCAATAAAATATAGGTGTAGGAGATGATTATTATGAAACCACTGAATGGAATTCATCATGTGACAGCAATAACAAGTAGTGCAGAAAAAATTTATGATTTTTTTACGCACATTTTAGGTATGAGATTAGTTAAGAAGACCATTAACCAAGACGATATACATACATATCATTTATTTTTTGCAGATGATCAAGGTTCTGCAGGAACTGATATGACCTTTTTTGATTTTCCAGGTATTCCAAAAGCAGTGAAGGGAACCGATGAGATTGCGAAAACATCCTTTAGAGTTCCTAGTGATGAAGCGGTTTTATACTTTAAAAAACGTTTTGAGAGGTATCAAGTCAAACATGACGATATAAAAACACTTTTCGGTATTAAAACTTTAGCATTTGAGGATTTTGATGGTCAGGAATATATGCTATTTTCTGATGAAAATGATGAAGGCGTTAAGCCTGGCATACCATGGAAAAAGGGTCCTATTCCATTAGAATATGCGATTGTTGGTCTAGGTCCAGTCTTTTTTAGAGTGAGTGATGAAAAAAGAATGGGTCAAGTACTTGAAAATATCTTAGGTTTTGAATACATTAAAAAAGAAGATTCATATACGCTTTATCAAACTGGACCAAAGGGTAATGGAGCATCCCTTATACTCGATACACATGTAAAAGGAGTCCCATCTCGACAAGGGTATGGTGGAGTTCATCATGTTGCATTTCGTATCAATAATAAAGAGGATATGGAGGAGTGGATTAAGCGACTAAATCACATTCGTGCTCCTCATTCTGGTTATGTTGATCGCTTTTATTTTGAATCACTTTATACAAGATTATATCCATGCATCTTATTTGAATTTGCCACAGAAGGTCCAGGTTTCATTGATGATGAAGAAAGTTATGAAATATTAGGTGAAACGTTAGCACTTCCTCCAAAATTTAGAAGCCAGCGAAAACAAATTGAAAAATTAGTTAGACATATAGATACTAAACGAAGCCATCTTCAATTTGAGAAAGATTATTTAGGTATAAAATCATGATCCAAAATCAAGATTTGAGATTAACTACTGTTTTATTTCGTGCATTTAATTATATACAAGAACTCATTAAAAAAGATATTTCAAGTTATCAATTAAATGTAGCCGAGTTTGGAACACTGGAAACACTATACCATAAAGGTAGATTACCCATCCAAGAAATATGTGACAAAATGCTAATGCCAAATAGCTCAATGACCTATGTTGTCAACCAACTATTTTTAAAAGGATATATTATTAAAGAACAAGATCAGAATGATAAACGACAAACTCTACTTTCTTTAAGTTCAAATGGGAAAGCTTTTTTCAGTCAAATTTTTAACAAACACCAAAAAACACTTCATAATATATATGATATACTAAAGCCAGAAGAGAAGGACATGTTGATTATGCTTTTAAAAAATGTTGGATATCATGCGAAAGCTATAGGAGATTCGATATGAAACATGTGTTTTTAAAAGGAATAAATGATAAAACATTGTTTTTACTACATGGTACCGGAGGTAACGAAGAAGACCTGATTCCATTAGCCAAACATCTCGATCATGAAGCAAACATCTTAAGTGTGAGAGGGAATGTGTTAGAATATGGAATGCCTAGATTCTTCAAACGTTTAGCCATGGGTGTTTTTGATATGGAATCATTAGCCCAAGAAACAGAACATTTATATCAATTCTTGCATGAAAGTGCTGAAACATATCAGTTTGATAAAAATCAAGTGACCGTCATTGGATATTCAAATGGTGCGAATATTGCTTTAAGTGTTTTATTTACATATGATAGACCATTTGAAAAAGCTGTTTTATTTCATCCCATGATTCCAAGGAAAGACTTAGAGTTACCAAAAATGAAAGGTATCGATATCTTTATTGGTGCTGGAACAAATGACCAAATGGTTCATGTCAATGAAACAAATGAGCTTAATGAAATGCTTTTAAAACATGGAGCAGAAGTTAAACTCAATTGGACAAATCAAGGACATCAATTGAATAAAGATGAAATCTTAGCCGCTAAGCATTGGTATGATCAATTAAAATAATTAACGCATAAAAAAAGGTAATCGAAATTACCTTTTTTACTTCATCATTATTTTTGGTGGGATTCGATGTTTAGTTAATTGTTCATAAGTATGAGCAATAGAAATGAGGTTCGAATCATCCCATTTTTTTCCAACAAATACAATCGATTTTGGTGTTTGATCGATAAGTGCTTTTGCAGGGACACAAATCGATGGATTACCAAACATCGGTGCAAACGATAACCAAAAAGTAGATATCAACGCATCACATCGATGCTCTATTAGTAGTTTTTCGAAAAGACTAGCTTTGCTAACCTTTTCTTTTCTCATCTGAAGATACTTTGGATCTAACAATCCTTCAGTTTCATTCGATTTAATAAGTATATTTTGACCATACTTCAATCTTCTTTCAGGATCTTCAAAATTAAACTGAATGATATCTTCAAGTGATTTCATCCGAGTTTGACCTGAAACAGATTTTAAGTAGTTATTTAAATCATGTTTAAATTCATAAATCAGCGTATCAAAGTTTTTTAAATCTTCTAATTCAATTTCTATGTCTATGACATGAATTCCAGCTTGATTTAATTTTTGTCTAGCTTCAGATAAGATAGCAAGATCTTCATCCTTGTAAGGATAATTACTGAAAGAAACAATGCCTACTTTTTTATCAATTACAGGAAGTAAGTAGCTTTGGCTCAAACCTTCCCTATAGATTAGCGCATCTTTTGTCATTTCATCATGGGGATCATAACCAGTGATTGCTTCAAGTAAAATCGCACAATCGGCAACTGTTTTTGCCATCGGACCAGCTGTATCTTGTTGACTTGAAATTGGAATAATTCCATAACGAGAAACCATGCCTAATGTAGGTTTAATAGAGACAATTGAATTTTGATAAGCAGGAGCCATGAGTGATCCATTTGTTTCTGTCCCAATTGAAATCGGAATCATGTTTGCTGCCACACTAACAGCAGAACCCGTTGATGAGCCTAGTGGATCTATTTTTTCATGATAGGGATGTTTGACTTGTCCATGGCGAGAACCATAACCAGATGGCATTTTTTCTGTACTCATAAAATATGCAAATTCTGATAGATTTGTTTTTCCTAAGATAACAGCACCTGCTTCGTTAAGCATATCTACAATCGTCGCATTATAACTAGCATGCAGATCGGATAAAGCTAATGAACTTGCTGTTGTATGCATTAAATCGTTCGTGTTAATATTATCTTTGATTAAAATAGGTATACCGTGCAATTGGCTTCGAATCATCCCATTTTTTCTTTCTTCATCACGCTTGGTTGCGATAGATAAAGCATCTGGATTGATTTCAGCAATAGCGTTTAAATAAGGATCGTAAGTTTGAATTTGTTTAAGATACATATTCACTAAATCACACGACGTATAGACCCCTTGATTAAGTAATTCGATTAAATCTTGTAACGTATAATCATTCATAAGAAACCTCCGACATAACATCTATAAGTAGTTCAACTCCATAGACTAAATCATTAAGTGACATTGAGAAATTATCTTTATTTTGCACTTGCTCATGTATAAAAGGAACATGAATAAAGCCAGCTTTTATTTTCTTTTTTTGGGTTTCTAAGTGATATAGTACTCCATACATTAAATGATTGCAAACATAGGTTCCAGCACTGTTTGAAATGCCTGCTGGAAGGTTGTTAATTTTCAATTTTTCAACCATCTTTTTTATAGGTAATGTAGAAAAATATGCATTCTTTCCATTTTGGTTAATGATGCTATCCAAAGGCTTTATACCGCGATTATCGGGTATACTTGCATCATCAATATTAATCGCGATACGTTCAATTGAGATTTCTTTTCTCCCACCTGCTTGTCCTAGCATGAAAACGACATCAGGATTGATTTCATCGATGGTTGAGCAAACACATTTAATCGAATCATTGAATGCTGTTGGAACCTTTAGTTTATGGATTAAAACATGATCATAACTATTCTTTAATCGATCTATGATTTCGATAGAAGGATTTATTTTTTGTCCATCAAAGGGTTCAAAACCTGTCACAAGTATTTTCATCATTTCAACTCCTCTAACTTCATTTTAGCATACAACACTTATTTCACTCATGCTCTTTTTATAATGACTGTTTTTTGGTATAATGAGTATAGCATATTTTAAAGGGTAATCATCATGAAAATAGTTGCTTTAGATCAACAAGATTATAAGGATTATGAGCTCGATTGTCATTATGTGACAAGAGCTTTTTATGATGTTATCATTAAAAAGAAAAAAGACATTTTAATAAAAATTAAACGAAAGAAAATGAGAAAACAGGAAAAAGGGTTTACCTCTAAACTGTTTGAGTCTTATATTGAAAAACCTGAAGTCTACGGAATCTTTGATAAGAAAAAACTGATTGCAGCCATTGAGGGTTCTTTAGAAACATGGAATAATCGTTTTCGTATATGGAATTTTTGGGTTGATAAAAAATATCGAAGAGAAGGATTTGGCACGTATTTGTTTAAGCATGTCGTTGATCGTGCAGTTGCTTTAGGTGCAAGAGCAGTCATTTTAGAAGTTCAATCATGTAATGATCCTGCGATTGCATTCTATTTAAGTCAAGGTCTTCATTTCGTTGGTCTGAACACCATGGAATACTCTAATCAAGATATAGAACAAAAAGAAGTACGACTTGAAATGGCAAGAAGATTATAATCATAGAAACGGTATAAAACATGACAAAACTTTGGACAAGGAATTTTACAATTTTAACTATCGGATCGTTGATATCTGCACTTGGTAGTTCAGCTGCAGGTGTAGGGTTCGGTATTTTAATCTTTAAACAAACAGGCTCACCTTTAAGCTTAGCACTTTATATGGTTGCCAACATTATACCTCGAGTCATTACAGGCTTTATAGCTGGCCCCTTTGTTGATCGACATGCACGACGCAAAATCATATACACGCTAGATTTTATATCGACAATGATATTTATAAGTATCTCACTCGTTTTATTCACAGGTTTCTTCGATGTCTTAATCTTTACAGGTATTGCAGCATTCTTAGGTATCATCGACACAATCTATCAATTAGCTTTTATGAGTATGTTTCCAGAGGTAATTGAAAAAGGACAACACTCAAAAGCATACTCACTATCAAGTTTGATTTGGCCAATTTCAGCAGCCATCATGGCTCCTATTGCAGCATTCATGATTGAAAATTTCGAATATGGTGTAGCTATGTTGATGTTGTTCAACGGAATCACTTTTTTCATAGCAGCTCTATTTGAAACAACGATTCATTTAAAAGAAAGACTTAATACGAAAGAAATCAAAGGTTTTCAATTTATAGAAGATTTAAAAGAAGGCTTCAGATATTACAAAATGGAAAAAGGAATCTTCGGTATAGCTATTTTATTTGCTTGTTTTTCATTTGTCTATACATCACATGATTTATTAAGAATGCCTTATTTTATTCAAAGTGAAACATATACATTACAGCACTTTTCATTTCTAATCACAGCTAGCTCTATAGGTCGAATGGTAGGAGGAGTTGTTCACTATATCTTTAAATATCCTCCAAAGAAACGATATGTTATTGCAGTTTCTGTTTATATAACCGTAGAAATATTTAGTGCAACACTCCTATACATGCCTTATCTCGTTATGCTTGTTGTCAGTTTCTTAGTAGGCTTATTATCAGTAACATCATATAATATACGAATGACTGCAACTCAACTTTATATACCTACTGAAATGCGTGGAAGAGTGAACTCAACTCAAAACCTTCTTTGGAATATAGGTGCTATTCTCGGTGCTTTAACTGTCGGATATACAGCAGAGTATTCATCACTAGATTATCGCCTTATCATGCTGTTGGTTGCTATTATATCTATGTCAGCTATTTTCCTAATTCCAATTCGAATGAAGCATGAGTTTAAAAAAATATACAATGCAGATCATATATAGAAAAGCCTCTCCTTAATCTATAAGGAAAGGCTTTTTTTATGATTTGACTTTTAAAACAACACATTTCAAGTAGAGAGATTCATCACTACCTATTCTTGCAGGATGATCTTTACTTTGTATTCTAAACTCAATCATTTGTGTCTGTCGCTTAGCATCTTTTGAAGCATCTATAAGCATATCTAAAAATAACGAAGGTGTCATATAGTGTGAACATGAACAAGTAACTAAATAACCATGATGATTAATGATTTTCATAGCTTGTAGGTTAATCTCTTTATAACCTTGATAAGCCTTTTTGACATCATCTATTTTTTTTGCAAATGCTGGTGGATCTAAGATAACGACATCAAACGTTTCACCTGTTTTTTGGTAGTTTCTAAGTTCGTTAAACACATCAGCTTCCTTCGCAGTCACTTGATTTAAATGATTAAGAAGAGCATTTTTTTCAATCTGATTGACTGCTGTTTTTGAAATATCTAAGCATGTCACAGAATTTGCTCCAAAGTAAGCTGCATGTAATCCGAATCCACCAATATGTGAAAAACAATCGAGCACTTTCTTATCTTTTACATAAGGTTTTAAAGCATAATGATTGTCTTGTTGATCCAAGAATGAGCCTGTTTTTTGACCATTGATTAAATCAATTTCCATTGTTAAATCATTTTCTTTAATAAGAATGCTTTCAGGAACAGTACCATATATAGCTCCTTTAAACAGTTCAAGTCCTTCTTTTTTTCTTACAGAAACATCACTACGTTCATAAATGCCTTTAGGTTGGAATAATTTAACCAAAATATCAATAAACCAATTCTTTCGCAGATCGATGCCCAAGGATAGAATTTGGATAGATAAATAATCACCATACTTATCAATAATCAAACCTGGAATGCCATCTGATTCACCAAAAAGAACACGGTAACTATTTTGGTAACCTAAATCTAAGCGACTCTGATTTGCCTCGATGATAATTTTTTCAAAAAAAGCTTGATCGATGACTTCATCGATAGATTTAGATAGAATTCGAACGAATATTTTCGATGTTGTATTTAAAAATCCCTTTCCTAAGAAAAGGTCTTTACTACTAAAGACATAAGCTATTTCACCACTTTTAATGCTTCCTTCGATACGATCAATTTCATTGCTAAATACCCATGGATGACCTTCTAAAATACGTATTTCTTCCTTTGGTTTCAAATAAATCTTGCAAATATTCATGTTGTCAACTCCTTAACATCAATTATAACATTTATGCATAAAAAAAGTTAGAGCCTGTGACGCTATCACATGCTCTAATTCTTTTTGTTTTCTCTTTTTTGTAAATAATGGTTAAGGACATATTCGTCAAACTCAACATTAAAATCTTCAATGATTAAATCTCGGAATTTTTTAATCTTACTGTCATTGCCCTCAAATTGTAAGACATTAAAACATTTCACTAAATATTTCTCATATTTGTCCATTTGCCCAAGTGAGTGATAGGCAAGCGCTGAATAGTAGTAGAAATAATCCATAAGATAAAAACTTTTTAATTCGATGTTTCTTTTGATTCCTATTGAACAATAGGTGATAACACCCTTTAAATCTTCATTAATGCCTAAATGTTTAGCTAATTTTGCTAATACGAATATATAAATCTTCTCGTTAGCATCAGAAATCAAAATCGATTGATCCTTGATATACATTTCAATTTTTTCAAGGATATTTTTATGATGAGATTCATCTAAAAAATCGAGAAAAGAAGAGATAATCAGTAATTCAACGGATGTTACAACTTGTTGATTCAAAATTTTTGGATAATTCACAAGCTTTACTATGGCTTGGGCAGCATCATCTAACGATAATTTTTTGATGAAATACAAGTAAAGGATATGGGTATATTGATAAAGAAGTCGATTGTTGTTTTCGATGATATGCTCAAGAGGGACATTTTTATAGGATTTCAAGTATTCTTCAAAATCATAATTTACAACGTTGTTGTACATTTTAATAATTAACTCGGATTCAAGAACTTTAGCATAGTCAAAATCACGTAATAAAGAATCGGTTTTTATACCTAGTTTTACGGTGAGTTGATGAATGATTTGGAATGGTATATCTGACTCTCCACTTAAATAACGACGATATTGTCTAAGAGACACAATTTCATCAGTAAAAGCTTCTTGAGAGATGTTGCGAGCAGATCTTAATCGCTCTAGATATACGCAAAGTTCTTTACTTTTCACAAAAATTTCACCTTTTTTCTAAAAAATAGGGCGTATACGCCCTGTTTATTAACTCTAATTGGTATTACAATTAGGTTAAAAGGGAGGCATTACCATATGAAAAAATTAGCATTTGTCGCATTATTAGTATTAGGTTTAATTTGTTTAGGAACTCAGGTTCATTTCAGTGATGAAAATCAATCTTTGACTGCAAATGATGTTGAAGCAATTGAGTTAGGATTTGGCAACTCAGGTCAACCAGAACTTAGAACAAATGATCAAGAACCAGCTCAAGACACAGATTTTGAAAGACTTGGTTTCGGAAATTCAGGACAACCAGAACTTAGAACAAATGATCAAGAACCAGCACAAGATACAACTTTTGCAAGACTTGGCTTTGGTAATTCAGGACAACCAGAACTAAGAACGTATGATCAAGAACCATCATCAGAAACAGGATTTACAAGATTAGGATTTGGCAACTCAGGTCAACCAGAACTAGGTTCAAAAGATTCTGAAAATGCATCTGTCAGTTTGGGATTTAAAAATTCAGGACTTCCAGGTCACGTAGAATTCTAATACTTAAAAAATCTATATTTCAATTATAGCATACTTTATTAATTAGAAAGATTTTCTTAATAAAAAAGAAGCAAAAAATCGCTTTACTAGGTTTTTTACTCTATTTTCTAAAAACTTAAATAAGCATTATTTACAATTGAATAAACAAGCAATTTACAACAGATGTTGATAATATAATTTAGCAGATATTTGTCACATTAATACATACAACGGGGGTATTCCACATGAAAAACATCTTAAAATTTACGTTCGTAATCTCTGCCATTGGATCCATTTACCTTTATGGTAATCAGATGCTTTCTTTCATGTTGCTTACGCAAGAGGTCACACATCAGGCACTTTTATTATTTGAATATGGTGTGATGATTGGTTATATCGTCTTTGTAGTCTTTATTGTGCTGTTGCAATTAAGAAACTACCATCATCTCATGGCTTATAAGCCATTATTTGGAAAGTTTTTATTACTAAGTTATCAATTGATTGCTGTAGGATTTTCAATAGGAGTTTTCATTCATTTTAGTTTTCAAAAATCTATCTTATTAGCCTTATCCTTCCTTTTAATTACTGCAATATTAGATTCGATTCGCGACAAAGTCCTATCGATAAAGCAGGGCAATATCATTCATCCTAAAAAAATTTTATAGCACAATCGAAAAGACCTTCGGGTCTTTTTTTTTCATTATTCTTGTATAATCAGATTTTTTGGATTAATATGATACCGAGGAGTGATGATATGAATGTCATTGACGCTGTAAAAAATCGTGTGAGTGTAGGCAAGTTTTTAGATCAAAAAGTACCTATCGATCTTGTTGTAGATATGTTAGACCATGCAGTTTATGCTCCAAATCATAAGTTGAGAGAACCATGGCGCTTTATCATGCTACAAGACGAGGGCAAAGATTTATTTATTCATCGTTATTTATCCGAGTTAAGTGATGACCAACAAAACGAGATAAAACCAACTTTATTGAAAGTATTCTCTGCACCACTTGTCATGGCTGTTATCATGCCAACATCAAAGGATATGCGCGACGAACTTGAAGATTTACAAGCCAATGCAGCGATGATACAGAACTTTTTGCTCTTAGCAAACGAAAATCATTTAGCTACTTTTTGGAAAACACCTCGCTATATAGAGTCGGACAAATTTAAAGATATATTGGGTGTTTTGCCACATGAATTTGTAACTGCGCTCATTATGATTGGATATTCAGACCAAATTCCAGTACCTAAAAAAAGAAAAGAAGCTTCAGACCTAGTGACCATTTATCGATGAAAAAGACCTCAACGAGGTCTTTTTTTAATCATGATGTGTGTTTCTAAAAGCTCTTGTTGCCTGAACAGCTATTTTCCAGCCTCTTACATAATTTTCTCTGGTTTTAGCATCCATCTTAGGAATAAATAGGGCTTCACGCTTCCAAGCATGTTTGATATCATCGATACTATTCCAAAAACCGGTCGATAAGCCAGCTAGATAGGCAGCACCTAAAGCTGTCGTTTCCAAAATCAGAGGTCTTTCAACTTTTAAATTAAGTATATCAGATTGAAATTGCATTAAAAATCGATTGATGGTCGCTCCACCATCGACTTTAAATGACTGAATCGGAATTCTTGTGTCTTCCTCCATTGCTTTCAGTACATCCATGGATTGATAACAAATAGCTTCTAATACAGCTCGAGCAATATGGGCTTTTGATGTTCCTCGTGTGATTCCAAAAATTGCTCCTCGAACATCAGAATCCCAATAGGGAGTACCTAGTCCTACAAATGCAGGGACAATATACACCCCTTCATTCGAGGGTAGCATATATGCTAAACCTTCTGTTTCACCTGCATGATGAATCATTTTTATCCCATCGCGTAGCCATTGGACTGATGAACCAGCGACAAACACACTCCCTTCTAAGGCATATGTTGTTTTCCCGTTGATGTGCCATGCGATGGTTGTGAGTAAACCGTTTTGTGAAAAAACAGGCTTTTCACCAGTGTTCATTAACATGAAACAACCCGTACCATACGTATTTTTTACCATACCTGGTTCAAAGCAAGCTTGACCAAAGAGAGCCGCTTGTTGATCTCCAGCTATTCCACTGATTGGAACTTTTTCACCAAAAAAGTGATAATCTAGTGTGTAACCATAGATTTCTGATGAAGATTTAACTTCAGGCATAATCTCTTTAGGTATATCTAATATATCTAATAATTCATCATCCCACTTTAAATCATGGATATTAAAAAGAAGTGTTCGACTCGCGTTCGTATAATCAGTGATATGGACATCACCTGTCATTTTGTAAACTAACCATGTATCAATAGTTCCAAAACAAAGCTCACCTCGTCTTGCTCTTTCTCTTGAGCCTTCGACATGGTCTAAAATCCATTTAATCTTAGTCCCTGAAAAATAGGGGTCAATCACCAAACCTGTTTTATCACGGAATAATTGTTCATATCCTTGTTTTTTAAGTTCATCACAAATCTCATTTGTTTGACGTGATTGCCAAACAATAGCGTTATAGATTGGAAAACCCGTTTCTTTTTCCCAAATGACGGTTGTTTCTCTTTGATTAGTTATACCGATCGAATGTATTTCATTTGCACGAATCTTAGATTCGCGTAATACACGTGCAATAACCGCTAAAACAGAAACCCAAATTTGATTAGGATTGTGTTCAACCCAACCTGGTTTTGGATAAATTTGTTGGATTTCTTCACTTGCCATAGCTATCATATTGCTTTGTTGATCAAAGATAATTGCGCGTGTACTTGTCGTTCCTTGATCAATAGATATGATGTATTTTTTCATGCTTTTTTACTCCTTTCAAACACAGATGCTTAAACACTTAATCTTATTATAAACGATTTTACTTTCGATGAGACAAAAAGCTTTGAATAGCCATAAAAAAAACAGTTTTCATCCAATGAATACAATCGATATCGTTTCTATTTACTTTTATATAATTGATGATATAATATGAGATACCTATTCAATAATTAAAAGAAAGTTTGTGACTAAATATGTTTGGATCCAAGAGAAGTGTTATTATATCTGTTATGCTTATTGCGAGTTCACTCGTCTTCTTAATTGCATTATTTATGCTTTTTTTTGGTGATGAGCTTGATCAAATGTTCAACGTTATTGGTATACGTGTAGCAACCGTTTTTGTGGCATTTGCATCTTTTTGTTCAAGTACATTATTCAGCTTACTGATTCTAACTCATAATCGCACAGTCGTTCGTATCAATGATGATACTAATCGTCGTGCAGAGTTATTTAGAGAATTACAATTTGCATCAAGTAATTACTCCATTATTGAATTTATGGATCGTATGCTTATCTATGCTGAATCAGCACGATACATAGATCGATTAGTTCAACGTAAGAGTATGATGTTCCATATGATTGAAGACAAGCTTGAAGAAAAAGATATTTATGAACATCCTGAAAACTATCGCTTTGTCTCACTCAAAATTCCATTTAGAGTCATCGAAGGTAAAATCATTTCAAGTATTACGTTTGACAAATTACGTTTTGAAAGAAATGGTGTTAATTATGAGTTTATTACACCGCCTTCTGAAAAGGAAAGTCGTGCATTCTTACTTTATAACGAACATACTAAACGAAACAATGTCATCATTAATTTAATCATAAAAAAAGATTCAGTCTTTTATAATCCAGATGAAATTAATGTTTTCTCAAAGATCAAAATTTATATTAATATTACCTCTTTATTAGGTGTAAAAGTGAAAGGGAATAGTGAATTATACTTCACGAATCCTGAGCAAATTGAAGGCGATGGTACGAATACATATCGCATCAACTCTGCGAACTTTACATTAACAGAAATGCCTAAAATTACTAAAATGCAATCTTAAAATAAAAGTCTCTAAACGAGACTTTTATTATTTATAGGGTTTTATCTTGTAGGCTTATATCTAAAATATCATCTGCAGGGATGCGTTCATAATGTGTAAGTAAAATGATTCGATGAATCCAATCGATTTTTTTGATATAGCCGCATGTTGTTTTAGTATAGCCATCAAAAAAATAAACAATATCGATTTCAAGTTGCATATGGAAAGCAAGATTTAGTTTTCGGTTGAGTTCATCGTATTGATCATCACTGAGTATCGGCTTTTCACGTTTAAACATATGGTAACGCATATCAGAAAGTATGCCCCCAAAGCCAACCAGTGCATCAAATGGAGCCCATTTAATAATACCGCGATCAACATAGGTATGATTATGCATGGTGACCTCCAATCATTTTATTGCGAGCCTTGATGGTTGAGGACTCAAATTCACTAGATGCCCGATTAATACTATTTCGCCCAAATTTTTGTTTGATGTGATCAATCGTCGATTGAAATTGATATTCCTTTTCAAGCATACGCTCGTCATCAAAGAGTGAAAATTGATGAACAGTCTTTTTCATCAAATGACCAACAGCCACATGAATGCGCCGTATCGGCTCATCCTCGTAATAGTTATAAAAAAGGTTTAAGCATGTCTGATATATAATCGATGGACTAGAGGTTGGCTCATCAAGTGTCAATTGCCTTGAAAATCCTCCACCCACAGCTTTGCTGTAACCGATGCCTAAATGAATGGTTCGAGCGATTCGACCACTCATGCGAAGTCGTCTTGTGACATCATCAATCATCTCAAGCATGACTTGAAAGATATCTGGAACATAATAATCATGAAAAAGTGTTTGACCTGAGCCATAGCTTTTCCCAGAGTTCTTAAAATTCAATTTCTCTTGAATCATACTCATGTCAATGCCATGCGCATGATAGTAGAGTTCTTCACCTTTTATGCCAAAAAGTTTTTTTAGTGTTAAAACATCATAAGATGCGATATCACCCACTTTATGAATACCTAAACGACCTAATCGCTTTTCCATTTGATGCCCAATGCCCCACATTTCTGTCAGTGGTGATAATGGCCAAAGTTTTTTAGGTATGTCCTCATATGTCCATTTGGCGATAAAATCTTTCGCCTTTTTTGACTCAATATCTAAAGCGAGTTTAGATATCAGCATATTAGGACCAATGCCACATGTAGCAAACAATTTTGTTTCTTTATATACCTCATCTAAAATCATTTTCGCCATTTCAATGTCTGTTTTTTGATAGTAATTAAGATAAGATGTTAAATCCAAAAAAGCTTCGTCAACAGAATAGATATATAGGTCATCTTCTGACACAAACTTCAAGTAAACACTAATCACCTTAGCAGAATATTCCAGATATAAGCTCATGCGAGGTTTCTGAAAAATGACAGAAATATGAGGGGGAAGTTCATGAATACGAAATCTACTTGGTAGACCTAATGATTTTAAATAAGGTGTTACAGCCAAAACAATTGATCCATCTCCACGTGACTTATCAGCAACAATTAAAGGTGTCTTAAAGGGATCAAGACCTAAAACAGCGCATTCAACAGATGCGTAAAAACTTTTTAAATCGATACATAAAATGTTTCGAAAAAGCTTATATTGTTCCATCTTCATCCCTCCTTGTGTCACTCATTATATCAATAAAAAATAAAAATAAAAGAGGGTGAGCGTATGTTTTTTTATGAAAGTGTTCTCAGTAAAATTTTCATTTGTATTCATTATAATCAGTCAAAAAAAACACCAATCTAAGGATTGATGTTTGATGTTTTTTGATGACCCAGTGTTTCAAATAATGTATGCTGTTCTTTCAAGGTTAACATGCGATATTTCCCAATAGGAAGATCTAAGCGAATGTGCATAATACGTACGCGCTTTAATGAAGTAACCTCATAATTAAAATATTCACACATACGTCTAATTTGTCGATTCAATCCTTCAATGAGAATGATTTTAAACACATATTTACTTATTTTATCTACTTTGCATGGCTTAGTTATCGTATTAAGTATGGGAACACCCTTTGACATAGCCTCACAAAAATGAGGAGTCACTTCACGATTGACAGTCACGATATATTCTTTTTCATGTCGATTCTCAGCACGCAAAATCTTATTAACAATGTCTCCATCATTCGTTAGTAATATCAAGCCTTCGCTATCTTTATCTAATCGTCCAATATGAAAAATGCGTTCAGGATAGCCAATAAAATCAATCATATTATACTTAATTGTTTGATCTGTTGTTGATACAATACCAACAGGTTTATTAAAGGCTAAATAGACAAATTTCTTTTTAGGTTTAATGATTTCTTGATCCACCATAATAACATCAGATTCTATCACTTTAGAACCAATGAGTGCTTTTATACCATTGATTTTTACGCGTCCAGATTCAATCAATCGATCGGCTTCTCTACGTGAACAAAAGCCAGATTCACTGAGATATTTATTAATACGAATCTCCATTACTCACCAAAAACGTAATAAGTTGGTTCTGGATATTCTTTATCTTTTTTATCCACGGTCACTGACTCAATGACAATATCATTATGTGGACGATCACGTAGATCACGTGATTGTCGAGCGATTAAATCAACAACTTCTATACCTGAAGTCACAACACCAAATGCAGCATAGTTACGATCAAGATGAGGTGCATCTTGATGCATGATAAAAAACTGTGATGTTTGAGAATTAGGATCGCTTGTTCTTGCCATAGAAATTACACCACGCGTATGTTTAAGTGGATTTTCAAAACCATTAGCTGCAAACTCACCCTTGATAGGTTGTAATGGCTGATCACCACCACCACCTTGAATCATAAATCCTGGAATGATTCGATGAAAAATAAGTCCTTTATAAAAATTACGTTCAGCAAGATGGATAAAATTATACACAGAATTAGGTGCTACTTCAGGAAATAATTCCACTTGAATGATTCCAAAATCACGAATGCTAAAAGACACGGTTGGATTAGTCGTTTTTAAAAACGTTTGATAATTCATGTTTTCACCCCTTATGTTTATAATTTGATTATATCAAAACATGAGTAAAAATTCATATTTTTACACGTTTTGCATCTAAAAGATGATTAAATCGAACTGTTCCATACACTCCCATAATAATCATCGCTCCACCGATAAAGTGGTAATAATAAAGTTGTTCCTTTAGAATAAATGCACCTGCTAATATTGCTACAATCGTTGAAAGATTTGCATAAATAGATGATACATGTGCAGGAACTTTACTTAATGCAAAGTTAACTAAGAAAAAACCACCAATCGAGGCAATCACACCTAAATATAAAATAGGTACTAAAAGTTCTACATGGTACAAGGAGGTTACATAAGTTGTTATCTCACGGTCGATACCTAATTGAATCACATATAATATGTTAAAAACAATGGCACCAAATAGCATCATAAAATAGGTGAGTTCATGAGGCTTAACCTTTCTAGACGCACTGCGGGAAGCAATATTGAATAACGATGCAGAAATAACTGCCCCTAGTAAAAGCAACAACCCCATAAAAGCTAAATCCATACCAGATGATGACTTCATGAATTGAATGAATAGAACTCCAGAAACCGATAAAATGATAAATAAAACTTGAATAAAACGTGGTTTTTCTTTGATGATGACGGAACTGAGCAAAGTGACAAAGATGGGTATTAAAGCAATCATCATTCCTGCTTCACCAGAAGTTGTTTTTAAAATCCCATACGTTTCAAAAAGGAAATACAAAACAGGTTGAAAAAATGCAACCCAAAAGAGCGCTAAAAAGTTCTCTCGATTGATCGATATCTTAAAAACCTTAAGCCATCGAAGTATTTCTAAACAGATAAAAGCAATTAAAAAACGATATGCAATAAGACCAACAGGTCTTACATATTCCAAAGCAACCTTTGAAAACATGAAGGTGAAACCAAAGATAGTTGCATATAATATACCCACAAGATGTATTTTTCCTAATCTCATATCTATAACTCCTTACCTATTTTATGATATCATTTTTTAAGTAAAAAAAACTGTCTGATTTATCAAAATCAAACAGTTAATGATTCAATCATTAAAACACTTAGTTGACGTAAGGTCTCTTATCTTCCTTTTTCTCATCAACAATCGTTGGTTGAGGCGTTTCAGGATCGATTTCTTTTGGTTTATTTTTTTCTTTTTCTTGATTTAACTCTTTTTGATAAGTACGATATTTTTTATAACCACCGAATCCGTCATAACCGAGATAAGATGCACCAACAAGTGAGATGAGAAGTAAAAATATACCTACTGTATTATAATCAAAATCAGGTTGGAATGCAATGATTGCGCCAATGGATAAAGCCACAATATGTACCCAGAATTTAGGAATTTCAGTTTTTTCTTTGAAGAAAACAACAGAATTGAAATAAACCAATCCACGTGCATAGAAGAAGAATGCTAAGGAGAAACGATACACACCACTCCAAATGCCTTCTGTTAGATCACGCTCAGATAGTACAATATAAATCATTGCTGCACCAATCAATGTATCAAAAATGATTTCAATCAGATTAATTGTGCGAAGAACTTCTTTATTAAGCGTCTTCATTAGAGGAATGACTCTAAAGATTGAAAAAAGCACGATGGCAATACCTGTAATCAAGTAAACCACTTCATCTGCAAAAACCATGTAAATACCAACACCTACAAGAATAGCAGCTAAGATAAATTTCAAAAGCCAACCATAACCATATTTCATAAATACGTACCTCCATCTCTTTCTAATTGCATTATATAGCAAATTATGATAATTTACAATTTATTTTCGCTTATTTTAAGGAATTAAATGGATACTAATGACCAAACATAAATCATTCGAATCATCCCAGAAAGATCAAATTGTGCTATGATAAACATAGGTGATATCATGTTAGAAACTGATTTATTTCTTCCAGTTAAAAGATTGTTAGAAACGTATGGATACCATGTTAAAGGTGAAATTGTTCATACCGATGTTTTTGGTGTTAAAGATTATCAAACCATTGCAGTTGAACTTAAAAACAACATTAGTTTGAAATTAATCTATCAAGCGATAGAGCGACTTAAAGTTGCTGATTACGTTTATATTGGAGTCCCTAAAAAAGCAATCCATTCACATAAAAAAGAGATGAAATATTTAAAACAACTTTTATTAAAGTTGAACATAGGTTTAATCTCCATTGATAAAGATGAAGCTTTTTTTGTTATCAGTATGGATTCAGATAAGGTATCTCGTAGATCTAACGTTAAAAAAAGAAGAGCTCTTAAAGAATTTACTGAAAGAGAAAACCATATGAATTTAGGTGGTACGAATGGAAAAGTAGTGACAGCCTATAAGGAAAAGGTCATTCGTATCGCACGAATGCTGCAAAAAATGAAAAGTGCTTCACCTAAAAAACTGATGGAGCACACTGGTATTGAAGAAACGAGTCGTATCTTACAATCTAATTTTGATGGATGGTTTGATAAGATTGATCGTGGTATTTATCAATTATCTATCAAAGGAGAAAAAGAATTACAACATTATTTAGAAGGTCTTGATATCCAATAGTTAGAATTTTTCATAAGTATACATTGGTTTTGAAGGGAAATATACCTTGAGTGGCGAAGGGTGATTCAACGTAAACATGATTCGAGTGAGTTCATCGATGTTTAGTTCATATTGAAAGAAGAATGATGATTCAATCGAAGCCTGACCATCTTTGATATGAAGTGCTATGATCATTTGATTTTCTTTAATATAAGGATCATTTATTTTTAATGTAATGGTTTCATCAATTGTCTTTGGATATTGATAAGATAGTAACCATTTTTCTAAATTGATGATACGAATCATATGCCTTTCAACATCATGTTTTAGTTGTTGTTCGATATATGAAGCAAAGTTAACATCAGGGTGAACAGGTATAACCGATTCATTTAAAACAAGTTCTTCAATCTCTGACTCATGATGAACAACATAACCAATGATTTGGTCATCTATATATATCAAATCAAAAACCATCTGATCTTGATAAGCTAAATTGATATAATCGTTCCAATCGTCGTTAGAACGAACGATATAACCTTCGTATTGAGCAAGTCTTTTTACATACAAAGTATGGAGTAATGAAACATCGAGTGTTTGCTCTAATGTAACTTCAACCTGATGTTTTGTTTCAAAAAAAATGGGACTTGTATAAGGAATGAAACCGAGAGATTTATAGTAGATGTGATTGATAGGGTATAAAAAGATGAAAAAAACTTCTTCATGATAGAGTGCATCAAATGCTTTTTGAATGACTTTTTTCATATATCCTAATTGTTCATAACCCTTTTTGGTTGCAGCTGCACATAAAAGATAGGTAGGAATGATGCGCCCATTGACATACATACGTTTAGATAAAAGATGTATGGCAGAGCGAATTTCTTTTTTTTCTTCAATATAATAAACATGTTTTAATCTTAAATAATGTAAAAAGTAATAATCAACATAAAGCTTTGAATCATTAAAACGACTTTGATAAAGTTGATATAGCTGAATCGTTGTTGAATGAGTTAAAAAGACGAATTTTTTATCTTTTTTAATTGGATAGTAAGAAAGCTTTGCTTTTCTTAATTGAGGTATTCCTAAATCCTCTTGGCGTGTTATATAAGTTACTGAATGAAAATGCTTTTCTGCAGATAATTGAGATAAAGCGGTATAAGAACCTATATAATCTACATCAGCTTTTTCAAATAGAACTACACCGTGCCCAAAAATGGATATGGTTGATATCGATAATCCAACTAAAAGTTGATCAACGTAAAGTAAGTCGATGTATATATTCAGATCACTATGATGCTTAATGATATGTAAGATAGATTCTTCGTCTTCATCAGATCCTCCTTGGCTTATATAACGCTTTAACAGATCATTGACATCAGAAATTTGATTACTATATGAAACAAATTGATAAGCATACTTTTTTTTAAACTGATTTAATTGATTGCGTTTACGATGAAACAATCGACCTGCTAACTGAATTATATCTTTCGCTTCATAGATATATTCAGATAACATATCATCTTCTAGAATGATCCCTTTAAAAGATGAGAAAAAGGGTAACATGGGCTCAACTAATCCGAAAAATGTCGGATTTTTTGAAAGTGATAATATACAATCGATTGCTTCCATAAAATGTGCTTTTGTTCTAGCAATGGGTGGTAAAAAGACATCACCATATGAAAAGCATTTTAAGATACAAAAGTGATCAAACCAGGCTATACGGATATCTTCAGCACCTGACCAAGCAAATAAATTCTCAAAAACAAGCTCGCTTGAAACATAGTGTTTCATCCATTCGGCTTGTTGAAGTATCGCATTCATTTTTTGTTTATCTTCAAGACTTATTAATTCAAAGTGTATCATCATGTATCATCCTCTACTTCTATCTTATCGAAATAAAATATGAATGTAAAGGTATTTTGAATATGTGATGAATATGATAAAATTAAACCATGTAAGGATGTGAATTATATGAGAAAAAGACTTTTAGCAGCAACACCAATGATTTCAGTTTTTTTATTTCTTTTATCAGGTTTATATTTCAAAAATTGGGTACTTGGACTTTCATTCTTTTTACTAGTACCTATCTCAGCCATTTTATTGACAGGTCAATTTAAACGTCGTATTTCAGAAGCCATTCCTTTAATTGCATTAACGACATTTTTGATTTTAGGATTTGGATTTCAGCTTTGGAATCCAGGTTGGGTTGTTTTCTTACTTATTCCTTTAGTCAATTTCATCAACACTGGACGCCTAGAACCTCGAAAACTTGTCAGTTTTACAGTGACTATGGCTTTTATTGGCATTGGTCTTGGTACAGGAAAGTGGCATCCAACATGGATCATCTTTCTACTTATTCCCATTATTAATACCTTGTTTTTCCCAGAAAAACATGGTTGGGCTCGTTATGGTGAAGAACTAAAGAGAAAATATCGCACCATAATTAGTGTTGATCCAGAAGAAAAAGATTCAAAAGATGAATAAAAAAAGGATGCTAGGGTACAAATGTAATGAACCCAAGCATCTTTTTTTAACTTTGTGGAAATAAATCTTTAAATAATCTGAGTGAAGGTAGTGCAATTCCTTGAAAACTAAAGAGTGCTTGATTTGCCCAAGTAACTGGAGATGATAAAGAACTCCAACCAGCACCTGCAACAGGTAGCCATGCTGGCTCCCAGTAAAAAACACCTAGTCCTCTTTGCTCATTCACTAAAGCGACAATCTCAATAATATCTTTCATAACATCAGCTTGACCTTGTGGTGTAAGCGGATAATCAAAATAGCTTTGAGTAAGAATATGTGAGGCGAAAGCTGTATTTTGTTGGGTGAATCCATAAGATGTTTCAGCAACGACAATCATTTTTTGATAACGCTCAGCAATATCTTCGATGTTAGATTTAAAGTTAGCAAGTGAACCATGATAAAACACATAATAAGACATACCAATGATGTCATATTCGACCTCGTGTGTTTGTAATCGATCAAAGAACGTTCGATAAAATGCGTTATTTCCACCTCGATCTATATGAATCATGGTTAAAACATGAGGCTGACTATCTTTTGCTGCTTTTAAACCAGCATTTAAATATAATACAAGATTGTTAATCTGTGATGTTGATCCACTTATGGATTGAGATAGATTAAACCGATTTGGTGTTGCAGCATTGATGGTTTCATAATCATCAGTTCCTTGAGTAATCATACCTGGAGCGATTTCATTACCTATTTGAACCATATCAACTTTAGCTCCAACTTTATCCATTTCTTCCATTGCATGATAAGTGAAATCATAGATCGCATCTTTGATTTGGATAGCATTTGTAAAATGAGCCCATGCTTTAGGTATAATCTGTTTACCAGGATCAGCCCAAAAATCACTGTAATGGAAATTGAGTAAGATCTTCATACCAAAAAGCTTTGCACGATGTCCAATATCTTTAGCAACCTCTAAATCGTTATTACCGCCACCATAAGGTGTTCCAGATGGACTGACTGGATCATTCCAAAGACGAATGCGAACATAATTTACACCGTTATCTTTTAATAACTGATAGATTGAAGTTCTGACGCCTTGATGGTCATAAAACTTTCCACCGCGTTTAATCACCTCAGAAATAGAAGAAATATCAACGCCCATAATAAAATCGTGACGATTTGATAAAGCGTTAATAGGTTCAATGATAATCTCATCAAATAGAGAACCAGATACACCTATTTCATCCGGAAAAACAACAACAGAAAAAGTTGCTTTAAGTGACTTGTAGGTTGCTGTGACTAAAGAGGTTGATCCGGCACGAATACCATAAATACGATGATGATCAATCATAATATCTGATGAGGAGGTTTCAAAAACAAGACCATCTACATCCTTAAGATTTGTTTGAACGACAATCTCTTTTAATTCATCAACATTTAAAGACATATCATAGATATGAATATATGCATTTTTGGGTAAATCATCTGTTTGGCAGGCAGTCATGACAAGTGTAAGTAATAGGGTAATAATAAACAAACTTGTTTTATAAATCATCTTATGAAACAGGATTTGCATAAGACCATAAACTAAAATTATCTAAGTTAATCCAATTATTACTACCACTTGTAAAATCAATATAGATACCTACTTCAATTTCGCCACTTAAACTTAAATTGGATAGTTCAATACGCTTCATCACACCTGTTCCCCAACCTTCGGGTGTTAAATCGAGTGTATGAAGTGTTTCTCCTTGTTTGACATAAATATACGCCTCTGAAGCATTAAATTCAGTACCGATAACACCACCATTGAGGTAGATAGCTAATTGATATGTACCAGCAGTCAGTGTAACGTTTTGCTTGATTTCAAATCGTGCAACACCATTTGCCCAGATTTGTAGTCTTCCACTAGATAAAGTTGCTTGTTTGCTTGATGCAGCACCTGTGATATTAACTGTCCAAGGAGTTAAACTTCCAAAACCACCTTGTTCAATAAAATTCACATAACCTTCTTCACCAGTAGCAGGTGGTAAAACGATATCATCAAGTGTTCCTTTTTTAAAGGACACATCATCTAAATATCCCCAAGCCCCAGCATTACCTAATATATGAATTTCAATCGTTAATGAGGATAATCCTGATAAATCAATGACAATACCATAATTTACATAACCTTGATGATCAGGAACTGAAACATAGTCAAAGCCTGAAAAGAGCTGTGATTCAAGTAAAATATTCCCATTTTTTATACGCAATTCAATCGAAGTAGCTGTTCCTTGATACCAAACAGAAAATAAGTACATAGAATCTGTTAGATTTTGAACGACTTGAGATAGTGTTAAATCGAGTGGATCACTTTCTTCGTCTTGATTATCATCATACCAAAGATTGAGAGCAGCTTCACCACTGTGAGGGTAGTTGTCAACAACTTGTGTACCATATGCACTTGGTCCATAAAGGGATGTGATTACCCATTCATTTGTTCCATATTCAAATCCACCATTAGCTACATATTCACCAGCAGGTAATGGGATACCTTCAACAGTGATAGAAAATTGCTTTGTTGCAGTAAATTTCTGTTCTGCATTAGGCGTGTTAGTTATGGTAGCTTTGACAGTAACCTGACCGACTTCATGCGCAGTCAATGTGGTTCCTACAATTGAAATTGCACCTACAGGATCAGATGATACAATCTCAAATGAAATGACACCAAATGTTCCTGCTGGAGTAAGTAAATAATCAATTTCTTCAGTACTACCTTTAGTGATGACAATATCATCAATCGTTAAAGTAACTTTAAAACCTTCCTGACATGCAATTAGCATGATGATGGATGTCAATAGAATCATCCATAAACCTATTTTTTTCATACGTTCCTCCTTGTTTATCCTTTAACGGCACCAGCCGAAATTCCTTGAATAATAAAACGTTGTAATAATACATACATAATCACAATAGGTAAAGCAGTGATGACTGAACCAGCTGCAAATACCGTGAAGTTATTATATAAATCAGCATTATCCATAATCATACTAAACAATCCAACAGCGACTGTCTTTTGATCAGGATGATCAAGAATTAAACTTGCTAAAATGAAATCCATCCATGGTGCCATAAATGACATTAATGCGGTATAGACCACTATTGGTTTTGTAAGTGGCAAAATAATCTTGATAAAAATCGTCCATTGATCAGCTCCATCAATCATAGCGGCTTCATCTAAATCAATAGGGATTGTTTCAAAATATCCTTTAGAGATATAAAAACCTAACGCAGAACCACTAGCATAGACTAAGAGAAGTGCAAGCGGTTGATTAATAAGTCCTAGCATGTTTAAGATTAAAAAGACAGCAATCATCGCCATAAATCCTGGAAACATACCTAAAATAAGTGCAATATTTAAAAGTGCTTTACGTGATTTAAATCTAAATCTTGATAAGGAATAGGCAGCACCTAAAATAAGCAATGTCGAGATGATCATATTTAAAACCGCAATGACAGTCGTATTGATCATCCAACGACCAAACTTGATGTACAAAGCTTGAACAGGTCCTGGATTAAATAGTGTTTGATAGTTTCTAAATGTGAATTTCTCAGGTATAAATGTTGGAGATGCAACCCCTAAGGCATCTCTAAACGAAGTGAGTATAACCCAAAGAATAGGAATAAGCCAAATAAGAGATAAAAGGGTTAATATGAGGTAAGTCCATGCATGTTCATAACGAGTCTTTCTTCTCACGCAAACTCACCTTCTCTCTTATAGGATGCAGTTCTTCGATAAATCACTAAAGAAATAGATGCAGATATGATGAAAATGATAATACCGATAGCTGCACTTAAGTTATATAGACGATAAGTGCTTGTTAATTTATAAAGCCAAGTAATTAATATATCAGTACCACCTGCATTTACTAAACCAACACCTAAAGGTTTTCCTTGTGTAAGTAGATAGATGACATTAAAGTTGTTGATATTGTGGATAAATCCAGTGACAAGCAAAGGTGCAGTGATGAACAGCATATAAGGCATCGTAATTTTTGTAAATAATTGACGTTTATTCGCACCTTCAATGACTGCAGCTTCATATAATTCTTCTGGAATGTTCATTAAAATACCTGATGTTAGAAGCATTAAATAAGGAATACCAATCCACATATTGATGATGATAATCAAAATTCGAGCACTCGTTTGTTCACCCCAAAAGTTGATACCGATATCAATTAAATTCAAGTTAAGTAAGAATTGATTCACTGGACCATTAAATGCGAACATTTGATTCATGATTAAAAGTGAAACAAATTGTGGAGTCGCCATTGTAATGATGAATAAAGTTCTCCACACTTTTTTCCCTTTAATCCCTTTTTTATTAATTAAGGTCGCTAAGAAAATACCACCGAAATAATTGGTAAACGTTGCGAAAAATGCCCATATCAGTGTCCATTCAATGACTGAAAGAAGTGTATATAAGTTATCAGTGATTAGTAATAAATCTTTAAACACTGCTAATCCTGTCCATGTAAAGTGTTGTCCTGATCCTTGATAACCAGTAAATGCGATTAAGATCATAAACACAAGAGGTAAAACGGTAAATCCAAGAATACCTAAGATGGGGAATGTTAAAAAGGAGATGTATAGTTTGTGATCCTTTAATTCTTTTAGTTCTATTAAGAAAGGTTTTATTTGGTACATCCGCTCTTTCACATGAATCGTTACGGATTGAATGTTTTTTTTATAAACGTAGATAAAGATTGCAGTGATAAAAAACGCAAGTAAGCCATAAACCAAGTTAAAGGTTGATGGTCTAATAAACTCTGGTGGTAAGTAAGAGGTATCTAAAACAAAGAAATCAAGTATATCATATATACCAAACAAAGCCATATAAAAGATGAATAAAACTTCGATACCAAACAAAAGAATGCCTTTAATCCATGCTTTATGTTTGAATTGAAAATAACCTAAAACGATAAAAGGGCTGATGAGATCAATTTTCGTTTTTAACGAACTCTCTCTAAATAACACACGATAATCCTTAAAAGCTTGTTTTTTTAGAGTGAAATAAGAGGTTATACGTTTTATGACATGACCTTCACCAAAATCATGATGCTTAATTCGTTCAAATACATATCGATTATGTTTAATATAAACATACATCCATAAAATAAACAAAAATAAACTATATAATTGGACATTTAAAGATCTAAAAGTAGTCAGTCCAAACATATAACTAAAACCAACTGAAACCATAAAGTAAATCATCACTAGGTGGTAAACAAGTTTCATTAAACCACTCAAAAAGCGATGGAAAAAGAAATCACCTGACATGAAAAAAAGTGAACTAAAGAGTGTAAATTTACCGTAGATAGAACTGTTCTTAAATTCATCTATGAACGATAAAAGACGGTCTTTAATTGATTTAAACCACTTTTTGATGTGATTCATAAAGACCTCCTACATCGTTTTTGTGATTTCATTGAGATAATCATGGAGTTCTTGATTAGTCAAGCTTGTTTTTGACCATAGTGCTTTCATGTTGTTTGCATAACTTGTCCAAAAAGCAGCGAAACGTTGAATCTTTGGCATGACAATGGAGTTTTCAAGGGATGCTTTAAAAATACGTGCCTCTTGTAAAGTTGCTTCATTAATCGTCACTTGTGTGGAAGTTAATTGTCTCCATGAGTCAACAACGATTTGGTTTTGATCTAATTTAGTTGTTAATGAGGTAACTGTAGGAAGAAGCGATTTATCTCTTAAACGAATAGCCTGAGCCCATTCACTTGTTAAAAAGTCAGCGAGTTGTTGAGCGATAGCTGGATTTTTAGAATATTTAGATACACCATAGAGTTTGTAACCAGACATCGGACGCATATCTATCTCATTAAGTTTTGGTACAGGAGCCATAGCAACATCTTGATCAAACAATGTTTTCGCTGTAGCCCAAAAGTAAGGTGCTACGATAATCGCATCCACTTGACCCCCTTGGAAAAGTGATAAGCCTTCAATATCGGTCGTACCTGATGTACTCCCAGGAATGATAAGATTTGGATTTGATTTATAATGTGATAATAAATAGGTAATATTGGCGATCGTTTGTGGTGTTGCGAAGTTCAAATAAGTCTCCTTTAAGCCAGTAACGGTTTCACCATCTTCACCATAGAGTATGGCATCAGTCATGATACCAAATGAATAATAACCCTCAAAAAGATCCCATACAAGCTTTGCATTTGCTTGATTTGCATCTAAGATACCTTCAATGCTTTGTGCTTGTTGAGTTGATATCTTACTTTTGCGATAAATCAAGATTTGCGATTCTGAAGTGATTGGAAAACCATACATAACCCCATCAAGTGATGCTGCATGCGCAGCTTCAGCTGTATGGGTTGCGATGATTTTATCAGAAAACATATTACGAGCAATTAAGCCACCAGAGACAGCAGTTGATAATGTATCATGTACAAAAGCGAATACATCTGGACCTGTTCCTGCTGGACCATGTAGTGTTAAATCCTCAACTGATGATTGTTCACTATGGGGGATAAATTCAAATTTTAATCGTGGAGCATTTGGATAATTGAGCGCATAAAAACGAGCAAACTCTTCTGTTAATTGAGTGACAAGCTCGATATTTTTATTATCTTCCCAAATAATTAATGTTAAATCTTCGCTCGTTTGAGTGGTGCTTCGACGACCACACCCAACTAAAACAAAGAGTAGTAGTAAGATTGATAACACCTTTTTCATATGTTTTCCTCCTTTATATATATAGGAATCACTTCGATATATCTTTCATTTTTTATTGTCAAATAAGAGGTACCTGGTTGACGATTTGTTTTTACCCAAAATGAGCGTGCACCACCTATAAGCGCGATTGATTTTGGTCCAATGACTTCAAGTAATGGGTCTGTTTCTAAAGTAAATACATCGAATGCATATGGTAAACGCATACCATTTTCGTTTATCGCTTGAATCGTTACACGTGTTACATCATATGTATCTCCAATAAAGAGTTCATTCGAATCTATGGATACATCATATAAAAGTTTAACATCATTACCACGCTTGACTTCAATGACTTCTTGTTGATTGATGAAGCCTTTAAAAGTGTACGTGACATGTTTTGAACCCCAATTGGCTACATACTTTCCATACATGTGGAATGCTTTTTTATAAATACTGGGATCTTTGATTAAGTTTTTCATTTTAGAGGGTAGATTTTCTTCACCATATGCAACTTGATCACGATAAATCAGTTTGATGAAATGAGAAGTCTCTTCATCTAGATTTTCTTGATTCACCAAAATGTCACCAAACCAATCCATTTTGTATGGTGGATAAGGTAGATGTTGATATGTCTCATCTTTTTGAAGTTCGCCTAGTAAAACATCATTACGATAGACACATACAGAATCACAATTTGAAAAGATAAAGACATCATCGATAAATCCTTTTGGATAATCTCCGATATTGAAATTGGAAGAGATCTCTAAATAAGGTGTGTGCGACTGATTGACTTGATAGGGATATGCAGCTAACTTAGGATTTCTAAACATGTCTAAAACCCCGTGATAACATACCTTATCACCACTTCCAAAATCAATATGTGTATGATAATCATGCATACACCAACCGATAACACCACTAATCTCAGAATCACCCATCATGTGGTTGATAATGTTTAAATGCCTTTTTGCATGATCAAGTCTTTTTTGCTCATGGTCAAATGATTTAGTAGGAAACATGTGTCCTGTGTGCTCTGTTACAAGATAAGGAATACTGGTCTTATTTGATACCTCTTTTAACTTTCTTAAAGGGATATTATAACCTTCATGTATGAAATCATTAAGGGTAAAAACATCTTCTAAAAAACTTGAATGAGTTATAAAACGAACACCTGCTGTTTGTCTTGAAGGATCGAGTTCATGGGATAAATCATTGGTTGCTTGATAGAATAAATCATCATCCCCTGATTCATTAATGCGCACACCCCATAAAACAACAGAAGGATGATTACGATCACGCAGAACCATTTCTTTGACGTGATTTAAAGCAATCTTTTTCCATGACTCATCTCCTATGTATTGCCATCCTGGAATCTCTTCAAAAACAAGTAAACCAAGTTCATCACATGCATCTATGAAGTGCTTAGACTGTGGATAATGTGATGTACGAACAATGTGACAATTTAATTCTTTCTTTAACAAATAAGCATCATGGTATTGTGCGGATTTTGGCATCGCATAGCCAACATATGGAAAATCTTGGTGTCTATTGAGCCCTATTAATTTTATTAATTGACCATTTAGATAAAAGCCATCAGATTTAAAAACAGCTTCCCTAAATCCTGTATTGACATAAAATGAATCGATACATTGATGATCAACCGATAAACTAAACTCAAGCTTATACAAATGAGGGAAATCTAAATCCCAGAGCAGCAAATCTGGAATTTGAAAAACAAAGGTATCTGATATGCCATCCATTGAAAAACGATAAGAGATCATGTGTTTTTCTTGATAGGAAATTGTTAAATCAAGATATCCTTGAACATGTTTTGAAAGTTTAACATTTGCATAAATAATAGGATTGATCAATAAATCTTTTCCATAGACAAACACATCTTCAATATGGATGAAATCTCTAACTTGAAGATAAACTTCTCGATAGATTCCTCCATAAGTGAGATAGTCAATGACATGACCAAAAGGAGGTATGTTCAGTGATTCAGATGCATTAACAAATACAGTAAGTCTTTGTTTTATACCTTGATGAAGATGCGGTGTAATATCAAACGAAAATGGCGTATATCCACCTTGATGTTTTCCTAAGTAGATACCATTCAAATAAACAGTCGCCTCATGTGCAATGCCATCAAAATGAAGATTGACATGTTTGCCTTCCCATGAGGGGTCTATGTCAAATAATTTTTGATATGTAGATGTGAATTGATAGTCGTGTTCATCTACATAATTTTGAGTCAGTTCATGATGATGATGAGGTACAGATACACATTCAGCATCAACTAATGTTTCGTTGATGGCTGAATGTATTTCATCACGTTTAAACAACCAATCAAAATTGATATGTTTAATCATGATGATGTCCTCACGAGTTCTAGGTCATCAATATGACCCCAAGTGCTTTGACTGAAATTACCATAAAAACCAATACGTATTTGACCGTTAGTCACTATAATATTTTCTATTTGTATCATTGCATATCCTGCAGCCCAGCCTGACACGAAAACATTTTGTTTCATCATTGTTCCACCAAATTGTGAAGCAAACATATAATGTTCAATATTTTTACTATTTGTTTCACCCATAATATAAGCAGTTAATGTATAAGTGCCATTAGGTAAGGTTATATCCTGATATAAGGTGTAAGAAAATGCTGTTGTATGATAATAGTTAAAGTTATTAGAACCGGTTCTAAAATCTTTATTTGTTTGAAGCTTCCCAATTAAAACATTTGTTGGATTACTTTCCACAACCCAAGGTGCTTTAACAGGCTCATCGTTTGCACCTGTTTTCCCAATCTCAAAACCTGGATTGATAATATAATTTTGTATTGATCTTACATGTGCTGTTACATTCCAAGTGTTTGATCCATAAGTGACTACACCTGAAACAACATGTTCACCGATATTTTCTTCAGCAAACAGCTTTTGTGCTGCATTCCAGGTGACATCTGCATAGATATAGGAATCCACATCTGTTAAGGCAATCACTTTCGATGGTATTTTACTTTCTGAATCAATTTGTGAAACTATATTTAATCCTAAATCAATCGTTTCACTCTTTAATCCAACGATTGAAACGTCAACATCTTGATTTCCTCGTACATCTTTAAAAACATTTATCGATGGAAGTGCTTTACCAGAATAAGTGAACAATGCTTGATTTGACCAAGTTGCTTGAGTCCCATCCTCAGCCCAGCCTGCACCGACAACAGGAAGCCATGCTGGTTCCCAATAAACGATACCTAATCCTTTTTGATTAGGTACATTAGCAACCACTTCAATGACATCTCTTAAGCTAGTTGCTTGTCCTTGTATCGTAGCTAAGTAACCTCCATTTTCTTCTTGATTTAAACCAAATATATTCGATGCATTTGGATGTGATTGTTGTGTGTACGCATAAGATGTTTCTGCGACAAAGACTTGTTTATTATATTTTGCACTAATCTGATTTAAATTATCCTGTAAACGATCAAGTGTTCCGTGATAGAAAGCCAACTATTAGATGAAAGTCAAGTATTTAATGAAAAATAGTTGAGTTGATATAAGGACATGCTAAAAAAGATGTTCATGAAACACCTGAATTTGGATCTTTGATAATTAAATACGGTTAATGAGAAACAGTGT
>WPCH01312345.1_pt1 | contig 39055 bp, 33 predicted proteins | sample 5399881 | NCBI WGS metagenome assembly WPCH01 (sample SAMN12869468, study PRJNA574797) | sludge metagenome | isolation source: wastewater treatment of pH5 | place: China:Beijing | collected 2019-05-20
TAACGCCCCTCGCTGGATCAAGGCACTGACCAAGTTCGGCTTCATCCCACCAGCCCAAGCTTGATCAAGACTCACCATCCACGCGTGACCTTCGCTGGTCAGGAATGCTGTCGTCTGCCAGTACATCTCTTTCACGTTAAACACCTGCCAATGGAGCACGAGAGACTGATCCGGCTGCATTGGGTCGAATCCGGCTGTAGCCTGAACTGACAAGCGATACTTTGGGGTTTACGACCGCTGGCCGGCTGGTTGCCGCCGAATCCGTCCTCAAGCTCCTTCCGGTCAAGTTCTCGGTGGCTGGGGATGTTCAAAATGCCAGTCACTTGCGGATTTCAGATGCGAAAAACGCCTGAAAGTGAACTGCGCAGGGGGTGTGAGAATTACTGAACAGAAAACTGAACGTGCTTACCTGTTCGTGCCAGCATGTCCACCAGTGCATCAATGGTGAATTTAGTGGCCTTCTTGTTGATTACGTCGGAAACACGCGGGCGTGTCACGCCAAGAATTTCAGCAGCTTCAGCTTGCTTGAGCTTCTCTGTCTCAATCCATCTCGCGAGTTCGGTCATCAAGGAGTCCTTGATGACCAGCTTTTCGGAGATGATTCGTTGCGATTCGGCCTTCAGCGTCGCCGCTTCTTCCGGTCCAAACCCCAAGTCAGCGAACACGTTGCCGCCGACAGGGGTAATGTGCATGGATTTGGTTTCGATGCTCATTTCTTACTCCTTTCCTGGACAACTGCCTTGTAGCGTGTGGCGGTAATATTCTTGTCGTGCTTGCTGGTTGAAGTCGTCTTCTTCTTGAAGCAGTGCAACACATAAACCGCTTCCGGAAACTTGGCGACGTACATCACGCGGAACCAACCATCGTCGAGATTGATGCGGATTTCTTTCGTTCCCGCGCCAACCACGTCAAACGGCTTCCAGTCGTCGGGTTCAAGGCCTGCCTGAACCCGACTAAGCTGGTGTCCGGCTTCCTTGCGAGCATTCGGTGTGAAGATGTCGTCATCCTTGATGTCTCGCAGCGAAGACCCTCGCCAATCAATCGGTTTTTCGCCCATACGCCTCCCTTGCATTAGTGTATCAAATTTTATACGCGATGCAAGGTCAGCTTTCCATACACCCAGGGCAATCGCATGAATCACCCGAGTCCAAGGAGGTGTGCGCGATAGTCGTCGGAGGTGGCTGCGATCAGGCGGCGGACCTTGATGCCGCCCTTGCGCGGGATGGGATCGAGACGGATGAGATTGAGGGTGAGTTGCTTGAGTGCGGCCAGATTATGTGCGGCGTAGCCGGTGCGTGCGCGCATCTGATCGTCGGCAAAAGCGACGTCCATGCACCAGTGGAGCCTGTTCTCGACGGCCCAGTGCTCACGGATGGCCCGGGCGGCACGTTCGGCGTCGGGTGCGAGGCTGGTGATGTACAAGCGCTGCTCGACACTGGTCTTGCCCTTGAGGGGTGCGTTCAGTCTCGATGACGACGAAGGACTTCAGGTTGGGCCATTGCGCGGCGTTGTGCAGGCAGTCGAGTTGGTCGAAGACGAAGCAGCGGCGGTGCTCGATGCGACCATGGTCTTTCTCGATGCTTTCGAAGAACCGATGAGGTGTCCTGGCCGGCGCGGCCGACTTGAAGGCGGTAAAGAAATCGCGGATGGAACCGGCCAGGGTCGGGTGGTTGTCCTTGACCGCAAGCACATAGTCGGCCTTCTTGTCGCAGATGGTCTGCGCGATATTGGCCTGTGTGCCCATCGCATCGACCTTGCCCGAACGCCGACTGGTCTTGCCGTCAATCGCCACGACCGCTTCGGGTCCAAGCGCGGGCAGCACACCGGGGCAGACCCATAAACCGGGTCGCACATATCGCCATGGATTCCGACAAAGCAATGCGTAGCCAAGTTATTAACCCGGCCCTTAAAGTCACTGCCAACCGTTCGGGCTGAGCCCTTCGTCGAGCTCAGGACAGGCTCTGTCGAAGCCCAGTCCTGGCAGCGCCCTTCGACAAGCTCAGGGTGAACGGAGACAGCATACTCAAGGGCCGGGTTAATAGTCGCAATGCATTACGACTTGATTAAATCGTATTCTTCATCTATATATTCGCAATATATGACGATATATGGCTGATCAGAGAGATTACTCGCAATAAATTACGACTATGAAAATCACCGACCTGCTCACCGATGATGCGGTGCTCGCCGAACTGGGCGCGCGAATTGCCGGGCGTCGGGTGGAATTGCAGCTCACCCAGGCGGCGGTGGCCGAACAGGCGGGGATCGCCAAGCGCACCCTGGAGCGCATGGAGGCAGGGCAGACGTCCCAGTTGTCCACCCTGGTTCGGGTGCTGCGGGTGCTGGGCGCCGCCTCCGGGCTGGACGGACTGATACCGGAGTCCGGGCCCAGCCCGATGGATTTATTGAAACACAAGGGCAAGGTCCGAAAGCGGGCTTCGGGCAAACGTGCCGCACAGGCCACCGGCAAACCCTGGCAGTGGGATGAGAAGCCATGAGCGCGCTGGCCGAAGTCAGGCTGTGGGGCAGGACCATCGGCGCGGTCTCGCTGCTGGACGGAGAGGAGATCGCCCGCTTTGAATACGATGCGGCCTTTGCGCAGAGCGGCATTCAGGTTGCGCCGCTGGTGATGCCGCTTGCCCGGCGCGTGTACCGCTTTCCCGAGCTTGCCCGCTCGACTTTTCACGGCCTGCCCGGCCTGCTGGCCGACTCGCTGCCGGACAAGTTCGGCAATGCGCTGATCGATGCCTGGCTGGCCTCGCAGGGCGGCAACCGGGCTCTTTCAACGCGGTCGAGCGGCTTTGTTATACCGGCGAACGCGGCATGGGGGCGCTGGAATTCGCCCCGGCCATCGGCCCCAGGGCCAAACAGTCCACGCACATCGAAGTGGGCAAGCTGGTTGAGCTGGCGGTCCGCATGGCCCAGCACCTTTGCCAGGCGCTCCAGGTAACGGTCGAGTTCGGTCTCCATGCTCACGGGCACACCCCCTTCAGGTCGAGGGGTATATTGTGCAAAAGACTCACAAGTTTTTGACATAGTCAAACTACCTGGGCATGCCCAATTCTGTCCGGGCTGGGCAAATTGCGTCCATCGAGCCGTCACCGTTGGTGTTCGAACGGCGCGGGGGTATGTTCATTGCGGATCGTCCGGATTTTCGCCAGCCTTGGCGACGCTCGCCGACGCTCCCGCTTCCCCTTGCTTCAGGAGGCCCGAAGCCCGTAGGATTCGGCGATGGTTTTCCTGCGCGGCTGGCCACGGCCTGCCGGTTGCCGATTAGCCGGATCTGCCGGCCCTGGTCATGACAAGAACGATTCTCTCCCGATGAACTATTCCGAAATACTGGCGCAATTGAAGGCGGCTTCGGCCTTCGACCTCTATCGGTTGCGTGCGGCAATCGATCGCACGCTCGACGAGCCGGCGTGGATGCTTGCGGTTCAGGCCCGGCTGCAGGTCGGGCAGACCATCGAATATTTCGACCCGCAGATCAACGCTTCACGCACCGGTCAGGTGTTGGAACTGCGGCGAAAGCAGGCCGTGGTGCTCGACACCGAGACCGCGCAGCGCTGGCTGATCTCGTATGCCGCGATCAATCTCGATGGCGCCGATGTCGATATCCGGGAGCGACCACGAAAAGGGCTTGGCCGCAACGAGGTGGCTATCGGGGATTGGGTGGGTTTTGTCGGCCGCGACCACAGGGAACGCAGCGGTCGCGTGGTTCGGCTCAACGACAAGACGGTGACGCTCGAGTGCGAGGGGCAAAAATGGCGGGTTGCTTACAGCCTGCTGCACCGGGTGTTCGATGCGGATGCGAGCATTGTCGACGGCGTCGAGATTCTGGGTCCGCCGGGGGGGCGGACGACGAGGCCTGGCAGTCGATGACCGGTATTTTGCCGCCAGGATGAATGTCGCGGAGTAGAATCCATGACGCTTGATTTCACTACCCTCGATGCCCTGCGCCGCCACCATCCAGCGTGGCGGTTGCTGCTTGCGGACTCTGCGCCGCTGGTGGCGAGCTTTCTTGCCCGTGTGTTCGTGCAGCCCAATGTGCGCGTGATGGCGCAGGCCGATCTGGTCGAGGCGCTGGAGGATGAGTTGTACGCGCTGCGCGAGCGCCTGGGGGAGGGCGCGTTTCCACGGCGCGCGAGCGCCTATCTCGACGACTGGGCCGGCAACGAGCGGGGCTGGTTGCGCAAGTTTTATCCCGCCGGTTCGGATGAACCGCATTATGACCTCACGCCCGCGACCGAAAAGGCCATCGCCTGGCTGGCGAGCCTGTCCGAGCGCAGCTTCGTCGGCACCGAGTCGCGCCTGCTGACGGTGTTCGATCTCCTCCGGCAGATGGTGGAGGGCAGCGAGACCGACCCCGAGACCCGCATCCGCGAACTGCACAAGAAGCGCGATGAGATCGACGCCGAGATCGCCCGCATCCGCGACGGCGACATCCCGCTGCTCGACGCCACCGCGGTGCGCGACCGCTTCCAGCAGCTCACCCTGCTGGCGCGCGAGCTGCTGGCGGATTTTCGCGAGGTGGAGCACAACTTCCGTGGCCTGGATCGTCGTGTGCGCGAGCGCATCGCGCTGTGGGACGGCGCGCGCGGCGCCTTGCTCGACGAGATCCTCGGCGAGCGTGACGCCATCGCGGACTCCGACCAGGGGCGCAGCTTTCGCGCCTTCTGGGACTTCCTGATGTCGCAGGCGCGCCAGGAAGAGCTCGGCGAGCTGCTCGAACAGGTGTTGCAGTTGCCGCCGGTGGCCGAGCTGCAGCCCGACCCGCGCCTGCGCCGGGTGCATTACGACTGGCTGGAGGCCGGCGAGCACACCCAGCGCACCGTCGCGCAGCTGTCGCAGCAGCTGCGCCGCTTTCTCGACGACCAGGCGTATCTGGAGAACCGCCGCATCATGGACTTGCTGCACGGCATCGAGGCCCACGCGGTGGCACTGCGCGAGATCCTGCCCACCGGCACCTTCATGGACATCGACGAAGCCGCCGCCGACGTCGAACTGCCGATGGAGCGCCCGCTGTACCGACCGGCCCTGCGCCCGCGCATCGATGCCGTCGAACTGCAAGCCGGCGAGGCCGACTTCGCCGCCGAAGCCTTGTTCGAGCAAGTCGTCATCGACCGCGCCGAACTCGCCCGCCACCTGCGCCAAAGCCTGCAGACCCGCACCCAGGTCACGCTCGCCGAACTGCTCGCCACCCAGCCGCTACGCCACGGCCTGGCCGAGCTCGTGGCCTGGCTGCAACTGGCCGGCGAGCGGGCGAACACCGTGTTCGACGAAGCCTGCGAAGAGCCGGTGCGCTGGCAGACGGCAGCGGGCGAATGGAAGCAGGCGGCGTTGCCGCGGGTGATCTTTCTGCGGTGAGGCTCGCGACCGATTACGTATGGCGCAACCTTGTCGGCGCATTCATTTTTGAATATATTGAATACGTCAAGCAACAAAAGGATCGAGGCATGTCCCGAACGCCAACCACGACGATGACGGTTCGTCTCAGTGGCCCCCTCAGCGATTTCGTCGCCGCCAACGTGGGCGAGCACGGCAGCTACGAGAACGTCAGCGAGTACGTGAGAGACCTGATCCGCCGCGACAAGGAACACTCGGAGAGGGCTGCGTTCGAGCGGCTCCGGGTAGAACTGGCCCACGCCTATGGTGCGCCGGAATCTGCGTACAAGCCACTGACGGCCGCCGACGTGATCGCGCGCAACGAGCGCTGAAAAAGACGTGCCCACTGTCAATGTCCGCATCCAGGAGGCCGCATCCTGGCGGCTCGACGAAATCTACCGCTACACGCGGGATCGCTGGGGAGTTCAGCGGGCAGAGCGCTACATCACGGGTCTCTTCGAAGCCTTCGACGGCATCGCAAGTCACGACACGCCATCCCGGCCCATTCCGGCCGAGTTCGGTATCGATGGTTTTTTCTTCCGCCATGAACGGCACTTCGTCTATTGGCGATGGCTCTCGGACGGCGACGTCGGCATCGTAACGATCCTTCACGAACGGATGCACCAGATCGATCGCTTACGGGAAGATTTCGGGCTCTGAAAAATCGGCGGCACTGAAACGCTGCCACTCCTGTTAGAGTAGGAATTGATATTCATACTGGCACGGAGGCAGGTCATGCAAATTGGAGAACGCGGACAGGTGACGATTCCCTTGGCCTTGCGTGAACGTTTCGGGTTGCTGCCGCATACCGAGGTGGAGTTCGAGGTTCGGGAGGGCATGCTGGTGGTTCGCAAGAAAGATGAGGCCGTGCGGCGGCAGTTCGACCAGCTCTACGGCCGCAAGCAACTCGGCAAATCCACCGACGAGTTGATGCGACTGCTGCGTGACGATGAGTGAATACCTGATCGACACCAATGTCGTGCTCGACGTCATCGGTGCCGATCCGGTGTTTGGCGTGCGCTCGCGGGCCATGCTCGAGCGTCTTGCAGAGAATGGTGTCCTGGTAATCAATCCGGTCATCTACGCGGAGGTCGGCGCATTCGCCGAGTCGCTGGAGGAACTGGACGAACTGCTGCCGCCCGGATTATTCCGCCGTGACACGCTGCCTTGGGAGGCCAGCTTTCTCGCGGGACAGGCGTATCGTCGTTACCGCAGGAATGGCGGACACAAGAGCCGAGTGCTGGCGGATTTCCTAATTGGCGCACACGCTGCAATGGCCGGCTTTGCGCTGGTATCGCGGGACCGAGGCCATGCTCGCTACTTCGAACTGACCGTTCTGGACCCAAGTGATGACTGAACAAGCCTGTAATGCCGCTGCATCGATGGCAGCATCCGAACACCCACCCCGCAGCGAGCCCGAGCTCTCCGCCGTCGTCATCCCCTTGCTCAAGGGCGTGCTCTACCGCGAATCCGACCCCAAGCTGTGGAACGCGCTGCTCGACCTGCAACCGCGGGTGCGCGACTACATTGCCGTGCTGGGCCTGGAGTTGCTGGTCGACGAGGCCGAGGGCTACGCCTTCGTGCGCTCGCGTAGCGACGAGGACGCGGAAGCCGGCCCGGCGCTGCCGCGCCTGGTGGCACGGCGGCCGCTGTCCTTTCCGGTGAGCCTGCTGCTCGCGCTGTTGCGCAAGAAGCTCGCCGAGTTCGACGCCAGCGGCGCCGATACCCGGCTGATTCTCAACCGTGAAGAGGTCGCCGAGTTGCTGCGTGTGTTCCTGCCCGCAGGCAGCAACGAGGCGAAGCTGATCGACCAGATCGACACCCATCTCAACAAGATCGCCGAGCTGGGCTTCGTGCGGCGGCTGCGCGGGCAGGAACACATGATCGAGGTGCGGCGCATTCTCAAGGCCTTCGTCGATGCGCAGTGGTTGGCGGAGTTCGACGCACGCCTGGCGGCCTACCGCGCCCAGTTGGCCGGCGAGGCGGAAGCCGGGCAGGGTGACGACGACAGAGGCGAAGCATGAACGACACCCTGGGCCTGGATTTCGTCGCCGACGACCGTCTCGCCGGCTTTCGCCTGCAACGGCTGGAGGTGTTCAACTGGGGCACATTCGATGCGCGGGTGTGGACGCTGGCGCTCGACGGGCGCAACACGCTGCTCACCGGCGACATCGGCTCGGGCAAATCCACGCTGGTCGATGCGGTCACCACCTTGCTGGTGCCGGCGCATCGCATCGCCTACAACAAGGCCGCCGGGGCGGACGCGCGCGAGCGCAGCCTGCGCTCCTATGTGCTCGGTCACTACAAGTCCGAGCGCTCGGACGCCGGCGGCAGCGCCCGTCCGGTGGCCCTGCGTGACCACAACAACTACTCGGTGATTCTCGGCGTGTTCCACAACGCCGGCTACGACCAGACGGTGACGCTGGCCCAGGTGTTCTGGATGAAAGACGCGCAAGGCCAGCCAGCGCGCTTTTATGCCGGCGCCGAGCGCGCGCTGTCGATCGCCACTGACTTCGCCGGCTTTGGCAGCGACATCGTCGACCTGCGCAAGCGGCTCAAACGCGACGGCGTGGAGGTCTTCGACAGCTTCCCGCCCTATGGCGCGTGGTTCCGCCGCCGCTTCGGCATCGAAACCGACCAGGCGCTGGAGCTTTTCCACCAGACGGTGTCGATGAAGTCGGTGGGCAACCTCACCGATTTCGTGCGCCAGCACATGCTCGAAGCCTTCGACGCCGACAGCCGCATCCAGGCCTTGATCGGGCATTTCGACGACCTCAACCGCGCCCACGAGGCGGTGCTCAAGGCCAAGGATCAGGTGGCACGCCTCACGCCGCTGGTGGCCGACTGCGAACGCCACGCCGCGCTGACGGCGGAGATCGAATCCTTGCGCGCCTGCCGCGAGGCGCTGCGCGGCCATTTCGCCGGGCTCAAGCTCGGCCTGCTCGACCGCCGCCTGGCGTCCCTCGTCGATGACCACCGCAAGCTCGATGCGCAGGTCACCCGGCTCGAAGAGGCGCGCGGCAGCCAGCAGCAGGAAGAACGCGAACTGCGTCGTGCCATCGGCGACAACGGTGGCGACCGCCTCGCCCGGCTCGACGACGAGATCGCCCGTGCCGAGGCCGAGCGCGCCCGGCGGCAGCGCAAGGCAGGATACTACGGCCAGCTGGTCGAAGCGCTCGGCCTGCGAGCCGCCACCGACGAGGCCGGCTTTGTCGCCCAGCGCAGCGAACTGGAGCGGGAGGCCGAACAGGCCGACCAGCGGCACGCCGACGTGCAGAACCAGCTCACCGAACTCGGTGTCGAGATGCGCCAGGGGCGCGATGCCCACGCCGCGCTTGTCGCGGAGATCGACGGCCTCAAGGCACGGCGCAGCAACATCGACCAGGCCCAGGTGGCGATGCGCGCCGCACTGTGCGAGGCGCTCGCGCTGGACGAGGACGACATGCCCTTCGTCGGCGAGCTGATCCAGGTGCGCGAGGACGAGCGCGACTGGGAGGGCGCAGCCGAGCGCCTGCTGCGCAACTTCGGTTTGTCGCTGCTGGTGCCCGACCGCCACTATGCGGCGGTGGCCGACTGGGTGGACCGCACCCGCTTGCGCGGCCGGCTGGTGTATTTCCGCGTGCGCGACACCGCGGTGCGCGCCGCCGAGCTGCCGACGCTGCATCCAGACTCGCTGGTGCGCAAGCTCGCGCTGAAGCCGGACACCCCGTTCTACGCCTGGCTGGAGCGAGAGCTCGCGCACCGCTTCGACGTCGCCTGCTGCGCCGACGCCGCCCAGTTCCGCCGCGAGACCCGCGCGATCACCCGCAACGGCCAGATCAAGTCGCCGGGCGAGCGCCACGAGAAGGACGACCGCCACCGCCTCGACGACCGTTCGCGCTACGTGCTGGGCTGGAGCAACGCAGCCAAGATCGCCGCACTTGAAGCCCGCGCGCGTACCGAAGAGGGCCGCATCGCCGAGTTGGGCGCCCGCATCGCGGCGTTGATGAACGAGCAGAAGCAGGCACAACAGCGGCAGGCGCAGTTTGCCCGCCTCGGTGAGTATCGCGATTTCGGCGAGCTGGACTGGCCACCCCTGGCGCGCGAGGTGGCCCGCTTGCAGGAGGAAAAGCGCCAGCTCGAGGCCGCCTCCGACCTGCTGTGCGAACTCAATACACGCCTGGAGGCGCTGCTCGCCGGACTTGCCGAGCTCGAAGGCAAACTCGACGCGAAGAAGAGCGAGCGCGCCAAGACCGAACAGAGAATTGCGGACCTGCGGGCGCTGCGCGAACAGATCCAGGCGTTGCTCGACGAGGCCGACCCGGTGGCGCTCGCGGCGCATGGCGAGGCCATCGAAGCCTTGCGCGCCGAGCTGCTGGGCGAGCATCAATTTACCCTCGAGACCTGCGACAACCGCGAGAAGGACTTGCGCGACGCCCTGCAGACCCGTATCGACACCGAAGACAAACGCCTGGCGCGGCTGGCTGCCAAAATCGTCCAGGCCATGAGCGACTACAAGAACGCCTACCGCCTGGAAACCGACGAGGTCGACGCCGCTGTGGAGGCCGCTGCCGACTACCGGCGCATGCTCGACCAGCTGCGGGGCGACGACCTGCCGCGCTTCGAGGCGCGCTTCAAGCAGCTGCTCAACGAGAACACGATCAACGAGATTGCCAACTTTCAGAGCCAGCTCAACCGCGAACGCGAGGAAATCCGCGAGCGCATCGGCCGCATCAACGACTCGCTCACCCGCATCGACTACAACCCCGGGCGCTACATCCTGCTCGAAGCCCAGCCCACCCAGGATGCCGAGATCCGCGACTTCCAGGCCGAGCTGCGCGCCTGCACCGAAAACACGCTGACCGGCTCTGGTGACGCGCAATACTCCGAAGTCAAGTTCCTGCAGGTGCGCCACATCATCGAGCGTTTCCGCGGCCGCGAGGGCCAGACCGAAGCCGACCGCCGCTGGCGCGCCAAGGTCACCGACGTGCGCAGCTGGTTCGTGTTCGCCGCCTCCGAACGCTGGCGCGAGGACGACAGCGAGCACGAGCACTACTCCGACTCCGGCGGCAAGTCCGGAGGACAAAAGGAGAAGCTCGCCTACACCATCCTCGCCGCCAGCCTCGCCTATCAGTTCGGTCTGGAGTGGGGCGCGCTGCGCTCGCGCTCGTTCCGCTTCGTGGTCATCGACGAGGCCTTCGGCCGCGGCTCGGACGAATCCGCCGAGTACGGCCTGCGCCTGTTCGAACAGTTGCGGCTGCAACTGCTCATCGTCACGCCCTTGCAGAAGATCCACATCATCGAACCCTTCGTCGCCAGCGTCGGCTTCGTGCACAACGAGGGCGGCCGCGCCTCGCAACTGCGCAATCTGTCGATCGAGGAATACCGCGAGGAGAAACGCGCGCATGCGCAGGCGGTGGGTGGTGAAGTCTAATGGCCGACCGCCACGACTGGACCACCCCCGCGCAGCTTCGCGCCCATACCGAAAAGCTCTGGAACCAGGGCAAGTTGCTGGCTGCCTTGTGCGACGCTGGCCCCGTGTTTCCGTTGCGCCTGCCGTTGAAGGGGCCGGACCCGCGCGCGCTGTCGGATGACTTCGCGGCGGTGCGGGCCTGGAGCGCAGCCTTGCTCGAAGCTGCGGCGGGGCAGGGGGGCGCCGGGTATCGTGTCGAACTGCGCGAAGTACGCCACCGCGTCATCGGCACCAACCGCCTGCCTGCCGCCGTCTGGCTGGACACGCCGGACGACGCCTTTGCATTGATCGGCCGTCGTGCCGAGGCGCGGAGGTTTCGGTCGGTGCTTGCGCTGGTCGACGAGCGCGAGCCGGCGCTGCGCCCGTGGATTGTCCGCCGTCCGCTCAAGACACTGGAGCTGGCCGCTACCGAGCCGCAGCCCGGCAGCTGGCCGCGTCTGCTCGACGTCGTCGCCTGGTTGCGCGCCAACCCACGCCCCGGGTGTTATCCACGCCAGGTCGATCTGGCTGGCGTGGACACCAAGTTCATCGAGCAACACCAGGGGGTGCTGGCCGAACTGTTCGACCTCGCGCTGCCGCCGCAAGCGATCGACCCCGACGCCCGCGGGCAGGCTGGCTTTGCGCGCCGCTATGGTTTTCGCGACAAGCCGGAGCGGGTTCGGCTGCGCTTTCTCGACGCCGACGCATCCCCGCTGCCGCTGCTGTGCGATCAGGATCTCATGATCACCGCGGTTGACCTGGAGCGGTTGCACCCACCCGTAAGGCGCGCCTTCATCACCGAGAACGAGATCAATTTTCTCGCCTTTCCCGCCCACCCGCACAGCCTGGTGCTGCTCGGCGGGGGGTATGGTTTCGCGGGGCTGGCGAAGACCGACTGGTTGCAGGACTGCGAGGTCCATTACTGGGGCGACATCGACACCCACGGGTTCGCGATCCTGTCGCAGCTGCGCGCCGCCTTGCCGCAGGCGAAATCCTTGCTGATGGACCGGGCGACGTTGCTCGCTCACCGCGCGCAGTGGGTACGCGAGCCGTCGCCAACGCGCGCGGCCCTTCCTCATCTCACCATGGACGAGGCTGCGTTGTACGCCGAGCTATGCGATGACCGGCATGGCCAGTGTGTGCGGCTGGAGCAGGAGCGGATCGGCTTTGGCCGGTTGACGACGGCGTTGAGGGACCTCGGGTAACAATCCGTCTGGGGGTTCCGTTTGATTGCGTCAATGCGGCCATGCGTCGGGCGCTGGCGGTGTTCTCTTCCGGGGAGAGGTGGCCCGCGCGCTGCGCGGTGAGGGCGCAGTGCATGGCGCGGTGGAATTGGTCGGGGTCGTAGGAGAGCAGCAGCACATCGACACCGGCGGCGAGCGCGGCGAGCGTGGCGTGGCACGGGCCCAGGCGGTAGACCGCGCCCATGTTGAGGTCGTCGGTCACGAGCAGGCCGTCGTAGCCCCATTCCTCCCGCAGCAGTGTGCGGACGACGGCGGGGGAGGTCGATGCCGGGTGCTCGGGGTCGAGATCGGTGAGGATGACGTGGCCAAGCATGATGGCGCCGTCGGCCCGCGCGGCGTGACGGAAGGGGTGCCAGTCGTGATCGGCGAGGGTGGTCACCGGAGTGTCCAGTCGTGCGGGAAAGTGGTGGGTGTCCACCGTGACGCGCGCGAGTCCGGGAAAGTGCTTGAGGGTGGCGCCGACCCCATGGCTGTGCAGGCCATCGGCGTAGGCGCGGGCGACGGTGGCGACCAGTGTGGGGTCGGCCGAGATGGCGCGGCGGCGGATCAGGGTATGGGTGTCAAGTGTGGGTCCGCGCCCATCCGGGCGCAGATCGACCACCGGACCAAAGTTGAGGTTGATGCCCAGGGCGGCCAGTTCCGCGCCCTTTGCCTCGCCATAGGCTCGCGCGCGCAGGGTGAGGGCGTGCGCTCCGTCATCGCTCACTGCCGCCTCGGCCACCAGGGTCGCGATGGCCGGGGGCGCCGAGAGCGGTGGGCTCATGTGGACCACAGGGCCGCCCTCCTGGTCTGCGGCGACCAGGAGGGGCGGCAGGCCGGCGCGGGCGCGCAGGGTCTGGAGGGCATCGATCTCGGCGCGGATCGCGGCGATGTCGCGGTCGCGCACGTTGCGGCGGGTGAGATAGATGCCGCCGATCAGGCCACGCTCGGCCAGTGGGGCAACCTCTTCGAAACTGCGATAGCCAACCATGAAACGATGGCCGATGGCACGCGCGCCGGCGGGCGCGGCGAGCACCGCTTCACGCTGCTGGGCGAAGCGGGTGCCCTGGATCACGCTCAGAAGCGCAGCGGCGATCAGCATGACGGTCAGCGCGCTGGTTTCGAACCGGCCGATGCGCTGCGCGCGGTGGGCGTACAGCGTGGTGGAGAGGGTGGCCGCAGCCAGTCCCACGATCAGCATCACCACGTGATCGCGCACCGCAAACAGCCAGGGGTTGATCGGGTCGCAAGCGGCGACCAGCAGCAGGGCGGTGACTGCACGCCGTGTGCTGCGTGCCCCGAATGCAACGACGGATGCGAGGATCGCGAATGCAGTACCACGCCCTGCGCCTGGCCGCAGCGTCGGGTGTGCCCCGGCGGCCTGCGCGACCCTGCCCTGAAACGGAAAAGGCGTCCTCATGCTCTGCCAGCCCCATGGTCTTCAGCGGCTTGAGCGGCAGGGGGCGGCATTCCGGGGCTGGAAGCGGCGTCCTGCTCACGATCATCCAGGCCTGCCCGGACGGTGGAACGGGGTTCAGTGCCGGTTGGCGTGCCGATGCGATACCAGTCGATCTTGCGGGTTGCGAGCATGGTGGTGCCGAGGGCCGCGAACAGGAGCAGTGACCCCATCAGCAGGGCGTTGTCCTCGGACTGGATCAGTCCGTAGAGGACCGCGTACAGCACGGCAATGCCACCGCCAAACCCCATGCCATGGCGCTGGCCGCCGAGCGCGCCGGCGAGGTAGGTGCCGATCAGCAGCACGCAGGCGCCGGCCGAAACCGCATAGGCGAGTACGAAGTGGATGTGTTCGGACAGGGCCACCAGCAGCAGGAAGAAGATCGCCAGCGCGAGGCCGACCAACAGGTATTGCAGGAGGTGAATCGGTTTGCGGCGCAGTATTTCGGTGAGGAAGAAGGCCGCGAAGGTGAGCACGACGAACAGCACGCCGTACTTCACCGCGCGCTCACCCTGGAGGTATACATTCACCGGGTCGACGAAGCTGACGGCCAGCGTTTCGCGGCCACCGTCGGTGTCGGCGGCGAGCACCCGCTCGAAATTGCGGGCGAGGTGGGACACCTGCCAGCGTGCTTCGAAGCCATTGGCATCCACGCGCCGTTCGACCGGCAGGAAGCGTCCCTGGAAGCTCGGATGCGGCCAGTGCGAACGTAGCGTGACTGTGGTGGCTTCGCCTGCCGGGGCGATGGCCAGGCGGCTGGTGCCGGTGAGCGACAGCGGTACGGTGAAGTCGAGGTTGCGCGCGGCCTGCGGGTCCAGCGCACCCAGGGCGATGTACAGGCCGGCCCCTGAGAACGTCTTCTCGCTGCCGGCGGCAAAGCGATGGATGCGGCCGTCGACCCGGACTTCCGGATCGTTGTCCACCCCGCGTGGGTCGGACAGGCCCAGTACCAGAAAGGCTTCGGCCGATACGATGTCACGACTGGGCTCCAACCCGAGGTGGACGGGAATTTCGAAGCGGCCTTCAAGCGTCAGCCCGAGACGGTACAGGTTGGCGCGATACAGGCCACGGTTGCGTGCCTCGATGCGTGCGTCGCCATCTATCGCCAGGGTCTGGGGTGGAATCACCATATTGCGGTTGACGAGGTCGTAGCGCACGGTTTCGTTGCCGGTGAGGCCGTCCTTGCTGCGCACTTCGACACGTTCGCGGTAGCGCACGTGCAGCACCGGTCCGATGAGGGTTTGCGGGCCGGCGGCGGATTCTGCTATGTCGCGGATCACTTCGGCCTGGCGTTGTCCGCGTGCGGCGATCTGCGACTCGATCAATGCCAGAGGAATCAGCAGTAGCAGCGACATCAGGCCGATGGCTGCGATCTTGATGAAGAGTTTCTTCTGCATTGCGTTCTCCCGTGTGTTGGCACGCGCGATGGCGTGGATGACTGCCAGTGTGGGAGCGCGGAGTGAAGTGCCGGTGAAGTGGGAATGAAGCGATCGAGAAGACGCCCCGAGCGTGCGCTCAGGGCAGGCGGATGCGTGCGATTGCGCCACCGTCGGGCGCGTTGGTGAAGTCGGCATCGCCGCCGTGGATGCGAGCCACCTCGCGTACGAAGGCCAGCCCCAGCCCGGTGCTCTTGCGCCCGGTGGCCGGGCGCGGCAGCGAGTAGAAGCGCTCGAAGAGCTGTGCCAGCGCGTAGTCCGGCGCCCCCGGGCCATGGTCGCGCACGCTCAGCACCCGCCCGTCGGGGAGGGGGGCGACATGCAGTTCGATCTGGCTGCCGGGCGGGGCGAAGTCGATGGCGTTGTCGAGCAGGTTGGCCAGCGCCTGCTGCAGCAGGAAGAGGTCGCCACTCACGCGTGTTTCGCGGGCGCCGTCGACCCGGGTACTCAGCGCCCGTGCCTGCAGGGCCGTGGCGCGGCTGGCGACGACCTGGTCGAGCAACTCACCGGCACGAATCTCGCCGCGCGCCTCGGGCGCCTGCAGTTGCTCGATGCGTGCCAGCGCGAGCAGGCGGTCGATGATGAGCTGCATGCGCTCGCTTTGCTCGCCGATGTGGCGGGCGAAGCGGGTGCGTTCTTCGGGCGGGGCGTCTTCCAGCACCTCGGCGGCGCCACGGATGGCGCTCAGCGGGCTCTTCAGTTCGTGGGCCAGGCTTTGCACGTAGCGCTCGACGTATTGCTTGCCGTCCAGGCGTTCGCGCATGTGGGCGAGCGCCCGCGCGAGCTCCGACAACTGCCGCCCGCCGCCCGCCGGAGCCAGTGCCTTGTCGCCCTTGGCCACCGCACGTGCATAGTCGCGAAGGCGGTTGAGCGACCAGGTGAGCCACAGCGTGAACAGCAGGCCGATTCCTGCCGACAGGCCGAGCAACAGGTAGCTGGCGTTGCGCACCCGGGTGCGGGCACCTTCGGCGTAGGGGGCAACCGAGCTCATCGGCTTGGCGAGCGAGATCACGCCGATGAGTGCGTCCTCGTGCAGCACCGGGGCGGCGACGTACATCACCGAGCTGCGCGGATCCTGCGGGTCGTCGCGGGTGCTGCGGGCACCGTACTCGCCGCGCAGCACCCGCGCCACGTCCATCCACTGGCTGTAATCGGCCCCGACGGCACGCTCTTCGGAGTCGAACACCACGCTGCCACGGGCATCGGTGAGGTACACGCGCAGGTCCACCGAGGCCTTGTCGACCTCGAAGATGCGTGCTCCGGGGGCGCGTGCGCGCACGGCCGTTACCGCGCTGGCGAAGCGGCCGTGCGCGATGGTGCCGGCGGCCAGCTCGTCGGCGGCGAGTTCGGCCAGCAGGTGGGCGCTGTCGACCAGGGTGTCTTCGGTGGTCATGCGCATGCCCGGCTCGATCTCGTCGGCGAATATCTTGAGCAGCAGCCAGGCGGCCAGGCCGACGATGATGAAGTAGCCGGCGAACAGCCGGATGGCAATGTTCATGGTGCCGGACGCAGGCTGTAGCCCATGCCCCGATGAGTCTCGATCGGGTCGCCGTCGTCGCGCACCGCGCGCAGCTTGGCACGCAGCGTTTTGACATGGGCGTCGACCGTGCGCTCCAGGCTGTCTTCGGCGTCGTGCCACACCAGGTCCATCAGGCGGGCCCGGCTCAGCACCCGCCCAGGGCGCTCCAGCAGCGTGGCCAGCAGGCGGTATTCGTAGCGGGTGAGGGCGAGCCAGGCGCCATGGTAGGCAATGCGGGCGCCGTCGATGTCGTGCGCGAAGTCGGGATGTGGCGCGCCGGCCTCCGTGCTCGGGGGGTGGCGCGCAGGGGCGAGTGCCTGCGGAGGCGCTGCCGGTCGTGCGCGGCGCAGGATGGCGCGCACCCGCGAGGCGACCTCGCGCGGACTGAAAGGCTTGGGCACATAGTCGTCGGCGCCGATCTCCAGCCCGACGATGCGATCCACCTCGTCGGCGCGCGCGGTGAGGAAGATTACCGGCACATCGGAATGCCGGCGCAGTTCTCGGCAGACGTCGAAGCCGCTCATGTCGGGCAGGCCGACGTCGAGCACGACCAGTGCGAACGCCGGGACCGGTTGACCCAGCGCCGTCAGCGCATCACGCCCCAGCATGACGCATTCGGTAGCGAAACCTTCGGTACGCAAGGCATAGGCCAGGGTGTCGGCAATGGCCGGTTCGTCATCGACGATGAGGATGCGGGGGGGCATGAGGCGGCTCTGACGCTGTGTGTTCTGGCTGCAGGCCTGGGGTTTGCCTGCGCGACGATGAATCGATGCGATTATGGCGGCAAGCAGCGGTGGCGCTCAAGGCCGGCAGCCGGTCAGGGATAAGGTCTGCCTGCTGGTACTGAAGCACTGCTCAATGGGGCGCCGGTCCTGAACTGTGCGATCTACCGTTCTGCACTGTTTGCGTCATCAGACCATAACGCGCCAGCCAGATAATCGGCCCACTTCGCGCGTGCTGCCGTGCGCGCAGTCATGTGAGGCTTTTGACCATGCATTCGCTGAAAGTGGGTACTCGCGTACTGTTGTTGAGCGGGGTGTTGCTGATGTGCCTGACCTTGCTGGCGGGGCTCGGGCTGAAAGGGATGAGAAGCTCGGTTGCCGGGCTGGAAACGCTGTATGCCGATCGTGTGGTGGCGGTGCGCGATCTCAAGGTGGTGGCCGACATGTTTGCGGTCAATATCGTCAACGCTTCGTACAAGGCCAACAGCAGCCTGCTCACCACGTCGGCTGCGAAGATGCTCATCGAGCAGGCCGAGCAGCGTATTGACGAACACATGCGGGCGTATCTCGCCACCCGAAAGGGTGCGCGCGATGCGGCACTGGCCGAGGCCTTGCGCGTGCAGGTGGCCGAAGCGGCACAGCCGATTGCCGGTCTGAAGGCGCTGCTTGAACAGGAAGATTATTTCGGTCTGAATCAGTACATGATCAAGACCCTGCCTGCGGTGATCGATCCGATCACCCAGCGTATTTCGGAGCTGATCGAACTGCAGCTCGATGTTGCACGGGATGAATACGAGGCCGCACAGACACGCTTTACCGCAGATTTTTTGCTGATGGTGGGCGTGGGCGGGCTGGCAATGGCTGTTGGTACGGGCCTGTCGCTGGCGATTCGCCGGAGTATCCTTACCCAGCTGGGGGCGGAGCCGGCAGTGCTGGCACGTTCGGCTGCGGCCATATCGGCGGGTCATCTGGTCGTGGATCATCATGCGGGCGAAGGGCGCACGGTAGGCGTGATGGCGTCCATTCACGCGATGCGGGCGAGTCTTGTGGATGTCCTGCGCGGAATTTCGCTCAGTTCAGGCCAGATCGATCACAATGCCGGGCGTCTGGAAGAGACATCGGGACATGCCCTGCGCAGCACTCTGCAGCAGGGCGAATCGTCCAGCCTCATGGCCGCTGCGATGCAGGAGCTGGCAGTGTCGATTGCCCAGATTTCAGAAAGTGCAACCGAGGTGCAGGGGGCTGCCGAAGGGGCACGCACGGCAGGCGATGCAGGACTTGAGGCGATTGCCCGGACACTTGCCGGTATGGACGAGATCGAGCAGGTGATTGCCGAAAGCGACCGGAGCATTGCCCTGCTCAATGAACAGTCTCAGTCGATTGGCACCATTGTCAGCGAGGTTCGCGAAATTGCCGAGCAGACCAATCTGCTGGCGCTCAACGCTGCAATTGAGGCTGCACGCGCGGGCGAGCACGGACGGGGCTTTGCCGTGGTGGCCGACGAGGTGCGGAAACTGGCTGCCCGCACGGCTTCGGCCACGGTCGAGATCGTTGGCGTGGTCGACGAAATCCGCAACGGTACAGAGGCCACCACGCGTCAGATCAACGAGGCCTGTGCCAGGGTGGTCCAGGGCAAGGGGCATGCGACACGTGCGGGTGAAACGATGACAAGCATCCGTGCGGCGATCGATGTCACGCTGCGTGGTGTGCGCGACATCACAGGCGCGCTGCACGAACAGCGTCAGGCCAGTCAGGAAGTGGCCGAACGGGTCGAGCAGGTGAGTGCCGCAGTCGAACAGATCTCCGGCACCCAGCGCGCAGTTGGCGAATCGGCCGCAGCCCTCAAGCAGCTCACCACCGATCTCAATCACATGGTGGCAAGGTTCCGGTTTGCCTGATCTGGCAGGATTGTATGGCGGCAGCGTTGCGCTGGAGCGCTCGGCGCCTGAGGGCTTGCCGGCGCGTCTGGCACTGCCGTCGAGCGGTTTACTGCCTCATCAATAGGCAGCGGGTGGTTTCTCTGGAAAAACAATGCTCCGAGGGACTTATCCACACTGCTGCCCACACCCCTGTCCCCAGCCGCTGGGGACAACCCACTGGGTTGCTTCAGGGTTCGGGGTGCAGGATGGGGTGCAGAACGGCTCATGGTTTTCTCATGCGGTAAACATGAACATCCCATTCACCATATCGGGCTTCGGAAAACGACTCGAATCCGACCTTTTCAAGTACCCGTATGGAGGCAGTATGGTGAGGTGACACGATGCCCACAATCGAGTCGAGATTACAGTTCGAAAAGCCATGTTCGAGCACTTTGCCCGCAATTTCGGAGGCCAGTCCCTTGCCCCACTGATCATGGGTGAGACGGTAGGCGATCTCCACTTCATCGACCTCGTTCACTGTCGCATGACTTAACCCACAGAATCCGATGAGTGTCCCGGACTGCTTCTCGATCAGCGCCCACTGCCCATGACCATGCTCCCGATAAGAGTCGATGCACCAGTCGATGAACTGTGCAGTCCCCGCTTCTGTCATGGCGCCCTTGCTGGAAAACACCATCACGCGAGAATCGCCAAGAATCCGGGCGAGAGCGGGCGTATCACTGCGTTCAAATGCTCTGAGCAGCAATCTGGGGGTTTCTATGATGAACATGGGGCATGCACCAGCAATTGAACGGTTTATGGATGGGTTTGAATTCGAACTGAATCAATCGTCCAGCTCCGACAAAAATTCGTGCATCAACCCGATCACTGCCTCGGGGTGTTCCCGGTGGGGCATGTGGCGGGTGTGGGGCATGATTTCAACTTGAACCCGGCTGGCGCCGCTGTGTTGTCCGATGATCTCGGGGTGGCGGGGAGAGCCGTATTCGTCATCCACGCCATGGACTGCGAGCAGCGGGCAGCGCACCCGGGGCAGCACCGGAGTGAGTGACCAGCCTGCAAACGCCGGGCTGAGCCAGGTTTCCGTCCAGGCATCGAGCACCCAGCGCGCCTTGTCGCCATGGTACTTGCCGAGACGCTCGACCTGGGCGGGGTCCTTGAACTGTTCCTTGGCAATCCGGATGCCTGCGAGGGTGCGCGCTTCGGGAAAGGCCTGGGCGGCGACCGTGATCAATGCCTTGCAGTCAGCCCCGAACTCGGCGGCGCAGTTGACCGCCATGCCGCCCCCCACGCTGTGGCCGAAGGCGATGAAGCGCTCAAACCCAAGCTGGGCGCGAACGGCCGGAAAGTACGAGCGTGCCTCGTCGGCAATGAAATCCAGCGGCAGATCGCCATGCCGTGGCGCGGAGCGGCCAAACCCCAGACGGTCGTAAGCGATGACCCGGCGACCGGTGGCAGCGCTCAGGGCGGCCGGAAAGTCCCGCCACAGTTCAACGCAGCCGAGGGAGTCGTGCAGCATCACGATGGGCACATCGTGCTTGGCCCGGGCGTCCGCTCCGGACGGCGTCCAGATGCGACCGAACAGACGGCCGGCGGGATGTTCGATCCACACATCGGTGGGCGGGGGAGCAGGGGCGTGGGCTTGGGTCATGCCGGGGCTTCTCTCTGGTGGGCGCACAACAGGGGGAATTATTCTGTCTTGTTGACGTAAACGTCAACCGAACGGACGACGAGTGTTAATCCGATTAACACAGCGGCACTGGCTGTTTGCATTTCTCGCACTATCGTTAATCGTGGCCGGGGAAGATGGGGTTCAGGCGGCCAACCGGCCGAACGTATCGCAACTGCCTCCAGGAGAGCCATCATGAAAGTCAATCGTCGCGATTTCCTCAAGTCCACGGCCGCTATCGCGGTCGCAAGCGGTGGCCTCCGTATCTTTGGTGTGAATGAGGTGTTCGGTGCCGACACGGTGTTGATTCCGCATGCCTCGCATTACGGCCCCTTCATGGCTGTGGTGAAAAACGGCGTGCTTGTCGGCGTGCAGCCGCGCAAGGAATACGACGCGATGCCGACCCAGATGCTGATCGACGGCATCCTGAGCCGCACCTATCACCCCACCCGGGTGCAGGGGCCGATGGTGCGTCGCTCCTACCTTGCCAACCCGCGCGGCGACACCAAGCCGCATCTGCGGGGGCAGGAGCCCTTTGTGCCGGTGAGCTGGGACGAGGCGCTCGCGCTGGTGGCCGACGCGACCCTGCGCACCATCGAGGAACACGGCAACGATGCGGTGTTCAGCTCGTCCTACGGTGGCTGGTCGCATGCCGGCGTGCTGCGCCCGCAGGTGCTGCAGGGGCGCCTGTTCGGACTCATCGGCGGCCACAGCGTGACCACCGGCGATTACTCCGGTGGGGCCTCGCAGGTCAGCCTGCCGCACATCATCGGCGACATGGAGGTGTATTCGCCGCAAACCGCCTGGGAGGTCGTGCGCCAGCACACCGAGGTGTTCGTGCTGGTCGGTTGCGACCCCTGGAAAAACAACCGCATCGAATACACCGTGGCCGACCACCAGATGTATCCGCGCTGGCAGGCGATCCGCGATGCTGGCGTGAAGTTCATCGCCATCGATCCGCAGCGCACCACCACCGCCGAGGCGATGAACGCCGACTGGGTGAAGATCGTCCCCAATACCGACACCGCGCTGTTTCTCGCGATGTGCTGGCATGTGTACACCACCGGCAAGTACGACAAGGCCTATCTGGACAAATACACCGTCGGCTTCGACCGCTTCCTGCCCTATCTGCTCGGCCAGGATGCCGACGGCACACCGCCCAAGACGCCCGAATGGGCGGCCGCGATCACCGGCATCCCTGCCGCGAAGATCGTCGAACTGGCCGATCTCTTCGCCAGCAAGCGCACCCAGTTCGCCGGTGCCTGGTCGCTGCAGCGCGCCCACCACGGCGAGATGAGCCACTGGGCGATCATCGCCTTCGCCGCGATGACCGGCAAGATCGGCAAGCCGGGGCAGGGTGTCGGTTTCAGCTGGCACTACGGCGGTGGCGGCATGCCGGTGTCGGGCAAGCGTGGCGCGGTCGGCATCTCGCAGGGACGCAACCCGGCCAAGGGCCGCTGCCCTGCATCGCGCATCTCCGAGATGCTGCTCAACCCCGGCAAGTCCTACACCCGAGACGGCGCGACGATGACCTTCCCGGATGTGCACATGATCTACAACGCTGGCAACAACTTCGTGCATCACCAGCAGAACACCAACGAACTCATCGATGCGATGGCGAAGAAGGTGCACACCGTGGTGAACCAGGACCCGTGGTGGTGCGCATCGTCCCGCTACGCCGACATCGTGCTGGCCGCGACCACCACGCTGGAGCGCGACGACATCAGCTCGGGCGGTACCTACAGCAATGACAAGATCTGGGCGATGCGTCAGGTCATCCAGCCTTACGGCGACAGTCTCGACGATTTCGAGATATTCCGCCGCCTCGCCGGCCTGCTCGGGGTCGAGTACGGTTTCACCGAGGGGCTGACGGTGATGGACATCGTGAAGAACAGCTATGCCAACACCGACGCCACAATCCCCTTCGAAACCTTCTGGGAAACCGGCGTGGCCGAAATGGAAGTGCCGACCCCCGCGCGGCAGTGGGTGCGCCACGGCGACTTCCACACCGACCCCGAGAAACACCCGCTGCATACCGAATCGGGCAAGATCGAGTTGTTCTGCGAGGCTTTCGAGCGTTTTGGCACCCAGGAATGCCCACCGATCCCGAAGTATCTCGAACCGGTGGAGTTCCTCGGCAACGCCAAGCCGGGACAGGTGCATGTGGTCAGTCCGCACCCCTTCATGCGCGTGCATTCGCAGATGGCGAATGCCTCGGTGGCCGATGAGCTCAACATCCAGGGGCGCGAGTTTGCCTTTGTGAATAGCGAGGATGCACGCGAGCGCGGCGTCAAGGACGGCGACCTGATCGAGGTCCATAACGAGCGCGGTGCGATCATCGTCGGCGCGCGGGTTACCGACAACATCATGAAGGGCGTGATCAGCATCTACGAGGGCGCCTGGCTGTCGAAGGACAGCAAGGGACGCTGCAACAGCGGGGCGGTCAACATGCTCACCACCAGTGTGGCCGCGAGCGACCTGAGCCAGGCGACCAGCGCCAACACCTGCCTTGCTTCGTTCCGCAAATGCATGGATGCGGAAGGGCCGAACCGCGCCTACGAGCCGCCCCCGGTGGAGACGGTCGAGCATGCCGCGCTCGATGTGGCTGCGCTGAAGCTGGTGGAGCGTGCGTATGAGGCCAGGACGGCCGCCACGGCAGGCATGACCCCGGGTGAGCGGTTGTTCTACAACAACTGCACCGTGTGCCATGTGCCGCGCGACCCGGAGCAATTCACGATGAAGCAGTGGCACGGTATCACCGAGAGCATGTTCCCGCGCACCGGGCTGACGGCAGAGGAACGCTCGCTGGTGCTCGAATTCCTCGAGAAAAACGCCAAGGATGCCGTGAAAACCGCGCTCTGACGCTCAGTTCCGGTCGGACGCCTTCATCTTCGCGCCGGCGCGGTCTCCCTGCGGAGCCTGCGCCGGCTTCACCTCGTAGACCGGCGCAAAACCGGCGGGGGCCATCATCCAGTCTGCCGGGTAGTGGTTCAGCGTGGCCGGTTCGATCAGTTCCACGCTGGGGCCGATGTGCGCTTCGACCGGCTGGCCTTCCAGCACGCGCACCGCCTGTTGCAGGGCGATGCGCCCCTGCAGCACCGGAAAGTCGGTCACCGAAGCCAGAATCCGGCCGCGCACCAGCGCGCCATACACGCCGGGCGTGATGTAGCTGGCGACGATGCCGGTGTCCGCCTCGCGTCCCCGCCGGCGCAGCTCAGCCACGGCGACTTCGGCCATCGGTGCATTGCCGACCAGATAATCGAGCGCAGGAGAGGCGTCCAGCGCGTCTTCCACCAGCTGGCGCTGCACCGAGCGCCCGGTGTCGCCCCAGTGTACGGTGGCAATGTGCACCGCGCTGTCCTGCAGCGCCGCGCGAAAGCCCCGGTCGATGAAGCCGACCCAGCCTGCCTCCAGGGGTCCCGGAAACCAGGCGATGTGCACCGTCCGGGTGCCTGCCGGGTGGCGTGTCGCCAGCCAGTTTCCGATCTTCCAGCCCAGCTGGTACCAGGGCACGCCCACCTTGGCGCGCACACTGCCGGCATCGATGTCGTTGACCAGCGCCAGCACCGGGCGGGTTGCAAGAACAGGCTGCAGCAAGTCGTTGAAGCCGTCGAAGGTGACGGTGCCGAGCAGCAGGGCATCGATTGAAACATCGTTCAGGCAGGCCTCCACCAGCGCCCGCTGGCGCGCGGGATGCTCATAGCCACCGGCCTCGACGACCTGCAGCCCGACCCCCAGCCTGCGCGCCTCTTCGACCATGCCGAAATTCACCGCATGCCAGTAGCTGTCCTTCAGATGCGGATACACGGCGCAGAGACGCCAAGGTTGCGAGGTGGGGTGGGGGAGGGGGTGGAGGTGGGGAGGCGGGTCCGCATTGTTCAGCTGCAGCGCGCCCGGTGCCGGGTGGTCGCCCTGCCAGCGCGTGACCGGCCAGTCGGTCGCGAACGCCGGCGCGGTGACGAGGAGCGCGGCCGCAAGCCAGAGCGTCCGGCCTGCAGCGGACAGGGTCCGAACCCGATTGTGGCGGTAAGATTGAGGCATCTTCTTCCAGTGCCGGCAGCCAGCACACGCTTCTTGCTTGCCGATCGAACCATGAGCGCGCCATATTACTCCAAAGCCCCTGCCACCCGGCGCTTCGGCCTGCGCGAACGTCTGCTGCTCGGCCTGCTGCTCGCTGCACTGTGTACCGTGCTGGTTGCGGTGGTTGGATGGCTGAGCTTTCAGCGCGTGGCCGACAGTCAGGCCGCGCTCGTGCGCGACACGCTGCCAGCGGCCGATGCGCTGCATGATGCGGTGCGTGGCAATGCCCGGCTCGCCGCACTCGCCCCGCGCCTGTCCCGGGTGGATTCGGAGGCGGAGCGGGTGCAGCTGGGCGCGATGCTCGAGCAGGAGCTGCCCCACATCATCGAGCGCCTGGCGGCGGTGCATTCGCCGCATGTCGAAGCGGAATTGCGCCAGCGTTTGCAGCAGACGGCGGCAGACCTGTTCCGGGCGCTCGATGCGATGAACGAAGCCGTGGCCGAGCGTCTCGCGCTGCGCGAGCGCCGTGCTGCGGCGGTGCACGACCTGCGCGGGCAGATCGACATGCTCGAAGGGCTCGCCGGCATCCAGTCCGACAACGCGACGGCCTTTCTCGTCGCCACCCTCACCACGCTACTGCATGAGGCGCCAGGCGTCGCAGCCCCCCGCCCTGAAGGGCTGCGCGACAGCGTGCTCGATGTGGACATCGACACGCTCGAACGCATGCACGAACTCAGCCTGACGGTGCACACGCTGGGCGCGGTCATCGATCGTCTGGAGGGGGTGGGGACCGGGACTGAGCTTGTTTCGGCCAGACAGCACTTCGCTGCCCAGCTTGCCCTGCTGTCGCGCCGTCTGCGCGACATTCCGGACCCGATGAGCCGTGCCCAGGCCCGGCAGCTGCAGCTGGCCGTGACTCGGGCGCTCACCCCGGAGGGGGGCTTTGCGCTGCGCGCGCGTGAACTCGCACTCGTCCAGCACAGCGCGGCCCTGGAGCGACGCGTCGGAGAACTCACCACCGAACTCGATGCGCTGGCCGGCGAACTCATCCACCGTGGCGGTCGCATGCTGGCATCCGCCAGCCTGGCCGCCGAGCGCAGCGCCACGCCGGGCTTCATTGCCTTCGGCATTCTCAGCGCTGCGCTGCTGTTGATTACCGGGGTGGTCATCGCGCACATCATTCGCCGGCAGACACTGGGCCGTCTGCTCGCGCTGGAGCAGGCCACGCTTGCGCTGGCTGGCGGGCAGCGCGATGTGCATATCGAGACGCAGGGTGACGATGAACTGGCCGCGCTGTCGCGGGCCCTGGAGCGCTTCCGTCAGGATGCGATCGAGCGCGACCGCCTGGCCGACACGCTGCGCCACGAGCGCGAAAACCTGGAGGGGGAGGTCACCCGCCGCACGGCCGAGCTGCGCGAGGCCAATGCCGCGCTGGCGCATGAGATGCAGGAGCACGATGCGGCACGCAGCCGTGCGGAACACGCCGACCGGGCCAAGACCACCTTTCTCGGTACCCTGAGCCATGAGCTGCGCACCCCGATCTCCGGCATGCTCGGGCTGCTTGAGCTGCTGCAGCCGACGCTGGTCACCCCAACCCAGCAGCACCAGCTCGCGCAGATCCGTGCGGCCGCCACGTTGCTGCTCGAACTGCTGGAAGACATGCTCGACTTTGCGCGTATCGAGGCGGGGAGGGTGCATGTTGACCGTGCGCCCTTCAGGCTCCGGCAGGCGGTGGATGATGTTTTCGCGGTGCAGGGTGCGCGTGCGGCCGGCCGTGGGCTGGCCCTGGTGTCGGACATCGCCCCGGAGATTCCCGAGCAGCTGGTGGGCGACCGGCCCAAGCTCAGCCAGATTCTGCTGAACCTCATCGGCAATGCGATCAAGTTCAGCGACGAGGGGGTGGTGCAGTTGCGCATCGTGCCGCTCGACCGGCCGACGCATCTGCGCTTTTCGGTCATCGATCATGGTATCGGGATTGCCCCGGAGCAACAGGCGGAAGTGTTCGAACCCTTTGTGCAGGTACGCGATCAGGGGCGTCACCATGCCGGTACCGGGCTGGGGCTGGCCGTGTGCAAGCGGCTGGTGCAGGCGCTGGGCGGTCGCATCGAACTGGACAGCACGCCCGGGGCGGGCACCACGGTGTGTTTCGATCTGGCGTTCGAGGCCGCGCCGGCCGACACGGTGTCCGTAGCGTCGCCCGTCGCTGGGCCGACTGCCGGGGGGGCAGAGGCGGGGAGCGTTCTCCCGTCGCCCGGGCATCCTGTGCTCGTGGTCGAGGACGATCCGGTCAACCGTCTGGTGACCGAGCGCTTCCTCGAACTGCTCGGCCAGCGGCCACTGAGCGCCGACAGCGTCGGAGCGGCCTTGCAGCGCGTGCGCGAGACCGAGGTGGCGCTGGCGCTGGTGGATATGAACCTGCCCGACGGCGATGGCCTGACCCTGCTGTCCAGGTTGCGCACGCTGCCTTCATTTGGCACCAAACCGGCGGTACTGGTGTCGGCCCATGTGCCACGGCAGGCGGTGCAGACCGTGCTCGATGCCGGCTTCGATGCTGTGCTGCAAAAGCCGCTCACCCGCGCCCGGCTCGGCGCGGTGCTGGCCGGGCTGCTGCCCAATACTACGCCCTCCACGCCCTCCACGCCCTCCACGCCCTCCGGGGCACCGGAGCATCCGCTTCAGGCGCAGCACGTGCGGGCGGAGGGCAGTGCGGATGTGCAACAGCCTGCCCCCCGGGTGGATGCCGCCTTTTTGAGCGCCGAGCGTGACATGCTCGGCAGCACGACCCTCGACCGGATCGTGGCCGTGTTCGAACAGCAGGGCGAAGTCCTGATGGCATCCCTGAGCCGTTCGGCGGCGGCCGCAGATGCACAGACGTGTCGCCGGCTGGCGCACAAGCTGCGTGGGTCGGCGGCCAATCTCGGCCTGTCGAAGCTCTCGCTACACGCTGCAGGGCTGGAACACCGCCTCGGCGCCCCGTCGCAGGGGGGCGCCCTGCAGCCGGAGGTCGAGGCGCTGGCCGCAGAATACCGGCACAGCCTGCAGGCCTTGCGCGATTTCCTGGGGGCAGCCGACGATGGCCGGGCCTGACTGGTTCAGACCCGAACCCTGACCGGATCGACCGCCAGCCGATAGCCCTCGCCGCGTACCGTGCCGATCAGCGATTCTGTCCGTGTTTCAAGGTCGATCTTGGTGCGCAGGCGACGGATCAGCACATCGACGGTGCGGTCGTTCGGGTCCCACTCCCGACCACTGACTGCCAGCGACAGGCGGTCGCGGCTGATGCTCTCGCCCGCATGGCGCACCAGCAGCGACAGCACTTCGAACTCGCCCCGGGTCAGCGCCACTTCCCGTCCGTCGGCATCGAGCAGGCGCCGCTTCGGCAGGTTCAGCGTCCAGCCTGCAAAGCAGAACGCTTCATCTGCTTGCGGGCGCTTGTCCAGCGTGCGCCGCAGCAGGCTCTTCACCCGTGCGAGCAGTTCGCGCGGGTTGAAGGGCTTGGTCACATAGTCGTCCGCACCGACCTCCAGTCCGACCACCTTGTCGACATCGTCGCTGCGGCTGGTCACGAGAATGATGCCGATGGCCGGATCGCGCGCCCGCAGGTCACGCGCAAGCGACAGACCGTCCCGGCCTGGCAGGTTGATGTCGAGCAACACCACATCGACCCGCTCTCCCGCCACGCGCTGCCACAGCCACTCGCCATCGTCCGCCGTCAGCGTCCGGTAGCCCTCCTGCGCGAAGTACGCGCTCAGGCGGGCCTGTGTGACCAGATCGTCATCGACGATCAACAGAGTGGGGCGGCCAGCGTCCTGGGTGTCCTGCATGTTCAGCTCACGAAATCGGTCGTGTTTGGATTGTCGTGGATTTAACGGGAGCTTGCACCTACGTGAGCAGACCGAACGCCAGGCCCGAGCGCGCGCCGTGCTGGATGGCGTGTTTGCGAGTCTGGGCAGTTTTGGGGATTCGCTCGGAGGGGCACGAGTCCTTTCTTGGGCTTGCCACCACGCAGATTGCCGTGCTGGTGGCGAGCATTCAGGAAGAAACGTGGGCGGCCTGTGAAGTCATGCGGATGCTGGCCGAGTTGGTGGGCAGCGACCGGTGTCTGCATGCCGTCCTCAACAGGGCGCAGCCCGTGAGCACTCAGCGGATTGCGCACCCCGAATGCCCCAGGACTTGACCACCGCATAGATCGCCGGGATCACGATCAGCGTCAGGATGGTCGAGGACACCATGCCGCCGACCATCGGTGCGGCGATGCGGCGCATCACCTCCGAGCCGGTGCCGGTGCTCCACATGATCGGCAACAGGCCGGCGATGACGGTGAGGGTGGTCATCATCTTGGGTCGCACCCGCTCGACCGCGCCTTCCATCACTGCGCGGTAGAGATCGGCCACGCCGGGGTGGCGTCCTTCCTGCGCGCAGCGGGTTTGCGCATCGCGCCAGGCGTGATCCAGATAGATCAGCATGATCACCCCGGTCTCGGCGGCGACCCCGGCCAGCGCGATGAAGCCGACTGCGACCGCGACGCTCATGTTGTAGCCCAGCCACCACATCAGCCAGATGCCGCCGATCAGCGCGAAGGGCACCGTGCTCATCACGATCAGGGTTTCGGTCATGCGCCGGAAGTTGAGGTAGAGCAGCACGAAGATCAGCGCCAGCGTCAGCGGGATCACAATCTTGAGCTTCTCCTTGGCGCGCTCCATGTACTCGAACTGGCCGCTCCAGGTGGCGTAGGTGCCGGGCGGGAAGCTCACCTGCTCGGCCACCGCCTGCTGCGCCCGGCGTACGAAGGCGCCGAGGTCGGATTCGCGGGTGTCGACATAGATGTAGCCGACCAGCATCGCGTTCTCGGTGCGGATCGCCGGCGCGCCGTTGCGGATGCTCACCTCGGCGACCTGCCCGAGCGGCACCATGCCGCTGGCGGTGGGCAGGAACACCTCGCGCGCGATGCGCTCCGGGTCGCTGCGCAGGCCGCGCGGGTAGCGCACCGTCACGCCGTAGCGCTCCAGCCCCATCACCATGGTGGTGACTTGTTCGCCGCCGAGCGCGGTGGCCACCACCTGCTGCAAGGCGTCGACCGTGAGCCCGTAGCGCGCGAGCTGGTCGCGGCGCGGCTCGATGTCGAGGTACAGTCCCCCGGTGACCCGCTCGGCGTAGGCGCTGGTGGTGCCGGGCACCGACTTCACTGCGGCTTCGACCTCGCGCGCGACCCGCTCGATGTCCTCCAGACTGCGCCCGAACACCTTCACTCCGATGGGTGTGCGGATGCCGGTCGACAGCATGTCGATGCGTGCCTTGATCGGCATGGTCCACGAGTTGGCCAGGCCCGGAAAGCGCAGTGCGGCGTCCATCTCGGCGATCAGCGAATCCATCGTCACCCCCGGCCGCCACTCGGATTCCGGCTTGAGGTTGATGACCGTCTCGAACATCTCGATCGGCGCAGGATCGGTCGCCGATTCGGCCCGGCCGGCCTTGCCGTACACCGACTCCACCTCGGGGAAGGTCTTGATGATGCGGTTGGTGGTCGCCAGCAACCGCCCGGCCTCGGTCACCGACATGCCGGGAATCGACGCCGGCATGTAGAACAGCGTGCCCTCGTTGAGCGTCGGCATGAACTCCGAACCGAGCTGGCGCGCCGGGTAGAGGGTCGCCACCATCGCCGCAAGTGCGAGCACGATGGTGATCCACTTGAAGCGCAGCACGCCACGGATCATCGGCCGGTAGCTCCAGATCAGGAAGCGGTTCACCGGATTCCTGGCCTCGGGCAGGATGCGCCCGCGCACGAAGAACAGCATCAGCACCGGGATCAGCGTCAGCGACAGGAAGGCGGCGCCGGCCATCGCAAAGGTCTTGGTGTAGGCCAGCGGCGAGAACAGCCGCCCCTCCTGGCCCTCCAGCGCGAACACCGGCAGGAAGGAGACGGTGATGATGAGCAGCGAGAAGAACAGCGCCGGGCCGACCTCCTTGCAGGCGTCGATGATGACCCGTGCGCGTGCCCTGGCGTACTCGGTTGGACTGAGCTTGTCGGCGTTCGCATCGAAGCGCTCCAGCCGCTTGTGCGCGTTCTCGATCATCACGATGGCGGCATCGACCATCGCCCCGATCGCGATCGCGATGCCGCCCAGGCTCATGAGGTTGGAGCCGATGCCGAGTGCGTTCATCGCGATGAACGCGAACAGAATGCCCAGCGGCAGGGTGACGATGGCCACCAGTGCGCTGCGCACATGCAACAGAAACACCACGCACACGGCGGCGACGATCAGGCTTTCCTCGAGTAGCGTCCATTTGAGGTTGTCGATGGCGCGCTGGATCAGCTCCGAGCGGTCGTACACCGGCACGATCTCGACGCCGTCGGGCAGGCCCGGGCTGATTTCGGCGATCTTGTCCTTGACGTTGGCGATCACGTCGAGCGCGTTCTCGCCGAAGCGGGCCATGACGATGCCGGAGGCGACCTCGCCTTCGCCGTTGAGCTCGGCGATGCCGCGTCGTCCGGCCGGCACCAGCTCGACGCGTGCGACGTCACTCACACGCACCGGGGTGCCACGGTCGTTGCCCAGCACCAGCGCCTCGATGTCCTCGAGGCTGCGCAGGTAGCCCCGGCCGCGCACCATGTATTCCTTTTCGGCCAGCTCGATCACCCGGCCACCGACATCGCGGTTGGACGCGCCGATGACCCTCCCGACCTGCTCCAGAGGAATGCCGTAGCTCGCCAGCCGGTGCGGGTCGACCACGACCTGAAACTCCTTGACGAAGCCGCCGATGCTGGCCACTTCCGACACCCCGTGGGCCTGGCTCAGCTGGTAGCGCACATACCAGTCCTGCAGGCTGCGCATCTCGCCGAGGTCCTGCTCCTGGCCGAGCAGCGCGTACTGGTACACCCAGCCGACGCCGGTCGCATCCGGCCCAATCTGCGGTGACACACCCTGCGGCAGCCGCCCGGCGGCCGAGCTGAGGTATTCCAGCACCCGCGAGCGCGCCCAGTAGATGTCGGTGCCGTCCTCGAAGATCACATACACGTAGGACGCGCCGAACATCGAGAAGCCGCGCACCACCCGGGCGCCGGGCACGGACAGCATGGCGGTGGTGAGCGGATAGGTGACCTGGTCCTCGACCACCTGCGGCGCCTGGCCGGGGAACTCGGTGAACACGATGACCTGCACGTCGGACAGGTCCGGCAGCGCGTCGAGCGCGGTGTGCTTGATCGCGTACAGGCCGCCACCGGTCAGGAACAAGGTGGCCAGCACGACGAGAAAGACGTTGCGCCCGGACCACTCGATGAGACGGTTGAGCATGCTCAGTGGCCCTCGTGGCGGTGGCTGTCACCGGGGGCGGCGGCACCGGCCTCCGGTGCCGCTTTGGGGGCGCTTTCGGGGGCGATGTCGGTGACCACGAACGCGCCATTGCCACGGTCTTCGAAGCTGAAGCGGATCGGTGTGCCCGGCGCCAGCCCCTCGATCAGCGTCGGGTCGGCCAGTCCGAACTCCATCGTCATCGCCGACCAGTGCAGCGCGGGGATCGGCTCGTGCATCAGCATCACCGTGCCGGTGTCGGCGAAGTAGTCCTCGAACGCGCCGCGGGTCTCATGGCGTGCAAGACCTTGCTCCGCATCGCCTTCGCCAAAGCTCGCCAGCGCCGCCTGCAGGTTGCTCTCGGCGTCGATCAGGAAGTTGGCCGACACCACCACCCGCTCGTTGCCTTCGAGTCCGGACAGGATCTCCACATGATCACGGCTGCGCAAGCCGGTTTTGACGAGCTGGGGCCGGAAGCGACCCTCGCCTTCGGCCACCAGCACGATGCGGCGCTGCCCGTCGTCGATGATGGCCGAGTCGGGCGCGCTCAGGCGGGGGGCGTCGCCGCCGGTGAGTACATCCACATGCGCGAACATCCCCGGGCGCAGCATGCCGTCGGGGTTCGCCAGTTCGAGCCGGACCTGCGCGGTGCGGGTGGCCGTATTCAGAGTGGGATAGATGTAGGTAATCACCGCATCGAAATATTGCCCCGGATAGGCATCGATGCCGATGCGTGCCGGCTGGCCGGGGGCGATGCGGGCGATATCCTGCTCATACACGTCGGCGAGCACCCACACGCTGGAAAGGTCGGCGATGCGGTACAGGGCCATGCCCGGGGTGAAGCGCATGCCTTCGACCGCAGCCTTCTCGAGCACGATGCCGTCGGCAGGGGCGCTGAACACCACGCTGTTGCCACCGACCCCGCTATTACCTTTACCCGGGGCCTGCCAGTTGCGCAGACGTGCCCGCGCCGCATCCGCAAGACGTTGTGCGCCCTGTTGCGCCACCGGGTCTGCACCCGCCGAGCTGGCCAGTCGTTCGGCAATCGCCAGTTCCTGACGCGCCGAGGCCAGCTCCGGGCTGTAGACGGTAAACAGCGGCTGCCCGCGACGCACCGGGTCGCCGGTCGCATTGACATGCAGGCGCTCGATCCAGCCCTCGAAACGTGGCGACACATCGTGGATGCGCCGCTCGTCGAGCTCGATCCGGCCGACCGCACGCAGTGCGGCATCGAGCACGCGGAATTCGACCGGTGCGGTGCGCACGCCCAGGCTCTGCAGGCGGGCCGGGCTGACCCGCACCGTGCCGACGTCGTCGCCCTGTTCGTCGGCATACACCGGAATGTAGTCCATCCCCATCGAGTCCTTCTTCGGCTCCGGCGAGGTGTCGGGCAGCCCCATCGGGTTGCGGTAGTACAGGATCACCCGCTCGCCGGGCGCAGTGGCATCGCTGGCCCGGGCGGGCAGGCTGGCGAAGGGGGACGCGGTGAGGAATGCCAGCGTGAGGAGTGCTGGAGCAAGCATGCTCAAGGGCCGGGTGAATAATAGTGCAGTCTTGAGTGTGGCGGTCACAGCGGCGCCCCCAGGAGTTGTTGCAGATCGGCCGCATTCAGTGCGGCCTCGACTTCGGCATCGAGCAGCGCAAGCCGCGTATCGAGTACGCGCTGCTGCGCGGCAAGCACGGCGGCAAAGCCGACCGTGCCGGTCTCGTACCCCGCTCGTGCCGATTCCAGCGTGGCTTCGGTTTGTGGCAGCAGGCCGTCGCGAATCAGCGTCACCTGTTTGCGGCGGGCTTCGAGTGCGGCATGGGTGGCGCCTAGCGCGCCGGCAAGCCGGCTTGCTGTGGCCTCGTGCCGGGCGGTGGCGGCGGCGCGCAGGTAGTCAGCCTCTCGTTCGCGGGCGCGACGGCTGTCCTGTTGCAGCGGGATGTTCAGCTCGAACATGAGGTCCCAGCTCTCGCGCCCGTCCCGGGGGCGGTTGCTGGCAAGCGACACGCCAAAGTCGGGGTAGCGTTCGCGATGGGTCAGGGCGCTGTTGCGTTCGGCGGCGAGCAGTTCGGCACGGCTGCGGGTGAGGGCGGGGGCCTGCTGCGTGGCCTGTCCGATCAGGGTGGCCAGCCGTGCGGACGGCGGCAGGGGCGGCAGGGCGGTCGGTTCGGCCAGCGGGGCGTCCGGCGCGCGCGGCAGCAGGGCGTTCAGGCTGGCCTGGGCCGCAGCACGGCTGCGTGCGAGCTCCACGGCCTCGATCCTGAGCGTGGTGAGCATGCCCTGGGCCTGCAGCACATCCTGCTGGCTGGCCAGCCCGAGGGCGTAGCGGTGCAGTGCCAGCGCCTCCAGCTGCTCGTTGAGCGCAATCGTCTCGCTGAAGATGCGTGACTGTGCGCTGACCTGGTAATGAGCGATGAAGGCGCGCCGGATGGCGGTTTCGATCTCCAGCCGGCTCTGTTCCGCATCGGCCGCGACGCCATCGGCGAGGGCCGCCGCGATGTCGCTGCGCAGGGCACGTTTGCCCGGGAAGGGGAGCATCTGCGACACGCGTACCCGGGTCGTGCCCACCTGCCCGGGCAGCACTGAGGCCGGACGCCCGGGATTCATGGCGTTGGTCACATCCATCAGCTCGATCTCGATGCTCGGGTCTGGCAGCGCTCCAGCCGGGGTCACCCGTTCGCGGGCGGCAGCGGCCTCCAGCCGGCTCGCGGCGAGGGCCGGATTGTGGGCCCGCGCATGTGCAATCAGCGGGTCGAGTCCGGCCCCGAGCGATGGTTCGTCCGCGCGTACGGCTGGGCTGAGGGCGAACAGGCAGGCAAGGGCGGAGGCGATTGACGCCACCCGCAAGCGCCTTGCTGCCGTGGGCACTGCGCGGCTTGGCATCGCGTCATTCGCCCAGTTTCTCGATTTCGGTGACGATGAAAGCGTCACCGTCCTGGTCTGCGGCAAAGCGGATCCGGTCGCCCGGAGCAAGACCGTCGAGCGAGGCGTTGCCGCGCAGCTGGAAGCTCATCGTCATCGGAGGCATGTCGAGGTTGGCGAGCGGACCATGGGCAATGGTCACGCTGCCGGCCTCCGCATTCACACGGCGCACCGTTCCTTCAGACAGGGGGGCGGCGGTGTCGGTGTCGGCCGTGGTCCGCGCAGGGGCGTGGCCGTGGTGATGGCTGTCGTGGCCGGCATGGCCGCTTTGCGCCAGGGCAGGGGCGGCGCCAAGGCTGGCAAGGATGACGGCGGCGGAAACCATGATGAGCCCGACCACCGAATACCTTCTTTCCGTTCGGGCTGAGCCCTTCGTCGAGCTCAGGACAGGCTCTGTCGAAGCCCGGTTCCGGCAGTGCCCTTCGACACGCTCAGGGCGAACGGAGACAGCATGCTCAGGGGCCGGGTTGATAATAAAGGATCGGGTCAATGGCAAGGCGTTCAGGCGGAGGTTCATGGGGGGCGCTCCTTGATGGGATGATGCAATGGAAAGATTCAGCCCCGATGATGCGGCGTGCATCCGGACAACAGGCTGACGCCGGGATTACATCTTTGTAATCTTCGTTGCAGTGCCTGCGTTCGCTGGCAGAATCGGCACGAGAGTCGAACCGCTTGAACGCCATGAAAATTCTGATCGTCGAGGACGAAGCAAAAACCGGGGACTATCTGCGCCAGGGGCTGGGCGAGGCCGGGTTTGTCGTCGATCTGGCGCGTGACGGCATCGACGGCATGCATCTGGCGCTGACCGGGGACTACGATCTGTTGGTGCTCGATGTGATGCTCCCCGGCGTCGATGGCTGGGCCATCCTGCAGGCGGTGCGCCGCGCCGGGGGCGAGATGCCGGTGCTGTTCCTGACCGCACGCGATGCGGTCGAGGACCGGGTGCATGGGCTGGAGCTGGGGGCCGACGACTATCTGGTGAAACCCTTTGCGTTTTCCGAATTGCTCGCGCGGGTGCGCACCCTGTTGCGCCGGGGCAAGAGCAAGGAGCCGGAAGTCCTGCGGGCGGCCGATCTCGAACTCGATCTGCTGCGTCGACGGGTGACGCGCAGTGGCCGGCGCATCGATCTGACGGCCAAGGAATTCGGCCTGCTCGAACTGTTGCTGCGCCGTCAGGGCGAGGTGTTGCCGCGCTCGCTGATCGCCTCGCAGGTCTGGGACATGAATTTCGACAGCGACACCAACGTCATCGAAGTGGCCGTGCGCCGCTTGCGCGCCAAGGTGGATGATCCGTTCGAACCCAAGCTGATCCGCACCGTGCGTGGCATGGGTTATGTGCTTGAGGCCGATTCGGGATGAAGCTGGCGGGGTCGTTGACGGCGCGGCTCGCCGTCCTGTTCGCGGCGATGGCCAGTGGGCTGCTGATCGTGGTGGGCGTGGCCATCGACCGCGCGGTGCTGGCGCACTTCGACGAGCTGGACCTGCATGACCTGAATGCAAAACTGGCGACGGTCGACAGCCTGCTGGTACGCACCACCGACCAGGCTGCGCTCGATGCCCTGGCGGGCCGGCTGGACGATGCGCTGGCCGGTCATGAGACGGTGGCATTGCGCGTGAGCATTCCGCAACTGGACTGGCGGCATGCGGTGCGCGACGAGCGCTTCAGCGTGCCCATGCAGGCCATGCCGGTTGCGACCGGTGGGCTGCCCTGGGTGAAATGGCAGACTGCGCAGGGCGCGCCCTTCATCGGGCAGGCGGCCATTCTTCCGGTGCGTTTCTCCCGGCCGACCGCCGACGCAGGCTCCGACTCCGGCTCCGCGCCGCTGACGGCCGAGGTGTGGCTGGGGCTGGACATTTCCCATCATGTGCATTTTCTGCGCACCATGCGCCTGCAACTGGGGGCCGGCATTTCAGCCGCCGCATTGCTGGCGGCGATGCTGGGCTGGCTGGCGGCACGCAAGGGGCTGGCGCCGATGCACCGGGTGACCGCCACCGCCCGCCGGTTGTCTGCCGAGCGTCTTGGCGAGCGCCTGTCAGGCGAGGATGCCCCGGCCGAGATGCGGGCGTTGGTGGAGGCCTTCAACGGCATGCTGGAGCGGCTCGAAGCCTCGTTCCGCCGTCTGAACGAGTTTTCTGCCGACATTGCCCATGAACTGCGCACCCCGGTGTCGAACCTGATGACCGAAACCCAGGTGGCACTGTCGCGCAGCCGCTCGGCGGACGAATACCGCGAAGCGCTGCATTCCAATCTCGAGGAGTTCGACCGGCTTGCCCGCATGATTGCCGACATGCTGTTTCTCGCCAAGGCCGACAACGGTTTGTTGCCCAAACCGGCCGAGCAGGTCGCACTCCAGACCGAAGCGGCCGCATTGCTGGAGTTCTACGAGGCGCTGGCCGACGAGCGGCAGCTCCGCATGACGCTCAGTGGCGCCGGTACGGTGATCGGCGACCGCCTGATGCTGCGCCGGGCATTGTCGAACCTCCTGTCGAACGCGATCCGGCACACGCCGGACGGCGGCGTCGTTGAGGTGTGCATCCGGCGTGCGCGCGAGCAGGTCGTGCTGACGGTCAGCAACCCGGGTGAACCGATTCCGCCCGACCAGGTGCCCCGGGTGTTCGAGCGCTTCCACCGGGTCGACCCCTCCCGTTTGCGCCAGGGCGACGGGGCCGGCCTTGGCCTGCCGATCACCCGCTCGATCGTCGAGTCACACGGCGGTCACATCCGGCTCGCCTCCGACGCACGCCGGACGGTGGTGACCATCGAACTGCCGGCCAGCACTGCAGGGCTGGGTTCGAAGCTCCGTTAATCGCGTGCTACCGCTGCCAGCCAAGCTGTTTGTGGCACATTCTTACGTTTGGAAGACTGAGCACAATGACGAGCAACTGCGCAGTGCCGGAAAACGATACGTATACAGCACTTCCCGAAGCGATCCAGCGAGGCAACATCTGGCGCCTTGCCATTGCACAGGCGCTGGCCGGGGCCAATTCCGTGGTGTTCTATGCCACTGGAGGGATCGTCGGCAACACCTTTGCACCGACGCCGTTGCTGGCGACGCTGCCGATCTCCATCTTCGTGGTCGGGATGGCGGTCTGCATCCTGCCGGCCGGAGCCATCGCCCGGCGGTATGGCCGTCAGGCCGCCTTCATGGCCGGGGCCGGGGCGGGCGTGCTGACCGGGTTGCTGGCCACCGCTGCGGTGCTCCTGGGCGGGTTCTGGCTGTTCTGTCTGGCGGCATTTCTGGGGGGTGGCTACGCCGCAGTGGTGCTGTCGTTCCGTTTTGCCGCTGCCGACGGCGTGGCGCCGAGCCGGCGTGCGCAGGCGCTGTCGCTCGTCATGGCGGGCGGGGTCGCGGCGGGCGTGGTGGGCCCGCAACTGGTGACCTGGACGATGGATTTGTGGCCACCGCATCTGTTCGCGGCCACCTTTCTTGCACAGTCCGCCGTTGCGGTGCTCGCTGCGCTCATTTTGCTGGGCGTCCGTCTGCCGAAGCCGACAGCGGCCGAAATCGCAGGAGGCCGGCCGCTGGCCGTGATCGCACGCCAGCCGCGTTTTGTCGTGGCGGTGATCTGCGGGGTCGTGTCATACACGCTGATGAACTTCCTGATGACCGCTGCCCCCCTGGCCATGCACTTGTGCGGGCATCCACAGGAATCGGCCAACCTGGGCCTGCAATGGCACGTCATCGCAATGTACGCACCGAGCTTCTTTACCGGCAACCTCATCGCTCGTTTCGGTGCCATGCGGATGGCGGCGGCAGGCTTGTTGCTGACCGCTCTTGCGGCTGCCGTCGGTTTGGCCGGGGTCGATGTGATGCACTTCTGGTGGGCCCTCATCCTGCTTGGCGTCGGCTGGAACTTCGGCTTTCTGGGGGCGTCCGCGATGGTTCTGGAGTGTCATCGGTCAGAAGAGAAAACACGGGTCCAGTCGCTCAACGACTTCATTGTTTTCGGTTTGATGGCCCTCGGATCATTCACCTCCGGCGGGGCTCGAACAGTTGAATGAATAGTTTCGCGTTGTTGCGCGGACATGTATATTTTGAGCATGTCACGTACCTTGGTCAGCATCCAAGAAGCTGCCACGTTTCTCGGCGTTTCAGCGCAAACACTGCGGCGCTGGGAGCGT
>WPCH01068081.1_pt1 | contig 38967 bp, 35 predicted proteins | sample 5399881 | NCBI WGS metagenome assembly WPCH01 (sample SAMN12869468, study PRJNA574797) | sludge metagenome | isolation source: wastewater treatment of pH5 | place: China:Beijing | collected 2019-05-20
CCATTCCGAACTCAGCAGTGAAACGACGCATCGCCGATGGTAGTGTGGGGCTTCCCCATGTGAGAGTAGGTCATCGTCAAGCACCTATACCGAAACCCCGATCTGGCAACAGATCGGGGTTTCTTCTTTGCGCTTCGGAAACCCTACACCCCCAACACTAAACCCTGAGTTGTCAAACGATAGTCAGTTGCATTTGTGTTGCGATAATAAATGTTATGACATAACATCCTTCCCTTTTCGGGGAGAGACGTCAGTGAGCAAAAGCCATAGCCGCAAGGCCTTACCCTACAGCCTGTGCTGGTTGAGCGTGGTGCTGGCAACGACGGCTTCGGCCTCACAGCTTGAGCTTGAAGCTGTTGAGGTGGTGGGAACCAATCAGAATGAGGGCTTGTACTCTGGGTACTCTGGTACAGCGCTAAAGTCTTCTACGCCAATCAGGGAGACCGCGCAGAACGTTCAGGTGGTCGGCCCGCAGATGCTGGAAGATATCTCGGCTATGCGGCTGGACGATACTCTGGACTATGTCAGCGGCCTGGCCCGGCAGAATGGGTTTGGGGGACTGTGGGACAACTTCTCGATTCGGGGTTTCAGCGGTGATGTCAACACCGGTCCGGAGTTTTTGCGCAACGGTTTTGCTGCCAACCGTGGCTTCAATGCCCGGCGTGACACCGCCAATGTTGAGCGCATTGAGTTTCTTAAAGGACCGGCCTCGGCGCTGTATGGGCGTGGTGATCCGGGCGGTACCCTGAACATCGTGACCAAGCGGCCGCAATGGAGCCAGGCCGGCAAGGCGCGCCTGTCTTACGGTAGTGATGACTTCAAGCGTGGTGAACTGGACCTGACAGGGCCGTTACACGAGGATCTGGCGTACCGGCTGAATCTGGCCTGGGAGGATGCGGACAGCTTTCGTGACAAGGTCGATAGCCGCCGAGAGTTCATTGCCCCGGCTTTGACCTGGCGTGCTAGCGAGCAGACGCTGTTCATGTATGACGGCGAGTACCTGCGCCACAGAACGCCAATGGATCGGGGGGTGGTCGCGGTCGACAACAAGCTTGGCGTGATCCCTGTGTCTCGGTTTCTGGGTGAGCCGAACGATGGCCCGGTAACGCTGCGCAACGCTACCCATCAGTTGCTGATGGAGCATCACTTCAATGCTGATTGGCAGGCCCGTCTGGGCGGCGGTTACAAGGAAGGTACGCTAAAGGGTTTTTCCACTGAGCCCAGTGCTCTGGTTGACGGTCAGACCCTGCGTCGCCAGCGGCGCTATCGTGACTACGAGTCCAGTGATTACTCGCTTCAGGCCGAACTGCTGGGTATCGTAGAAACCGGTGCAGTGGTGCATAACCTGCTGCTGGGTGCCGACAGTTATCGTTTTGAAATCGAGCAACTGATGCTGCGGGTCAATCCCACTGCAGACAACCCCTATGCCATCGATATCTTTGATCCGGTTTATGGGCAACCACAGCCAGATCCGCTCCCCAATACTCACAGTTTTGAGCGCCAGAAGGTGCATGCGTTCTACTTGCAGAATCAGATGGAGCTGGGCCAGCAGTGGCGTGTTCTGGCCGGTACCAGGTTCGATAGCTATCGCCAGTCGATGCTCAACAAGCGTAACGGCCAGACCCGACAACAATCACACAGTGTCAGCAGCCCGCGCCTGGGGTTGGTCTATCTGGCCAATGACTGGCTGTCGCTATACACCAATGCCAGCCGTAGCTTCCGGCCAAACAGTGGCAGTGATGTCAATGGCGGTGCCTTTTTGCCGGAGCGTGGTCGTTCGTTCGATCTGGGGATGAAAATGGAGTCTGTCGATGGGCGTCTGGGCGGTTCGATGGCGCTGTTCCAGACCGACAAGGAAAATGTGGTGACCTCGGATCCGTCCAATCCAGGCTTCAGTATCGCCGCCGGTGAAGTGCGTAGTCGCGGGGTCGAACTGGACTTCAGCGGGCAGTTGACCCAGGGGCTGCGGCTCAGTGCCAGCTATGCCTATGTCGATGCTGAAGTGGTCAAGGACAACACCCTGCGCAAAGGGGCTCGACTGCTGAATGTACCCAAGCATGCGGCCAGTCTGTTGGTTGTGCAGGAGGTTGGCCGGGCTGGTATTGGCTTTGGTATCAACCACGTCGGGCGCCGCTCCGGGGATACCGAAGACAGCGGTTTTGAACTCCCGGCTTATACCTTGGGCAAGCTGATGGGCTACTACCAGCTCAGTCAGGATGTGCGTTTGAGTCTGGATATCAACAATCTGACCGACCGCGATCACTATGTCAGCTCCTACTTCGCCAATTGGGTTACGCCGGGCCCGCGGCGCAATGTGGTGGGCAGTGTTGAGTACCGGTTTTGACTGACATGAACCCGGAGCGTGGTTGATATGAGTGACCGAGTGGAAAGTGGGCCGGCATTGCAGGCCCAGGCGTTGTGCCAGCGCTTTGCCGGGCAGGCGATTCTCAATGGTTTGAGCTTTGAAGTAGAGCCGGGTGAGGCGCTGTGCCTGCTGGGGCATAACGGAGTGGGCAAGACCACAACGCTGAATCACTTTCTCGGCTTTCATCAGCCGTTGTCCGGTTTCGTCAGGGTTATGGGCTTGTGCCCACAGCAACAACCGCTGCAGGTGCGACGCCTGATTGGCTATGTGCCGGAAGATGCTGCGCTGTACGCTCACCTGAACGCGCTGGAAAATATCGACTATTTCCTTGCGGCCGGTGGGCAGCCGCGTCCGGCGCTGGAGCAGTTGCTGGTCTGGCTGGAGCAGGTTGGTTTTCCGCTGGAGGCGGCCCGCCGCCCGGCCGCAGGCTACTCCAAGGGTATGCGCCAGAAAGTAGTGCTGGCACTGGCGTTGGCCAAGCAGGCCAAGGTGCTGTTGCTGGATGAGCCAACCACCGGGCTCGATCCACGTTCAGCGGATGAGCTGGCCCAGCAGATTCTGGATCTGAAAAGCCAGGGCGTAGCGGTGTTGGCGGTGACACATGATCTGCTCTGGGCGCACCAGGTTGCCGACCATCTGGGCATCATGCAGGCCGGCCGTTTGCAGGATCTGATTGCGCGCGAGCACTTGCAGCCGCATGAGTTGGCTGACCGGCTGTTTCGCGCCTCCGGCCGTCTGGTGGTCGAGGAGCCGGCGATATGACGTTGCGCTCGCCAGTATTGCTGGTGGCACTGCAGGAGTGGCGTTATGTCTGTCGGCAGCGTCTGCTGCTCTGGCTGTTCGGATTGTTGCTGGTGACAGTTGCCATTGCGCTGTTGCAGAGCTGGCAGCAGGCGCGGCAGTTAAGTGAGCAGCAGCAAGCAATGCAGCAGATCGTCGATCAGCAATGGCAGCAGCAGCCCGATCGGCACCCGCACCGGGTTGCGCACTTTGGCACCTTTGCCTTTCGTCAGCCGTCGGCGCTGGGATTCTTTGATCCAGGGGTGGACCCGCAGGTGGGTAATAGTCTGTTCCTTGAAGCGCACCGGCAGAATCCGGCCAACTTCTCGGCGGCAGGTCAGGCGAGTAGTTTGAGCCGGCTTGGCCAGTTCAGTCCGGCTTTTGTCTTGCAGGTGGTGTTGCCGCTATTTCTGATGCTGCTGGCCGCAGCGGCAGTGCTGCGCGAGCGTGAACAACTGACCGGACGTTTGCTGTTGGCTCAGGGCTTGGCAGGCTGGCAACTGCGGCTGGGCAAGGTGCTGGCCTATGCCGGGCTGGCCTGCCTGATGGTTGCTCTGGTGCAGTTGCAGGTGCTGTTGGTACAGGTTGTAACCATTGGGGTATCGACTGAACTGCTGGTGAGCCTGTTTGTGCTGTGGCTGGGTTATTGCCTGGCGCTGCTGGCCTGTATAGCGCTCGCGGTGTGGTTGGCTGACGGTTGTCGTGATACCCGTCAGGCCTTGCTGTTATTGACTGCGTTGTGGTTGGCACTGGTGGTGGTCATGCCGCGGGTAATGCCGTTCTGGCTACAGCCGGAGCGGCTTGATTCGCGGGTGCTGTTCGATGCAGGAGTCAAGGCCGAACTGCGTGCCATGGGCGACAGTCACAATCCCGGTGATCCGGCATTTGGCCGGTTTCGCGAGCAGGTGCTGGAGCGCTACGGGGTGGCTCGTGTAGAGGACTTGCCGGTCAACTACGGCGGTTTGCTGATGCAGGAAGGCGAGCGTCTGAGCAGTGAGGTGTTCGAGCGCCACTACGCACGTTTGCAAGCCCAGCGTACGGCTCAGGAGCAGCGTTTGCACTGGACAGCATTGATCAACCCGTTGCTGGCCTTGCAGCAATTCTCGATGGCGCTCAGTGGTACCGATCCAGCGGCTTTTCGCGACTTTGAGCAGCAGGCCGAGGCCTACCGCTATGAGCTGATTCAGCAGCTCAATCACCTCCACACCCATCAGATCGCCTATGAGAATGATCGTGGGCAGCGAGTGAGCCAGGTGCATTGGCAAGCTATGCCGCTGTTTGTTCACCAGCCTGAACAGTTGGCGCAGCTCTGGATGCGAAGCGCGCTGCCTTTGGCTGTCTTGCTGCTGTGGTGCCTGCTGCTGGGCGTGTTGTGCTACCGAGGAGGGCGCCGATGAGCGGGGGATGGCGTTTGCTCGGGCATGAGGCCCGGGTGCTGCTGCGTAGTCGCAGCTTCTGGTTGGCCTGGGCGCTGCTGATTGCCTGTGGTTTTCTGGCGCTGCTGCAGGGGCGTGATCTGCTGCTCAGTCAGCAGGCGCTGATGGCACAACTACCTGAGCTGCAGCAGACTGAACAGGCGCTACTGGAGCAGCGCTACCAGAACGGTACGGATGCTGGCAACGTTGGCTATTACCTGTTTCTGCCAACCAGCCACCCGCCATCATCCTGGGCGGCGTTGGCGGTCGGGCTGCGCGATAGTCTGCCAGTGACGATGAAGGTCCGGCTGTTGGGGCTGTATTCGCAGTTGTTCGATGCTGAGCTGGTTAATCCGTTGACCGCTGCGGCGGGCCCGTTTGATTTCGCCTTTTTTATCCTGTTCATTGTGCCTGTCTGGCTGATTGTTCTCAGTCACGGGTTGCTGGCTCGGGACCGGGAGGATGGCACTGCTGCATTACTGCAGGCTCAGGGCGGGCGGGTCTGGCAGCTATTATGGATCCGCCTTGGGTTGCGGGTTGGGTTGGCGTTGCTGGCGGTTTTGCTGTTATTGCTCGCGGGCCTTGTGTGGCTGCAACTGGCTGCCGATCAGCGACTGTTCTACTGGTTGGTGTTGACGCTGGGCTACATAGGTTTCTGGAGCGTGCTCTGTGCGCTGATTGTGGCGCTGCGGCGCAGCTCGGCCTGGAGTTTGTTGATGCTGCTGGTGCTCTGGGCGTTGCTGACCCTGGTTGCGCCTGCGGCCGTCAGTGCCTGGGTCGATCAGCGTTACCCGGTGGCTGATGCGCCGGTATTGCAGCTCAAGCAGCGGGAGGTGGTGCATACCGGCTGGGATCTGCCCAAGGAGACTACTTTTGCCCGGTTTTTCCAGACTCACCCCGAATGGAGTGAGACGGCACCGGTCACCGAGCGCTTTCACTGGAAGTGGTACTACGCCATGCATCAGGTCGGTGATGACAGTATTGCTGCTGAACTGACTGACTATCGGGATCGACTTGAGGCGCGCGAGGCCTGGGTGCGTCGGTTGGGCTATGTAGTGCCGGTGGTTGGGATGCAGCGTGGTTTTGCCGGGGTGGCTCAGACCGATCTGGCCGATCACCTGCACTATCAGGACAGCATCAAGACATTCCATGACCAGCTCAGGGCGTTCTTCTATCCCTATCTGTTCAACGACAGACCCTTCGAATTGGCAGATTTTGCCCGGATTCCCTCGCATCAATGGCAACCGGCACCTTTGCGCAGCCCGTGGGGGAGCGCGTTGGGCATGTTGGCGTGGATCGCTCTGGGCCTCGTTGTCAGCCAACGGTTATTACGTCGCCAGTAACTCGCGTCCGGGCCGTTGACCCAGTCCGGACGCGATTTAGGTCAGGCCGGCTGAGTGGCTTTGGCCCACTCCTGTTCCTGTAGCTGACGCCACATGATCTTGCCGGTCGCCGAGCGCGGGATGCTGTCGACCAGTTCGACGACTTCCGGACACTTGTAGGCGGCCATGTGTTCATGGCACCAGGCGATGATGTCTTCGCCGCTGGGTTGCTGATCGGCGGTCGGGACCACAACTGCCTTGACCGTTTCACCCCGGCGCGGATGCGGCATGGATATGATGCAGACCTCGCGGATGGCTGGGTGGGCATACATCAGCGACTCGACTTCGGCGGGCCAGACCTTGTAGCCAGAGGCGTTGATCATGCGTTTGACTCGGTCGACCAGGAAAAAATAGCCCTGTTCGTCGTAATAGCCCAGATCGCCGGAGCGGAAGAAGCGCTTGCCATCCAGTTCGATGAAGGCTTCGGCGGTGGCTTCGGGTTTGTTCCAGTAGCCTTGGAAGATCTGCTCGCCGGCCATGACGATCTCGCCAGTTTCATGCGGGCCAAGCTGCTCCAGAGTGTCGACGTTGATTACTCGCGAATCCACTCCGATGGTCGGGATACCCAGGCATTGGGCCTTGCAGGCCTGGAACGGATTGGCGTGGGTGGCGGCCATGGTTTCCGACAGGCCATAACCCTCCATGTAAATCAGCCCGGTCTTGGCCTCTAGCTTATGTGCAACGGCGGCTGGCATGGCCGCGCCACCGCCACCGATGCCTCGCAGGCTGCTGATATCGTAGTTATCGATATCCGGGTCGCTTAGCATGTCGATTACCATGGTCGAGATGTTGCGCCAGGTGGTGACTTTGTAGCGTTGGATCAGTTCGGCGGCGACCTTGCGGTCCCAGCGAGTCATCACCACCAGCGTGCCGCCGACATACAGGGTGCTGTTCATGCACGACTGCATGCCAGTGACGTGAAACATCGGGACTGAGACCAGGTGTACCACGTCATGTTGGGCGTTGGTCCAGACCGCACCGTATACCGCTGAGGCCAGGACGCTGTGATGGGTGTGGGCGCAGCCCTTGGGATTGCCTGTGGTACCGGAGCTGTAGGGGATTACCGCCAGATCATCGGGGCCGGCACTCAGAGGTGGTGGTGCACAGACGGCTGCCAGGGCCTTTTGCCAGCGGGTGACTCCAGTTGAAATGCTAGCACTGGGCTTTAGCAGAACCGCTTCGGGCAGCGGCAGATCGGTCGGCTCGTTCAGGTATTCGCTATAGGCCGTGACCAGTACTTCACGCAGATGGCTGATGCCTACTTGCGGGGCGATGAACTCCAGCAGTTCTTCGGCGCAGAGTGCGATCTGGGCCTGGGTATCGTCGATCAGATAGGCCAGTTCGGCGCTGCGGTTCATCGGGTTGACCGGCACCACGACAGCATTGGCGCGCAGGATGGCGAAGAAGCCGATGATGTACTGCGGACTGTTCTGCATATACAGCAGGACACGGTCGCCAGCCTTGATGCCGGCCTGCTGCAGATAGCCAGCCAGTGCCTCAGCCTCGTTGAGCAGTTGGCGATAGCTGATTGCCGAGCCGTAGTACAGGATCGCCGGGTGCTCGGGGTAGCGCAGCGCCGATACCGTGATGTTGTGGAACAGATTGGTGCCGGGCAGTTCAAGCTGCCTGGGTACCTGATCCGGCCATACCTGATAGTGCCGATCGAACATGCCTTAGCCCCCTTGCCGTACTGGTTGTCGTTATCTGGATCAAGGTTGTATGGCACTAGGTTAAACCCTGCCGCGTCACGCTGTGAACTGCCAGTCACACGGGTGTTGTCCGGTCATAACTGTAACGCAGGTAGTCCGGTTGCACGCCGGCTCAAAGCACCGTCTTAAGAGTGGATGAGTTATAGTATGGGGATGCAAAATCGAGGAGACAGACCGATGAGTCAGGACCGTGTGATCATATTCGACACCACTCTGCGCGATGGTGAACAGAGCCCCGGCGCGTCCATGACCAAGGAAGAGAAACTGCGTATTGCCAAGGCGTTGGAGAAGCTGCGGGTCGATGTGATCGAGGCCGGCTTCGCGATTGCCAGTCCCGGCGATTTCGAGGCAGTCAAGGCGATTGCCGATACCATCAAAGACAGCACCGTGTGCAGTCTGTCACGGGCGGTGGATGCCGATATCGACCGCGCCGCCGAGGCGCTGGCCGGGGCCAACAGTGGTCGCATTCATACCTTCATTGCTACCAGCCCGATCCATATGCAGTACAAGCTCAAGCTCGATCCTGATCAGGTTGTCGAGCAGGCGGTACGTGCGGTCAAGCGGGCACGCAACCTGTGCGCGGATGTGGAGTTCTCCTGCGAGGATGCCGGGCGTTCGGAAATCGACTTCCTGTGCCGGATCATCGAAGCTGCAATCGCTGCCGGCGCTCGCACAATCAACATTCCCGATACCGTTGGCTACGCCATTCCGCACCAGTTTGCCGAGACCATCCGGGCGATCATCGAGCGGGTGCCGAATGCCGACCAGGCGATCTTTTCGGTGCACTGTCATAATGACCTGGGGCTGGCGGTGGCCAACTCGCTGGCGGCAGTGACGGCTGGTGCGCGTCAGGTCGAATGCACCATCAATGGTCTGGGCGAGCGGGCCGGCAATGCCTCGCTGGAAGAGATTGTCATGGCGATTAAGACCCGCCATGACGTATTGGGTGTCAGCACCGGGATCGTCACCGAAAATATTCTCAGTACCTCGCGCCTGGTGTCGGGCATTACCGGTTTCCCGGTCCAGCCGAACAAGGCGATTGTCGGCGCCAACGCTTTTGCCCATGAGTCCGGGATTCATCAGGACGGGGTGCTCAAGCATCGCGAAACCTACGAAATCATGAGTGCCCAGTCGGTCGGCTGGCACACTAACAAGCTGTCGCTGGGCAAGCTGTCCGGGCGCAACGCCTTCCGCTCACGGCTGGAAGAGTTGGGTATTCAGCTCAGCGGTGAAGAGCTGAATGCAGCCTTTGCCCGGTTCAAGCAACTGGCTGACCGCAAGCACGAGATCTTCGACGAGGATCTGCAGGCGCTGGTCAGCGATACCTTGACCGAGGTGGTCGAACACACCCGGCTGGTGCATCTGGAAGTGGCCTCACGGATGGGCGAGGTGCCCGAGGCCTATGTCCAGATCAGTGTCGATGGCGAAGAGCGCGAGGCCAGGGCCCAGGGCTCCGGGCCGGTCGATGCCACGTTCAAGGCCATCGAGAAGATCATTGGTTCGCAGGCCACCCTGCAACTGTACTCGGTCAATGCGATTACCGAAGGCACCGACTCCCAGGGTGAAGTGACCGTGCGGCTGGAAAAGGCCGGGCGAATGGTCAATGGCAACGGGGCCGATACCGATATCGTCGTGGCATCGGCCAAGGCCTATATCAATGCGCTGAACCTGATGCAGGCTGGGGCTTACAAAGCTCATCCGCAGGCGGCTGACGTTTGATGCTGGAGCCTACCCGACTGGGATATCTGCAAGCCATGGGAGTCAGCTCCTGGCTGCCACGCGAGCCACTGACGCACGCGCCGCCACGCTTGCCGGCCGAGTGGCCGGTACTGGCGCAGCCGCCGCAGGAGCCCGAGATCGCGGCGCCGCCCGTCCGTGAAAACCTGTCGCCCGCTGAGACTCCAGTGGTCCGGCGCCGGCCTGAACTGGTTCGTCCGGGGCGGGCGGTCGAAGCACCAGTCCCCCCGGTAGTCGAACCGCCAATTGAACCCGAGGACGCTCGCAGCCAGGTTGCGCTGGAGCCGTTCTATCTGCAGCTATGGCTGGCCGGCCCCTGTGCCCTATTGCTGGAACTGCCGGAACCGGGCCTGGAAAGTGGCATGCCGGTGCGGCGCTTGCTGGACGATATTGTTCGGGCGGCAGGGTTGCCCGGTTTGCGTCTGCTGGCTGATTTCCGCTGGCCGCTAAACCGCAATCCGCAGTTTGATCGCAGCGCCCAGGCGGCGCATCTGGCCTTGCAGGCCTTCATGCAGGGACGCCTGGAAGAACAAGGGGTGGTGTCGATCGGCTGCTTCGGTCCGCGTGCGGCGCTGCTGGGCGAGCCGGTCCCTGAGCAGGCGTTTGAGCTGTTCCTGCGTGAACTGGCCCTGGATCAACTGGCTCCGGCCTGGTTCTGCCCGGAGCTGCAGAGCCTGATCAATGAACCAGCAGAAAAGGCCCGGCTATGGGCGTTGTTGCGCCGGGTCATGCGGCGCTGGCAGGAGCGTGAATGAGTGCAGTGCGTTTTCGGCCGATGACCGAGGCCGATATCGATGCGGTTCTGAAAGTCGAGTTTGCCGCCTTCAGCCATCCCTGGACCCGGGGAATTTTTCTCGATTGCCTGAAATCCGGTTACGAGTGCTGGCTGATGTTTGCCGGCGATCAGCAAGTCGGGCATGGTGTGCTGATGACGGCTGGCGATGAGTCTCATCTGCTCAATATCACTGTCAAGCCGGAGAATCAGGGTAATGGCCTGGGCTTGCAGTTGCTCGAGCATTTGATGCAGCAGGCCCGGGCACGCCAGGCCGAGGTGGCGTTTCTGGAAGTGCGTGAATCCAATCAGAGTGCTTTCCGTCTCTATGAGCGTTTTGGTTTTAACGAAATTGGTCGGCGCAAAGGCTATTACCCCGCAGTGGGTGGGCGTGAGGATGCCCTGGTTATGGCCTACTCGTTGCTTGATTAGGTGACGTGGCTGGAGCTGTCGGCGTCCGACACCGGTAACCAATTAAAAGGGAGCGGATGATGCCGGATCTGAAGCAGTTGTTCGTCAATAACCGGCAATGGGCCGAAGCGATCAAAGAAGAAGACCCCGAGTTTTTCAGCAAGCTGGCTGGCCAGCAGGCCCCCGAGTATCTGTGGATCGGCTGCGCTGACTCGCGGGTACCGGCCAATGAAATCGTTGGCTTGTTGCCGGGTGAGCTGTTCGTCCATCGCAATGTTGCCAACGTGGTGTTGCATACCGACCTTAATTGTCTGTCGGTCATGCAATACGCCGTCGATGTACTCAAGGTCAAGCACATCATTGTCACCGGCCATTATGGTTGTGGCGGCGTGCAGGCGGCGATGCGCAACCGCCAGTTAGGACTGATCGATGGCTGGCTGCGCTCGATTCGCGATCTGTACTACGAAAACTGGGATCGGCTTGAGAAACTGCCGGACGACGAAACCAAGCTTGATCGGATGTGCGAGTTGAATGTGATTCAGCAGGTCGCCAATGTCAGTCACAGCAGCATTGTCCAGAATGCCTGGCACCGCGGTCAGGATCTGGCGGTGCATGGCTTTATTTATGGGATCAAGGACGGCCATCTGAAAAACCTCAATGTAACTGTCCGGGGGCTGGAGCAGATTCCCGAACAGTACCGGTTGAGCTTGCCTTGATGCTTTCTGCCCGGCACATGGCCATGGTAGGTCTGGTGGTCTGCGCTCTGGCCTGGGCCGGGAATGCCTTGCTGGCCCGGGCCACTGCCGGGCTGTTGCCACCGATCGGGCTGTCTTTCTGGCGCTGGACCACGGCGCTGCTGTTGCTGTTACCTTTTACTGCACAGGGGCTATGGCTGCACCGGCAAACGCTATGGCGTCAGCGCTGGCGGGTCGCCGTGCTGGCGGCGCTGAGTATCTCCTCCTACAACACGCTGTTGTATCTGGCGGCCCAGAGCACCACGGCGATCAACATCACCTTGGTCAACACCGGCCTGCCGGTGGCCGCCTTTATCTGGTCGGTGCTGTTGCTGCGTGAATGGCCCAGTCTGTTGACCCTGGCCGGCACGCTGTTGTCGTTCTGTGGCCTGCTGGTGATCCTGACTGCTGGTCAGCCAGCCAATCTGCTGGAACTGGCCTTCAACAATGGCGACCTGATCATGGTGCTGGCGGTCATGACTTGGGGGTTGTACTCGGTCTTGCTGCGGCGCTGGCCGGTGGCGGTGCCCGGGCTGACGCTGCTGGCGGCCATGTTGTTGTGCGGAGTGCCGTTGTTGCTGCCGTTCTACCTGTGGGAGTTGGCGCGGGTCGGCGGCATGCCCTTGAGTCTGCCTGCTCTGGGCGCGGTGGCATATACCGCGGTGTTCGCCTCGCTGCTGGCTTACTGGGCCTGGAACAATGGCGTCCGGGTCCTGGGTCCGGCAACCGCGTCGCTGTTCAGTTATCTGATGCCGGTCTTTGCTGCTCTGCTTGGGGTGCTGCTGCTGGGTGAGCAACTGCGCTGGTTCCATTTGCTGGGAGGTATTCTGACCTTCCTGGGCTTGCTGTTGGCGACCTGGTCAGGGCGCAGGAGTCATTGATGCGGCTGTGTGTAATCCCTGGTGATGGCATTGGCCGCGAAGTGGTTCCGGTCGCGGTCGGCGCTTTGCAGCGTTTGTTGCCCGAGCTGCAAGTTATCGAGACGCAGGCCGGTTGGGACTGCTTTCAGCGTAGCGGTGAGGTGGTTCCGGCAGCGACCCTGGCGGCGATGCGAGAGTGCGGGGCTGGCTTGTTTGGTGCAGTGTCCTCACCGACCCGGTCGGTGGAAGGCTATCGCAGCGCGATCCTGACCTTGCGTCAGCAGTTGGGGCTGGCCGTCAATCTTCGCCCGGTCAGAACTTGGCCGCTGGTATCACCCCGGGCGGGCATTGATATGCTGATCCTGCGGGAAAACAGTGAAGGTCTGTATGTCGGGCGCGAGTCCATGTTGGGGCCTGACAAGGCAGTAGCCGAGCGACACATCAGCCGCCAGGCCAGCGAACGGATCGCCGGTTTTGCCGCGCAGGTGGCTCGTCAGCGGGCGGCGCGGCGGATAACCCTGGTTCACAAGGCCAATGTGCTGCCGCTGAGCTGCGGGCTATTCCGCGATAGTTGCCGGCAGATCCTGGCCGAGCAGGGGCTCGATCATCTGGTGGATGAGCGGCTGGTGGATGTGGCAGCGCTGCAGTTGGTTGAGCGTCCCGAGGCGTTCGATATTCTGCTGACCACCAACCTGTTTGGCGACATCCTCTCCGACCTGGCCTGCTACTGGTCCGGTGGCCTGGGCATGGCGCCGTCACTGAATCTGGGCGAGGGTATCGCCCTGGCCGAACCGGTGCATGGCAGTGCCCCGGATATTGCCGGTACCGGTCAGGCCAATCCGCTGGCGGCGCTGCTCAGTGCTGCCTTGCTGTTACGTCATCATTGGGCGTTACCGGAGCTGGCTGAACGACTGGAGAGTGCCGTGGCCGCTACGCTGGAGAGCCTCGGTAGTCTTGAGCTTGGGCGGAGCACTACGTTGACCCTGGAGCGTGAGGTGTTGCGGCGGTTGTGAGTCGTTGATCTGCGGGTAGGGTCGTAGCATTGGGCTGGTTAGCGGGCAATAAAAAAGGGCCTAACCGAAGCTAAGCCCTTGAAAAGGTTGGTGGCTACACCTGGACTTGAACCAGGGACCCCAGCATTATGAATGCTGTGCTCTAACCAGCTGAGCTATGTAGCCATCCGAGGCGCGCATTATTCAGTTGCCAGCGCCTAAAGTCAAGTCTTTGTCCGCATTTTTTTGTCTGCCATTTCAAGTGCTTAACCCGGTGCCGAGGCTAGCGGCTGTCCAGATGCAAGAGGCTGGCGATGCTACCGTCCGTGGCAGGGGTGGCGCTGCTGACATCGACCATATAGATACGTTCGGCGTCCAGCCCGGCCCGGTCTACCAGGTAATCCTTGATGCTGTTGGCGCGTAGTTGGGCCAGGCGGCGTAGCAGTTGTGAGCTGTGGCCCCAATAGGTCAGCAGTGCTCCGCGCAGCTGGTTGCTGCGCTCTTCCCGGTTCAGCTCCTGCCATTCTTCCGGGGGTTGCTGTCCAAGCTCTGAGCGGTAAATGGCTTCCAGCAGCACCGGCTTCTGTTTGTCATCGACCTGCAGGTCGGCGGCTGTGGCGGGTACGGCCTGACCGCTGCTCTGCAGGGTTTGATACCAAAGTTCCTGGTAGGCACGTTCCAATCGTCGCTCGGCAATGTACTGGCCATCGCTGTCCTGAGCGCTGGTGCCCTCAACCTCAAGTGCCAGATTGGGCCGCTCGTTCAAAGCGTTGGCCAGGGTGTCGAGGGCTTGTAGTGCATTGGTGTCGAGTTCGACACTGCCCGGTGCGAAGCTGATCTGGCTGAGGTCGGCGTCACTGGCGCCAACCAGCCCGGCGATGAATTTGAACGGCGCCTGGGTTGCCCGCAGTACCAGGTTGCGCAGGGTTTGCCAGACAATCGGCATAACGCTGAATTCTGGGTTGTTCAGGTCGCCGCTGATTGGTAGTTCGATATCGATATTGCCACGGGTGTCCTTGAGCAGGGCTACGGCCAGGCGAATCGGCAGGTTCACGGCATCTGAGCTGTCGACCCGTTCGCCCAGTTGCAAGTCTTCGAGCAACAGCTTGTTGTCGGCATTCAGCTGGCCTTGCTGGATACGGTAATGCAGATCCAGATTGAGCCGGCCCTTGCGGATTCGGTAGCCGGCGAACTTGCCGGAGTAGGGCGTAAGGGTGGTCAGTTCCAGATTGCGCCAGGTCGTGGCGATGTCGAGGCTGTTGAGTGGATCGAAGGGGGTCAGTTCGCCCTTGATTTCGACCGGTGCGTAGCGGTCGACCTTGCCGGAGATGTTGACACTGGCTGCCAGATTACGCTGGTTGTCGAGCGTACCTATGCGGCCGTTGAGCTGTTCCAGGGCGGTGGCGAAATTCGGCCGGAGACTGAAATCGGCGAAGTTGGCTGAACCGTCTTCGATGACGATGCCGGCAATCTGGATGGCCAGGGGCTGACCGGGGTCGTTTACGCTGCTGGTGGACTCGGGCTGTGGAACCAGCAACTCGCTGAAGTTGGTGCTCAGGTCGTCATTGATGATCAGGCGGGCATAGGGCTGGTGGATACGAATCAGGCCGGTCTTGAGTCGGTCTGAGCGGTAGTCGATGGCCTCCACGCTGAGCTGCTGCCATTTGAGCAGGTCGCGCTCGCGTGCCGAATCGCGTACATGGAGTTGGCGTACACGAGCATCGCCGCTGACATTCAGGTTCAGTGGTTCCAACGCGTTCAGTGCGACCTGCAACTGGCTGTCGAGCAGGCCGCTACGCAGGTCGATATTGATGAAGGGAGCGATATAGGACTGGCTCAGGCGCAGGTCTATGTCGCTGAGTACGGTTTGAAGGTTGGCGCTGATTGGGTTGAGGCCAGCCTGTCCTTGCAGCTTAAGCTGGCCCTGGGGCCCCAGGCCGGTGTCCAGAACCAGGTTGAATGGGCTTTCGCTCAGGCTGTCGAAGTCGCTCAGCGTCAGGTTCAGCGGCCCGACCTCCAGGGCTACCGGTTGCTCGGGCTGGCGGTCCTGCAGATGCAGGTGGTAATTGCTCAATTGCGCCTGTTCGACGATGAGTTGCCAGGGCCGAGTGGTAGTGCTGGCCTCGCTGCTCTCGTGGTCTTGCTCGGCAGGTGTCGGCGTGCCGTTGTCACTGGGCAGGAGTTTAAGCCAGTCCAGCTCGCCATCGGCCTCGCGTGCAGCCCAGGCTTCAAGATCCTGGCTGGCAAGGCGGCTGATCAGCACCTGCTGAGCGGCCAGGTCGGCCTGGCTGATATCGAGTTCCAGATTGCCCAGGCGCAGCAGGGGCTGTGCGCTGGCGCTGTCGAGCGCCAGGTTGGTCACCTGCAGATGGGCGTTTTCCAGGCGTAGTTCGGTGCCTTGTGCCAGATCAAGCTGGTAGTGGCTGCTGAACTCGCCCTGGCCATCCTTGAGGTGCAGAGGAATTGTCTCCAGGACATAGGGCCAGAACGGCGCAAACTGAATGTCGCTGAGCTGTAGCTGGCCGGCAGAGCCTAGTGGACTCAGGCTGACCTGGCCTTGCCATTGCAGTTGTGCACCATAGGGGCCTTCGGCCAGCAGGCGCATGTCGGCGCGATCTTCAGGCAGGGTACTGAGGTTATAAAGGGTCAGGTCCAGGGCGTCATAGCCGAATTCAACCGGCTCCTGCGGGCGCAGATCCTGAAAGTGCAGGCTGTTGCTGATCAGGCTTAGGCGGTCGATGCGCAGGGGGAAGATGCCGTCTTGTTCTGGCTTATCGCTCTCGGGTTCGCTGGCTGGCAGCTCGAATAGCTGGGTCAGATTGAGGGTCCCCTGAGTGTCGAACAATACTTCGGTGTGGGCACGTTCCAGTTCGACATCGGCCAGATGCAGGGCACCGCTCCACAGGCTCTTGAGTTGCAGGTTGGCGTGCAGGCGGCGGAAAGCCAGTTGCGGGCTGTCCGGTTCGCCCAGGTGAAAATGCCAGAGGGTCAGCTCCAGGGTAAACGGATTGAATTCCACCTGCCTGACCTTGGCCGGGACCAGCGCCAGTTTGCTGAGCTGATGGTTGAGGGTATGCAGGATGATGCCGGGGACCAGCAGAAAACCCAGCAGGCAATACAGGAACAGGGCAATCAGCAGTTTGGTGGCGATGGATTTGGCGCGCTCTTCCATGGACAGACTTCTCCATAAACCGGTCCGTCAGAGTATGGCACGTTTGGCGTCAGGCGGGGCTGCAACAGGGCCGGACAAAAACAGAAAAGCCGCTTGAGCAAGCGGCTTTCCAGGATGGCTGCTGATCAGACGTTGAAGCGAAAATGCATCACGTCGCCATCCTTGACGATGTAGTCCTTGCCTTCCAGGCGCCATTTGCCGGCTTCCTTGGCGCCGGCTTCGCCGTTGTACTGGATGAAGTCGTCGTAGCTGACCACTTCGGCGCGGATGAAGCCCTTTTCGAAGTCGGTATGGATTACGCCGGCTGCCTGCGGGGCGGTGGCGCCGATCTTGACGGTCCAGGCGCGGACTTCCTTAACCCCAGCGGTGAAGTAGGTCTGCAGGCCGAGCAGTTCGTAGCCGGCGCGGATTACCCGGTTCAGGCCCGGCTCGTCCATGCCCATGGTTTCGAGGAACATCTGCTTTTCCTCGTCGTCATCGAGCTCGGCGATTTCCGCTTCGATCTTGTTGCACACTGGTACCACCACGGCGCCCTCTTCGGTGGCAATGGCCTTGACCACATCAAGGTGCGGGTTGTTCTCGAAGCCGTCCTCGGCGACGTTGGCGATGTACATCACCGGCTTGCTGGTCAGCAGGTGAAAACCCTTGGCCAGGGTGCGCTCTTCCGGGCTGAGATTCTTCAGCAGTGAGCGGGCCGGCTTGCCTTCGGTGAAGTGAGGGATCAGTTGCTCCAGCAGGGCTTTCTGGGCCAGCGCTTCCTTGTCGCCACCCTTGGCGTTGCGGCTGACGCGCTGCAACTGCTTTTCGCAGCTGTCGAGGTCGGCAAAGATCAGTTCCAGATCAATGATTTCGATGTCGCGCTTGGGGTCGACGCTGTTGGAGACGTGGATTACGTTGTCGTCTTCGAAGCAGCGGACCACGTGGGCAATGGCGTCTGTCTCGCGAATGTTGGCCAGGAACTTGTTGCCCAGACCTTCGCCCTTGGAGGCGCCCGCGACCAGACCGGCGATGTCGACGAATTCCATGCTGGTGGGAATGACCTTCTCCGGCTTGACGATGCTTGCCAGTGCGCTCAGGCGTGGGTCGGGCATGGGCACGATGCCGCTGTTCGGCTCAATGGTGCAGAACGGGAAGTTCTCGGCACCGATGCCGGCTTTGGTCAGGGCGTTGAACAGGGTCGATTTGCCCACATTGGGCAGGCCGACGATACCGCAATTGAATCCCATAATCGTGTCCTCTGCCGTGTCCGGCGGGTAAAGGTTCAGGCTTTGAAACTGTGCAGGCGTTGCATGACCCGGGTCCAGTCGCCGTCGATCATGCCAGGCAATTCGGCGATGGCCGCATCGATGCAGTCATCCAGGGCCTGCTGTTCGTCTTTGGGGGCGCGGCCCAGTACGTAACCGGTGACCTGTGAGCTGTGACCGGGATGACCGATGCCCAGGCGCAGGCGATGAAAAGCGTTGTTGTTGCCCAGCTTGGCGATGATGTCGCGCAAGCCGTTATGACCGCCATGGCCGCCCCCTTTCTTGCATTTGACCACCCCCGGCGGCAGGTCCAGTTCGTCATGGGCGACCAGAATCTGTTCGGGTTCGATACGGTAGAAGCTCGCCAGTGCGGCCACGGCCTGGCCACTGCGGTTCATGTAGGTGGTGGGGATCAGCAGGCGGATATCCTGACCCTTGAGGGTCAGGCGGCCGGTGAGGCCGAAAAACTTGCTTTCGGCGCGTAGCGACGCATTGTGCTGCGCGGCCAGGCGCTCAACAAAAAGGGCGCCGGCATTGTGACGGGTCAGTGCGTATTCAGTGCCGGGATTGCCCAGCCCCACCAACATCCTGATTCCCTGCGTCACAACCGGCGCCCCTCTTGGGTCAGCGGATCAATTACTCAGCCGACTCTTCGCCTTCAGCAGCTGCGTCGCCAGAAGCTACGCGGGCAGCGTGGACGTTGGCAACCGGCAGATCGTGATCGGCACCCTGGGTCAGGGCAACGGCGGTCACGCCTTTTGGCAGCTTGAGGTCGGACAGGTGAACGATCTGACCCAGTTCAACCTTGGCCATATCGACCTCAATGAACTCCGGCAGGTCTTTGGGCAGGCAGGATACTTCCACTTCGGTCATGGTGTGGGAGATCACGCCGCCGCTTTTCTTGACGCCAACGCAAGCATCTTCATTGATGAAGTGCAGGGGTACCAGAACGGTAACCTTGTGGCCGGCAACGACGCGCAGGAAGTCGGCGTGCATGACGTGCGACTTGGCCGGGTGACGTTGCAGGGCCTTGAGCAGAACTTCCTGGCTCTTGCCATCAACCGACAGGCTGATAACGTGGGAGTAGAACGCCTCGTTTTCCAGGGCCTTCTTCAGTTCACGGGCTTCCAGAGCGATGCTCTGCGGCTCTTGCTCGCCACCGTAAACGATGGCTGGTACCAGATCGGCGTTACGACGCAGGCGGCGGCTCGCACCTTTCCCCAGGTCATTACGCGCTTTCGCATTCAGAGTGAAGTCGACCATTGTAGTCTCCTTGCTAAAACATCCGGGCGTTTGCGACCAACGCGGCGGATGATTGATGAAAAACCCGGACACCTGTCCGGGCTGTTTACCCAGTGCCTGCTCCTTAGCGGAACATGGCGCTGATGGATTCTTCGTTGCTGATCCGGCGCATGGCTTCGGCGACGATCGGCGCCATGTCCAGTTGGCGGATGCGTTCGCAATGCGTTGCGGCCGCCGACAGCGGAATAGTGTTGGTGACGATCAATTCGTCGAGTGCCGAGCCGCTGATGTTCTCGATGGCCTTGCCCGACAGGATCGGGTGGGTGCAATAGGCGAAAACCTTGGAGGCGCCGTGCTCTTTCAGGGCCTTGGCGGCATGGCACAGAGTGCCGGCGGTATCGACCATGTCATCGACCAGAATACAGGTGCGACCTTCAACGTCGCCGATGATGTGCATCACTTCCGACTGGTTGGCCTTGGGCCGACGCTTGTCGATGATTGCCAGGTCGACGCCCAGTTGCTTGGCCACGGCGCGGGCGCGGACTACACCACCGATATCCGGGGATACGATCATCAGGTTTTCATGGCGCTGGCTGATGATGTCATCGACCAGAACAGGCGAGCCGTAGATGTTGTCGACGGGGATATCGAAGAAGCCCTGAATCTGGTCGGCATGCAGGTCGACGGTCAGCAGGCGGTCAACGCCGACGACGTCGAGCATGTCAGCCACGACCTTGGCGCTGATCGGTACACGGGCCGAACGTGGGCGACGATCCTGACGGGCGTAGCCGAAGTAGGGGACCACTGCGGTGATGCGGCTGGCGGAGGAACGACGCAGGGCGTCGGCCATGACCACCAGCTCCATCAGGTTGTCGTTGGTTGGAGCGCAGGTGGACTGGATGATGAAGACGTCCTTGCCGCGCACGTTTTCGTTCAGTTCGATGGCGACTTCGCCATCACTGAAGCGACCAACCGAGGCGTCACCGAGGGGAATGTGCAGTTGACGCACGACGCGTCGTGCCAGATCGGGGTTGGCGTTCCCCGTAAAAACCATCATCTTGGACACGCTGCAATACCTTTAACTTGGGTAGTGGTCGAGGCGATTGGAGAGCGAGGTTCGACGGAAACGGCAAAGCCATCCGGCCGAATACTTCGGTCTCACGATGTCTTGATTGCTGCCGGAGAGAAAATGGCAGGGGCGGCTGGATTCGAACCAACGCATGGCGGGATCAAAACCCGCTGCCTTACCGCTTGGCTACGCCCCTGTAACTGTCCGGATGCTCGGTTGCATCCTTAATACGCTGCTTTGTTGAGCTGGGCATGCAACGGTGAAACGTTACAACCCTGTGCAACAAAGGTTTGCAGTGTGGCTGGCAACCGGGCGCGAACTTTATCAGCTTCGCGTTCGTTTGGGAAGGCCCCAAACAAGCAACTGCCAGTCCCGGTCATCTTAGCCTCACAATATTTGTTTAGCAAGATCAACGTGTTACGAATTTCTGGGTAACGCGCTGCAACAACCGGCAAGCAGTCATTCCGACCACCGTGCTCACGGAAGGCCGCTAATGTAATGGCCGGAGAATCGCGCGTCAACCTCTGGTCGGAAAAAATTTCCGCAGTGCTGACCTGGCAGGGCGGCACCACCACCAAATACCAGGGCTCATCCAGAGTCACTGGCGTCAGTTGTTCGCCGACCCCTTCGGCCCAGGCGGCGTGGCCGCGGACAAAGACCGGCACATCCGCGCCCAGGCTCAGGCCCAGTTCTGCCAGTTGTTCAAGGCTCAGGCCGGTACGCCAGAGATGATTGAGACCAACCAGGGTAGTGGCGGCATCCGAGCTGCCGCCACCAATACCGCCGCCCATGGGCAAGCGTTTGTCCAGTTGAATGTCGGCTCCCTGTGAGGTGCCGCTGGCCTGTTGCAGCAGGCGGGCGGCACGAACGACCAGATTCGCCTCGACCGGCACGCCGGGCAGTTCGGGTTGCAGGGTGATCTGGCCGTCAGGGCGAGCATTGAAGTGCAGGGTGTCGCCATGATCGAGAAACTGGAACAGCGTCTGCAGCGTGTGGTAACCGTCGGCACGGCGTCCGGTGATATGCAGAAACAGGTTCAGCTTGGCCGGGGCGGGCAGGCTCAGAGTGGGAGCAGACATGGTTCAGCGCGGATCCCACTGGGTGACTACCAGGGTCAGCAAGACATCGTGTCCGGACAGTTGCAGGCGTTGCGGCAGTTGCCGCTCGCCTACTTGTTGGTAGCGACTGTATTCGATGGTCCAGCCGGACTGGCTGAGTCGGGCCAGGCGGCTTTCGGTGTCCAGTTGCAGGCGGCTGGGGCTGTCGGGAGCGGGCAGACCGCGGACCCACCAAAGCAAGTGATCGACTGGCAGACGCCAGCCGATTTCCTGCTCCAGCAGGTCTTCGGCTGAGGCGGCACGCAGGGTTTGCTGGCCAGCGATATCCAGCACGATACCTTCGCGGTCACCCTGGATGCGGGTGGCGCCACGGCCCAGTGGGCCGGACAGGCGAATGTCGTAGTAGTCCTGCTGCTGCAGCCAGAACAGGGTGCCGCTGCCGGACTCCTGTGGTGCGCGCACGCCGATCTTGCCTTGCAGAGTCCAGGCGGTCAGAGGTTCGACGCTGTTGCGGTGCTGTTGCCAGGCGCGACTGTCGCCGCCCAGTTCCAGGGTCTCACGTTGATGAAAGCTGCTACAGGCGGCCAGGGCCAGGCTCAGGCCAACTACGGTGCAAAGGCGAATAATGGACATGAATCAGCGTTGTTCCAGGCGTTGACGGGTTTCCCGCACCAGCGGACTATCCGGGTCTTTCTTCAGGGCTTCGTCCCAGATCTTGCGTGCTTCGCGCTGGCGGCCCTGGACCCAGAGGACCTCGCCCAGATGTGCGGCAACTTCCTGGTCGGGGAAGGCGGCATAGGCGCGGCGCAGTAGCTCTTCAGCCAGCTCCAGATTACCGAGTCGGAAGTGAACCCAGCCGAGGCTGTCGATAATAGCGGGGTCGTTGGGGTTCAGAGCCATGGCCCGCTCGATCAGCTCCAGGGCCTCTTCCAGCCGTTCGTTACGGTCGGCCAGCGTGTAACCCAGGGCATTGAGGGCCATGGCATTGTCCGGCTCGCGTTCGAGGATGCTGCGCAGGTCGGCTTCCAGGGTGTCTGGCTGGCCCAGTCGCTCGGCCAGCAGGGCGCGGGTATAGAGCAGATTGCTGTCCAGTTCGAAGCGCTGCAGAGCCTGGTTGACCCGCTGCATGGCCAGGGTTGGATCGGATTCAACCAGAGTTTCGATCTCGATCAGGTGCAGCTGCAGGGCCGCCCCCGGGTAGGCGGCCCGCTCGCTTTCCAGATAATCGTGCAGCTCATCGGTACGGCCTTGCTGGCTGAGCGCCTGGCTGACACGCAGGCGGGCGCTCAGAAACTCGTTGCCGCTACCGACCGCCTGCCAGGTATCCAGTGCCTGCTGCTGTTGGCCCTGGTCCTCATAGGCCAGGCCCAGATGATAGCGAGCGGTGTTGTTGTCCGGGTCGATGGCCAGGGCCTGTTCCAGTTGCTCAATGGCTGCCTGGCTGTTACCGGCTTCGAGGTTTATCAGCCCCAGAGTCAGCAGCAGGTCAGGGTCGTCAGGGTTGTCCTGTTGCAGCAGGCTGAACTGGCGGGCGGCGGCCTGCAGTTCGCCCTCGGCGACCAGCAGACGGGCGAGTAGCAGGCGCATGCGTTGATCATTCGGGTGTTCGCGCAAACCGCCCTGCAACAGATTGACGGCCTGGGCGCTGTCGCCGCGGGCGGTCAACAGCCGACTCTGCAACAGAATCGCGGCTGGGGCCTTGGCGGCCTGAGGGTGGTTGCGAAACAGGGCCAGGGCCTCGTCGTCACGCTCTTCCTGCTGCAGCAGCAAGGCCTGGGCAAAGACCAGTTGGGCATTGTCCGGGTACTCGCCTAGCAATTGTTGCAAGGTGTTGAGCAGGGCGGCGCGGGTTGGTGGGTCAGTTTGCACGGCGGCCAGGGCGAGGAAATCGAAATGGGTTTCGCCATGCAGTTCCAATACCTGGCGCATCATCGCCATGGCTTGCTGGAGTTCCCCGGCGCGCGCCAGATGCAGTGCGGCAGCGCGCAGCGCCTCGGGATTGTCGGGGGCGATGCTGACCCACAACTCGGCCATCTCCAGCGCTTGATCCTGGGCGCCGAGGAATTCAGCAACCCGCAAAGCGCGTTCGGTTACACCCGCGTCGCGGGTCTGGCGAGCCTGATCCAGATAGTTACCCAGGGCGATATCGAAGCGGTTGCGCTGGCCGGCAATCTCGGCGGTCAGCAAGGCGAACAGGCTGTCCTTGCTGAACTGGCCGTAGACCACGGGGACCTGCGCTTCGCTGCTCAGATCGTAGTCCGGCGCGCTGTGGTCCGGGGTTTCGGCCTGCTGGCCGGTAACCGCGCAGCCGCCTAACCACAGGCTCAGGCCCAGCGCGAGCAGGGTGCGATTGAATGAAGCCTTCATGGAATCTCGAATCGTTTCGGCGTAATGCTCATCATGACACAGGATCTCGTGCAAACCCATAGCGCGCAAGTTGGGGCTGTTGCTGCTTTATCGCGAACCGCTCCTGGTAATTGATCGGCGCTGGCATACATAGGACAATTACACGTTTGAATCTATCCGTCCCAGGATAAACGAGGCAGCATGGGTTTTCTGGCACTAGGCATCAATCACAAGACGGCATCGGTCGACGTGCGCGAGCGGGTCGCCTTTTCGCCTGAACAGTTGGCGGATGCCCTGCAGCGTTTACGTGATGAGACGCGGACCCAGGAGGTGGCGATTCTGTCCACCTGCAACCGGACCGAAATCTACTGTGCCCAGGACCAGCTCAACGATCAGTCGCTGATCGACTGGCTGGCCGGATTTCACGGCCTGTCGGTCGAGGAGTTGCGCCGCTGCAGCTATCTGCACCGCGAGGCTGGTGCCGTTCGGCACATGATGCGGGTGGCGGCCGGGCTGGACTCGATGGTGCTCGGTGAGCCGCAAATCCTTGGGCAGATGAAGGATGCCTGGCAGGCAGCACGTACGGCGGGTACCCTGGGGCCCTATCTGGATCGGCTGTTCCAAAGCACCTTTAATACCGCCAAGCAGGTGCGTACCGACACGGCGATTGGCGAGAACCCGGTGTCGGTGGCCTTTGCCGCCGTTAGCCTGGCTCGGCAGATTTTCTCGGACCTGGAGCGCAGCACCGCATTGCTGATCGGGGCTGGCGAAACCATCGGGCTGGTCGCCCGGCATTTGTTCGAGCAGGGCGTCAAGCGCCTGATCGTGGCCAATCGTACTCTTGAGCGGGCCGAACTGCTGAGTGAGCCGCTGGGCGGGCAGGCGATCATTCTCAATCAGATTCCCGAGGTGCTGGCCCACTGCGATATCGTCATCAGTTCCACCGCCAGCCCCTTGCCGATTCTGGGCAAGGGGGCGGTCGAGCGGGCCCTGAAGCAGCGCAAGCACCGACCAATGTTCATGGTCGATATCGCCGTGCCGCGGGATATCGAACCTGAAGTGGGTAGTCTGGGGGATGTGTATCTGTATACCGTCGACGATTTGCACGAGGTGATCGAAGAAAACCTGCGTTCGCGCCAGGGGGCGGCCGAAGCGGCCGAGCGTCTGATCGAGATCGGCACCGACGAATTCATGCAGCGCCTGCGCGCGTTGGCGGCTGTCGATGTGTTGCGGCGCTACCGCCAGCGCGCTGAGCAGTTCCGGGATCAGGAATTGAGCAAGGCGTTAGGCAAACTGGAACGTGGTGGTGACCCGGCTGCGCTGATGAGCGAAATGGCCCGGGCGCTGACCAACAAGCTCCTGCATGACCCCAGCGTTCAGTTGAAACAGATGAGTGCCGAGGGGCGTGCCGAAGCGCTGGCCCTGGCTCAGGAACTGTTTGCCCTGGATGACACCCACAATGCACAAGGCAGATCATGAAGCCATCTTTGTTGAATCGACTGGACAGCCTGCGTGAACGCTTCGAAGAGCTGTCGGCGCTGCTCAGTGACGCCGAAGTTATCAGCGACCAGAGTCGTTTTCGCGCCTACTCCAAGGAGTACGCCGAGCTGGAGCCGACCATCCAGTGCTACATAGAGTGGCGCAAGGTGCAGGACGACCTGGAAGAGGCGCGCAGTCTGCTCAAGGACAGCGATCCGGATCTGCGGGCCATGGCCGAGGACGATGCTGCCAGTTGCGAACAGCGACTGGAGGTACTGGATGCCGAACTCAACCGGCTGCTGCTGCCCAAGGACCCCAATGATGAGCGCAACGTGTTCCTTGAGGTGCGGGCAGGGACCGGTGGTGATGAGGCGGCGCTGTTTGCCGGTGACCTGTTTCGCATGTATTCGCGCTACGCCGAGCGGCAGGGTTGGCGGGTAGAAGTGTTGTCGGAAAACGAAGGTGAGCATGGCGGCTATAAAGAAGTGATCGCCCGGGTCGAGGGGCAGGGCGTCTACGCCAAGCTCAAATTTGAGTCCGGAGCCCATCGGGTGCAGCGGGTACCGGAGACCGAATCGCAAGGGCGTATCCACACTTCGGCCTGTACTGTGGCGATTCTGCCGGAAATGGACGAACAGGCCGCCATCGAGATCAACCCGGCTGACCTGCGCGTCGATACCTACCGGGCTTCCGGTGCCGGTGGTCAGCACGTCAACAAGACCGACTCGGCGATCCGGATTACCCATATTCCGACCGGTATGGTCGTTGAATGCCAGGAAGAACGTTCGCAGCACAAGAACCGGGCCAAGGCGATGAGCCTGCTACAGTCGCGGCTGGTCAGCCAGCAGCGCGAAGCCCAGGAGAAGGAAGTCTCCGATGCCCGGCGGCTGCTGGTTGGCTCCGGCGACCGCTCCGAGCGCATCCGCACCTACAACTTCCCTCAGGGCCGGGTGACCGACCATCGCATCAATTTGACGCTGTACAGCCTCGATGAGGTGATTCAGGGCAGTCTGGATAACGTTATCGAGCCTTTGCTGCGTGAATATCAGGCCGATCAGTTGGCGGCCCTGGACAACGCATGAACAGCGTCGCCGAGCTGCTGGCCCAGGCCGAGCTGCCGGATTCCGACAGCCCTCGGCTGGATGCCGAACTGCTGCTGGCGCATGTGCTGGACAAGCCGCGCAGCTACCTGCGGACCTGGCCGGAGCACGTGCCGAGTACCGAGCAGCTCGAGTGCTTCGCTGAATTGTTGGCCCGTCGCCGTGCCGGTGAGCCGGTAGCCTATCTGCTTGGTCAGCGAGGCTTCTGGAATCTGGATCTGAAAGTCGCCTCAAGCACCCTGATTCCACGTCCGGACACCGAACTGCTGGTCGAACTGGCTTTGCGTCTGGGGCCGGCAGAGGACGCCAGGGTACTGGACCTGGGGACCGGTACTGGTGCGATTGCCCTGGCGCTGGCCAGTGAGCGCAGGCAATGGCAGGTATTTGGCTGTGACCGGGTGGCCGAGGCGGTGGCCTTGGCTGAGGAAAATCGTCAGCGCCTGGGGATTGGCAACGCCAACTTCGTTCAGAGCGACTGGTTTGCCCAACTACCGCTTGGCCGCTTCGACCTGATCGTGTCCAATCCGCCTTATATTGCCGCCGATGACCCACATCTGCAGCAGGGGGATGTGCGCTATGAGCCGCATAGTGCACTGGTCAGTGGCAGTGACGGGCTGGATGATATTCGTCGGATCGTCAGTCAGGCTCGGCGCCACCTGACGCCTGGTGGCTGGCTGCTGCTCGAACATGGCTGGCAACAGGCGGCGGCAGTGCGCGAGTTGTTGGTGGCTGCCGGGTTTGTTGAAGTCGATTCCTGGCACGATTTGGGTGGACATGAACGGGTCAGTGGAGGACGTGCCGATGAATGATCAGCAACTGCTGCGCTACAGCCGGCAGATACTGCTGGCGCAGATCGATATCGATGGTCAGCAGCGGCTGCTCGACAGCCGGGTGTTGATTGTTGGCCTCGGTGGCCTGGGGGCGCCCGTGGCCTTGTATCTGGCCGCTGCCGGGGTCGGTGAACTGGTCCTGGCCGATCATGATCAGGTCGATCTGACCAATTTGCAGCGTCAGGTGATCCATCATCAGGCCGACATTGGCCGGGCCAAGGTCAGTTCGGCCGCCGAGCGGGTCCGAGCGATCAATCCCGAGGTCAAGGTTCGCTGCCTGGAGCAGGGGCTGGCCGATCGGGCGCTGATCCAGGCGGTGGCCAGCGTCGACCTGGTGCTCGACTGTACCGATAACTTTGCTACCCGCCAGGCCATCAATGCAGCCTGTATGGTCGAAGGGAAGCCACTGGTGTCGGGTGCAGCCATTCGCCTGGAAGGCCAGCTCAGCGTGTTTGATCCACGCCGGGTCGACAGCCCGTGCTATCAGTGTCTGTACGGCGAAGGTGACGACACTGCCTTGAGTTGTAGCGAAGCCGGGGTGGTCGGGCCGCTGGTCGGACTGGTCGGCAGTCTGCAAGCGCTGGAGGCGCTGAAGCTGCTGGCCGGATTTGGTGAGCCGCTGGTGGGGCGGCTGCTGCTGATCGATGCGCTGGGTAGTCGTTTTCGCGAACTCAAGGTTCGCCGCGACCCTGCCTGCACCTGCTGTGCTCAGCGAGGGGCGTCGGCATGAATCAGGCGCCGGTTGGGGTCTTCGACTCGGGGGTGGGTGGGCTCTCGGTGTTGGCCGAGATTCGTCGACTGCTGCCCAATGAGTCGCTGCTGTATGTCGCGGACAGCGGCCATGTGCCCTATGGCGAGAAAACACCGGAACAGATCCGGGCCCGTAGTCAGGCGATTGCCGGCTTTCTGCTGGAGCAGGGCGCCAAGGCGCTGGTACTGGCCTGTAATACCGCCACGGTTGCCGCGATCAACGATTTGCGTGGGTTGTACGACCTGCCAATTATTGGCATGGAACCGGCGGTCAAGCCGGCGGCATTGGCCACCCGTAATGGTGTGGTCGGAGTGCTGGCTACCACCGGCACTTTGCAGAGCGCCAAGTTTGCGGCCCTGCTCGACCGTTTTGCCCAATCGGTCAAGGTGGTGACCCAGCCCTGTCCGGGTCTGGTCGAGTGTATCGAGCGGGGGGAGCTTGAAGGTCCCGCCGTTGAAGCCCTGTTGCGCCGCTATACCGAGCCTTTGCTGGCAGCTGGCTGCGACACCCTGATTTTAGGTTGCACCCACTATCCCTTTGTTCGCCCAGCCCTGCAGCGATTGTTGCCTGCTTCAGTCCGGCTGATCGATACCGGTGCAGCCGTTGCCCGGCAGTTGCAGGTGCGCCTGGGGGAAACCGGATTGCTTAGTGGTGAGCCGGGAGTGGCTACGCGTTTTTGGACCAGCGCTGATCCTCAGAGCATGGCGACGATTCTGCCGCTACTCTGGGGGGAAGGGGGTAAGGTCGAGCGATTGCCGGTTTAAAAAAAGCGCACTTTGCATTCAAGCGCAGTATTTGAGAAATACGCATCAATCAATAAGGAAATGTCCATGAAGAAATCCGTACTGGTGATGGCAACCGCGTTGTCTGTGCTGGCTTTGAGTCCGGTAGCTTCGGCTATCGATGGTCTGACCCTGGAGATTGGGCACAGCTCCGAGTCGACCACCACTTACCGTCTGGGGGCTCAGTTCGATTTTGGTCGGACCCTGTGGCAGAGCCAATCTGGCGGTGTGCACCTGGGCGGTTACTGGGATACGGGGGTGATTCGCTGGAGTGGGCTGGATGCGACCACTTTTGCCCTGGCGCCGGTATTTGTATTGAGCTTTCCGGTTCGGGCCAGTTGGACCCCTTACATCGAAGCCGGCATTGGGGTGTCGTATTTCACCAAAACCGATCTGGACCATGATCGTGACCTGGGTTCCAAGTTTCAGTTTGAAGACCGGCTCGGGGCAGGCGTTCGCTTCGCCTCCGGCTCCGAAGTCGGTCTTCGGGTCTACCACTACTCCAATGCCGGGCTGAAAAATCCCAATAACGGGATCGAGACCACGGCCCTGCATTACCGCTACAGTTTCTGAGTCCACAGCATGGAACTGCCTGCCACTCAGTTTTTGGGTGGCCGGCGGCCCAGTTGGCGAAGCCGGTACTGCTCCTGATATAGGTTGGCAAACCCCTGCAGCAGGGGCAGTACCGCGGCCCAGATCGGGATCAGGATCAGCAGGCTGGTCTGTGGCCCGTGGACCAGGCTGAGGTCGGCCCAGGCCTGAGCGAGCAGGTAGGCGCAGGGGCCGATCACCAGCCCGACCAAACTGGCCAGCCACCAGCGTTTGGCGGTCCAGGCCAGACAATGATTCAGAGTGGTGCCGAGCAGGGCCCAGAGCAGCGCCAGCCAGGCCGGGATCAGGGTGGCGTCACCGGGAAATTCGAACACTCCCAGCTGTAACAGAAAGGAGTCCAGTGCCGAGCCTGCCAGCAGTACACTGACGACCAGCTTACCTTCGCGCGCCCAGGAACTGATCCAGCTAAAGTGGACCAGCAGGATGGCGACGGGGGCCAACAGCCACCAGGGGTTGGCGCTGGCGAGCAGGCAGGTCAGGGCGCCGAGCACGAACAGAACGGCGTTCGCGCCGGTTTTTACCGCCATGTCAGAACCCCTGGGTTGTGAACGCCAGTGTTGGACGTGCCTGAGGTTTGCTTAGCAGTATTTGTGCTGCGCCAATCGACCGTTCGATGAAGCCACCCTCGCAATAGCACAGATAGAACTCCCAAAGCCTGAAGAAAGCATCATCATACCCCAGTTGTTGCAGATGACCGTGGGCGGTTTTCAGATTGTGCTGCCAATGACGCAGGGTTCTGGCGTAGTGCCCGCCGATATCTTCCAGATGCAGCATGGCCAGATCGGAGTGTTCGCGGGTTAGTTCGGCGATCAGGCTGACCGACGGCAGCGAGCCGCCGGGGAAGATGTAGCGCTGGATGAAGTCGACGCTGCGGCGGGCCTGTTGATAGCGCTGATCGCGGATGGTGATCGCCTGCAGCAGCATCAGCCCGTGCGGCTTGAGCAGGTTCGAGCAGGTCTTGAAGTAGGTATGAAAGTAGTCATGACCGACGGCTTCGATCATCTCGATCGAGACCAGTTTGTCATACTGCCCGGTCAACTCGCGGTAGTCCTGCAATAGCAGGGTTATCCGCTGCTCCAGCCCGAGCTCGCGAATCCGGGCCTGGGCGTAACGATATTGTTCCTGGGACAAGGTCGTGGTGGTTACCCGGCAGCCATAATGCTGGGCTGCGTAAATCGCCATGCTGCCCCAGCCGCTGCCGATCTCCAGCAGATGGTCCTGGGGCGTCAGTTCGAGCTTGCGGCAGACGCGCTCGAGCTTATGGCGCTGGGCCTGTTCAAGGTTATCGCAGCCGCTGGGGAAAACCGCCGCCGAGTACATCATGGTCGGGTCCAGGAAGTTCTCGAACAACTCGTTGCCCAGATCGTAATGGGCGCGAATGTTCCGCCTGGAGCCGGCCAGAGTATTGCGGTTGAGCCAGTGAAGCCATTTCAGCGCTGGCAGTCCCAGGCGCGCCAAGCCGCGCTCAAGGCCATCGAGCACCTCCAGGTTGCGGACAAAGATGCGGGTGACCGCAGTCAGGTCCGGGCTACTCCAGAATCCGTGGATGTAGGATTCGCCGGCACCAACGCTGCCATTGCAGGTAATCATCGAGTAGGCCGCCGGATCGTGCACATGAATATCGGCCTGCAGACCATCGTCCGTTGGCTGACCGAAACGGCTGACCTGGCCGGCTTCATGGATATTGATGCAGCCATAGCGCAGATTGGCGAGCTGGCGCAGGACCAGTCGGCGGCACAGACTGATCAGCCAACGGGACTGCTCGGTCGTTCGTTGCTGAAGTTGCGGCTGGTCGCTGCCGGGCCGGCTAGTGCTGCTGGAATTGACTTGGCTCATGGGCGTGTGCTCCCTCAAGAGATGTCGTTGGGCGGCTGGCGAGCGGCCAGGGCGTTGTTGGCGGCAGGATGGTGAGAGAAAACAGGGGTGCGTTTGAGCCACAGGCGCAAAGCTTGCCAGTAGATACCAGTGACGGTTTTGATGACCATGAACGGGAAACTCAGGGCTTCACGACGTAGTACGGCGGGGCTCAATGGCAGGCGTTGCAGTTGCAATGCCGCATCGAACACTGGCTGGCCGTTTTGCTGACTCTGAATGAGTACCCGTGCCTGCTGGCCTGGTGTGCTGAAACGCATCCGGTAGGTCTGGCTTAACGGCATGAACGGTGAGACATGGAAGGCCTTGTCCAGGCTGAAGCTCTGAGTTGCTGAGTCCGGCTGGGCGGGTAGCAGGTAGCAGAAGCGTTCATTCCAGGGGGTGTTGCTGACCTCGGCAATGATCGCACCGAGCTGACCGTTGGCGTGGTAGCAGTAAAAGAACGACACCGGATTGAACAATAAGCCAAAGCTGCGCACCTGAGTCAGCAGCCTGACCGGGCCATCGAGCGGCAGATCCAGGTGCTCGCGGGCCAGCCGGCGGGCGCAGCAGGCCAGCGACTCATGGGCATGGCGGTGACGGCTGAGGTAGTCTGATTCGCGAAAGCGCATGGGTGAATACCAGTGGCCGGACCACAGGGTGCTGAGGCCGAACACCTGGGCCTGCTCATCCAGATCAAGCCACAGCAGGCTGAGCCGGTAGCTGAAGGCGTGAACCCGGGGGCTGCGGCGCTTGTGCCACACCCGGCCACGGTATAGCGCGCTGGCCAGGGGCATCAGAGCTGCTCCCCGAAATCAGCGGCGACCCGCAGGGCGCTGACCACCGCGTCCTCATGGAACCCGTTGGCCCAGTAGGCGCCGCAGAAATAGGTATGGTTGACGCCGAGTAGTTCCTGCCAGCGGGCTTGGGCGGCCTGACTGGCCAGGCTGAATTGTGGGTGAGCATAGCGGAAGCGGCCGAGGATCTTGTCCTCGGCGATATCCCCGGTCTGGTTCAGGCTGACGCAGAAGGTGTGACTGGCCTGGATGCCTTGCAGTCGGTTCATATCGTAGGTTACTGCTGCCGGCTGCGCTGGGTTGCCGCTCAAGCGATAGTTCCAGCTGGCCCAGGCGCGTCGATTGCGCGGCAGCAGCCGAGTGTCGGTATGCAGCACCACGTCGTTGTCGGCGTAGGGGATGGCGCCGAGAATGCTCTGTTCAGCCTGGCTGGGTTGCTCCAGCAGGGCCAGGGCCTGATCGCTGTGGCAGGCCAGCACCACCTTGTCGAAGCGCTCCTCGCCACGCACGCTGATCAGGGTTACGCCCTTGGCGTCCCGGCGGATTGTTCGCACCGGGCAGTTAAGTTGAATAGTGTCGTGAAAGGGCTTGGTCAGGGCCGGTAGGTAGGCGCTTGAGCCACCCTTGATCACCCGCCACTGCGGGCGCTGGTTGACCGACAGCAGGCCATGGTTGCGAAAGAACCGAACAAACAGGTACAGCGGAAACTCCAGCATGCTGGCCAACGGCATCGACCAGATGGCCGCGCCCATCGGTACGATGTAATGATCGATGAAGCGCTGGCCGTAATTGCCGGCCCGCAGGTAGTCACCGAGGGTCGTGGTCGTACTTAGCAGCCCTTGTTCGAGATCGTATGGAGCCTGGCGATTGAAGCGTAGAATGTCGCGCAGCATGCCGATAAAACCGGGTGATAGCAGGTTGCGCCGCTGAGCGAACAGAGTATTGAGATTGTGCCCGTTGTATTCCAGACTGCTGAGTGGGTCCTGTACCGAGAAGCTCATCTCGGTTGGCTGTGAGGCAACGCCGAGCTGCTCCAGCAAGCGGATAAAGTTTGGGTAGGTCCAGTCATTGAACACAATGAAGCCGGTATCGACTGCGTAGCGTTGCCCGTCCAGTTCAACCGTGACGGTATGCGTGTGCCCGCCCAGTCGTTCGGCGGCCTCAAAGACCTGGACCTGATGCCGGCGTGCCAGCAGATGAGCGCAAGCCAGCCCGGCAATACCACTGCCCACGATGGCGATACGCATCAGACTTTCTCCCGTTGCTGAGTCATATCAGTCTCGCTTTTAAATAACGGATAACCCGCCCAAGCAACGGTACGTGCTCGTACAGCAGGGCCCCGGCGTCGTAATAGTCGGCATGTCGGTGGACCCGCAGGTCGTGGTATTCGATAAAGCTGCAACCGGGTACCTGAATCGGTTGGCCACTGGCCAGGCGCGGGTGCTGGTAGGTCATGATCCAGCGCAGCACGGCTTGATCCTGGGTCAGTTCATGGCATTGCTGAAACTCGAAGCTGATCAGGCTGACATTGGCATACAGCGCTTCGCAGTAGCTACGCATGGCGCTGAGCCCGTGCAACTCATGCAAGGGATCGCTGAAGTGCAGATCCTCGCTGTAGATCTGTTCAAGCAAATGCAGGTTTTCGCGATCCAGGCGCGCGAAGGTATCGGCAAACTGCTGGGCGAAGGCCGAGTGCGTGTTCATGGGTTAGCGAGCTCTCGGAAGGCGGTCAGCGCGCGTTCGCGGCTGCTGGCCAGATCAATGATCGGCGCCGGATAGTCGTTGTCTTTCAACAGGCTGTCGGGCTGCGGCGCATGGATGCTGACGGTTGGGGTGTTGGCCAGCTCGCTGACCCACTGGCGGATGAAATCGCCCTGGGGGTCGAACTTGCGGGCCTGGCTGATCGGGTTAAACAGCCGGAAGTAGGGTGCGGCATCAGTACCGGTGGAGGCGCTCCACTGCCAGCCGCCGTTGTTGGCTGCCAGATCACCATCTATTAACTGGCGCATGAACCAGCGCTCACCGCTGCGCCAGTCAAGCAGCAGGTTCTTGCTCAGAAACATGGCGCAAAGCATCCGCAGCCGGTTGTGCATCCAGCCGGTGGTCGCCAGCTGGCGCATGGCTGCATCGATTATCGGGAAGCCGGTGCGGCCTTGCTGCCAGGCCTCCAAGGCGGCCGGATCATTGCGCCAGGGGATGGCTTCGGTGGCCGGGCGAAAGGCCCGGTGGCGCGATACCCGAGGGAAGTTAACCAGGATGTATTTATAGAACTCGCGCCACAGCAGTTCGTTGATCCAGGCCACGGCACCGGGCGAGCCGCTGGCGAATTCACCCTGATTGGCCCGCAAGGCGGCATGCAGGCATTGGCGCACGGACAGTATGCCGCTGGCCAGATAGGGTGACAGCTGGCTGGTGCCTTGCAGGTCAGGCCGGTCGCGGGTTACGTGATAGTCCATCAGTGCGTCATGACAGAACTGCTCAAGCCGCTGCTGGGCTGCTGCCTCGCCGGCTGGCCAGAGTTGTTGCTGCAAGGGGCTGGCCGCAGGGAAATCATCCAGTTGGGCTGGTGGTGTATCGCTGGTCAGCGGCAGCGCACTCTGGCGCTGCGGCGCCGGCAGGCAGGCTGGAAGGTGACTGTGCAGTTGGGCATAGGCCTGGCGGCGAAACTGACTGAAGACCTTGAACGGGGTGCCGGCCTGGGTCTTCAGGCTGGCCGGAGCAAACAGCAACTGGTCAGTGAAGCGCCGGCAATCCAGGCCAGCGTGCTGAAACTTGCGCTCGACTTCGGCATCGCGGGCCTGTTCGTGGATTCCGTATTCGTCATTGAAGAACAGGCCTTGAGCATTGAGCTGGCTGGCCAGCTCAATCAGCGCTTCGGCGCAATGGCTCCAAGTGCCGACATCAATGATGCGCAGCGGGATATTCAGGGTGGCCAGAATCAGGCCCAGCTCCCTGAGGTTGCGCAACCAGAAGTCGATCTTGACCGGTGCGTCGTCATGGGCTTTCCAGGTGTCGCCGCTGATCAGCCAGACCGCCACCACCGGGCCTTGCTGGCTGGCGTGCCAGAGTGCCTGGTTATCGGTGCAGCGCAAGTCGTTGCGCAGCCAGCACAGCTGAATGGCGCTCATCATCGTCTCCGGCTTAAATCGCGTTGCGCAGGCTGAGTTCGGGTGGGTGCGGCTGCAGATAGCTTTGTTGCTGCAGGTAGCTGTCCGGGTGCTTGAGTAGGTGGTGTTTGAGCAGGGTGATTGGCACCACCAGCGGAACCAGACCCTGCCGGTAATGGCCGATCAGCTCCGACAGTTCATGTTTCTCGGCCGGATTCAGGGCGCGCTTGAAATGCCCGGCGATATGCTCCAGGGCGTTGCTGTGGCGCTGGCGACTGGCCGGGCGGCTGAGTGCTTCCATCAACTCCTGAAAATAGGCCTGTGCAGTCGCGCCCAGATCGGCCCGGCGCAGGTTGGCCAGACGTTGACCAAGGCGGCGGTAGCTTTCGGGGTGATGGGCCAGCAGCAGATATTTGTGCCGGGCATGAAAGGCCAGCAGAGCGGCGGCGCTGAGCTGCGGCTCGAGTTGCTGGCGCCACTGGGCATAGACCTCAACCCGGGTGATGAAATTTTCGCGCAGTACCGGGTCGTGCAGTCGCCCTTCTTCTTCGATCGGCAGCCAGGGGTTGGCCTGGCGTAGCGCGCTGGCAAAGGCGCCGCTGCTGGTTTTGGGCTGCAGCTGGCCATCGGCCTGATAGAGCTTGACCCGTTGCAGGCCGCAACTGGGCGATTTCTGCATCAGGATGAAGCCACACAGTTCCGGGTGGTTGGCGGCTACCTGGGCGCCATAGCGCTGCAGGGGTTCGGTCAGGTCAAGCGTCGGATCCTGGCTGCCGAGCACTCTCGGTGCCTGAGGCTCGCCGACCAGGCGGATGGGCTGGCGCGGAGTGTCGAGCCCGACCGCAACCTCTGGGCAGAACGGAACCAGCGTGAAGGCTGGCCCCAGTTGAGCGGTGCACAGCGACGAATGCTTGTGGCCACCGTTAAAGCGAACCGGTTGCCCAACCAGGCAGGCGCTGATGCCTATGGGGATGGTGCGGCTGACAGTGCGCATGGGAACCTCAAACTTATACGTATTACTTGGTTTGTATAAGTTTCAGTGTGCATCACTCTGTCGGCTTGTACAAGTTTTTCTGTGTTGTCTCAGGCCAGGGTGCGAGCCGCCTGTAGTCCGCTCAGCCAGGCATTTTCCAGCCGTCCGCCCAGACACCAGTCGCCACAGACATAGACGCCCAGTTCCGGGGCTGCCAGTGCCCCCCAGTTGTATTCACCATTGGGGCGGGCATATAGCCAGCGATGGGCGTGGCTTTGCACCGGGGGCGGCAGGGGTAGGCCCAAAACCTCGGCCAGAGCGTTGCCAAGTTGCTGGGTGACTGCTTCGGGCTTGAGGTCCAGATGATCTTCGGCCCAACTCGCGGTGGACTGCACCACCCAGGTGTCGAGCCCGGCCCGGCCGGGTTTGCTGCTGTTGCGGGCGACCCAGTCGAGTGGGCCTGTGCGTACAAAACAGGCATCGACGCTGGTCGTGAGCGGCTGTTCAAAGGCCAGGGCCAAGGCCCAGCCGGCTTCCATCTGAACCTGCGCGGCAGTCTGCGCCAGTTGTGGCGCGGCTTCCAATAACGGCACGGCCTGCGGGGCTGGGGTGGCGATCACGACCCGGTCGTAGGGGCCATAATGGCGGTCATGCTCGTCGACCAGCAGCCACTGGCGGTTGGCCTCGGGGTGCAGCCGGACAATGCGTGTTTCACCAACCAGTTCCAGACCTTCGAGCAGGTGGCGGGACCAGGCAGTCATGCGTGGCGTGCCAACGAAACGCTGCTGATCGTCTTCCGATGGCGCCAGGCCGTGGTCGTCGTAGCGGTAAAGGCGCGGGTTCCATTCGGTGACCCAGCCCTGATCCAGCCAGCGTTTGACCTCCTGACGGAATTGGCTGTCGCGCGCGGTGAAGTACTGTGCGCCTATATCGAAATCGCCTTCAGTTGTGCGTTTGCTGCACATGCGCCCACCGCTGCCGCGGCTCTTGTCATACAGGGTGACGCGGTGACCGGACTGGGTCAGGGCCTGTGCGGCGCTGATGCCAGCCAGGCCGGCGCCAATGATGGCAATATTGTGGTTGTGGGTCATGGCCATGGTATCCGTGCAGGCGAGGAAGTGATCGGGGCGGGTGACTGATAGAGGTTCGCTATGGTGCCTATCTGTTGGACAGAACTTGTACATCGCAAGCGGTCTGTATAGCATCCCCGATCTGGAACCAGCCTGCAAGCCGAATGCAGTCGTAGCTGTTAAGCTTGATGAACCAACTGTCGCGCCGAGGATGGGGGTGGGCTATGCACATAATGATTACCGGTGGCACCGGCTTGATCGGACGAGCGCTCTGTCAGCGACTGTTGGCGGATGGTCACCAAGTGAGTGTCTGGAGTCGTCGGGCGGATCAGGTGGGCACGCTGTGTGGGACTCAGGTTCGTGGGGTATCGAGCCTGGCGCAACTGGATGGCGAACATCTCGATGCGGTCGTCAATCTGGCCGGGGCGCCGATCGCTGACCGGCCCTGGACCGCCAAGCGCAAGGCCGAACTCTGGTCCAGCCGAGTGACCCTGACTGAACAGTTGGTGGCCTGGATGGGGGAGCGGGCGCAAAAGCCCGAGGTGCTAATCAGTGGCTCGGCAGTCGGTTGGTATGGCGATGGTGGTGACCAGCCGTTGACGGAAGACAGCCCTGCTCATCCTGAATACACCCATATGCTCTGTGATGCCTGGGAGTCGGCGGCGCGGCGGGCCTCGGCCTATGGCGTGCGGGTTTGCCTGCTGCGTACCGGTCTGGTGCTGGCGGCCGACGGTGGTTTTCTCAAACGCCTGTTGCTGCCGTTCAAGCTGGGGCTGGGTGGCGCGCTGGGTTCTGGCCGGCAGTATATTCCCTGGGTTCACCGGGCTGATCTGATTGAATTGATCATATGGCTGCTGAGCAATCCGGAGTGCCGTGGGGTTTTCAATGGCAGTGCGCCGCACCCGGTGACCAATCGTGAGTTTGCCCGTAGCCTGGGCCGGGCCCTGAAGCGCCCGGCCTTCATGCCGCTGCCGGCCCCGGTATTGAAGCTGGGGTTGGGGGAAATGTCGCGCTTGCTGCTGACCGGACAGAATGCTCTGCCCAAGCGGGCTCAGGAGCAGGGTTTTGACTTTCGTTATCAGCACCTTGACGAGGCGCTGACGGATATTTTGCATTCATCTTGATGTCGGGGAAGAGGTTACATGTCTGATCGTGGGGTCTTGCTGGTCAATCTGGGCTCGCCTGCCAGTACCGAGGTAGCCGATGTGCGGCGCTATCTCAATCAATTTCTGATGGACCCTCTGGTAGTTGACCTGCCCTGGCCGTTGCGCCGCCTGCTGGTCAGCATGATTCTGCTGCGCCGACCCAAGGCCTCAGCCGAGGCCTATGCTTCGATCTGGTGGGATGAAGGCTCGCCCCTGGTGGTGATCAGTCGCCGGGTGCAGCAGGCGCTGCAGGCGCAACTGGATATGCCGGTCGAACTGGCCATGCGTTACGGCCAGCCTTCGATTGAGCAGGGCCTGCTGAAACTGGCGCAGCAGCCTGGGGTGCGCGAGGTATTGTTCATGCCGCAATACCCTCAGCATGCCGACAGCACCATTACCACTTCAGTTCGAGAGGCGCAACGGGTCATTGCCAAGCATCAATTGCCGTTGACTCTGACGGTGGTGCCGGCCTTTTATGACCGGTCCGACTATCTGGAGGCGCTGGTGGCCAGTGCCAAACCCTACTTTGAGCAGCCATTCGACCATGTGCTGCTGAGTTACCACGGCTTGCCTGAGCGACATTTGAAGAAGGCCGACCCGACCGGCTCACATTGCCTGGCCTATCCTGATTGTTGCGAGCGTCCGTCGCCGGCCCATGCAACCTGCTACCGGGCCCAGTGCACAGCGGTGAGCAAGCAGTTTGCCCAGCGCCTGGGGCTGGCGCCGGAGCAGTGGTCTCAGGCTTTCCAGTCGCGGCTGGGACGGGACAAGTGGATCGAGCCCTATACCGAAACCCGGATCGACGAGTTGGCGGCACAGGGGGTCAAGCGTCTGCTGGTGCTGTGTCCGGCGTTCGTGGCCGACTGCATCGAGACGCTGGAGGAGATTGGCGACCGGGCCCGCGAACAGTTTATTGAAGCGGGCGGCCAGGAGCTGGTGCTGGTCCCCTGTCTGAACGACCACCCGCAGTGGGTTGCAACCCTGGCCCATTGGTGTCGGACCACGCCGCGAGCGGCCTGATTCGTGGGACACTAAGGAACCTCTGAAAAACGTAGGCGAGGCAGGCAAGACAATACCGATGGCGGCCCCGCAAAAACAGCCGAAAAAGCGCAGTTTACGTGGTGTAAATGAGCATTTTGACCGGGCTCGCGATCGAGGCTGTTTTTAACGCAGTATTGCCAA